>Ga0268262_10000076_pt1 | contig 117904 bp, 118 predicted proteins | sample TergutNc150P3_FD_190354 | JGI IMG/M metagenome (GOLD analysis project Ga0268262, IMG submission 190354) | Nasutitermes corniger P3 segment gut microbial community from laboratory colony in Florida, USA - Nc150 P3 (SPAdes) (version 2) | ecosystem: Host-associated > Arthropoda: Insects >... | reverse complement strand
AATGTCATTTATCAGAAAATACCCCGACAGAAACTCGCTGACGCGTTGGCTTGATGCCCATTGATGGATTTGATTGGTGTTTCGCAAGCCGCATATTGAACCCAATATCGCTATTGTCAGCGCCTCCCCTACGCTGCAGAAATAGCCATTGTACTCTTTCTCCGTCTCAACTTCTGAAAAATACTCCCTTATCCTTAGTTTGTCCCTTCCCATCCTTTATTTTTATCATAGGCTCTTATTTTTGAAAATTGATTTCCCTGACATCAAGCGATAAGTCATATTTCGAGGTAAAAGCGAAAGTATTTAACACTTTAATTCCATGGTGTACGGTTCCTGTTGCTACGCTATGTATAGTGCCGTTAGATATTACTTTTCCCTCACAATGAACGTTAATATGCAATATGACAATAATAAAAAAAATGTCAAGTAGTGGGTTTGTTTGAAATTATGAATCTCACTCTTTTTCTGTAACGGTATTTTGGAATAAACGCTTTATGCAAGGTTTAGCTTGTTTTCTCATTACCAGCTTTTCAAAGAAGTTTTTGTTTTCAGGCTACCAGTTCACTTGATAAAACTTACATAGATGTATAATAATATAATTTAAATAGAAAGGAGAGGTACATTATGAATAAGGTAGTTTGGCATTATACAACTGAAGATTCAATAAATGATATTAATAGGACAAAAAAATTTTTCCCATCAATGTTTAAACCGACCGATACAACTTTTGGGCAAGGCTGGTATGTGACGGATTTGCCTCCATCAACTCCGATTCAAGAATTGTGTGATTATTTATGGACAAATCACTCTTCTGAAACTCAAGAAAAGACGAAGGCTTATGTGAAACTAGAAATCGATGATGATTATCTTGTTGATTGCCGACCACATGTTTATCTATTAAAACTTGAATCTGTTACAGGTAATGTCTTAGATGTTGGGATGAAATACGCAGATAGAAACAAAAACATAGTTATTCGATTTATTGAAGCGACACTAAATCTTTTAAGGAAATCGCAGCTTAATGATAAATAATAATCAAATACAAGTTATTTTTGGAGATATTACACACCAAACGGTTGATGCTATCATCAATGTTAATAAGGAAAGAGTGGGATGTAAAACAGGTGGTGCAGTGATTACAGTGGGAGATAATTTGCCTGCAAAATTTATCATTTACACAGTTGTTCCAGTATGGCATGGAGGAAAGCAACAGGAAGCTGAACTATTGTTTCATGCATATTTGAGTTCCTTACGATTGGCATCCGAGAATGAGATTAGAACTATTGCTTTCCCGAATATTGGTACAGGAATCTTTGGTTTTCCAAAAGAACAAGCCTCTAAAATAGCTGTTTCCACTATTGTAGATTTTCTTAACAATAATAAAACATCTATTGTGAATGTTGTTTTTGTTTGCTCCGATCAAGAAAACTATGAGCTTTATAAAGAGCTTGTTTTTAACACTATGAAAGTTTCTGCTATAATGTGAGTATTGACAAATAATTATTTTTTCTTTTTTAAAATTAATTTTTTTATACATCCAACTGTTTCATCAATATCATTTCTCAATTGTTTTTTCTGGTCAAAGACAACAATTTCCAATTCTTTAACATGATGGTTTTGTAAATGATAGACTGAGAGAAAATATTGAATACAGATTAATATAAGAGAAATTTTAGGTTCTATACCTCCGTGTCCTGTTCCAATTATTGGCATTGTAATGGAAGAATATCTATGTTCAGAACAAATGGAGATAGCGTTTTTAATTGAATTAATTATTCCCATGGCATCTGCCTGTATTCCAATACTTGGATAATCTTTTGTAACTGCTGATATTAGTATATTGATCTTTTCTCCGTCATAATTTGGTAACACGATTGTATCACCTGGTTCAGCACACTTTTTATCATCAGAAAGGTAGAATTTTCTTGTCGCTTCATCAATAATTGCTTTTTTTGTATAATTAATCTTACCTGGAAATTTTTTTTGGAAATAACTTCCTAATGCACTATTCGTATCGTTTATACATTTTTCATCAAATGATGTATTTGCCGGTAACAAAATTGCTTTGTTAACACCTCCATCGTAACATGATATGTCACCTTGTTTAATAATTATTGTATGATTCTCATCGATGTTAACTGTATAGCTGTATTTTCTGCGTTCGATACTATATAATTTACTATGTGGCAAATATCGGGAAACAAAACAACTTAACAAAATGATTGCAAGGGAAAAGTAAAAAAAGTTGGGTTTATCTCTTGAAGTAAGAATTGGTCCTTCATTATATGTGAATTCAGAAAAAGAAATAAATGAAAATACAAGAATTACTATTAATAGTAAAATCGAAGTAATATTTTTTTTAAAAATAAAGTTCAAGTCAAGCATAAAATACTCCTACTCATAATGGCTTAAAACCTAACATAATCAAATTATACTGGAATTTGAAAATATCTGGCAAGTAATCAGCATGGTAACGACATTTATTGTTGGTCATCTGCTTGCTACTTCAAACGGATAAACGCTTTACAGGGCAAATAGGTTCTTGAAAAAATTTGAGCAAAAAACCCTCTTTATGTGTAGGTAAGTTATAGTCTCGATACGCTATCTCTTCCTGCCTGTCATTTTAAATCGCACCATATCGTATAATGCCCATATAATATCATGCGGTTTTATTTTAAGCCCAAGATACCTTATATGTGGGAAAGCGACTATATCCCGTATGTTCAGGATGGAAACAGCCGCCTTGCTCTTATTTTCAATACAATGTGGGCGAATTTAAGGGCATATGTGTCTCCGAAGGGAATCTATCGCATGCTGAAATCGCCTGTTGCCGGTGGCGCCGTTATTCGCCTGTGTTTTTGAGCTTTTGGGTAGGCATGCGGTAAGCATTACCGCAAAGCCGTCTCATGTCCACTCTTCTATATCTTTTTTTGATATATGCCACTTATGGCCGTAACTCATACTTTTTACGTTACAATATCTGCAAAAACCAACTGGTTTAGATAAAAATTTCAGTATTTCTCTTATGGTCCTGGTTTTATATATATCAATACCATCATTTTCAGTAAAAGATAATTCCTTGTTAAAGAAATGGCTGAAATGTACCGCCGCAGGAATAGTAGAGCAAGTGTACAATTTACCGTGCGAAAGTGTTATACAACTGTTTTTAATCCAGCAATTATTAAATGAATTCACAGCGTTTTGTTTGCCTTCTGTGTCCAACTTTAATTGGAACATTTCATCCGATTTGATTTCCGTTAATTCAATAGCTACATTATATGATTTGGCTTTTTCAAGTATTTTGTCCATATCTATTTTAATAGGATACTGTGAAATTTGGATCACTATATTTTTTTGGGCGCACATTTCCCAAAAGCCATCATTCTGCTTACTTAACAGAATGCCGTTTGTAATAAGTTGTATCACAGCGTCCTTAAAGTGCTGTCTTGTTATATCAAAAAAAGCTAATAAATTAGGATGCAGAGTTGGCTCTCCTCCTACTAGCCAAATACGTTTTGCTTTACCTTTGGTAAGCTCAGACAGACGTTTGCAGTCTTGTTCATAGCAAACGCTGTCAAGGTATTCTTCTTTGGCAACAGGAGAAAAAACAGAGCACCTTGCACAATTTAAATTACAATGATATGTAAGATAAACTGTAAAACGCAGATTTTTTCTGGTTCTCATTCTTATTTTGGCTGCCAACCAGTATAAAATTTCTTGTCGAATAAACCTTTTAAGAATAATCTTTATGTTTTCCCAGCTTACAACCTTCCGTATACACAATATCGCTCTTGGTTGGACGCTGCTTATCTGGAGGGGAAGGGCAGATTGTGGCAGAACTTTCATAATAATCAAGCACTTAATATTAAAAATGCTAACAAAAATAGTCAAGCTCTGACTTGTGGTACATTATGCTGAAAACCACTTGAAAAACCCTCTTTTTTTAGTATAAACTATACTTTAACGCTTCGGAGTTAGTCGGGTTTTGCCCTTCTCGATAAAAAAGTGCAAAAAAACACAGTTTTTGGGCATTTTTTCCCTTAAAAACTCCGTAAAGACTTTACTGGCAAGCTCGGCAAGCCTGTTTCGGCGGCGGCTGGGTTTTTTGAGGGAATTCTGGCAAAAAACCGCTTTTTTGGCGGTTTAGGTATAGCTTTGCCTTTATGGTCGTGTAATTAGAATTTAGTTCCTTCAGGATAATAACAATGACTGTAAACGATAATGATATTGAACTAACTATTTTAATGCCATGTCTTAATGAGGCAGAAACGTTAGGCATTTGTATTGAAAAAGCCTATTCATTTTTATCAAGGTATAATATTTCCGGTGAAGTACTTGTAGCTGATAATGGCAGTAACGATGGCTCACAGCAAATTGCGAAAAGTAATTTTGCAAGAATTGTTGATATTCCTGAACGCGGTTATGGAGCAGCGCTTATTGGTGGTTGTAACGCAGCTTACGGCAAGTATGTTATTATGGGAGATGCCGATGATAGTTATGATTTTTCTAATTTGATGCCGTTTGTAGAACGTCTTCGTGCGGGGGACGATCTTGTTATGGGGAACCGTTTTAAAGGAGGCATTAAAAAAGGCGCTATGCCTCCTTTGCATAGATATTTTGGCAACCCGCTTTTATCCGGTTTGGGAAGGATGCTTTTCAAAAATAATATAGGTGATTTCCATTGTGGGCTTCGAGGATATAACACCGTACGAATGAGAGAACTTGGTTTGCGAACTACAGGCATGGAATATGCCAGTGAAATGGTTGTACAGGCAGTAATAAATGGATATAAAATTTCTGAAGTACCGGTGATTTTGTCGCCGGATGGACGTTCACGCGCACCGCATTTACGCAGTTGGCATGATGGTTGGCGTCACTTAAAATTTTTGCTGATGCATAGTCCTAACTGGTTGTTTCTTTATCCCGGTCTGGTTCTTCTTTTTTTTGGATTAGTTTTATGTTTATTTTTAGAGTTTTCTCCGCTTAATTTGAACGGTGTTTTTTTTGATATAAACACTTTACTATATTCTGCTGTTATGATTATAGTAGGTTTCAATTTAATTTTGTTTCATATATTCACTAAAGTATATGCAGTACATTCAAAATTTATTAAAACTAAAAAAAACTTCTTTGTGGATATAAATGCTGAAGCATGTGTATTATTTGGCTTATGTATTGCATTGTTGGGTATATTTATTACAATAATGGCATTAAAATTCTGGAGTAGATTGTCTTTCGGAGGACTAGATCCTGATTTCATTTTCCGTATCACTATTCCGGCATCAATATTAATTGTGCTTGGAGTTCAAATAGTATTTGCTGGTTTCCTTCTTGATATACTTAGGATAAATTTCAAGTAAAATATTTAACTATCAATCGTCAATTATATGTATGTGAATCGAAAGGGAAATAAAAACGATTAACGTTCTTTTTATGGTTTTATATGTTATTCTGACGGTCTCTGGTCTTATTTTATTTAAATTAGGTTCGAACCATTTACAAATCGGGATAATAGCAAAAGGAATTCTAAACTTACAAATCAGTTTTGCCTCACTTATAGGGTTATTTTGTTATTTATGTAGCTTTTTAATTTACCTTTTCCTAATATCAAAGAATACTCTTGGTTTTTTAATACCGGTTATGACGGGAATAGTCTATGTTTCGGTTTTGACTGCGTCTGTATTTATTTTAAAAGAAAAAATGACATTGTTTTCTATTGTGGGAAGCGCGCTTATTCTTTTTGGAGTGATACTAATGGTCATTAAAGGGAAATAAAAGATAACAGTATGTTCAAAGAAAAGACATTATTGATTACGGGCGGTACAGGTTCTTTCGGAAATGCGGTGCTAAAGCGATTTCTCGATTCAGATATAAAAGAAATCCGTATTTTTAGCCGCGATGAGAAAAAACAGGATGATATGCGTCATGAGCTGCAAAATGATAAAGTTAAATTTTATATAGGTGATGTACGGGACAAGCGTTCTATAGACTGGGTAATGAATGGCGTTGATTTTATTTTTCATGCAGCCGCTTTAAAACAAGTTCCTTCATGTGAGTTTTTTCCCATGCAGGCGGTTATGACTAATATTATCGGAACAGAAAATATGCTTGATTCTGCTGTTGAACACGGCGTAAAACGAATCGTTGTATTAAGCACCGACAAAGCCTGTTACCCGATAAACGCAATGGGAATATCAAAAGCCATGATGGAAAAAGTGGCGATTGCAAAGGGCAGGGCATTGGGAGAAAACGCAAAAACTGTTATTTGCGCCACCCGATACGGCAATGTTATGTCAAGCCGGGGATCGGTTATTCCTCTTTGGATAGACCAGATAAAAACAGGTAAAGAAATAACAATTACTGATCCAAATATGACGCGTTTTATGATGACTCTTGAGGATGCGGTAGATTTGGTATTGTATGCTTTTGACAACGGGCATAACGGTGATTTGTTTATTCAAAAAGCCCCTGCAACAACTCTTGAAACCCTCGCAGAGGCTTTGAAAGATTTATTCCAGACAGATACAACTGTTCGTATTATTGGTACGCGGCATGGCGAGAAATTGTACGAATCTCTTGTAACCCGTGAAGAAATGGCGAAAGCTGTTGATATGGGAAAATACTATAGGATTCCTTGCGATATTCGTGACTTAAATTATGATAAATACCTTGTTGAAGGGCAAAGAAATATCACAGAGGCAAATGATTATCATTCTCATAACACTTATCGTCTGGATGTCAGGGAAATGAAGGAACTCTTGTTGAAAGTTGATATTATCCGCGATGTTTTGGAATTGGACAAATGAAAAAAATACTAATATTAGGCGCTTCCGGTATGGCAGGGCACATGATTTATTATTATCTGCTATCATTGAATAAATATGAACTATATACTGCTTGTTATAGAAAAAAAATCACGGAAGATAGTATTATTCTTGATGTATATAACACGGACGGAGTAAAACTTGCTTTACGCCATTTCGACCCTGATTTCATTATTAACTGTGTCGGTTTATTGGTAAACGGCGCAAAGCGCTCGCCTGAAAACGCTATTTATATCAACGCTTATTTTCCGCATTTATTGGCGAGGTTAATTACTGAGCATAATCCATTAAGCCGCTTAATTCATATTAGTACCGATTGTGTTTTTTCAGGTTCAAAAGGCTCTTACGCCGATAATGATATAAAAGACGCTTTAGATTTATACGGCATGACAAAAAATCTTGGTGAAATAATTGATGACAAAAATTTGACTATACGAACTTCCATAATCGGACCTGAGTTAAAGGAAAACGGAGAGGGATTGATGCATTGGATTTTTTCTCAAAGAGACAAGAATACGATTAATGGTTATGAAAAATCTATTTGGGGCGGTGTAACAACATTGGAATTGGCAAAGGCAATAGAACAGTTTATTGAACACCGGAGTACCGGTTTATACCAACTTGGCAGCGGCATAAAAATTTCAAAGTATGAATTATTGGAACTTATCGTCAAAGAATTTAGACTTAACATTAGTGTAGATAGAATTGATGGTGTAATAACTGATAAATCTATTCTTCCTTCAAAAAATGAAAAATTTTGTTATTGTGTCCCCCCATATAAAGAGATGATTGATGAGCTGTATCAATTTATGTGTGAACACCAGAGCCTTTATAAGAATTATGAGTGGACCAAATAAAAAGCCGGTTGTAGCAATATTTGCCGTTCATTATCCGCCAATGGGCGGAGGAGTTGCCAGGTTAGCAAGTACTACTTTTTATGGAATGAGCGAGCATGACTGTCAACTGATATTTGTTACTGCCAAATATGGGGATAAGAAAGAATTCGAGGTATTAAATGATCATGTATCCATTTTTCGTTTGCCGATATATAAGGCTTATGGTTATAAAAGATATCCAATTATTAAGAAAAATAACTCGTATAAAAAAATAATCAATCAACTAAAAAACAGTAAAATTGATAGGATTATAGTATTGACCAGATTTCATTTAACCAGTCATATTGGCGCCGATTTCGGAAGGGCAAATAATATTCCTGTATATTTACTGGAATGCAACGGTGCTCCGCTCACATTGAAAAACAAAATACTTGATGTTCCTTTGCGATTTATAGAGGTAATATTAAGTAAAATAATTATTAATAAGGTAAATTATTTTTTTGCTATGTCACAGGCCGCTCGAAAGTTTTTATTGGAAAAATATGGTATTCAGGCAAAAGATAGTTTGTGGACCTGCTCTGTTGCTGTTGATAATAATTTGGTAAAACATACTGAGTCTGATAAAATTGTGATTACATATTCCGGCAGAATAGAAAATCTTAAAGGTGAAGAACAATTGGCAAAAGCATTTATTACTTTAACAAATAGTTATAAAAATATATACCTTAACTTTGTCGGCGCCGGCGGTTATTTGCAGGTTTTAAAAACAAATTTTATACATGAAAATATTACATATTGGGGGTTCCAGGATATTCAGAAAATAAATGAGATTAACAATAAAACTGATATATGTGTTTGCGCGACAACTTTTCCTGATGGCGCAGTTCCTAATGCTCTGCTTGAAGCCGGAGCGCAAAAATGTGCGATAATCTGTTCGCCAAACGGAGGTTTTAAAGAGCTAATTAAAGATAAAATTAATGGCATCTTTACCGATGAAGAGGTTTCTGTAGCCAGTATGACAGAAGCGCTGAAAATATTAATTGATAATAAAACACTTAGAGAAAAAGTAGCTAATAATATTTTTACCGATATATTAGAGCAATATAACACAAAAGTGGTTAGTGCCAGAATAATAAAGGATTTAGAGTTAATTGTGTAAAGGGTAATAAACAGGGAGAAATTTTATGAGCGATCTAAACATTAAGGACAAATTGGTCAATTTACTTACTTATCAAACCTCAAAGAAAAGGACATTAATTTTAACAGTTTTTTTGATAGCGCTATATTTTTTGTTTTATATAATAATAAAGCAAGTTTACTATTCAGTTGTAAAAGTCGGCGATTATACTTTTATTAAAGAAAAATACTTCTTTGCTTTTTATTGTATTTCTACGTTGCCTATATTTTTCTTTTTGTTTTTTAAATTTAATATCTGTACAAAGTTTTGGGCTAATACAAATGAGCCGCATTTGATCGATTTCCTTTTTTTTGGTGTAATATGCTTATATCTTTTTCTTTCCTTTAACTTTATGGATATTAATATTACAGTTGTACATGCTAATTCATTGATAGAAATGGTTTCGCGTGGTATGAATATTTTGGATTTTTATGATTATAGCGGGGCTGGATATCTTCTTCCGTATTATATATTATTTGGTATTTGGTCAATTCCGGTAAAATTTGTATATATGATTATGGGACTTAAACCTATTAGCAATAGTATTAATGAAGCAATTCGTATTAACGGTTTTACCCTTTGGTGGTATAAGTTACTCCCAACATTGTTTTATATAGGCTCTACATTAGTTATTAATAAAATTTGTATTCAGTTAGATTTTGATAAAAATAAAGCTAAATGGATAAGTTTCATCTTTTTTATTTTTCCTATGGCGACTTTTAGTCAATTTATTTTCGGAGGGTATGACAGCATAGGAGTTTTTTTTGAACTTATAATGATTTATTGTTTTTTAGAAAAAAAGATACTAAAAGCTTCGTTATTTTGTATGATCGCGATAACATTTAAAACATTTCCAATTTTTATTTTTTTTCCAATATTATTGTTATTTGAGAAAAAGATTTGGAAAATAATAGCTTATACAGGAATAGTTTTTAGCGCATGGTTATTTTTCAATTTATTGTTTAAGGGGGGGGCAGTGGGGGGGGCAGTTGGTAATTCATTCGAGAGCGGATTTCGTGATCGTTTATTAGCCGTGGGGATCAATACATATTTTGGGGTTGTGTCTTTCGTTTTATTGGTTTTTGTTTTTAGTTGTGTATTCGCGTATTTTATTAACATAAAAAGTAAAGATGAATTAACCATTAAAAAGTACATTATGTATATTCCGTTATTTGTATATAGTTCGTTTTTTTCTTTTGTTTTATTCCACCCTCAGTGGATACTGATATTAGCGCCATACCTTGTTATTAATATTTTTCTTAATAGGAATAATAAGTATATGACGTTTGTAACAATTGGCGTCAGTATTGGATTTCTTTTTACTGTTGTCAGCAGTCCTAATTATTTCCAAGTTGTTGACGCGTGCTTGATAAATTTGGGCATGTTCCCGAAAATATATGGTTTTTACAACGGAGTTGACGCAAGTTTAATAAATTCCGGTGTCCCACCGAGCATATATGGTTTTCAGGGAAATGGTGAAGGTTTTAAGTCGTTAAACAAAATAGTAAGTTTTAATGGGCTAATTCCTTATAATGTCTATTTTACACTTTTCGTCAGTATGTTATTTGTAAACTTGATTCTTTCTTTTCCGAATGAAAAAAACATTTTAAGAAATAAAGATACTATACAACGGCCATTTAAAATTGGACGTGATGTAGTATGGATTAACGGATTGATTATTTTACTTCTTACGATACCTTCTTTGCTTTTGTTTTATTCACAGAGTCCTAAATAGAAAGTTTAATGAAAGTAGTACTTTTAGCCGGAGGACTTGGTACCCGGTTGTCCGAAGAAACAGATTTACGCCCCAAGCCAATGGTTGAAATAGGAGGACATCCTATACTTTGGCATATTATGAAAATATACTCGTACTGGGGATATAATGAATTTGTGATTCTTACTGGTTACAAATCCCATGTTATTAAAGATTACTTTATCAATTATTACACCCGTTATTCAGACATTACAATTGATATGGCAACCAACTCCGTTGAGTTGCACAATATCAGGAATGAACCGTGGAAAGTTACAATGCTTTACACCGGGCCAGACACTCAAACAGGCGGCAGATTGTTGCGGGCAAAAAGTTTTTTGGGCAATGAACGGTTTATGCTGACCTACGGCGACGGTGTCAGTGATGTGAATATTTCTGAACTTGTTAAAAACCATGAAAAATCCGGAAAAACTGTAACATTAACCGCTGTCCAGCCTGTAGGACGTTTTGGCTCAATTGAGATAAACGGAGAAGGTACTGTGGAGTCATTCAGAGAAAAACCTGCCGGGGATAATGCATGGATAAACGGCGGTTTCTTTGTGATGGAACCGGCAGTATTTGACTATCTGACTGAGGGAGACGCGACAATACTGGAACGCAAACCCCTGGGACGCCTGACAAAAGAAGGCCAGTTATACGCTTATAAGCACTATGGTTTTTGGCGGCCTATGGATAGTCTTCGCGATAAAAATGTATTGAACGATATGTGGGAGAATGGAACGGCTCCCTGGGCAATATGGCTTAAATAGTGCTGGACTTTTATAAAAATAAAAAAATTTTTTTAACCGGGCACACAGGTTTTAAGGGAACATGGCTTTGCCGAATTCTTTTACAGGCAGGAGCCGAAGTAATCGGATTTGCAAAAGAACCGCCTACCATGCCATCGCTTTTTGGTCAGACCGGAACAGAAAAAGATATTCGTTCCATAATTGGTGATGTCAGGAACAGAGACATTTTTGTTAAGGCAATAATAGACGCAAAGCCGGACATAGTGTTTCATTTGGCAGCCCAGCCTATTGTGAGGCTTTCTTACCGTGAACCGGCGGCTACCTACGAAACCAATGTTATGGGCACGGTGAACATTCTTGAGGCGGTACGGTTGACTCCATCGGTAAAATCCTTTGTAAATGTTACCACCGATAAAGTATATGAGAATAAAGAATGGCATTGGGGCTACAGGGAGAATGAAAACCTTTGCGGTAATGATCCTTACTCCAACAGCAAGTCATGCAGCGAGTTAATAACGTACAGTTACCGTAATTCATTTTTCAGCAAAGAAAACACTCCCGCAATTTCAACCGCCCGTTCAGGTAATGTTATAGGCGGCGGCGATTACGCCGAAGACCGGATCATTCCCGACTGTATCAGAGCGGTAAACGAAAAAAAAGATGCAATTGTTCGCAATCCCCATTCTACCCGCCCCTACCAGCATGTACTGGAATGTCTTTCCGGCTATCTGCTTTTGGCGGAAAAGCAATACGGCGACAAAACTATTGAGGGGGCATACAACTTTGGTCCCGATGACGAAAGCTGCGTTACTACCGGAGACCTTGCCGGGCTTTTTTGCGCTGCCTGGGGTTCAGGCGCGACGTGGCGAGGTCAAGGAGACGGCGGTCCCCATGAAGCTGTTTTTTTGAAACTTGACTGTTCAAAAGCAAAGGCTGTATTGGAGTGGAAGCCTTATTGGGACATAAAGACAGCGGTTGAAAAGACTGTGGAATTTGCCAGGGCTCAATCTGATAATGAACGATTAAATTGTGTTGACAGGCAGATTACGGAATACTTTTGAAATGGATTATATTGCAGATAGTTTTTATCATTTTACACCCAAAAATGAAAATTTATTTAGTATAATAAAAAATGGGTTTTATCCAAGATATTGTAAAGAAAATTATGACTATCTTTTAAGGAACTATAATAAGTTAGAATCTATATTTGCTATACCTATGGTCTGTTTTTGCGATATACCTATTGTTTTTATAGAAGAGCATGTCGAAAATTACGGGAAATTTGCAATCGCCATGAAGAAAAAATGGGGTGAAAAACATTTAAACCCATTAATGTATTTGATGGATGGATCTATTCCTAAAAATAATTTTGTAGTTCTTCAAGATATTTTATTTGGAGAAAAAATAAAACAAAAAAGTTTTGATGTAAAAGATTTATTTAAAAGAGATTCAAAGCTTAAAAAAATTAAAAAAATGTTTTATCATTATCATGATTTCATAGCGTATATGAAAAAGTATAAAGGTGAATCTATAAAACATGATAATAAGGAAATAATATTCTATAGAGAACGTGAATGGAGATGGATACCAAAAATAAATAAAGAAGATGAAGAAAATGGAGTTATATTAAGACTTGACCCATCAGATTTTCACCTGATTGAAAAAAAGAATAAGCTTATAGAAAAAAATAAGAGATATAGACTGGAATTTTCAAAAGATGATGTTGATTATCTTATTGTAGATAGTGAAGAAACAAAACACGAGCTTGAACAGTTTTTGTCTAAAAACAACATGCCGCAATTAGTTGATAAAGTACATATACTTGAAAAAATAATTAATGATAGCAAGGAAATGTTTTTAAACAAAGAGTAAACATTTTTGACCTAACCAATGTATAAAAATTTTTAGATTGGTTTGAAAGGAGCAATAATATAAATGGAGATATTTAAAACTGCCAAAAAGCTGTCAAAAGAAGTATATAAAGATTCTTTTACTCAGGTTTTTACAAATATAAAATATCATCGTTTTGGAAAATGTAATGTTTGTGGTAATTATACAATATTTCTTTGCCAACATGGCCCGGAGGCTGCGCGTGATTATATGCACTGTCCATTTTGCATGAGTTGTTCACGAGAAAGGCATGTTGCGTCATTTGTATTGAATTACCCCCCCCACGTGCAATACAACTCTATAAAAAAAATGGCAAAAAAGACCACCTTGGATATATATAATACAGATAGAAATATTTGGGCAAAATATTTCCGTAATAATAATCATTATATATCATCAATACTTACAGAAGAATATCCTATTGGTACTGAAATAGAAAAAAATGTATTTTGCCAAAATCTTGAAGCACTGACATTTAATGATGAATCATTTGATATAGTAATTACCGAGGATGTTTTTGAACATGTTAGGAATGATAAAAAGGCTTTTAAGGAAATATATAGGGTATTAAAAAGAGGCGGGATACATATTTTTACAATTCCGTATTTATTTAATCAGGAAGCAATTATCAGAGTGGATACATCAACCGAGAATGATATTAATATATTGCCTCCGGAATATCATTTTGACATGATTCGGGGGAAAATAATTTCTTATAGAACATATGGTATAGATTTGTTTAAACAATTATCCGACATTGGATTTTATACAACCGTAAATAACAGTACATTTAAAGATTCGCAATATAGAATATATAATAGCACGGTTTTCGTCTCTAAAAAAAAATAAACTATGAAAATTGAACAAACAAAAATAACGGGAGTAGCCGTTATTCATTCTGAACCCTATAAAGATGATCGAGGGTTTTTTAACCGCATTTTTTGCCAAAAAGAACTGGAAGTTGTTCGACCCAATATTATGATAGCCCAAATCAACCATTCAATGACAAAAACAAAAGGAACCATTCGGGGAATGCATTTTCAATATCCGCCTCACTCTGAACTAAAAATTATCCGCTGTATCAAAGGCGGCGTTTTCGATGTTGCTGTCGATTTACGAAAAGATTCTCCCACATTTTTACAGTGGCATGGGGAAATACTATCTGCTGAAAACATGAAAGCTCTTGTGATACCGGAGGGCTTTGCTCATGGATTTCAATCATTGGAAGATAACATTGAAATGATATATATAGCAACTTCGCCGTATTGCAAGGAGGCGGAAAGCGGGATACGTTATGATGATCCAAAGGTTGGTATTCAATGGCCTTTGGATAGAACGGTTATTTCTGAAAGAGATTTGTCTTATTCTTTTTCGACTAATGGATATGAAGGTATATTATTAATGTGATGGATGAAAAAATTTATTGGCAGGAAAAAGCCTGATAATTTTAGGATAATAAAGTATGATAGCAAGTGTATTCATTAGGCATTACAAAGCTTTCAATGGCATAAATCATATTCCTCTTTTTATTGATAATAATTTTTCAGTCTTTTTTGGCTCTAATGGCATAGGGAAGAGTTCAATTCTTGAAGCATTAGATTCATATTTTAACAATCGCAATTGGAATATAAACAAATTTGCAAAATCACATGGATTTACAGAAACTAATAGGCCTTATATAGTTCCTGTTTTTATCATAAAAAAGGAATCATTACCTGAGAATAATGCAAAATTGAAAGAAAAAATACAAAAACTGAGTGATGCTTTTTGGAATATTAAGAAAAGTGATTTAATAGGGGGCTTTTTACCTGAAGATATAACAAAATTTTTTGATTTCAGAGATAACACCTTATCAGAACATTTTTCACAAAATGATTTTTATTTGTTGCTAATTGGGAAATCTCACAATAATACAAATGATAAAATAGATTTTGGCCCGTTTCATTTTCAGGAATCATTCTTACACTTAACTGGAATAAATCATGATCCTAATAATGAAGGAAGTGTAATCAGTAGAAGTGAAAAAGAAATAATAATTAATAATAGAATTCAGGAAGAATATATAATCGTATTAAGATATATACAAAACAAATACAATTATATATATATACCTTCAGATATTGATGTTCAAAATTATACTAAATTAGAAAATCAAGATATGCAAAAATTGATGCATAAAGATATTCAGGACGAAATTAAAAACGCTATTAGTCAAAAAAGGTTGGATGATATTAATCAGGCGTTAAAAGTATTTGTTGACGGTATTACAGACAAATTAATTGATTATGAATATAGAAAACCGACGGATGGCGCTTCAAATATAGACATGAAGGATCTGGTAACAAAAATTATTGAGACATATTTTTCAACAAGAGTTCTTAGTAGGAAAAAAGGAGATAAGTTTATCCCTGTTAACGATTTAAGCTCAGGAGAGAAAAGAAAGGCACTGGTTGATTTAGCGTTTGCGTTCTTAAATGAAAAAGAAAAACATGAAAAAGAAATTATACTGGCTATTGATGAACCGGAAGTTTCATTGCATATATCGGCTTGTTTTGATCAGTTTGAGAAGCTGAGAAAAATAGCGGATAATTCGCATAATATTATCATAACAACCCATTGGTATGGTTTTTTACCCATTGTTAACTCCGGATATGCTCATAATGTCTTTGTTAAAGATGATAAAATTGATTTTAATACGTACTCTTTGGAAAAATATCAAGAAGAAATAATGCTTACACGAAAACAGGAATCGGGCAAACTTCCATTTGATATATATTTAAAAAGTACAAATGATCTTGTTCAATCAATAATAGCATCGTTAAGAAAGGCGCCACCATACAACTATATTCTTTGTGAAGGATCATCGGATAGTATTTATTTGAGATATTACCTAAAGAAATATATTGAAAATAATAACTTAAGAATTCTTCCATTAGGGGGATGTTCTGAGGTTATAAAGATAATGAAAAATATAGAATTGGTAGCGTCAGACAAAAAGGCGGAGATTAAAGGAAAAATATTAGGACTGATAGATACAGATATTCAATTTATCAAACCGGAAATACATGAAAATAACACCCTTACATTAAGGCGATTATTATTTGATAAAAAAGATGATGATATAACTTTAGTTGGACCCAATAATAATACAGTTGTAGAAACACAAATTGAGCATGTTCTTGATCCTTTAATATTTCTTGAAGTAATTGAAAAATGTTATAATGATGAAGAAATTAGTAATATTATTACTAAAGAAACATATAACGCTAAGGCAAAATGCTCATTCAATATTATTGATTTTACTGAACGCCAAAAAGATATTTTTAAGGATTTCTTTCAAAAAAGTATATATACGAAAAATGAATTTGCCGAAAATTATATTATTTTGGCATCTAAATTACCTGAAAGGACTATGCCAAAAGCATTTCAGGATATTCTTGATGTGTTTGATTTTAATGGAATGGATATAGAAAAAAAGATATAGGTATATGCTATAGTGATAAAGTAAAAACTGTTCGTTCAACGTATCGGGCTTATCGTTCCATGAAGAGTAGTAATGGTTGTGAGGTGTTGATCTTTTAGATATGGTAAAAGTATTAGTTACAGGCGCTACCGGCTTCATTGGAAAGCATGTTATTAAGCACCTTCTTTCTCTCGGGCATACGGTAATTGCAACTGCGAGAAGGAATGCCGGAGAAGCTGTTTCTTTCTTTCCTGAATTGAAAAATACGAATTATATACAAAAGGATCTAAATGATAAGGAAGAAAACTATTATTCGTTTTTTAACAAACCGGACATCGTTATCCATACAAGCTGGGAAGGTCTGCCAAACTATAACGAGTTGTTTCATATAGAGCGAAACATGCCGGTAAATTTATATTTTATTAAAAACATGATTCAAAATGGCATAAAAGATATTACAATTACGGGAACTTGTTTTGAATATGGTCTGCAAAATGGATGCCTTAGCGAAGATATGCCCGCAGTTCCTATTACATATTATGGACTTGCGAAAGACACTCTAAGAAAATGTATAGAATTGATACATAGCACTTACCCGTTTAACATGAAATGGGTACGGATATTCTACCCATATGGGCAAGGACAAAATAGAAAATCGCTTTGGGGGCAAATGCAGGACGCAATATCAACGAGCGCAAAAGAATTTAATATGTCGCAGGGAGAGCAACTGCGGGATTATCTTTCTGTCGAAAAAACAGCTGAGTTTATTGTATCTTGCGCCCTTCAAAATGAAATTACCGGGATAATAAATTGTTGCAGCGGAAAACCGTTATCGGTACGCCGTTTTGTTGAAGAATTTTTTGAACAGCGCGGTTATCCCATAAAACTGAACTTTGGTTATTATCCTTATTCCATTTATGAGCCTTTGGCTTTTTGGGGGGATAACAGTAAACTTTTGAGAATTGTGGATAGAGAATGAAACGGAGATTTATATGACAAGACTTGAAAAGCGAAATGAGATTCTGCGTCTTGCCAAGGATGCTGATAATTTTAATATTCGAAAAACATTAGACGAGCAGATGAGCGGCGCAAGAGATATAATTGTGTATGGTGCTGGAAATGTCGGAAGAGAAGTAGTAAATATTATAATGAAAATGGGGGGGGGGGGGGGGGGGGGGTATTAAATGTTTTCTTGATACGAATGCCGAGAAAATATCTGAGTATTTGGGTTTTCCTGTTTATAAACCTGATGATAAACAATTGGACTCTAATTTTCGCAAAAATGCATTGGTAATTCTTTCTCTCTTGCTTCTTTCTCAAAAGGGCTACGATGATATAGAAAAATATTTGCGCTTATTGGGATATACAAGATTTGTCAATGCCAATTATATGTTTGGCATGGGGGTTATAGACCATGAAGAGACAATCAACAGAAAAATATTTGCTGAGGAAGCAAACGACATTTTATTGGCGTTTGACTTGATGACTGATAAGCACAGTGAAGATGTTTTTCTTGAAATTTTTAGAGCCCATGCGGAAATAAAATATGATATACCGGAACAAAGCCAAAATATGACACAATATGTTGATGTAGATATTCCTTTTAGGTACAAGTATCATTCCTTTGTTGATGTCGGAGCGTTTACAGGCGATACTCTAGAGAATCTTGTTAAGTATCATGAACTTAAGCAATACATAGCTTTTGAACCAGATATGGACAGTTATGCCAAATTATCTTCTACTGTGGAAAGACTTTGTAAAAATGTTAATAAGGTCGTTTTGCTTCCTATGGGTTTGAGTGATGATCATAAATTTCTTCGATTTACTGCGCTTGGTACAGGTTCAAGCAGGATAGATGAGTCTGGTGAGCAAATTATCCAGACGGTAAGGCTTGATGATTTACTTAAAGGCTATGACGGACTTACGCTTAAAATGGATATTGAAGGCGCTGAAATATCTGCTTTAAACGGGGCGAAGAAAATTATCACCGGAACAAAGCCGGATTTGGCTATTTGCGTCTACCATAGAATAAGCGATCTGTGGCGTATTCCTTTGATGCTGAAAGAATGGGTGTCCGAATATTCGTTTTATTTAAGAAGTCATTGCAGTGGAACTTTTGAAACTGTGCTTTACGCTACGGTAATTTAGCTAGTTATGAATATTTTGCACATAACCGTACACATGGGAGATGGCGCAGGTCAGGCAATCGGCGGTTTGGCGCGAATGGGAAACGGCAGAGAGAACACACACAAGATTTTATTGCTTGATGAACCCATAAAATTAAACCATATGAACAGATGCCTAGACGCAGGTATAGTCATATTAGGCCGTGACAAAACGGAAAATAGCATAGCGGAAGCTGATGTGGTTATTTTAAGCTGGTGGGGCAGCCAAGTTATGGACACGTTTTTATCATTGTTTCCGCCTATCCCATGCCGTGTGTTATTATGGTGTCATAAAAACGGTTATTATGAACCACCCCTGCCCGATGCCTTAGTAGACGCTTGCGACGGTTTGTTGGCGACTACACCATGGACATTGGAAAACCCGCGCTGGAGTAAGAACGGAGTATTGGTTTGGGGATTTGGCGACTTTGACCCACAAAAGTTCGTATTCAAGACGGATTATTCAGTGGGGGATACCTTCACAGTGGGCTATGTAGGTATGCCGGGTTATAAACGTTTTCCGCCTAATGCGGTGGAATATTTTGCTGAAGCACTCAAACAAGTGCCAGATTGTCGTTTTATTTTGGCAGGGGAGCCGGAAGCCCAATTTATTGACGATCTGGTTGCGCATGGCTTAGACGATAAGGTGAAATGTGTAGGTTGGGTAGCGGATGTGCCAGGTATGCTAGCGATGTTTGATGTATTTGCTTATTTATTGAAACCCAATGTATTTGCTACCACAGAAAATAGCCTGTTGGAGGCTATGGCTGTTGGGCTGCCTGTGGTTGTGTCGCGCAAGCCGTTAGGAAAATATTTATTGGAAGAGAATGTAGCCGGGTTTTTATTTGACGGTCCAAAAGATTTTACTGTGATGATAAAAAGATTACGAAATGATGAAGCATTGCGTGAGCAAGTAGGAATGCAAGCACGAGAGTATGTTGTGACTAATCGGAATGCAGATGCAAATTTGAATTCGTTTAATGCTGCTTGTGATAAAACTATGAAGTTAGATAAACGGATTCATGCTTTTTAAACTAGTGTTTTGATACTGCAGAGGTTGATTTTAGTGGCGATAATCAAGCCATCTTATGATACAAACAGAACAAATTTGCGAGATGTTATCCCCCTTTCCGGGCCGTATGGGATGTACATTGAACCCACGCGTTTGTGTAACCTTAAATGTTTTTATTGTATGCACGCTACGCGTGGTCAGAAAGATGGCGTTTTAGCCAATACCGGATTTAAAATTACCAACATGGATGACGTGTTGTATGAAAAAGTGGTTCGGGATATTATGGCATTCCCTAATCAACCAAAGCGCATTACTTTCTCAGGGTTGGGTGAGCCGCTGCTTAATCCGCGCTTGGGTGAAATGGCGCGTCAGTTGCGTAGCGCCGGTTTTATTGGGCGTAACGATATTATCACTAACGGTATAGCGCTTACCCCTGCTCTGGCGGATGAGTTGGTGGATGTGGGTATAAACCGTATACAAATATCTGTGCAAGGTTTGACTTCAGAAACATATAAGGAAATAGCAGGCGTATCTGTTGATATGGAACGATACATTAAAAACATTACTTATCTATATAACAATAAAAAAAACATGGAAGTGTTCATAAAAATCATCGATGCGAATTTACGGGATGGTTCCGAAAGAGAACAGTTTTTTTCCATGTTTAGTTCTATATGCGATACTATTTTTGTAGAACATTTAGTGGTTATGGAACACCAAATGGGCGATCACAATGGAAGAACGGATCGTTCGTTAAACATGAATAGCGAGCCATTTGAGCCATGCGAGACATGCGGGATCATGTTTTATTTTTTACAGATAAATATAGATGGCGATACCTATCCCTGTTCAACGCCTGGTTTGCCTACATATTTTTCAATGGGAAATGTTAATGAAAATACACTAATGGAAATATGGAATGGGAACAAAAGGAATGTATTATTGCGTACAAATTTATCAAATGGATACCGAACATTTTCTGCTTGCCGGGAATGTTCGTCAGTGGTGTGTATAACTGACCCGGCAGAGCGCTTGGATGATTGCCGGTTAGAAATGCTTGAGCGGTTACCGGAATAATTAAAATAAATGGCCATGAATACAGAAGAGGCAAAGCAGCTACTGCGTTCCGCTATGTCTAAGCCGCCATCCGCTATACCGGTTATTAGGACTTCTCCTTTGTATTTATATGGAGCGGGCGCGTTTGGGCGGCAGACCTTTCGGGCGCTTGCCAAGCAAGGTATTGTGGTTACCGCTTTTTTAGATAGAAACGCCAAACCAGATCAATATCTCTATGATGTTCCGGTCTACCGGCCTGACGCGCCAGAGGTAACCGCTCATGGACAAGCAGAGGCTGTCATTATCCTGTCGATTGTTATGACATACGAAACAAGGTTACCGTTAATACAAAAGCTGCAGTCGTTGGGTTTTAAACAAATTATAGACGGTCAATTACTTCGTGCGCATGAAGTACCTTATAATCACAATATGCATGATGTAAGTTGGACAGATTCTGTCTTAACTGATGCTGTATATTCTGCGATTACGCTTTTTTGTGACGAAGCCAGTGTTGAAGTGTATGCACGTAACGTATGCGCCCATATTTTACGCGATTACAGTAACTGCGCGGAAAGTATAAATTGTTCGCAATATTTTCCTCATGATGTACCCCTGAACAAAGGGTATGTGCGTTTTGTGGATTGCGGCGCTTATGTGGGTGATACGGCAATGCGGCTAACCGAGACTGTGGGAAAAATAGAGGCGTATGTTGGTTTTGAACCGGATGCAAATAATTTTCAGCGTTTAGCCCGTACAGTAAAGGAGCTTAAAGAAAAGTTAAGCCCTGCTTTTCTTTATCCGTGCGCAGTAGGGGGGGCTAATGATGTTGTCAACTTTGCTCCTGCCGAAGGCTCAGGTACAATTACCAACGAAGGCCAAGCCCATGTTCAGGTCGTCCGGTTGGATGAGACCTTGGTAAATTTTCAACCTTCTTTTATTAAAATGGATATAGAGGGGATGGAATTAAGTGCGTTGCAAGGCGCGGAGAATATTATTCGTGACTATGCCCCTGATCTGGCTGTGTGTGTGTACCATAATATAAGTGATTATTTCGAAATACCTTTGTTGCTCTCACGGATGAACCCACATTATCGTTTTTATTTGCGTGCCCATAGTTCCTGTACGATGGAAACAGTGTTGTACGCAACGGAAGGGCGCCATTAACCATGCCAAAACCATCTCGTGTTCCTTTAATTGAGCATCTGCCCTTACCGGCTCCCTTCTCCGTTCATATGTTTCCATCTTACTATTGCAATTTTTCATGTAATTACTGCGTCCATGGTTTGAACAAGACACAGCAGCAGAAAGCACATTTCCAAAAACAGTTCATGCCCATGGCGGTTTTTCAAAAAGCGATAGATGGTTTAAGCGGCTTTACAACGAGGCCAAAGGCAATTATTTTCGCCGGACATGGCGAACCATTAACCAATCCTGCGTTGGCTGATATGGTACGCTATGCCAAAGAGAAAGACGCCGCTGAAAGGGTGGAGATTGTAACAAATGGAAGTCTTCTGACGCACGATTTGTCCGACCAATTAATCGCGGCGGGTCTTGATCGCTTGCGGGTTTCTCTTCAGGGGTTAAATGCGGATGATTATTCGCGTGTATGCGGGGTGTCGATAGATTATTCCGCTTTTATCTCCAACCTTGCTTATTTCTATGAGAATAAAAAACAAACGGACGTATTTATAAAGATAATTGATATAGCTATGGGAAAGGATGGCAACGAAGAACATTTTCACGCGTTGTTCGATTCAATATGCGATACAGCGGCGATAGAATACCTCTTTCCTTTTATTGACCAAATAGACCATGAAACACTGGGCGGCGCATTGGTTAATACAAAACACGGCGATGCCGGCGCTGCGAAAGTGGACATTTGCGCTATGCCATTTTATATGCAAGTAGTATTGCCTAACGGCAATGTAACAGGGTGTTGCGCTATTCAGCCCCCCGTCGTTTATGGAGATATAAATGAAAGGACTTTGGCTGAAATGTGGAGCAATGATGCCCATACACGATTTTTGCAAACACAGATAGTAGGGCGGGAGGCAAACCCGGTATGCTGTAGCTGTACTGTGCCGGATTATGGTATGCAGCAAGGCGATTACCTGGATAAGCATAAAGAAAGGTTGGCACAGATGTATGCTGCTTGCGAGAGCGTATATGCAAAGTGATAGTTTTACTTCCATAGCTAAATGCAAAATAGCAGGAAAATGCCTTAATTGGCTGATTGTAATGCCTAAGATTACCCAATTTGATGACCAGCAATATAATTTTCCTGTTGGTATTGCTTATGTATCTTCTGCGCTGAAGGCTTCGGGGCGGCAAGTGTTTACCCTTAACTTGAATTATAAAAAAGAAACCGCCTATGAATTACTTCGTGCTTGTATAAAGGAAAATAAAATTGACATAGTATCATCAGGTGGTATTTCCATACAATACTCTTTGTTAAAGAACATATTCGACACCGCAAAACAAATAAAACCGGATATTATTACTGTGGCAGGAGGTGGGATTATTACCAGCGATCCCATACCGGCTATGGAAGCTTTGGAAAACGTAGATTACGGCGTAATTGGCGAAGGTGAGATAACTATTTGCGATTTAGCTTACGCTATGGAGAACGGGTTGGATGTTGGCTCGGTGAATGGATTGATTTATAAAAATAGCAGCAACTGGGTAATCACCCAGATGCGCAAAGAGATAGAGGATTTGGATGTGCTTCCATGGCCCGACTATGAAGGGTTTGAGTATGCCCAGATGCTGGAAAAAACACCAATGGATTTGTTGACTGCCAGAGATAAGCAGGAACGAACTGGAATCGTGTTTTACAGCCGCTCGTGTCCATATAACTGTACCTTTTGTTTCCATTCCAGCGGAAAGAAATACCGGGCTCGCACTATGGATTCCTTTTTTAAGGAATTTGATTGGCTGATGCAAAAATACGCGTTTGACAACGTCTTTTTGGCGGATGAATTTTTTTTGCGGAATACTGATTTTGTGCGCCAGTTTTGCGAAAGGATAAAACCCTATGGTATACGATGGACCTGTTCTGGACGTGTAGATAATATAACAAAAGAAATGCTGGAAATCCTGTTGGATGCCGGCTGTTATCGTATTGGATTCGGCGTTGAGAGTGTCAATAACCATATTCTAAAAAGCATGAGAAAACATATTACCCGTGAACAAATTGAATCTGCCTTCGCACTTTGTCAGGACGTTGGTATGGAAGCGCAGGGTAATATAATCTTTGGCGACCTGGAAGAAACTGTAGAAACTGCCATGGATACAATTAATTGGTGGAAGGCGCATCAGGAATGGGCGTTAACAATGCATTGGATAATTGCCTACCCAGGATGTCATGTGTATGAAGTATCCTGCGAGCGCGGGATTATTTCTGACCGGGTTCAATTTATTAAGGACGGATGCCCCGAAGTCAACTTTTCTAAAATGACAACAGACGAAAGGCGGCACATCGCTTCGGTTATCGACATGCTGGTGAGTGAAGGGCATGATACGCTTTCCGGCGCAACTATTGTACAGGGTGAAACTGGTAAAGTTATAGTTACAGGCAACTGTCCTTATTGCGGTGAAGTGGGTACATATCTAAACTTGGATCCACTCAGGCCCATTAAGTTAGAGAATTGTCCTGCCTGCCACAGGACGTTGCGGTTGTACGCTTCTGATTATGCTGACTTCTCAGTTTTTTCTCAAAATATGGAGAAGCTGCTTTCCACGCGTAAAATAGCCTTTTGGCCGGTGATAACAGGCCTGGCAAAGGTATTTGAAAGCGCCCCCGTATTGGCAAATGATGATCTTTTTGTAGTGGATATATCGCCATATAAACAAGGCATGACACTTTGCGGAAAAATTATACAGTCTCCGGAAATAATAAAAGAAAAAAGCATTGACACGGTAATTATCACTACATCGACCAGTGTTGGGTCGGATATAATTCAACACATAAAAACCGGCTTCCCCCAGGTCAAAAAAATAGAACTAATTGGGAATCTATTTTTCTCATCGGAAAAACAGAAGGTTTCTTGTGTCACTGATTAAACCAATATCCGGTGCAGATGACCGTGTCCCATTGGCGCAAGCGTTACCATTGCGTTCACCCTTTACATTGAATGTTTTCCCTACCAACGCCTGCAACTTTAAATGTTCGTATTGTGCCCATAGTTTGCATACCGATGTCCTGGAAAAAACATATGGCTTGGACAAGCAATATATGAGTGTTGATACAATGGCGCTTGTTATTGAGCAAAGTAAATCGTTTGAACCTTATAAACTACTATCCTTCATGGGGCATGGCGAGCCGCTTTTGTGCCGCGACTTACCTAAGATGGCTGCAATGGCAGCAGAGGCAGGTATTGCTCAGCGCATTGAAATAATCACCAACGCCAGTCTTTTGACGCATACCTGTTCCGATGCGTTGATAGACGCTGGGATTACCAATTTGCGCGTGTCGCTTCAGGGTTTGGACGCGGATGCATACCGTAAGACAAGCGGCGCGGCGTTGGATTTTAAAGAGTTTATGGAACAGTTATCTTATTTTTATAGAAAAAAGAAACCGGGGATGGGGCTGTTTGTAAAAATTCTAGATGTTTCACTATCCGCAGGTAATGAAGAAGTGTTTTATAAAATGTTTGACGCCATATCTGACCGAATGTATATTGAACGTGTACAGCCAGTGTATCATGCGGTATCCGTTTCGGGGGGGAGCAGAACAGAATGTCATGATCGTTATGGGAATACCCATCCGCCCCGAAAAGTATGCCCTTTGACTTTTTTTTCGTTGGCTGTTTGGCCGAACGGCGAAGTGCAACCTTGTGACGCCATATATAGGCCCTGCTTATTGGGGAATGTGAAAGAAACAACTCTGCCTGAAATGTGGCAAGGCGAAACGCTCAGGCAATTTAGGCTGCAACACTTGTCAGGCGGAAAAGAAAAGCTTGCCGGTTGTACCGTCTGCTGTGCACCGGATGACGTAAGCCATCCATTGGATGTGCTGGATGATCAGGCAGAAGCGTTGGCAGAACGTTTTTTGGCTAAGTTGTTATAAGCGGTAAGTTATTGATCTAAGGTATTATATATGGTTTTCAATTCTTTGGCATTTCTTTTATTTTTTCCGCTTGTCGCTGTGGTGTATTTTTTCCTGACCATGCGAATAGTTTTAAAACATAAGGCTTTTAGCAATACCCTCTCTCAACTTTTCCTCCTCACCGCTTCCCTCTTTTTTTATGGTTACTGGAATCCTGCCTATCTAGGGCTGATCGCTATTTCTATAGCCGTAACATGGACTTCCGGGCTTCTGATGGAAGGACGGGATATTCAGAAAAAACGGCTCATTCTTGTGGGATCTCTGATCATCAATTTAGGAATTCTTTTCTTTTTCAAGTATTACCATTTTGCCGTAGACAGCGTCCGGTTCCTTGTCCACAACAGGATAGACTTTCCCTCATTCAATGTATTGCTTCCCGTGGGAATTTCCTTTTACACTTTCCAGGCTCTCGGCTATTCGATTGACGTTTACTATGGGCGTGTCCGGGCAGAACGGAATTTCATCACCTATGCGTTATTCGTAACTTTTTTCCCGCAGTTGGTGGCAGGGCCTATTGAACGAACAGGAAATCTCTTGCTCCAGTTTAAGGTGAATCATGAATTCGATTATGACCGTATAACTTCAGGGCTCAGGCTGGCCGCATGGGGAATGTTCAAAAAAGTGGTAATTGCAGACCGGCTGGCAATCTATGTAAACGGAGTATTCGGGAATCCCTCGGCGTATCCTGCTACGTCTTTGGCGTTGGCTGTCTTTTTCTTTGCCTTTCAGATTTACTGTGATTTTTCAGGTTATTCAGATATTGCCATCGGCTGTGCGCGGGTACTTGGTTTTAATTTGATGGTCAATTTCAGTCAGCCGTATTTTTCCCGTTCCATTACGGAGTTTTGGAAGCGCTGGCATATTTCACTTTCAACCTGGCTTAAGGATTATCTCTACATTCCCCTTGGCGGTAACCGGAAAGGAGAAGTTCGACGATGCATTAATTTGCTTATAACTTTTCTGCTTTCTGGCCTCTGGCATGGCGCGGCATGGCACTTTGTCGCATGGGGCGCTCTTCACGGTGTATTTCAGATTATCGGGCGAATCACATCACCGTTCCGCAACGCTATAGGCCGCAAGATTGGCCTGCCCGAAGAATCCCGCTTGAGAAAAGCGATACAGGTTTGCATTACATTTACGCTGGTTTGTCTTGCATGGGTCTTTTTTCGGGCAAATACGATTACAGACGCTTTTTTGATAACAGCAAAACTGGCGAAGCTTCCTGTTGAATTGGCGAGGTATGCTCATGGGCTTTTACAAAACGGAATTATCGGAACAGTGAGAGATATGTTTCAGTTAGGAACTTCTTATGGCAACCATCCCATTGCAGGTTTTGGATTAACAAGTTTTGGGCTTTCAGGAATTTTTATTATTATTTTACTCATAAACGATGTACTGATGCGAAAAACACCGGATGAAACGATATTAAACAGAAAGACACTGGTTCTTCGCTGGGCAGGCTATTATGTGATGATATTTACGATCCTATGGAGTTGGAACGCGGGATCGCCACAGTTTATTTATTTTACGTTTTGAAGGAATTGATACGTGATAAAATTTTTCTTGAAAATCTCTATCATGCTTATTTTACTGGTTACAGGGATAGGGATAATAATTCTGATACCATTACCCGAGAACGCTTATGATCTTGCAATCATTGATAAACATAGGATTCTTGCCAGTACAAAGAGTCCTAAAATAGTGCTTGCCGGAGGATCAAACCTTGCTTTTGGGATTGATAGCGCGAAGATTCAAAATGAACTACACATTCCAGTAGTGAATATGGGGTTTAGGGTAGATATTGGAATGGGAAGAATTCTTGATGACATTTTGCCATATCTGAATTCAGGAGATATACTGCTCGTTGTGCCCGAATATGAACATTTCACCAGTACATGGGATGGATCCGGCGCAGTATACGAACTGATTTTTAATACTTGGCAGTATCGGCTTTTAAGCTCGTCTTATTATGGAATAGCAAACGGTTTTTTCGATTATCTTTTTACGCATCTGTGGGTTGTTATTCAAATGAATATTATTACTACTTCAAATATGTATCTACGAAATGGCTTTAATGAATACGGTGATTATGTAAAACATTTGGAAGAGGAAAACCAATCCTTTGTCTCAGATGACGATTTAGGTTCCATTAGTCAAGCGTATCTTAATCACTTCTTCCAACTAGTTAACGAATTTTCTATGCGAGGAATAACATTGTTATTGTCATATCCATGTTATGATAACCAATCATATCGTAATTCTGCCCAGCTTATACAGAAATTAGATGCTGAGTTCAAGGGAAAAGAAAATCTTTTGGTGATTTCATCTCCCGCATCTTATTCCTTTCCTAAAAATTATTTTTTTAATACAGCATATCATTTGAATAGGGAAGGACGTTCAGTGCGTACTGGTCAATTAATCCAGGATTTACAGGCAAGCGGTTTGTTTCCAAGAAATTATTAGTATGCTATGGAGTATAATGAAACTATTATTAAGAGAAAGGGGTTTATGAAATGATAAAAGTAGATGTATTCTATGGACTGGGAAACCAGCTTTTTCAGTATGCCTACGCCAGGGCATTAAGTTTGGAATATAATGAACCGATTATAATCAATACAAAGACTGCTTGTGAATTGTATTGCAGCTTTAGATTTCCCAAGATTGCGCAAAGAAGTTATCAATTAAATTTTTTTGAAATAACGCCGTGCGTGATGCAAAATCCCATAATTGGTTTGATTGAATCTATCCCTCCATTTATACATGCTTGTTTACATCAATCAAAACAAGACGACGAGAAAGAAATGACTTCTCTTTTTTTGAAGATGAGTGCAAAGGGTAAACACTATTGTGCTGATACAGCAACTGCAGGATATTTTGCTCATTGCCATACCGATATAAAAATAAAACATTTGCACGGTGTATGGTTATCTGAGAAATACTTCAATCATTGGGAAAAAACAATAAAGAAAGAACTACGTGTAATTACTCCTCTTTCCGAACAAAACAAGCTGATTATTGAAGAGATGCAAAGTTGTAACTCTGTTGCTGTTCATTTCAGAAGAGGTGATTTTTTAAGCGTATACTTTAATTCAGATTTGAATATTTGTACTGAAGGCTACTATAAACGTGGTATGCGCTATATTGCGGAACATGTGACAAACCCGGTGTTCTATATTTTTTCTGATGATATTGATTGGATCAAAGCTAATGTTAAATTCGAACACTCGGTTAAATATATGGATTCTGGTAATCCGGGGCATGAAGACTTTCGATTAATGTATAATTGCAAGCATTTCGTTATTTCGAACAGCACATTTTCTTGGTGGGCATCATATTTACCAGATAATCCGGAAAAAATTGTCATCGCGCCAAGTTTTTGGTGGAGAAGCCATAGGGATAAACGTGATATTTATCGTGACGATATGGTTTTATTAAACCCGGATGAGACATAAAAAAGATACAGGCAAGCGGTTTATTTCTAAAGTAAGTATTTATTAGACGATAGGAGAATACCCAGTGGCTATTTATCAACAAAAAGGGAACACGAATAGAAAACGCTTAGAAGAACTAATTCCATTGTCGACACCTTTTCGTGTACTTATAGATACGGCAACTGTTTGTAACTTTCGTTGTAAATTTTGTCCTAGAAGCGAAGTGTTGAAATTGCATGGGGGGGGGGGTAATGACACTCGAATTGGCTTTAAAATGCATAGATGATTTGCGCTCTTTTGACCAGAAAATAAAAAATTTGTCATTTTGTGCTACTGGTGAACCATTGTTAAATAAGAGTCTTCCTGAAATCATACAATATGCCAAAACAGCACAGATTGCCGAAAGAATTGAGTTTACAACCAATGCTTCATTAATGTCTAATGATTTCGCAGATAAAATAATAAATGCCGGTATTGATTTGATCGATGTTTCCATATACGGTTTGGATGAAGAATCTTATTTTAGTCAAACAAAAGCGCGAATACATTTTGATAAGTTTATCAATAATTTGACATACTTGTACAAAATAAAAAATTCTTGTAAAATTATAATTAAAATAGTTGACACTGCATTAACGGGTGAAGCAGATAAAATACGCTTTACTAATATTTTTTCCGATTTGTGTGATTCATTATCAATTGAACATGTAGTACCAATGTGGTATGGGATGGATTCTGCAGATAATTCGGAAGAATCATGCGATCGTTTTTTTAACAAGGCTGTAAGAAAAAGGCTCTGTCCCTTTTCTTTTTATACATTAAAGGTGGCGCCAGATGGAAAAGTTTCACCATGTTGTGCGGATTGGCAGCAGAAGTTGATCATGGGAGATGTTAGAGAACAAACACTATACGATATCTGGCATAGCGATACATTTCGTACTTTTCACATTAATCAATTGGAAAATGGCAGAAACAACATAACACCGTGTAGTTGTTGCAGTTATCCTGATTATTGTGCGCTGGATGATATTGATGCATATTCAGATAAAATATTGGTAGAATTAAAATAATTTGCGGCGAGTCAAGTGAACTATTTTTTAATTTTCGTAAGGAGGCAAAATGAGTTTACCTTTAGTGAGTATTTGTATCCCTGTGTATAATGGGGAGCCATATATTTTTGAGGCATTAAATTCTGCAGTAAATCAAACCTATAAGAATTTAGAAATACTTATTTTTGATAATTGTTCAACTGATAGGACAGCAGAGATTATTAAGTCTTTCAATGACAGTAGAATATCATATCACTTGAACGATAAGAATTACGGTGGATTGTATAATCATAATAAATGCCTTGAATCTGCTAATGGTGAATTTATTAAATTGCTTAGCGCAGATGATTTACTAAAACCGGAAGCAATTGAAAAACAGGTCGATATATTAATTAATAACCCTGATGTTTCGATATGTATTACGGCAACTAATGTTATTAATGCTTTTGATGAAGTAATTATGAAGCGGCAATTATATAAGAAATCATTAAAAATAAACGGCAGGAAGATAGCTAAAAAATCATTAATGAGTGGCAGAAATTTCTATGGAGAACCATCATGCGTTTTATTCAGAAAAGACAAATCAAGGCAAGTAGGGTATTTTGATGATATTTTGATTACGGATCTAGAATACTGGGTAAGATTGTCTCGTGTTGGTGATGTTTATTATATTAATGAGTTTCTTTCTGATTGGAGGTTATCGTCAACAAATTATACCAGCAATTTTCTTTCTATTAAGGATGTCTATAAAAATACTAAGCTGTTTTTAGTGTATTGGGACAAACTACTGAAAAAACATTCAGAATTTAATGGTATCAAATTAAATAAATTTGAAAAAATGTTCTCTAAAATCGCAGTATTATTTATGTCCTTCTTAAAATTCATTTTCATTCTATTCAATAAGATCAAACAAGATTGGAAAAAGAAATAAAAATGTAAAACAGAACATGGATATTATTGACAAAGAAAAGGAGATGACAAATGGAGAAGTATGAAAAGTGTTGGTTGTGCGGAGGAGAAGTTACTGATCTTTATAAAGTAAACGACTTTACCGTTACGAAGTGTACAAATTGTACATTGCATTTCATTCGAGAAATAGTTAGCGATGAGTATCTTAAGAAGTATTATACGGTAACGCCTGAAAAGATGCAGGAAATCGCACTACAGGTGTATCATGATTCAGGCAATGAGAAAAACTTGAAGTATGCATATAAGAGGATTGCGGATACAATAAAGAAACATTTTAATTCCGGAAATAATCTTCGATTGCTTGATTTGGGGTGTTCAAGGGGTGTATTTTTTGAATTCTTTCCCGCCTGGGATGTCTATGGTGTTGAACTTGAAGAAACCGCAGGAAAAATAGCAAAGGCAAAATATAAAAATGTCTTTATCGGTGACATGAAAGAGGCAAATTTCCAGAACAATTTTTTTGATTGTATCGTTATACAGGATGCTCTGGATCATTCCAATAATCCAATGGATGTGGTAAGGCAATGTTACGGCTTGTTAAAAGAAAATGGGCTTTTACTGATAAAAGTTCATAACATAGACTGTCTTTTAGCGAAGATAAGTAAAAGTAAATTTTATGCTATAATCCCTCCGGATCATTTGACATATTTTAACCTTAAAACCTTAAAATTATTGTTGGCCAATAATGGATTTAAGTATATAAATCATTTTTTCAACACCCAAAAGTTAAGGTTAGATACCGCAATAATGAGAGCAAGTACAACAATTCCTTTTCTTGTTCCAATTTCTAAAGTTTTGTCGAAAACATTTTTAAAGAATATACCATTCTATAAAAACTATCATGATCTAATAACCGTCATTGGGATTAAAACGCCGCATGAAGCAAAGAGTAGCTGATTATATAGCAGATTTTTTAGTCTCAAGGAAAATTACAGATATGTTTACTATAACTGGTGGGGGCGCAATGCATCTTAATGACGCTTTCGGACATCACCCGGAGATTCATTGTACCTATAACCACCATGAACAGGCATGTGCCATTGCAGCCGAAGCTTATGCGCGATATTCCGGAAAGATAGCCGCAGTATGCGTTACATCAGGGCCGGGAGGAACTAACGCGATAACAGGAGTTTTAGGGGGATGGCTTGATTCGATACCTATGTTTGTTATATCGGGGCAAATAAAATTCTCTACGTCTGTAAAATCGACAAAAGTGCCTTTAAGGCAGCTCGGGGATCAGGAATTTAATATTGTCGATTGTGTAAAAGCATTAACGAAATTTTCTCAGATGATAGTAAACCCGGGTGATATCGCCTATCTCCTGGAAAAAGCTCTTTATATCGCCTCTCATGGACGACCCGGTCCGGTATGGCTCGATATACCGCTAAATGTCCAGGGAGCCATAGTAGAGACTGATACGCTTCGCCATTATGATCCGATAGAGAATGATGAAGAGAATGCGCCCAAAGTATCTGATAGTAAAATCGAAGAAATTATTTGTAGAATAAAAAAGGCCAGGAAGCCTGTAGTATTTGCGGGTTCCGCAGTACGTTCTTCCGGGGCTTATACTGATTTCCTCGATCTGATAGAAAAATTACAAATCCCGGTAGTTACTGCCTGGAATGCCCATGATGTTCTTTGGGATGAACATCCGCTCTACTGCGGCCGTCCCGGAACTATTGGCGCCAGAGGTGGAAATTTTGTTGTGCAGAACAGTGATTTACTGTTAATTCTTGGTTGTAGATTAAATATTCGTCAGATTAGTTATAATTGGGAAGAATTTGCTCCTCGGGCATATAAAATAATGGTAGATATAGACCCCGGAGAATTATTAAAACCGACCCTTTCAATTGATTTGCCAATATACGCGGATGTTTGTGATGTAGTAAAGAGAATGAACAATCGTTTGACTGAACAATTGGATCTTAAAAAGGGATGGTTAGAGTGGTGTAAAAAAGTCAATAATCAATACCCTGTTTGTCTTGATCAGTACTATAATAAAGCAAGCCCGATAAACCCATATGTCTTTATGAAAGAACTTTTCCTATGTCTTGATATTGGCGATGTTGTTGTTTCCGCAAATGGAAGCGCTTGCGTTTGTTCCTTTCAGGCGGCAATTATTAAAAAGAATCAGCGATTATTTACAAACTCAGGATGCGCAACGATGGGATATGGTCTTCCTGCGTCATTGGGTGTTGCTGTAGAACGAAAGGGAAATCGGGTCATATGCCTTGAAGGCGACGGAAGTATCCAAATGAATATTCAAGAATTACAGACCATAGTTCACAACAAGTTAAACATAAAAATATTCTGGCTCAATAATAACGGTTATCATTCTATGCGGCTAACTCAGATCAATCTCTTTTCTCCCCCTCTATGCGGGGTAAGCAGCGACAATGGAATTAATTTTCCGGAGGCGGAGAGAATAGCGTACGCCTACAATATTCCATTTAGGAGAATAGAATCCATAACAAACATTAAGCAGCATATTATTGAGGCTCTGAGTATTGAAGGCCCGGTAATTATCGAAGTCGTTATTGATCCGGAACAGTTTTTTGAGCCTAAACTTGCCACTAAACGGCTTCCTGACGGCTCGATAGTTTCTCCGCCGCTGGAGGATATGTCTCCGTTTCTTTCTGAAACAGAAATGAAAAGAATTGCCGAAGAGGCAGAAAAAATATGATTTGTCCGTTGCTGCTTGACTGTACTTTACGGGATGGCGGTTTTGTGAACGATTGGAATTTTGGTTTCGGAAGTATAAAAAGTATAATAAGCCGGCTTGATTACGCAGGGGTGGATATAATAGAAGCCGGTTTTATTGATGAACGCAGAATATATGATGAAGACAGATCAATATTTCCGAATACTAAATCAATACTGCCGATTTTTAGAAACTTGGATAATCTCAAAGCTATTATTGTAGGTATGATTGATTACGGAACCTGTGATATTGATAAAATTTCAGATCAATCGGAGTCCTGCCTTGACGGCATACGGGTGATATTTAAGAAAAATGATCAGGATAAAGCAATAGAGTTTCTCAGGCTGATAAAAGGAAAAGGGTATAAAATATTTGTAAATCCTGTTTCAATAACAAGTTATACGGAAGAAGAAGCGGCTATTCTGATTGGTAAAATTAATAAAATCAAACCATATGCGGTCTCTATCGTCGATACATACGGATTGATGCACTCAAAAGAGCTTCTTAATTATATTAATATTTTTGACCATACGATGGAAAGAGATATAATTCTTGGCTACCATGCTCATAATAATTTCCAGATGGCATATGCCAATTCCATTACTCTGATAAATAGAAATCTTGATCGTCCTATAGTTATTGACGGTTCTCTTTTTGGAATGGGTAAAAGCGCCGGAAATGCCTGCACTGAATTATTGGCTATGTATATGAATGAATGCTGCGGACGAAACTTTAATATAAATCAAATTCAGGAAGCCATAGACGTAGATATTCATAAGGAATTTGACAAAAAACCCTGGGGCTATAATTTTGAATTCTATATAGCCGCCCTGAATGATTGTCATCCCGGCTATGTGCAATGTCTTCTGGATAAAAAAACCCTTTCAGTAAAGTCGATTAATGAGATTCTGGAAAAAATCAAACCGGAAAAGAAATTATCTTATGACGAACAATTAATTGAACATTTATATATTGAGTATCAAAATCGGGAATGTGATGACGCATTAATAGTTGAAGCATTAAGAAAAGAATTTTCAAGCCGAAAAATACTTCTGCTTGGCCCGGGAAAAACAATAGAGGATGATTTTGAAAGTATTAATGCGTTTATTCAAAGCGATCATCCAATAATAGTTTCAATTAATTTTTTAAATGAATTATTTCCCATAGATTATGTCTTTATGGGTAACGCGAAACGTTACAGTCAGTTTTTTCATAAGATATACGGTGAAAATACGAAAGTAAAAATTATTTGTACCTCAAACATTACAGAGCCGGGAAGAAAGATAGATTTTTTGGTTAATTATTCTACCCTTCTTGCGAGTGATCAGCTTATTAGGGATAATCCTCTGGTCATGTTTTTAAGGTTATTGAAAAACATAGGATTAGCAGAAGTATGGCTGGCAGGTTTTGACGGTTACACTCAGGACAATTCAGCTGATTATTATGGGGATTATTTCAAGTTATTGTATTTTAAGGGCAATGTCCTTTTACGAAACGAAGCGATAAAAAAAGAATTATGTGATATTTCACAGTTTATACGGATTACTTCGTTAACCACAAGCAAATATTTATAGTGATTCACATTATCTGGGACTTGGATGGAACATTAATCGATTCTGACAGGGAAATCAAGCTAAGTATTGAATATGCATTGAAAAAATCAGGACTTGATCTTTCAAAGCAGATCAAACCGATAATAGTTGGCCCTACGATAGATAAAATTTTATTGGAATCGTTTCCATCCGACATTATGACAGATGCTTTATTGGAAGACATTATTATTGCTTTCAGAGAAATTTATGATAATTCAAATTATGAACAAACTAAACCTTTTCCTGGTATAGAAAGCATCATTTTTAGCACAGATAAGTTTGTACATCATATTGTTACCAATAAACCTGATATGCCAACAAATAGGATTTTAGATAAGCTTAATTGGTCAAAATATATAGCTAGTGTTACTACGCCCTATACAAATTCGAGTGCTTTTAATGGGAAGAAACGATCCAAATATGAAATTTTTATGGATATTATAACTGAATCAAACACAGCGGTTTCTTCTTTCATCGGAATAGGAGATATGAAAACAGACTGTCTTGCCGCAGAGCAAAATAATATAACTGCTGTTGGCGTTTTATGGGGTTCGGGGACCAGAGATGAATTGTCCGATTGTTGTGATTATCTTTTTGAGGACGCAAAACAATTACATGATTTTTTGTATGAAATATCAATGCATAAGAGACTAGCTTGATACAGAAAATAGTAATAACCGGCGCGACAGGCATAATTGGTTCTAGCATAGCAAGATGCGCGCTTGAACAAGGTATGGATGTTCTCTGTATCATACGGAAAGATACTAGTCGTTTTTATAATCTTCCAAAATCAGAGCGGCTAAAAATAATTTATGCTGATATTTCAAAATATACCCAGCTTGATATTCAAGATAATTACGATGTCTTTTATCATCTTGCCTGGGAAAAAACATTTGGTGTTTCCCGTGATGATGTAGCTGCTCAGGTAAAAAACATCCAGTATACTCTGGATGCTGTCCATCTTGCAAAACGTTTGGGGTGTAAGAAATTTATTGGCGCGGGTTCGCAGGCGGAGTATGGAATTGCTGCTGAGCCGCTTAAGCCGGAAACGCCGGTAAACCCATTGAGTGGCTACGGCATAGCGAAATATACCGCAGGCAGGTTAAGCCGCTTGCTTTGTTCCCAGCTTAATTTACAGTTCAACTGGGTAAGAATAGTAAGCACATATGGCCCTCCGGATGAAGGGTATACTTTGATTATGTATGCGATACATGAATTAAAAGCCGGGCGTTCTCCTGAATTTACAAAGTGTGAACAGACTTGGGATTATCTTTATTGTGATGATGCCGCAAGGGCTTTTCTTGCGATAGGTGAAAGCGGTGTTGATGGAAAGACTTATCCATTGGGATCAGGAGATAAGAGGAAATTAAACAAATACCTTGAAGTTATTAAAAGTGTTATCGCTCCGGATTCGATATTGCAATTTGGTAAAAAAGAGTATTTTCCATATCAACCTATGTATTTATGCGCCGATATTTCAGAATTAACTGATGATACCGGATGGAAGCCGGAGCTTTCTTTTGAAGAAGGAATAAAACGAACGATAGAAGCCGTTTTTGCAAAACATGATGAGGATAAATGCAGTGAATAAAATCAGTGTGTTAATACCATGTTATAATGAACAGGAAAATGTTGTGCCTATAAGTAATGAGATTGTCAAAATTCTTGAGACTAATCTTTCAAATTATGATTATGAAATAATCTTTATTGATAATTGTTCAACCGATAATACAAGACCATTATTAAGAGAGATTTGCAAAAAAAACCAACGAATAAAAGCTATTTTCAATGCCAGGAATTTCGGACAGTTTAGTTCTCCTTACTACGGAATGTGCCAGACAACAGGAGATTGTACAATTGCCATTTGCGCCGATTTCCAGGACCCGGTTGAACTTATTCCAGTACTTGTTGATGAATGGGAAAAAGGGTATAAAATTGTTTCATGTATCAAGAAGACAAGTAAAGAAAACCAGTTAATCCGATTTTTGAGAACTTGTTATTATAAAGTAATAAAAAGAATGTCTGATATTGAGCAAATTGAGCATTTCACCGGATTTGGTTTATATGATAAATCATTCATAGATATTTTAAGAAATTTACATGATCCTTCGCCTTTTCTTCGGGGTATTGTAGCGGAATTGGGTTTTAAGCGAAAAGATATCAGCTATGAACAGCAAAAAAGACGCGCGGGAAAAACAAAAAACAACTGGTATACACTCTACGATGGAGCAATGCTTAGTTTTACTTCCTATACAAAAATCGGCCTCAGAATTGCAAGTATTATTGGGTTTTTGGCAGGAGGATGTACTTTTATTATCGCATTTGTATTTTTCGTTCGAAAATTGTTGTATTGGGAAAGTTTTTCCATGGGAATAGCGCCCTTGATTATTGGCGTTTTCTTTTTGGGTTCTCTCCAGTTGTTTTTTATTGGTTTCATCGGTGAATATGTAATGTCAATAAACAACAGGGTAATGAACAGGCCGCTGGTTATAGAGGAAGAAAGAATTAATTTTTAAAGATATGCAAAAACACGCTGAAAATCATTTTTGGAATTCAATCAAAAACATAGTCGGGATATTTGTTTATTGTTTTTGTCAATGGCTTACGTTAATCTTAGTTATACATATTGCAGGTTATACAGTGTCCGGTGAATTTTCTCTTGTAATATCTTTTACAAATTTGTTTTGCGTAATATCTCAGTACAATATAAGAAGCTATCAGTTAAGCGATGTGAATGGCAAATTTTTACCCAAGCAATATTCCGGGGCATATATAATTACCAGCGGATTAGCGGTTGTTTTTTTTCTTATTGTTCTGCTTTTTATCGGGTATAGTTCCAGTATGGTTTTATTATGCGTGGTATATATGTTATTTAAGTTATGTGAAACATTTACAAATTATATCTTTACTTACATGCAACTTGAATATAGGTATTCTGATATAGCGATTTCATATTGCCTAAAAGGTATTATTCCTCTGATTGGATTTGCCGTATGCCTCTATTTTACACAAAGCCTTTTTCAGACCTTGTGTATTTTGTCTTTGCTTTATGCCGCTGTTATCATTTTTTATGATATAAGAAAAACATACTCGTTTTTTCCCCGTGGCATTGTAATGAAAGGTACTATTCATCTTCTTAAAGAGTGCTTCCCAATGATGCTGGCCTCATTGATCTATTATTTTTTGTTTTTTATACCCCGTTTTGCTGTTGAGAATGTTTATGGGTCAACAGAGTTGGGGTACTATTCGGCGTTTGCAATGGTTATTACAGTCTTATCAACAATGGCGACAGCTGTTTGTCAGGTTATTATTCCGGTACTTTCTGAAAAGTATGTAAAACGCTTAACAGGAGATATTGTTCGGATTATTTTTACCATATTGGGAATTATAGTCGTTGCTGCTTTTGCAATGATATTGCTGGCTCGTTTAATAGGCGACAGGGTGTTTTCCATTGTGTTCGGCGCCGAGATCCTGGGGCACATGTACTTATTGCCTCCGGTAATTTTTGCCAGTGTTATGCTTACAGTGATGAATTTTTCTGGTGCTTGCCTGACAGCAATGCATAAGAGAGTACCAATGTTGATAGGTATGTTGGTAGGGGCTATGTTGTTAGGTGTTATGGTAATACCGGTGACTCGAACAGGCGGCATGCTCGGAACAACAAATATTTTTACTGCCGCTCTTTGTGTGATTATTCTAATTTATGTTATTATTATTATTAAAAATTTAGCTTAAGGAACTGTAATTATGAATGCCGATTCGTGGTGCGTAATGGAAGACTTTGTTCAAAAGGGATTGATAAAACACAATGGGGTGTCAAAGTTTTTGCCATATCACCTTGAAGCATTACGCCAACCGGCCCGATTGCCGATAGAAGTGAATCAACTGGAGATACATCCGAGTTTTCAACAGCGTGAGACTGTAAAGCATTGCAGGGAACACGGTATGCAAATCATGGCATAAAGCCCGTTGTATAAGGGGAAGGCGGTAGATTTGCCTGTTATATGCGAACTTGCAGATAAATACGGTAAAACACCGGCACAGATCATTCTACGCTGGGATATTTAGCATAGTATCATAACAGTTGTGTGTTCGCAAAGCGAGGGCAGGATACGATCTAATATAGACATATTTGATTTTGAAATTGATGATGCGGATATGTGTAAGATAGACAGCCTTGAAACCGACGAACGTGTCGAAGCGTACAGTTATGTCCGACAGGCAGAAAGTCTGAAGGGAGCCTGATTCAATGAATGAATATATTCCACTGCGAATTTACAAAAGAATAGAAAAGGATTAAGATATGGGTACAAATAAAGTAGCACTAATAACTGGAATAACAGGACAGGATGGTTCATACTTGGCGGAGTTATTGCTGGAAAAAGGATATGAAGTACATGGCATGATTCGTAGAATATCTATAGAACGCAGAGAACGTATAGAACACTTATATAGTGATAATAATTTTTATTTGCATTACGGAGATATGGTTGATCCTCTTAGTATCACAAAAATAATCAAAGAAGTTGTTCCTAATGAAATATATAACCTTGCAGCTCAATCGCATGTCCATGTTTCATTTGATGTTCCGGAATTTACCGCTAACGCTGACGGAATTGGCGCGCTCAGAATACTTGAGGCTGTCAGGTTATTGGGAATGGAAAAAGATGTTCGGATTTATCAAGCTTCAACATCTGAACTTTTTGGAAAAGTACGTGAGGTTCCTCAAAGCGAGACCACACCATTTTATCCGTACTCACCTTACGCCTGTGCTAAACAGTATGCATATTCGATAGCATTAAATTACCGTGAGGCTTACAATATGTTTATCTCAAATGGAATATTATTCAATCACGAATCAGAACGCCGGGGAGAAAGATTTGTTACCAGAAAAATTACACTTGCCGCTGCTCGCATTGCATATGGAATACAGGATAAATTATATCTAGGAAATATGAATTCGCTTCGGGATTGGGGATACGCAAAAGATTTTGTTGACTGTATGTGGAGAATTCTTCAACATTCTGTTCCTGATGATTTTGTCATTGCTACGGGAGAACAACATTCAGTGCGTGAGTTTTGTCAATTGGCGTTTAAGTATGCTGGCATTGAACTGCGTTTTGAAGGCGAAGGCGTAAATGAAAAAGGTATTGATGTAAAAAGCGGTAAGACACTGATTGAAGTCAGTCCGAAATTTTTTCGCCCAACGGACGTTGTGAATCTGCTTGGCAATCCGACAAAGGCAAAAACTGTTCTTGGTTGGAATCCGACGCATACTTCTTTTTTGCAACTTGTTGAAAAAATGGTTGCATCAGATATGAACCTTGCATTAAACCAAAAATAAAAGGATTTTTTATGGAAATCAGGTATCCATTGGCAACTGGTACATGGGATGAGGCTGAAGAACAGGCTGTTAGAGATGTATTGGCGTCAAAGCAGTTTACGATGGGTGAACTCGTTACGAAGTATGAAAAAACATTTGCAGATAAATTTAATGTGAAATACGCGGTTATGTCAAATTCCGGCTCGTCTGCGAATCTGTTGGCCGTTGCGGCGCTGTGTTATTCAGGTAGATTACAACCAGGTGATGAGGTAATAGTTCCATCAGTATCGTGGAGTACGACGTATTTTCCGTTGTCACAATATGGTTTATCTTTGCGCTTTGTTGATATTGACATTGAAACATTGAATATGGCTATTTCTGCGTTGAAATCTGCATTTACAGAAAAAACAAAGGCCGTATTCGCTGTTAATCTTTTAGGGAATCCGTGTGATTTTGATCCTATACTGAAGTTTTGCGATGAACATAATTTAATATTAATTGAAGATAATTGTGAATCTATGGGAGCGGAGTATAGAGGACAAAAAATCGGCGCTATTGGCTTGATAGGTACATTTTCTTCTTTTTATTCACATCATATCTGTACGATGGAGGGCGGCGTTACTGTAACCAACGATGAAGAATTATATCATTATATGCTGTGTATACGCGCGCATGGATGGACGCGGCAGTTACCAAAAAATTCTGAATTATATAAAAAAAGCGAAAATGTATTCTATGAATCTTATAATTTCATAATGCCTGGGTATAATCTTCGTCCACTTAATATGGAAGCTGCTATTGGATTGGAACAGTTGAAAAAGCTTGATAATTTTGTGATGATTCGCAGAAAAAACGCTGAATATTTTTGTAGTATTTTTAAAAATGATAAACGTTTTATAATACAAAAAGAAATAGGAAAATCTTCATGGTTTGGCTTTTCTTTTATTTTACACGGCGAGTTGGCTGGAAATCGGGACGAGATAGTAGCCCTTCTTCAAAAAAAAGGTATTGAAACAAGACCAATTGTTGCGGGGAATTTTACAAAACAGAAAGCGCTTAGGTTTATGAATTATTCAATCAGCGGACAACTTATAAACGCCGATAATCTTCACGACAATGGTTTTTTCGTTGGCAACAATTCCATTCCAATAAAAGAGCAGATTGATTATTTAGCGGAAGTATTGAATGTATAAAATATATCCCTCTACTTACAGTAGAGGAGCATATACTTGTGGGCGGTATAGGTTCGTTGATTTTAGAAACTTTGAAACGGAGATATTTAAATATGAATCTTATTGTAAAAGATACTGATCTTGCTGGCGTGAAATTAGTAACCACTGATCGCTTTGAGGATTACCGAGGAGAACTTGGTGGCGTATATGATGAACACGAATATTCATCTGCGGGACTAAATAAGAAGTTCGTATATGATATGGTTTCAATGTCGTATAAAAATGTTCTGCGCGGTATGCACGGCGACAGTGAAACAACCAAGCTTGTACAGTGCCTTTATGGGACAGTCTACTCAGTAGTTGTTAACTGTAATGAGTCATCACCGGATTTTGGTAAATGGCAAAGTTTTATTTTATCGGATAAGAATCATAATCAACTGTATATTCCGCCGCTTTATGGCAACGGTTATTATGTGTTGAGCGACAGTTCTATTTACACATATAAAATGTCAAAGGCACATTCTGATAGTCAATTTACTTACGCATGGAATGATCCTCGGTTTGATATACGTTGGCCGTCAAAAAATCCAATATTGTCGGAAAGAGATGAGATAAAAGTTTAGGAGATCATGTATAATGGGTATTATTTATTTTTTGTATTCCAATAAAATGGGTGTAGAATTATTGTAAATTGCAAAATAAATTATGATGATTCACAATTAGGTGATTAATGAACAGAAAGAAGAGATCATTGAAGGGTATCAACAGACGCTTCAGGCACGATCAGTTTCGCCAAAACTGTCCCTCTTTATGTGATTATTGTAATTCATGGCTTTCTTATTTTCAGGAATCTATGGAGTGAGGTAACGGTTGCGGGATGTTAGCATAACATGGATTCAGCAGAATTACTTTCTATAATCAAACGCGGCGAATCAAGCAAAGTACAGTTTAAGGAACGACTGCCGCATCCTGATAGTTTTGCCGATGAATTAATAGCGTTTTCCAATTCAAAAGGCGGAACTATTATTATTGGAGTAAATGATAAAACCGGAGAACTGAATGGGCTTTCTTTTAGTGAAATACAGCAGATAAATCAGCAAATAGTGAATATCGCATCTCAAAAAGTGTATCCGCCTGTTTTTCTGACTACAGATACCGTAACGGCCGATGATAACCAGGTTCTTGTTATTACTGTGGATGAAGGTTTGTCAAAACCCTATAAAGACGCGAATGGAACTATTTATTTAAAAAACGGCTCTGACAAAAGAAAGGTTACATCAAATGATGAAATTGCCCGTTTATTGGGAAGCAAGAATTTATTTGCCGATGAGACGGAGATTTACGATTCAGGCGTGAGCGACCTGGATGTCAGGCTTTTTTCTGAATATTTTAGGAAAGAATTTGAGATGAGTTTTGAGGAAAAGGGACTTGTTCTTGAGGAGGCTTTGAAAGCAAAAAAAGTAACGCGAAATAATCATTTAACGCTGGCCGGGCTTTTGTTTTTTGGAAAGGAGCCACAATCCTTTCGTCCGGCTTTTACTATAAAAGCTGTTATGTATGGAGGGAATGACATTGGAGGCGATAATTACCGCAGTAAGCCTGAGGATTTTACCGGGACTATTCCTGAACTTTTTAAGCAGGGAATGTTATACCTAAAGAGCTGCATAAAATATCTGCAAGACGGACAAGGGTTTAATTCGTACGGAAAACCGGAAATCTCACTTATTTCCCTTGAAGAAGTTTTACAAAACGCGCTCATTCACCGGGACTATTTTAAGAACGCGCCGGTACGTTTACTTGTTTTTGATAATCGTATTGAAATAATAAGTCCCGGGAAACTCCCAAACAGTTTAACGGTCGATGAAGTAAAATACGGTAATCCGGTTATACGAAACAACCAAATCGCCCTGTTTGCCAGCCGAACCCTGCCCTACAGCGGCTTGGGTTCAGGCTTACGCCGCGCGCTGGCAAATCAACCGGACTTGGAATTGCAAAATGATGTTGAGGGCGAACAATTTATTGTGCGCTTTCCGCGAAAGGGTTAGGTAATAACCCGTGCGCATAACAGAACAGGAAAAAAACGTAATTATTGACGCCGTTACTAGCGCCGACCCAAATGCCAAAGTTTGGCTTTTTGGCTCCCGTGTAGATGACAGTAAGAAGGGCGGCGATATCGACATCGCAATATTTTCGGAAAAAATCGACAGAGATGTTATGCAAAAGATACAGATAAGACGGTTCATTTGTGATAAAATTGGCGAGCAAAAAATAGACATTGTTACAACGAATAGTGGAAAAGAAGCTATTTTCAGGCTGGCTGTTGAGGAGGGAATTCAGTTAAAGTGAATAAATTATACATTGACATATTGCGGGAAAACATTAACGCGCTTAATTTAAGCGCAGAATGGGTAAGACATTCCTATGAACAAACCGTTACAATCGGGCAAAAAGCGAAATATGCAGCCGAAGAATTTGACAAACTTGAAAATTTGACATCTCGATATGCACGTACAACCGATATGCTGGTAAACAAAGTATTACGAAGCATAGACACAGTTGAGTCAGAAGATATAGGCACTATTATTGACATAATGAACCGAGCGGAAAAACGCGGCATAGTTTCCTCTGCCGAATTGTTGCACACCATAAAAGATTTAAGAAACAATATTGTCCATGAATACAAAATAGCCGAGATAACCAAATTTTTTGCGGATGTGCAAAAGTATACTCCCTTATTGCTTGAAATTATACAAAAAGTGAATGTGTACTGCGCCCGGTATCTGGGCGAGGGAGCTGTTTTTGGAAACGATAGTGGGGTGTTGATTTGTTAACGCTTCCCCCAAAACGGCCGGTTCGCTTTTTTAACACCACCGGCCCCTGCTTTCCCTGGGATCACTATATGCTGCCTCCGGCGGAGCGGCTTATCGGCGCACAGTTGGATCGCTACATAGGGGACAGGCTCTACTGGGTACTCCACGCTCCCCGGCAAACAGGGAAGACTACTTTTTTACAGAACTGGGCGCGTGAAATAAACTCCGGTGATGAGGCGGTTGCCTGCTATGTGACCATTGAACGTTGTCAAAGATTACTGGAACCTGAGCGTTGTATGCCAAATATTTGCATGGCAATTCGGGATCATGCAGATTTTACAAACTTGCCGATTCCTGTGTCTGAGACAAGTGAAGCAAACAGTATGGTGAATAGTATTCTTACTGACTGGGCAAAAAAAACAGCGCCCAAGCCGCTGGTTATATTATTTGATGAAGTAGACGCCCTGGAAGGGGACGCGATGATAAGCTTTTTGCGTCAACTGCGCGGCGGGTTTATGGATCGCGGCGTTGGAAAGTTTCCGGTGTCCATCGCTCTTGTCGGTATGAGGGACTTAAAGGATTATATTACCGCAGCCAAGTCGGACCAAAGGTCCGATGGGGTTCAACCGAGTCCGCTGTCTCCTTTTAATATTAAAACTGATTCAATCTTATTGGGAAATTTTCTGCAAGACGATGTTGAGAAACTGTTCGCCCAGCGTACCGAAGAAACAGGCCAACAAATTACGGACGAAGCGTTGGAATATGTATGGGAGCAATCTCAGGGGCAGCCGTGGATAGTCAATTCGTTATTTGAGCGCGTTACGATGCGCTTACTGAAACGGGATAATTACAGTACTGTAACGCGGGAACACATAGAACAGGCCCGTGAGCAGATGATTCTTGCCAGGGAAACACATCTTGATTCCCTTGTTGTCAGATTAAAGGAACCTGCTATACGCGCAATGATGGAGACTTTGTTTTCCGGTAGTGTTAATCCGGAACTTGCAGATAGCGATGCTTTTCGTATTTGTACTGACTTGGGGCTTGTCCGGCTGGAAAAGGGAGTTCCGTCAATAGCCAATCCTATATACCGTGAAGTATTGGCGCGGCAGGCGACCTTTGGAGCGCAAACCATGATCCCCGAACCGGAATGGCAGTGGGAAAAACCGGACGGTTCACTTGACATGGACGCGTTACTGCGGGAGTTTCAGGTATTTTGGCGGGAGAACTCGGAAATGTGGGAAGAAAAGATGAGTTATACCGAAGCTTTTCCCCATTTGCTGCTAATGGCTTTTTTGCAGCGCGTATTAAACGGCGGGGGGCGCATCGAGCGTGAATACGCGGCAGGGCGCGGAAGGATGGATTTATTTGTTGAATATAACGCGAATAAATATGTTATTGAGATAAAACTGATATACGAAAAACAATCGCCGGATACGATTAAAAAGAAGGGATTGGAACAAACCGTCAAATACCGTGATGCGAAAGCGCCGGAGTGTCCGGCTTACCTTGTAATTTTTGATCGCCGGGATACGGCAAAAGATCGCCCCTGGGATGAAAAGATTTATTGGCAGGAAGAAGCTGTTCCCAGTGGAACGATAACTGTTGTGGGGTGTTAGTATAAATCATGAAAGGCATAATCCTTGCCGGTGGTTCCGGTACACGGCTATACCCAATCACAAAGGCTGTCTCTAAACAGGTATTGCCGATTTATGACAAGCCGATGATCTATTATCCGCTTTCGGTGCTAATGTTGGCAGGGATAAGGGACATTCTGATAATTTCTACGCCAAGAGATATTCCTTTTTTTAGGGATTTGTTTGGGCAGGGTGACTGGCTGGGAATGAGTTTTGAGTATAAAGTTCAGGAGAGCCCAAGAGGTTTGGCAGACGCTTTTATTATTGGAGAAAGCTTTATCGGCAAGGATTACTGCGCCTTGGTTTTGGGGGACAATGTGTTCTTTGGCCGGGGATTTAGCACTACCTTAAAGCAAACAAAAGGCCGCCTCGAAAAAGAAGGCGGGGCCGCCATTTTTGGTTATTATGTAAAAGAACCAGGCGCCTATGGAGTAGTAGAATTTGACAAAAGTGGGAAAGCTCTTTCTATAGAAGAAAAGCCGGCTTCTCCCAAAAGTCATTACGCGGTTCCGGGGCTTTATTTTTATGACAATGATGTAATAGAAATAGCGAAAACCGTAAAGCCCTCCGCAAGAGGTGAAATTGAGATTACCGCTGTTAATAATGTTTATTTAGAGAAGGGTAAACTTTCCGTTGAGACCTTGGGAAGGGGCATGGCCTGGCTGGATACGGGTACATACGAAAGCCTTTTGGAAGCCGCCAATTTTATCGAAGCTATTCAGAAAAGGCAGGGTATGTATGTTTCCTGTATAGAGGAGATTGCGTTTTACAACGGCTGGATAAGCAGGGATAAATTAATGGAGCTGGCTTCCGGTTATAAAACCGAATACGGCGAGTACTTGCAATACATAGCCAAAAGTACACTGAATGCGTAAGTTAACGAACATACTTGTAACAGGCGGCGCCGGATTTATTGGCGTTAATTTCATCCGCTTTCTTTTCGGTGAGGATTGCAAAACGCCTGAGTTTGATGGGCGAATTATAAATCTGGATGCTCTCACTTATGCGGGGAACGCCGCAAGCCTCAAGGAAATAGATGAAAAGTTTGGTGGAACGCGGTATTTTTTTGAACGAGGCAATATTTGTGATAAGGTCTTCGTTGATGATATTTTCAAAAAATACGATATTGATACGGTAGTGCATTTCGCCGCAGAGAGCCACGTGGATCGCTCAATCCTGGGCCCGGAGGCGTTTATTAAGACAAATGTCCTGGGAACTTTTACTCTTTTGGACTGCGCCCGTAACGCTTGGCATGGCGCTCATGATGTATTGTTCCACCATATCAGTACTGATGAAGTGTACGGTTCATTGGGAGAGACAGGACAGTTTACTGAAGTAACGCCTTACGATCCACATTCGCCATATTCGGCCAGTAAGGCGGCAAGCGATCACCTTGTAATGTCTTATCATCATACTTATGGTTTGCCCGTTACTCTTTCCAACTGTTCCAACAATTACGGCCCCTATCAGTTTCCGGAAAAACTTATCCCTTTAATGATCCTTAATATGCTTGAAGGTAAGCCCCTGCCTGTTTACGGAGACGGGAAGAATATCCGTGACTGGCTTTATGTGGAAGACCACTGCGACGCGGTATGGACTATTATGCGAGACGGTGTGGCAGGGGAAAAATACAATATTGGCGGGGATAATGAGTGGGAAAACATTAAACTGCTTAACGCGCTCATCGGCATTGTAGCAAAAAAAAGAGGTTGTGACGCTGAAAAAATAAAGGCGTTAATAACCTTTGTAAAAGATCGTCCCGGTCATGATCGACGTTATGCTATCGACTGTTCTAAAATTAAAAAAAAGTTAGGCTGGAAACAATCTGTGAAATTTGAAGAGGGGCTTGATCAGACTGTAGACTGGTATATAAGCAATGCCGGTTGGGTGAATAGCATCCGAAGCGGTGAGTACCAGCGATGGATGGAAAGGAATTACGGAGGACGATAGCTGAATGAAGAGGACAATGGGAAAAGTAATATTATTTTTTGAAGGCTGCACCAAAGCAATTCTCAGTAAACCATTATTTCGAATATTATTTTGTATCCTGATTTGTGGTCTTTTCTATACCGCTGTCTTTTGCATATATCCAATCCAATTTGAAACTAATGATGATTCAGGGCAGATGTATATTTATGCGGGTTATTTTACAGGAAGGCCTAGTGCATTTATAATGATGGGTATATCATACTTTAGGGGCCTTATTATAAGCGGATTATATAGGCTTTTCCCTGCTTTTCCATGTTATTTAATCTTCCATGTGATTATTATGTTTATTTCGAGCGTTATTGTTTCGTATTGTATCATTGAAACCGCAAACAGGTATAAAACATCTTTTCTTCTGGGTGTTTTATTCTGTATTTTATTTCTTTGTGTGTTTACGCTTCGCCCTGTCGTCTTAATACAGTGGACAACCGTGGCCGGTTTTCCTGCGGTGGCAGCTATAGCGCTCGCGATTACCTTTGTGCCTTTAGGTAAGCGCCAAACAGTTATACGTTGCGCTCTGATGGCTATCCTGATTCTATTTTCTTATATCATTAGAGACGAAGCTTTCACTCCCGCCGTAGTCGTTTTATGCGGCATTTTATTTTATAAGTCATTAAAAACAAAGAAAATTATTTTTATGTCTTTGGCAATAATGGCGTTTGTTTTTGTCGGCGTCATCACGGATAAAGGTATTACAGCTCATATATTAAAAAGTCAGGAATGGACAGAATTTTATGGTATTAGAGAACAGTTAGTGGTTAATGGAGAGGTTGTGTCTGTCAGAAATCCTGAGGAAAAGGGCTTGGAACCGATAGAACAGTATCTGGTTTCGAGTTGGTGCTTTTTGTCAGAACACATGAATGCTGACTCATTATTAAGTGATAGTAGTATGGTTGAGATAAAGAGCAGCCAAAAACCGATTGATATTAGGCTAAATACAGCAATAGAAGCCCTTATGCCTTTTTTTAAGGATCGACATAGCAGGTTTTTGTATATTGTGTTGTTTGCATTGTTTGTTTTTGCTTTTATTTTGCGATCTATTGTTTCTTCAGAGCAAAAGAACCATGATACTTTAGGGATATTTTGCATTAGTAATCTAATTTTGGCATTATCTTTTATTCTTTTTCATAGTTTTATTGCATATATCTGTTTAGTTGGTGATAGACAACATTTCCCAGCCAGGGTTCAGTATATGCTTATGTTGTTGTTTGCGCCATATTTAATTATTGCCTCATGCGCACTATGCGGTAAATTTATGAAAAGTTCTTTTTATAGCAAGGCTCGTTTCCTTATTGCCTTTGCGTTGATTGCCTGTATAGTAATAGGTATACGGCTATTAAGTATCAATGAACTAAGGGTGAGAAAAGATTTTCATGAAGGTATGAATACTACTATGGAAACAATCGCATTACATTATCCTGATTACTTCTTTGTTTATGACGGCTCATTGACAACAGCCGTATCATCTCCTTTCAAAGTATTTACTGTAAGAAAACCGGTCAATCTCATGTTTTGGGGCGGCTGGAACCATTTCAGCCCAAATTGGTACGAGCAGCTGCGATGTAATGGAATTGACAGACTTGATTATAAATCGTTTTTAAACGACAATGTTTTTTTAATATCTTTATGGGATATAAATATAAGTTACCAGTATAATCCATTTTTTGCGTACATGGGGAATAAATTTTCCGATATTGAAGGGTTCTTTAATGTAGTCGGAGAATTTCCTTATAATAGCGGTACTATTTATGTCTACAAATTCTTTACAAAAAGTGAGAGTTTGTAACTAATGGCAAACAAACCGCATATATCAATAGTATCGCCTGTTTATCAAGCGGAAAAGATAATCGGGGAATTAGTTCGCCAGTTGCATGAGAATTTGAGGACTATCACAGAAGATTACGAGGTAATACTTGTAAATGACGCTTCCCAGGACAATTCATGGGAAGCGGTTGTGGGTGAATGTACAAAAGACAGCAGGGTAAAAGGCATAAATTTGAGTCGCAATTTCGGACAGCATTACGCAATAACCGCGGGATTGCATTATGCAAAAGGCGATTGGGTTATTGTGATGGATTGTGATTTACAAGACAGGCCTGATGAAATCCCGAATCTTTACCGGAAAGCACAGGAAGGTTGGGATATTGTGTATGCGCGAAGGACAGAGCGGCAGGATAAGTTTACGAAAAGAATGTCTTCAAGGGTTTTTAACGCGTTTTTTACATATTTATCGGGAATAAAAACTGATAATGTGGCAAATTTTGGTATTTATCATAAAAAAGTAATAGACGAATACAACAAGATGAGTGAATATGCGCGTTCATTTGGTACACTCATCAGGTATTTAGGTTTTAGATCCTGCGCAATTGATGTGAAGCATTCAGCGCGCTTTGAAGGAAAAAGCTCATATACTTTGGCAAAGCTGTTCCGACTGGGAATAGATGTAATTCTTTCAAACAGCGATAAGCCGTTAAAACTGGCCGTCAAATTTGGTTTTATTACGTCAGTAATTTCGTTTTTGCTAGCTTTGTATAATGTAGTTGCCAGACTAACCGGAATTATTCAGTTGCTTGGTTATACCACAACCGTTTTTTCCATATGGTTTGTGGGCGGTATGATACTTTTTGTATTGGGAATTGTAGGCTTATATATTGAAAGAATCTTCACCCAGGTTAAAGGCAGGCAATTGTTTATTGTAAAGGATGTGATAAATATATATGATAATAAATGAACTACCTTATCTATGGAGGAAAAAATGAAAGAACAGATTTTGGGGATCCTTTCTGAGTTGCGTCCGGAGTTTGATTTTACCCAAGGTATGAATTTTATTTGTGAGGGAATGTTAGATTCTTTTGATGTGATTACGCTGGTAACAACATTGGATGAAAAATTCGGTATTTCTATCAGTGGAACAGATATTTTGCCGGAAAATTTTGAATCAGTTGAAAGGATAGAAGCCCTATTGAGAAAAAACGGAGTAAATCCGAATAAATAGAATGCAAATAAATATCCTTGAGTATTTTCTAAAAACAGCCTCTGAGTATCCGATTAAAACCGCGGTAATAGAAGGGGATAAAACTGTATCTTTTGAACAACTGCGTAAAAGATCAATTTCTCTGGCATTTGCCCTTATAAATGGAAACGATATTTTAAATCTTCCTATCGCGGTGTATCTGCCTAAGTCTGTAAATACCGTTGAGGCTGATTTGGCTATAACATACAGCGGAAACGCCTATATGAACCTTGATGTTAACGCGCCCATAGAGCGGATTCGCAATATTCTTAATCAAATTGAGCCGGTAATTTTAATAACAAATACTGCCAATATAAACAATATAAAAACTGTTTTACCGGATTTTTTGAAAATTTTTATGATCGACCAGGAATATTCATATAATGAGCAGCAGGAATGTTTATTATTGGAACGGTTTAATAAACTGATAGATGCCGATCCTTATTGTATAATAAATACATCAGGATCGACAGGAACGCCTAAAGGTGTCGTATTGAATCACAAAAGTTTTATTGATTTTACAGAATGGAGTATCGAAACTCTAAAAATAAACAGTAATGAAATTGTCGGCTCGTTATCGCCGGCGGTATTTGATATTTACAGCCACGAATTATGCATGATGATGGCCATGAGCAGTACGATTGTTATACTACCCGAACGCTTATCCGCATTTCCGGTGAAAATACTGGAAATACTTGAAAAAGAAAAGGTTTCATTTATTTTTTGGGTACCGACAATAATGGTAAATATCGCTAATATGGATTTATTGACCAAGATAAATCTGCCGGAACTAAAAACCGTATGGTTCGCGGGAGAGGTGCTACCGACAAAACAATACAACTATTGGCATAAAAATTTACCCAATACAAGATTCATTAATTTATATGGTCCAATTGAGATAACGTTGGATTGTACTTATTTTATTATTGATCGTGAATTCAACGACAACGAGCCGTTGCCTATAGGTTTCCCCTGCAGGAATACGTCAATTCTGGTTTTAAATGAAGATAATCAACTTTGTAAAGCCGGAGAAGAGGGTGAACTTTGCGTCAGGGGAACATCACTTGCGATGGGTTATTACAATAATTCTGAAAAAACAGCCGCGGCTTTCACTCAAAATCCGTTAAATAAAAGTTATCCTGAAATTATTTACCGAACCGGTGATATTGTTGTGGAAAACGACCGGGGTGAAATAATGTTTAAAGGGCGGCGGGACACGTTAATCAAGCATTTAGGTTACCGGATTGAATTGGCGGAAGTTGAACACATAGTGGTAAATGTTATGCGCCTGGTGGATAACGCGTGTGTTGTTTATCAAAAGCAGAATAAGGAAATAGTTCTTGTTTACGAAGCGAATGAAGATCTTCCGGCGGCTGAATTTCGCAAACGAATAGGACAGAGCCTGCCCAAATACATGGTTCCAACAAAATATTTACGCATGGAAAAATTACCAATGAACGCCAACGGTAAGATAGATAGGCTGAAATTGAACCAGCAGATAAATGATAATATGTAAATGAGTGAAATGAAGGCTATTGACTATTTTAAAAAAAAAGTTAGTATTGGAAAAACGATACAAACAGTACAACAGGAGGATGTTTATGGACATACAGGAATTTATCGCGAAATTTGCGGAACAGTTTGATGAAACTGACGTAAGTGAGTTCAAGGCCGATACGGAATTCAGAAAATTAGCTGAGTGGACTTCCATGACTGCTTTATTGATTATCGCAATGGTGGATGATGAATACGATGTTATCATTAAGGGCGACGAAATAAGAACGTCTACAACAATTGAGGATTTGTTTAATATTGTGAAGGGTAAAAAATCTTAATGGCCTTTTTCAAGACAGAGAACGTAAAAATAAGCGGTGTTTCTGCCTGTGTTCCGAAATTAGTTGAAGAAAATACAGCGTTTCCGCTCTTTAATGACGAAGAAGCAAAAAAGTTTATTTCCACTACTGGGGTGGAAAGGAGAAGAAAAGCAGATAACAACACTTGCACATCTGATTTGTGCGTTTCTGCGGCGGAAGCTTTGATTTCAGCATTACAGTGGAATAAAGATGACATTTCAATACTGATATTTGTTACTCAGACTCCGGATTACATTAGACCTGCTACGTCGCCTATCATTCAAAATAGACTTGGTTTAAGCAGAGATTGCTATACCTTGGATATTTCTTTGGGTTGCAGCGGTTGGATTTACGGAATGAGTGTTATTGCAGGGTTGTTAACAAGGTTAATGGGAGGCGGAAAAAAAGCTCTTCTATTGACAGGTGATATAGCATCAAGGGTTAGTTCAATTGAAGATAAAAGCACATATCCTATTTCTGGCGACGCTGGAACAGCAACAGCACTAGAATATACACTGGAAGCGGAATGTCTGTTTTTTGGAATGAATTCTGACGGTAGTGGATATAAATCAATAATAATAAATGATGGGGGATATGGATTCAGAAATCCCTTTACGCCCTCATCATTGGATATGGTAGTAAGAGAAGATGGTAATATTTCCAATAATTTGCATACCGTTATGGACGGGATGGAGGTATTTTCATTTGGAATAAGAGAGGCGCCTAAATCAGTTAATAAGTTAATTGAGACATTTAATCTTAATAAAGATGAAATAGATTATTTTATCCTTCACCAGGCTAATCTTTATATGAATGAGCAAATACGGAAAAAACTTAAAGTGCCAGCAGAAAAAGTCCCGTATTCATTGAAAGATTTTGGAAATACCAGCAGCGCTTCTATTCCAATTACGATGGTTACTCAACTGCATAAGGAATTGCGAGAAAGAAAATTAAAAAATATTTCTAGCGGTTTTGGTATTGGGCTTTCCTGGGGTAGTATGTATTTTACTACAGATAACGTAGTTTGTCCTCCATTGATAGAGATTTAAGATGTACAACCCATTTTCTTTGGCGGGGAAAACAATACTAGTAACAGGCGCCTCTTCGGGAATAGGTAAAGCTATCGCTGTAGAATGTTCTAAAATGGGAGCTTCTGTTATCATTACCGCCAGAAATGAGGAGCGGTTAAGCCAAACGTTTGAATTGTTGGAAGGTAGTAATCATAAAAAGATGGTTTGTGATTTATTTTCAGAAGAAAACATTAACGAATTTTCGGAACAGTTACCAAGTTTGAATGGGATCGTACATGCTGCCGGTATTGTAAAGATGGTTCCTTTCCAATTTGTTTCTTCAAAGGAAATAAAAAATATATTTGATATTAATTTTTTTGCACCAGTATTGTTATCACAACTATTGATAAAAGAAAAAAAAATAGTAAAAGGAGCATCGATTGTATTTATTTCATCTATAGAAGGACCTATTACGGCACATATGGGAAATTCTATGTATTCAGCTTCCAAAGGGGCAGTTACAGCAATGGCCAAAAGTATGGCTGTAAATTTAGCGCCAAAAAAGATCAGAGTGAATTGTATTTTACCCGGAATGATTGAAACGCCGCTTATACATGATGGAGTTATAACACAGGAACAATTAGACGAAAATATAAAATTATTTCCGCTAAAGAGATATGGTAGACCGGAAGAAATATCTTATGCCGCTGTTTATCTTCTTTCTGATGCAAGTGCATGGACAACTGGCGCTAATTTAATTATTGACGGCGGTTTTACACTTTTATAGAAAAAGTAAAGTCTTAATAGGATAAAGAGCACATTATGGAATGGGAACGTTATGGAATAACTTTGCATCGTTTAACATCAGATAAACTTGAACTTGTTCGAAACTGGAGAAATGACCCAAAAATTTCTCAATATATGGTTTTTAAAGAATATATAACGCCTGAAATGCAGTTGGAATGGTTTAATAAAATTAATAATAATTCAAATTATTATTTTATAGTAGAATATAATAAGGAAGAAATTGGCTTAGATAATATAAAAAATATTGATAAAGATAAAAAGTGCGGAGAAGGAGGATTATTCATTTATGAGGATAAATACTTAAATACCGATGTGCCTTTTCGTGTGTCTTTTTGTCATTTAGATTTTGTTTTTGAAGAACTTAAACTTGATTATATATATGGACAAATAGTTGCTGATAATAAGCGTGCTGTCCAATTCAATAAAACTTTAGGAAGCGAAATAAAATTTTGTGAAGACAGCAATTCAATATTGGCAACCATTACAAGAGAGAATTATTATAAACAGAAGGATAAATATATTCGATTACTTTTTTAACAGTGATTATATATGATATTTAATCAAGACAAAATAGCTTTAACCAGTTATACATATATTATTAACGCCGTTGATACAGTTAAATCTTATAACGAGGGGTATATTACAAATTTATTTTTCGGAGAAGAACATTGTACGTTGTTAATTAAGAATAACTTGTTAAATGTTGTTTGTTATGAAAAATGTATATTTATCTTGTATGAAGACCATGATTTTTTCCATCTTTATTTTATATGTTCAAATGAAAAAATACTTGCGGATTCATTAAGGGAATTAATGAATAATTATACCGGATATACTTTTGTGGCAGATATTATTGGAACAGAAATAAACACAAAAAAAATAGCAGAGGTTTTTTCTAGGGTTGGGTTTAGTATATATACTACTTTGTACAGAATGAGACGTTCTAAAAATCTTGATGAACCGCAGATTGTCGATACAAAAACGGAAAAAGCGATACCTGATCACGCAGAACAAGTCTTTAATATTTTTGAAAAATATTTTGATAGATACAGCGAACAGTTGCCATTACTGGAAGAGATAATGCAATTTATTAGCAATAATTGTATTTTTGTTATTACAGAACAACAAAAAGTATTGGCCTTTGTTATTTTTGAAATAAAAGGTTTAACCTCTTATTTACGTTATTGGTTTGTCCTTCCCGAATGTCGTGATAAAAAATTGGGGTCAGCTATATTGAGACGTTATTTTTATGAAAGCCGTAATACAAAAAGACAAATTTTCTGGGTTTTGGCATCAAATGAAAATGCCATTATAAGATATAAGCATTATGGTTTTGAAGCGGAGCCAATGATTGATCAAATAATGATTAAATCCAATAATGATTGCAAGGTATTATAGATATGAGTATTCATTTTACTTTTAAGAACAAACGAATTAGCGGTGTATTATCGGTTCTACCTGACCAGGAAATTACTTTTGAGGAAGAGATGGGGACATACAATTTTTCAGAAGCGAAATCATTGAAACTGAAATTGGCGATGGGATACAATAAACATAGGATTGTCAAAAAAGAAACAAATGTTTCTGATATGTGTGTATATGGAATAAATTATCTTCTTAATAATAACTTAATAAAAAAGGAGGATATAAACGCCTTAATTCTTGTGACTCAGTCGCCTGAGCATTTTATGCCGCCTACCAGCAATATAATCCACGGAAAACTTGAGTTAGATACAAATGTAATATGTATGGATATTAATCAAGGTTGCGCTGGTTTTATAATTGGTCTAATACAAGCTTATATGTTACTTGAACAGGAGTCAATTAAAAAAGTTATATTGATGAATGCCGATGTCCTAAGCCGGAAAGTAAGCAAAAGGGATCGAAACAGCTATCCTTTAATTGGCGATGCAGCGTGTATCACTATTATAGAAAAGAGCAAAGAGCCGATGGTTATAAACGCGGTTATTAATATGAACGGCAAGGGTGCGTATGTGCTACAGATACCTGCCGGTGCATTTAAGATCCCATGTAGTCCTGAAACCGTCGAAATGAAAGAAGATGATAATGGGAATTTCAGATCAATGGAAAACTTGGTCATGAAAGGTGATGAAGTTTTCAGTTTTGTGCAGACCGAAGTTCCTCCAATGATTGATGAGTTATTGAATATGGCCGAGAAAAAGGCTGATGATATTGATTATTGGCTGTTTCATCAGCCAAATAAATTTATGCTTAATAAATTGGCAGATAAAATTGGGATACCACGGGAAAAAATGCCGTCAAATATTGTGGAAAATTTCGGAAATGCCAGTGGGGCGACTATTCCGACCAATATCAGTTTTAATTTGGGGGAAACCGCCTGTACCCAAATATTTAATGTTTGTTTTGCAGGTTTTGGTGTTGGGCTAACATGGGCAGCAATAGAACAGCAGCTTGGCAATTTATCCTTTAATAGGATAATATATTATTAAGAAGGGGTGAGAGATGTTATACATATTAAACGGTTTACGGTTTATAAAAAAAAGTTATGTTTAATCCTGTAGAATTAACCAATCGCAGATATTTGATATCGGGGGCGGCTTCCGGGATAGGCAGGGCTACTGCTGTTTACCTTGCGAAACTCGGCGCTAATCTACTGTTGGTTGATAAGAGTGAAGAGCAATTAAAGGCAACTCAGGATTTATGTCTAGCAGAATCTTCCGTTTCGGTAGCATTCCCCATAGATGTGACTGACTCTAATATTATGAAAACTGCAATAATTACGGATGTTGAACATAATGGAAAAATAAACGGTATGGTACATTGCGCAGGGTTACCATATATTGCGCCATTGAAGGTTGTGTCCAGAGATACTGCGATGAATGTTTATAGTGTTAATGCTTATGCGGGATTAGAGATGGCGAAAATTTTTATTTTAAAAAATGTTTATGCTGGAGAAAGTGGTTCAATTGTATTTATTTCATCAGTCTATGGTATTGTCGGATCGGCAGCAAATGTAGGATATAGTATGACTAAAGGAGCCATTCAGAGTGCAACAAAATCATTGGCAATTGAATTGGCGCCTAAAAAGATAAGAGTGAATTGTATTGCTCCTGGTTTTATAAAAACCGAGATGGCTGATCAAATTAATAACAATTTTGGTGCGGATTATGATAAACATATTGAAGACCTTCATCCATTAGGATGGGGACAACCAAATGATGTTGCCGCCGGAATAGCCTATTTATTGTCTGATATGTCCAAATGGGTTACCGGAGCAATTATTAGCATAGATGGCGGGTTTACCGCACAGTAATTATTAGAGGCGGGACAAAGAATGTATGTATTAGTTACCGGAGCATCATCCGGCATAGGCCGGGAGATTGCGGTGGAATTGTCCAATTTTTATAATATTATTTTGAATGGACGGGATCAAACAAGACTTAATGAAACATTTAAAGCTTGTAATATGACAAATAAACATATTGTATGGCCTTTTGATTTGGAAAATGTCAGTGCAATTGAGGAATCAATGACGGCGTTTTTATTGGAGAATAATTGCACAGTAATTCATTTTATACATGCTGCAGGACACATGAAGACTATTCCACTAAAAATTTTACCTGTTGATGCTTTTTTATCTTCATTTAATGTGAATGTAATTGCTGCTGCAATGATTGCGAAAATATTGATTAAAAAAAAAATTAATCAAAATACTCTAAAAAGTATTGTTTTTATTTCAAGCAATATTAGCAATTTCGGAGCAAAGGCATTAAGTGCTTATGCTTCTTCAAAAGCGGCGATTGATGGATTAATGAGATGTTTATCTGTAGAATTGGCTCCGGAAGTACGCGTAAACTCAGTACTGCCCGGCGGTGTCAGGACTGCAATGACGGAACATATGTATCAAGATACCGAACTTATTGAACGAATGGCAGCTACATATCCGCTTGGATTAGGGACAACACAAGATATTTGCGCAGCTGTAAAATTTTTAATTAGTAACGATGCTAGATGGATTACAGGACAGCAATTGACTGTTGATGGTGGGCGAACTATAAATATTACCGGATAAGATATGGACCGTACAAGTTAATCAGGAGAGATAAAGAATGGATTTTTCAATTAAAAAGGATAGAGTATTTCAACTCTTGATGATACTTGCTTTTAATATAGTATTTTTTAGTTTGTCTGCATATTTTTTGCCAGCTAATTTCGAAGAAAATGATGATGTTGCAATGTGTCTTATCGCTTCCGGTGCATACACCGGTGTTCCCGAACCTCGCCTTGTTTTTATTCATTATTTTTACGGACTTGTTTTAACGTTTTTCTATAAGGCATTCCGGGAGGTCGAATGGTACACATTGTCTTTTTGTGTTATTCATGTTATATCATTAACTATTATTGTTTACAGTTTTTTAAAATTAAATAAATCAAAATTAATAAAAAGCGTTTCCCTTATTTTACTTTATGCATTGGAATTGACAATTATTCAGAGTCTGCAATTTACAACAACAGCGGCTATCGCGGCATTCGCAGGTATAATACTTATATTTAAAAGAAAACGATTTTATGATGTTTGCGGTATAATTTTATTTTTTATTGGTACATTTATCCGTTTTGATTCGGCAATGCTGGTTATGCTGTTGATGTTGCCTTTCTATGTTTATAAAGTCTTTCCTGACGTGAAAAAAAATATTAAATTAATAATTCCTGTTGCGGTTTGCATTTTAGGTGCGTTTTTATTACAGGTTTTTGACAAACAGGCGTATAATGTAGAAAACTGGTCTTATTATCGTGATTATAATGAAGAAAGAGGATTTATTTTGGGAAATTCTGGTAGGGTTTCAATAATAAATGATTTACCAAATGATATTTCTCAAGTCGATTATTATTTATTTTTATATCATTTCATTGATGGAAAATTTTTTAACTTGGAAAAACTAAAAGAAATAAGAGGTTTAATCGCTGATATATCTTTTTCTGAAAAGTCAAAAAACATATTGCCATTTATTAACAATTATAGATGGATATTATCTTTAATTATAATTTCGGCAGGTTTATTTTTCTTTTTCGCAAAAAAAAGGAAAAGGAAATTATTTATTCTATTTTATCTAATTTATTTATTTATTATTATGCTGTATATCACATTAGATGGCAGAATAAACCAAAGAGTTTTTATGTCAATTTTTTTTCCTGTACTATATTTCTTATATTACAAGGTTCCAATTTTTTCAAAAAAAGGATTAAATATTACATATTCATTCATATTAATACTCCTTAGTTTGCTCTTTATAGATAATATATACAAAATAGGGAGATACAGAAATTATGTTAAAGAAACTGTTATAAAAGAGCAAGGAGCACTCCTACAAAGTGTAAAGAATAAGAATATAACTTTATTAGGATTTGCCGCTGATTTACAATCAGAAAATTTATGCGGTCCTTTTGAAATAAGTAAATATTTTAGAAATTTTTCTTTGGCAGGAAGCGGGTGGACTACAAACAGCCCATACAATGCAGGCGGGTTTGAATCATATTTATCACTTGTGGAAAGAGATATATATCTATTTATTGCATCTCCAAATCAGTTTGCAATACCTTTAATACAGGAATCCTTAAAGAACAATTACGATTGCGAAACTGAAGTTGCATTGGCCGCCAGGACTGATAATTACTTGTTAGTTAAGTTTGTAAGGAAAGAAGAAAGTGATACCATTTAATAAGCCGTATTTAACGGGAAAAGAAACACAATACATAGAGCAGGCGGTGCGTTTTGGGAAACTATCCGGTAACGGAGATTTCACAAGAAAGTGTCAGAAATTCTTTGAAGAAAAATATGGCTTTAAAAAATGCCTTCTGACTACTTCCTGTACGGATGCTCTTGAGATGTGCGCTATTCTTGTTGACATCCAACCGGGCGATGAAGTGATTGTTCCAAGTTACACATTTGTCTCTACGGCGTTGGGGTTTGTCCGCCAGGGAGCGAAAATAGTTTTTGCGGACAGCCAATCTAACCATCCTAATATTGACGCTGATAAAATTGAAGCCTTGATTACAAGGCAAACAAAAGCCATAGTAGTTACGCATTACGCCGGTATGGCATGTGACATGGACAGAATCAATGATATTGCAGACAAACATAATTTAATAGTAATCGAGGACGCAGCGCAGGCCATTGATTCTTTTTATCTGTCGCCGGGAACCGGTCAAAGTAAACCATTAGGCGGCATCGGACATTTATCGGCGTTTTCTTTCCATGAGACAAAAAATATAATTTCCGGTGAAGGCGGAATGTTGACAATTAATGATGAGCGCTTTATTCACCGCGCCGAGATTATTTGGGAAAAGGGAACAAACCGCGCTGAGTTTTTCCGAGGTGAAGTTAATAAATACGGATGGGTTGATACAGGAAGTTCGTTTCTGCCCTCTGAAATCATTGCTGCGTTTTTATGGGCGCAAATAGAACAAATCAATAATATTCAATCAAAAAGAAAGCAAATATGGAACGCTTATTTTGATTATCTAAAGCCGTTATCTGATAAGGGAATGTTTCGATTGCCTGAGATACCGGCATACGCGACGAATAATGCCCATATGTTTTATATTGTTTGCAATAAACTGGAAGAAAGGACTGCCTTAATTGCATACCTGAAAAATAACAGTATTAACGCTGTTTTTCATTATCTTAGCCTGCACAACAGCGAATTTTACAAAAATAAGCATGATGGGCGCGAACTGAAGAATACTGATATATTTACTGACTGTCTGTTAAGATTGCCTTTTTTTTATGAATTAACACAAAACGAGGTAGAGCATATATGCAAGACAATAAAACTTTTCTTTCAATAATTAGTGAAGTAAAAAACATAGCGGAGAAAAAGAGCCGCATTCTCTTTGAATTAACAGTTGTCATGGGAATAGTGGGCCTTTTCACGACACTGGCGATTCTGACTGCAAATTCGCGGGGTGTTTTTTCCGGCCCTGGTATTATTCTGCTTGCCGTGTTTATGGACTTGGGAACAATTTCATGTTTTTTACTTATTACCGTAAGGCATTTTAAGGAAATATGTTCACGCTACCTTAATTATATAAAAAGAAACCCGGTAATTTTTATATTGTGCGCTGTGTTTATAGTACTGGCGGCCGTTCAGTTTGATTTATTGCCAAGAGGGGACGCTAATTTATATTACGGCCGTCTGATGTTTAATACGGAGAAATATCAAAACACGCTGGAATCATTTGTTAAAGATTTTATTATTTGGGGTCATGTTATACAGGGTTTGTCCCTGTTTTTGGCGATAGGTGAGATGCTTTTTCCAAGATTGGTAGTGGGTGTTTATGCGGTAACTTTGATACTGACGATAATATCTTTTTTATGTCTGTATAGTATACTTGGTAAATTTTTCCCAAAGACTTCCAAAATAACAAAATCAATCGCCACCGCTATTATGATGTTTTACCCATATATTTTAGGTTTATTTACTTATGTAAATCCTGATTATTATGCCTGCGTTTTTACAGTTATTATGATTTATTGCTACTTAAAAAAGTTTAATCTTCTGTTTATTTTTTTTGCTACGGTAAATGCCCTTACAAAGGAACCAGGGATAATGATTTTTTGCGTCTTTATTGGCGCAGCTTTATTGACTGAATTTGTGAGGTGTGAAGAGGAGAATTTTCTTAAAAGAAGCCGGAAAACTATTTTATCAAATAAAAATTTGCTGTATATTATACCGCCAATTATATTTTTAATATTTTATGCAGTTACGATAAAAATTGTTACGGATAATCCCGGAAGAGAAGCAAAAATGACGTTTTCCTGGGATAATGACGGAATTGATTGTTTCGGTTTTAATCTGAAATATATTTCTGATCGGCTGATTCAATTCTTTGTGAGTAACTCTACTTATCCTACGACCATAGTGTGTATTTGTGGATTTTTTGTTTATATTTACAAGCTGATTCGGAAGCGCCCAATAAAATTATTATCGCCGGGTAATATGCCGGCATTTATGGGGCTTATAGGCATTTTCGGCTCTTACACTGTCTTCACATGCTTGCTAATAACCCGGTTATGCCCTCGCTATGTTACTATAGGCGGTTTCTGGTTGGCTGTTTTTGCTTTCGCATCCGTCCACGTTTTATTTCGCTGGAAACTGGTGCGGAATATTGTTTTAGGAGCGCTTGCAGTTCTATTTCTGATACAAACATATTATAATATCGACCCATACATGCGTTTAAGGGCTTACTATATACATACAGGAAAGCGGTTCCTATATGGGGCTGTTTATAAAGAAGTAGATGCTAAATGGGCCGGCGATTCGCGTAATTTTAATAATGAGTTTACTTTCTATGATTCTTTGCTTCAAGGTGTTTTAAGGCAAATCGATCCGGATGAGGATACAATCATTGCCCAAATGATGGTTCCGCATGATGAAACCATGATCTGCGGCCTGGAAACGGCAGTGTATTGGAATACCCGTACAAAAAAGAGGACTTTCGATTATAAGGATCCGGACAGTATTTTCTTAAAAGTCCCGGTTCTTTATACTCCGGATGAAGTTCAACAATACGCTTATCCGGATGTTTTTTATCTATTAACTGTACCATATTTTGATGGATATAAAACGCAGTTTTTTATAGAATTTGAAAAGCGCAATTATTATATTACCGATACGTATAAAGCAGAAAACTATGTCGGTAGGATGACTGTTTATCAAATGACTCTATCCGAGGATTTATAAAAAATATTCCTGTTTTTATCCATGCGGACATTGACGCTTTCTACGCCTCAGTCGAGCAGCTCGACAACCCCGGCTTAAGAGGTAAGCCTGTCATTGTTGGCGGACTGCCTGATGACCGGCGCAGCGTCGTGTCGGCTGCTTCTTATGAAGCCAGAAAATTCGGCGTTCATTCGGCTATGCCCATAACGCAGGCGCACAAGCTCTGTCCGGATGGAATATTTCTTCGTGGCCGTATGAGCCGTTACAGAGAAAAATCAGACGAGATAATGAAAATTTTCGGCGATTTTTCTCCTGTTGTGGAACAGCTTTCCATAGACGAAGCCTTTCTTGACATCACCGGAACCGAGGGGCTTTTCGGTCCTCCAGAAGCGGCGGCAAAAAAATTAAAGGAAAGGATACGCCTTGATACCGGTCTTACCGTTTCGACGGGAATTGCTTCCAATAAATACGTCGCGAAGATCGCTTCAGGCATGTCCAAGCCCGACGGACTTTTTGTAATAAAGGCCGGAGAGGAAGAAAAATTTATGCGCTCCCTTCCGGTAACAAAGATATGGGGAGCCGGAGAAAAAACGCAGGAAATCTTTGATAAGCACGGACTAAAAAAATGCGAAGATATTTACCGGCTTTCCAAAGGGGGCTTGGCAGCCACGTTCGGAAACGCCTTTGGAAATTTTCTTTATAGGGCCGTAAGAGGGGAGGCCGCTGAAAATTTCGACAGGGAAGGCGGTTCACATTCCATGAGCGCCGAGCGTACCTTCGCTTATGATCTCTCCGATGAGTTTACGATAGAGACCGCCCTCCTGGAAATCTGTGAAACGCTCATGTTCCGGCTTATTTCAGGCCGGGTAGAAAGCGCGACAGTCTCCCTTAAAATACGGTACAGCGATTTTTCCACCGAGAATGTGCAAAAGACATTCCACGATCCGGTTCTTACCCTGAATGATTTTTACAGGCATGTGCTTGATTTGTTCCATAAGAAGTACCAGAGGGGAAGGGGAGTACGCCTCATAGGAGCAGGACTTGCAAATCTGACGGAAGAAAGCAATCTGCGTCAGGGAGATCTTTTTGATGCGGCAAAAGAAAAGGAACGGCGTCTGGAAGAATCTATACTTAAAATAAACGAGAAGCACCCCGACGCTGTTCTTCGCAGAGGCCGCTCAATCCTCGCGCCTTAATGCTGAAGCCTTGTGCGATCCCAAAAGTATGGAAATAGGTTCCAGCACGGGGATATTTTTGCAAATGATCTTGATAATTGCCATCATGGGCACCGCGAGGATAAGACCGACAAAGCCCCATATCCATCCCCAGACCAAAAGGGAAAGAAGCACGACCAGCGGGGAAAGCCCCAATCTGTCGCCCAGAATTTTAGGTTCCAAAATAAAACCAAAGATAATATTAACAATCAGCATGACAAGACCCACGGCAACCATTGGCGCAGGATTAGGCCAAAACTGAATTACGCTGAATATAGTGGCCGCTAAACCCACCGCAATACTGCCTATGCTTGGGATAAAATTCGCGACAAACTGGAACACCCCCCAGATCATTGCGAATTCCAGCCCAATGATTTTCAGGCAGGAACCAATCAAAACCCCATTAATCACAGCAATAAAAAACTTAATGGAAAGATAATGGGCGACCTGTATCATAATATCTGAAATAATCGTTTTGATTTGAACCACCCTGGTTCCCTTAAACGCCCTGTCCAGCTTTTCCATAAAAAAAGCCGCCTCAGACAAAAGAAAAGTCATAAAAATAGCAACCATAAAGGCGGATATCAGGAAACTAAGAAAGCTGTTTGAAAAGGCAATAGTCAAAGTTCTCGCGCGCGTTCTTACGTCCAGCTGCCCCCATAGGTTATCGATAATTGAAAGCTGATCGTCATAGGGAAGCTCAAAGAGCCCCCCTAAACGAATGTAGATTTCTGTCAGCCGCGCCTCATATTTTGGATAAAGGGCAATAATCGCCCGTCCGGAAGAATAAAGGATCATCCCTACCAAAAAAAGGCAGCCTGTAAAAAGCAGGAAAATCAGGATCACGGAAACAACGCGTGGTATGTGGAATTTAGCCAGGAATCTAACCAGAGGTATTGTACCAGTTGCCAGAAGCATAGAAACCGTAAAAGGCAAAACTACCGAAGAAGTAACTTTTAGTACCGCGCCGAAAATAATAACGGCGATTACCGCCAAAAGAAAAGCGCTTACCCTGGCGGAATTAAAATTTTGAGAGCGTTCCATCCTTCTTTTAATATTACACATTTCTCCAAAAAAGTCATTAGCCCGTTAATATTTTGCTATGGAAATTTCCGATAACTTGGAATATTATTCTGTTAGTAGAGGTAGCAATGAAAAAAATAGGCAAAAAACATCATAAAAACCTGGCAGCCTTGATTATTGTTTTGGCTCTTTCAGGATCGCTTATCGCAGGCCACCTGGCCGGTCTATTTAATTTTCTGGAATACAAACTCTATGACCCAAGAATAAACCTTTTTGCCGATAGCTCAATGAGATCCCAGGATATAATTCTGGTTCTCCTGGATCAGCAAAGTATTGAATGGGGCCGCCGTGAGCGTGATTGGGGATGGCCCTGGCCGAGAGAGGCTTACGCGGAGTTGGTGGATTACATGAATCTTGGAAAAGCCAAGTCTGTTGTCTTCGATATACTTTTTTCTGAGCACTCAATTTACACTAACATCAGGCAGGATGAGATCATAGAAAGTGTGTTAAAAACGCGTGATATGACCAGAGCCGCGTCCAGCGGGGGGGAGCTGCAGACGGCGCTGCGCCTTTCCATGGAAGCGTTTGATAAAATTGAGGAATTAAGGGGCAGGAAGGACGACGCTTCTTTTGCCGCCGCTGCGGCGCGATACGGCAAGGTTGTACAGGGAGTTAATTTCAGCGGTCAGACGGGAGATGTTTACGCCTGGCCTTCGTATCTTAACAAGCCTCTTTTCAATACAGATAATTTCGGCTCTGTCATTTCCAAATTTGATATTGCCAATGACTATAGCGCCGGTGAAAAAATAACCGTCGCTGCGCAATTTCCCATTGAGGAATTAAGCGGCACAGCGGCAGTAGTCGGGGCTTTTACGAACCGGTTTGATTCGGACGGAATAATCCGCCGTAACAGGCTTTTTACTGTTTTTGACGGTAAAGCTGTGCCAAGCCTTGCGGCCGCGCCTCTGCTTGCCTCAGGCTATGTGAACACGATTTCCTATGACGCCAAAAAGAAGATCATCCGCTGGGGGGATTTCAATATTCCGGTAGATGATGAAGGCAGAACCTTGCTCCGCTTTAAGGGAGATCCCATCACCAGATATGCCCGGTACAGTTTGTCCCTAATACTCCAAAGCGCAGATTATATCGCCGGAAAAACATCCGCGGCGCCTAAGGATTTTCTGGAGCCTAAAGAATTCACAGACGCTTATGTGTTCGTAGGCGTGTACTCTCCCGGTCTTTTTGATATTTTCCCTACCCCTATTTCCTCGACATATCCGGGCATGGGGGTTCATGTTACCATGCTGGATAATTTACTGATGGGTGATTTTATTACAAAAGCTCCGGACTGGGTCGCCTTTCTTATTATTGCCGGAGCTGTCATTCTGATGGTAGCTTTGGTTCTTTACTCAGGCCGTATCGTCGCCACAGTCGGAGGCCTTGTATTAAGTTTTGCTGTTATTGTCCTCGCCGGATTCATGGCTTTTAATTCCGGTTGGTGGATTCCTATGGCGGCGCCCATTATCGCGGCGCTGGTATCCTACCTTACTTCTACTCTTTATAGTTACGCAACGGAGGGCAAGGACAAACGTTTTATAAAAAACGCGTTTTCCCGCATACTCTCTCCCAAAGTTATCGATCAGATTATCGCCGATCCTTCTCAATTAAAGCTGGGAGGCGAAAAGAGAAAGATGACCGCCATTTTTACGGACATCCAGCGCTTTTCTTCCATTTCTTCGGAACTTCAGGATCAGTATGGCGAGGACGGCCCAAAGGCGCTGGTAAACCTGCTTAACCTTTACTTAACCGAAATGAGCAACGTGGTTCTGGCAAACGGCGGGACAATTGATAAATACGAAGGAGACGCTATCATCGGTTTCTTCGGCGCGCCTGCCTGGATGGAAGACCACGCCGCGCGCGCCTGCCGAAGCGCCATATTAATGAAACGGCGCGAGGCAGAAATAGTTGAAAACGTTATGAAACCGGACGGGGAATTTTTCAAGCCGCTTACCAGGCTTATAGAAAATAAGGTAATACGAAAGCTGCGCCCGCTTTATACCCGGCTTGGTATTAACACCGGCGACATGGTGGTGGGCTTCATGGGAACACCGGCGAAGATGGATTACACAATCATGGGAAACGCGGTGAACCTGGCGGCGCGGCTTGAGGGAGTGAATAAACAATACGATACCCACGGCATCCTGATAAGCGAATATACAAAAGATCAGATAGGTGATGAATTTGTTGTCCGGCCGCTTAGCAGGGTAACCGTGGTAGGCATTCCCGTTCCGTTAAGGCTTTTCGAGTTACTGGAACTAAAAAGCGGCGCTCAACAATCAATGCTGGATATGGTCGGAGTTTGGGAAGGGGCATTTAAGGCTTACGAAAGCCGTGATTTTGAAAGCGCGAAAAAACTATTTTTAGGAATTTATGAGAATGATCCTGAGGATTCGACAGCTAAACTTTACATTGATCGCTGCGCGAAATTTGCCGCTTCTCCGCCGCCTAAAGAGTGGGACGGGGTGGATAATTTGACAGAAAAGTAAGGCTTAAAAAGCCCTCTATATTTGTATTATTTAAGAGAGGTGTTGCATGAAAAGAATGTTTTTATTGGTTTTGATTCTGCTGGTGTCCGGCGCTCTTTTCGCCCAGATAACCAAGGGGAGCACGGCCTGGGTATCTGCCAAAAAGGCGGATATAAAATCATCCACCGGTTTTTTTGCCGGCACCAAGGGAAGCCTGACATTGGGAGATGAGGTTTCGGTGCTGCAGGTGAACGGTAAATGGGCCGAAGTTCGTTCCGCGGCAAATGCATCTTTGAGCGGATGGATGGCGGCAAGCAACCTGAGCGCGAGGCGGATTGTGTCCTCAGGCACTAACGCTTCCGCCAGCGAAGTAGCTCTGGCCGCAAAGGGTTTCAACCAGGAGGTTGAAGACGCCTTTAAAACAAAAGGCGATCTTAATTACACCGATGTGGATAAAACCGAAGCCATAACAATTTCACAGGATGAGCTTTATAAATTCGTTACCGAAGGCCATCTGAATGCAGGAGAGTAAAATGAAAAGTACAAAAACGGTATTAACCATAATTTTGGTTTTCGCTATCCTTGCATTGATTTTTTCATGTGAGAGTCTTGGGGGCGTAGCACAGTTAGGGGCGGCTGTTGCTCAGGCCTTTGGGGTGATTGACGAAAGAACAGCCGACGCCATTTCCAAATCCGGCGTAGCGATTACCAAAGCTTTTGAAGATATTACCCCCGAACAGGAATACTATATTGGCCGGGCGGTTGCCGCAAATATTTTAACGTCTTATAAAATTCAGACCAATAAACCTGCCATGCTCACTTATGTAAACAAGATATGCGATACCCTGGTTATCAATTCGGTCAGGCCTGAAATTTTTAACGGCTACCATGTAAATATTCTGGACAGCGATGAGATTAACGCCTTCGCAACATCCGGCGGGCATATTTTCATCACAAGGGGCCTTATTGAGTCCACCGCCTCGGAGGATACCCTGGCGGCGGTAATCGCCCACGAGGTTTCCCACATACAGCTTCAGCACGGGCTTAAGGCAATAAAGAACAGCCGGATAACCCAGGCGCTTTTGGTTACCGGAACTTCAGCCGCCGGAGCGGCAGGTAATAGAGATATTGCTCAGTTAGCAGATGTTTTCGGCGACTCGGTCAATGAGGTTGTAACAACAATGGTTACAAACGGCTACTCTCGTACTCAGGAGTATGAAGCTGATTCAATGGCCATGAGTCTTTTGGATCTTGCGGGCTACGAGCCTTCGTCTCTTATTGATGTACTAAAAGTGCTGGAGAAAACCCAGAGTTCGCATCCGGGAGGTTTTAACAAAACCCATCCCAGCCCTACAGATCGCATAACTAACGCGCAAAAAACAGTGGGTAATTATAAGGTCCCCGATACGCGCAGTTTCAGGGTATCAAGGTACGCGGCTGTTAAGTAGCATTCTGAAAGCTTCAATCGCCCGGCGGGTTGAGTTAAAGGCCATGTCGTCAAGGTTGATCTCACCGGGACGTAAAAAGCGAATCTCGGTTATTTCGCCGGCTTCGGCTTTTAGGTCTTTCTCCGAAAGGCCGGGAGCTGAAATAGTAAAATAAACGTCGCAGGTATTGTAGGAAATATTCTTGTAAAGGTACACATTCGGAAACGAAGCAAAGAGCTTAAACACGTCAGCCAGACTCTGACCGGAAAGTACCAGCGGTTCCCAGCTAAGTTCTTCCCGCAATTCCCTGACTAGACCTTCAAGTATCCCTTCGCCGGGATCAACAAATCCTCCGGGAAGATCCAGTTTTCCCCTGCCAGGTTCCCTTTTCCTAACCAGCATCACTATCCTTTCTCCGGCTTGTATTACGCAGCCCGTCGCGGCCGCGGTGTTGTGAAAATACACAAAGCCGCAATCCGGACAGTCAAATTTATTTCTTTCATCAAACCTGATACCTTTTTTTCCGCAAGACGGACAGTATTGAAACATGATGAAAATCATTATATGATGTAAATCATGCTCTGTAAATGCAAATTAACCGTGCGTACTTATGAATGTGACAGTAACGGTCATGTGAATAACGCCAATTACCTTAACTACCTGGAATATGCGCGTTACGAATTACTAAGGGATGTAGGTTTCGATTATAAGGCTATGGTTAAAGCTGGGTACGGAATCTATATCGCCAGGATTGAGATTGACTATAAAAAGCCGGCTCTTACGGATGATGAACTGCTTATCGAGTCACGTCCCATTAAAAAGGGCGCGGTAAGCGGAATAATCGCCCAGGAAATAAAGCGTGGGGACGACCTTCTTGTCGAGGCAAAAGTTACCTGGGCCTTTGTGGATTCAAAGGGTAAGCCTGCAAAGGTCCCGCGGGAATTTGATATGCCGGGGTTGAAACCATAATTTATCATACTAAACGCAAAAGAAATTCAGCCATAGACAGCCGATATGAGGATTTGCCTCTCAGACCGCTAGTGGCTTGGGCTTACTCCCGTTCCGCGCTCGCAAATTATTTATGATAATAATTCCCCGGCGTTTTTCAAAAATGCTAAGTTTTTATACCTGGGCATTACATTTACGATCACGCGCCAAGGCGGTCTGATAGGCAAACCCCCACATCGGCGGAAATAGCAGGTATCAATGCGTTCAGTAAGGCATATTATTGTTTTTGAAGGATGAAATTCTACCGCCGACCTTCGGTCGGACGGTTCTACTTCGTTCTTAGGTCGCCAACATCGTTGGCGCGGCATCACACCAAGCCAAATGATCTTGCCCGCTTCAGCGGGGTGAAATGCAAAACATTACCGAATGTAAAAGGCTATTTTATTCGAATAACTCCTGGCTTGTCTGAAGCCGCCGCGCGAGGCCTTGACGTGGGCGCACGGCGTGCGAGAGTAAGGGTCAGGCCAAAGCCTGCGTAAGTGAAGGCCACGACCGTCTAGCCCGCGGCAGGGCCTCGCGCGGCGGCTTCGAGCTTAGTTGGGTTTATTCATATAAATCAAGATTCTATGGGCTCCGTGTGAATAGTTGTGGTCATTCCAAAATCGCTTTCTATCATATTCTCAATCGCAGTTGCGATTCTGTGGCTTTTTTCTAATGTCATGTTTTTGTCGAGTTTTATATGCAGGGTTAGTTCCTTGTGCAGAACATAATTATGAATATGAAAGTGGTGGAGCTGTAAATCATCATGATAGATGGCTTTTACCCGCTCGGTAATTTTGTTGACCAGATCATCGTCCGGTTCTTCTCCCAGTAATTTAGTTATTGCTTCCTTTAAAATCTTAATAGTCGCATAAAATATTGCCAGGGCAACCAGCAATCCCAGAACACTGTCAATCCACCAGAATTTATCCCCAAAAGCAAAGCTGAAAATAATACCCGCCAATACAATCACCGAAGATAATGCGTCAGACCTGTGATGCCAGCCGTCCGCTTTGACGACAGTGTTATCCGTCTTTCGCCCGTAGTAAAAAGCGAATTGCGCAAGTAATTCTTTAACGATAATAGAAATTACGGTTACAACAATAGCCAGCGTTCCATATAGGACAGTTTCTTTGTTTCTGAATCTGATTATGGATTTTACAAAAAACTCATAAGCGACAATACCCAAAAAAAGAGCGACAAAAATAGAAGAAATATGTTCCCAGCGCCCGTGGCCGAAGGGATGCTCCCTGTCAGCCTTTTTTGAAGATAATTTAACAGCGAAAATTATAAATAGCGAGGTTAATGAATCGGAGAGGGTGTGCCACGCGTCCGCAATCAAAGCGAGTGATCCTGTTACCATTCCTGCCCAGAATTTCAGCGCGAACAAAACGGTGTTTGCAATGACAGATACTGTTCCTTCAAAAACCTGGGCTTTGCTTTTTTGCATAGACGTCTCTTCTTTGGTCTGCTATTTCTTCAATATTATCATTAAAAGCGCAATGTCCCCTTGGCGTATGCCGGGGATGCGCGCCGCTTGTCCCAACGTCAGCGGCTTTACCGCGATTAGCTTTTCCTTTGCCTCCGCTGAAAGCCCCGTAATGCACGAATAATCCAGATCCCCAGGAATTTTAACGCCCTCCATTTTAGCCAGTTTTTCCACGGCGCGATTTTCTTTCTCGATGTAACCGAAGTACTTGATGTCCAGGTAAACCCGCTCGACCCATTCAGCAGGCCACTGTGAAAATTCGGGCGATGCGCCGGGATTATTCTGGTTGGATGCTTTCTTCGCCTTTAACAGCTCCTGTATCTGCTTTAACCCTTCAATTTTCTTTTGAAACCTTTCCCAGCGCTCATCGTCAATTAAACCCAGGTCTCTGGCTTTGGGGGTAAGGCGGGTATCGGCGGTGTCATGCCTTAGCACAAGCCTGTGCTCGGCGCGGCTTGTGAACATGCGATAAGGCTCTTTGGTTCCCAGGGTTGTGAGGTCATCCACCAAAACGCCGATGTAAGCCTCGGCGCGGCTTAATACCAGCGGCGCTTCCTTCCGCATTTTCTGGGCCGCGTTAATGCCGGCGATTAAACCCTGGGCGGCGGCTTCCTCGTAGCCGGAGCTGCCGTTGGTCTGCCCTGCGCAGAAAAATCCCGAAAGGCGTTTGGATTCCAAACTTGTGTAAAGATCGAGCGGGTTGATGTAATCGTACTCCACGGCATAAGCGGGCCTAACAATGATAGCTTTTTCAAGCCCCTTTATGCTGTGAATAAAATCCGCCTGCACGTCTTCGGGAAGGGAGCTGGAAAGGCCGTTAAGGTACATCTCGTTGGTGTAAAGCCCTTCCGGCTCAACAAAGACGTGATGCCTTTCGCGCTCTGGAAAGCGCATTACCTTGTCCTCGATGGAAGGACAGTAACGCGCTCCTGTGCCTTTTATTTTTCCGCCGTAAAGCGGCGAGCGGTGAATGTTTTTTCTGATGACTTCGTGGGTCGCCTGACAGGTGTAGGTAATCCAGCAGGGCAGTTGAGGCAGGCGGCTGCCGGAAAAGTTTTCGCAGGCTGTGTCGTAGGAAAAAGGAGCAGGCGTTTCGCCGTCCTGTTTTTCCATCACGTTGAAATCAATTGAATCGCGGGCAATGCGTGCAGGCGTTCCGGTTTTTAGCCGCCCGACGGGGAAACCCAACCGGCGCAGACTTTGCCCCAGACCGCGCGCCGCTTCTTCTCCCAGCCGTCCCTGGGGGGCGTCGTATTCGCCGATAAAAATTTTGCCTTCCATGAAGGTGCCGGACGCGAGGATCACCGTGGAAGAGGAAATGCGATGCCCTCTGGCGGTGATGATTCCCTGCACGCTTGGGATGCCGCCTGTTTCACCCGTTATGAGATCTATAACGGTATCCATAAAAATCGTCAGTCCCTTTTGTCCTTCAACCGCTTTGCGCGCCGCGGCCTGGTACGCTTTTTTATCCGCCTGGGCTCTGGGCGACTGAACCGCCGGCCCCCTGGAACGGTTAAGCACCCTGTACTGGATCATGGTCTTGTCGGTGAGATGAGCCATTTCGCCGCCCAGGGCGTCAACTTCCCTGACAAGGTTGCCTTTTGAAAGGCCGCCTACCGCCGGGTTGCAGGACATGACGCCTATTGAGTCTGGGTTCTGCGTAACAAGCAGGCAGGTAAATCCAAGGCGGCTGACTGCCAAAGAAGCTTCGATTCCGGCGTGGCCGCCGCCAACCACAATACAATCATAGTCCATTGCTTAAGAGGCTCTCCAGCGCGGCGTTGATTTTCGGGGTGTCCCAGTCAGTGCTTCCCACAAGCCTTAAAATGATCATTCCGTCACGGTCAATAAGAAAGGTCGTGGGAATTGCCTGTATTCCGTAATTCAAACTTACTCTTCCGTTCAAATCCAGAAGAACGGGAAAAGTAAATCCTTCATTCTTTAGAAAAGAACTGACTGTCGTCTGGTCTTCACGGCAGTTGACAGCGAGTATTTCCAAACCCTTATCACTGAACTTGTTGTACAGCGCTTCCAAAGACGGCATTTCTATCCGGCAAGGGCCGCACCATGTAGCCCAGAAATTAAGAAAGACCACTTTACCCTTGTAAGAGCTAAGGCTTTTGGTTTCTCCTTCCAGCAAGGAAAGCGAAAAATCCCTTGGTGATACCTTGCTGCTTAAAAGACGTAATCCGGCATCGTCAAAGGCTTTTGCCGTTCCCGAAGGCACCGCGTTCTGGGCCTTGGCAGTACAGGCGCAAAACAAAAGAACTACCGCTGGTAAAATTATATTCAGAAATTTAACCACGGAGGACACGGAGTACCACGGAGAAATAAATTCTATTCTATTTTTCCTCCGTGATGCTCTGTGATCTCCGTGGTTATTATTTTTCTTAATCAAGTTAATAAATGCCTCCTTAAAAACTTTGAAGCCAACTTAAAGCGCCGGCCAAAAGTCTGAACGGAAGCGCTTTATCCTCCGCCCAATAAATATAACTTAAAGTCGCCTTTTGAATCAGTATGTTAAGAGCCGAAAAACGACCCGCTAGAATCATAAGCCCGATTATTATTAACAGGATACCGCTAATACGCCGGATAAGCGGCAGATGCTTACGCAGAGAGGAGCCCCGTTCTATAAAGAAATCCAGGAACAGGGCCGCAAGTAGAAAGGGCACGGCAAGCCCCGCCGAATACACGGTCAGATAAAAAACCGCCGCCACGGTCTTTCCGCTCTGAGCCGCCATTAAAAGAACACCCGTAAGGATGGGGCCAATGCAGGGTGTCCAGCCTGTGCCGAACGCCGCGCCGGCGATAATGGAGGCGAGTATTCCGCGTATACCGGGCTTCATCCATTTTTGCAGAAAGGGACGCTTTTCGTAATTGATGAATTTAATGAAATCAAAAATTACGTTAAGGCCCAGGACAATGACGATAATTCCAGCCGCCCAGTTAATGTACCTGGAAAGTCCCCCCATGAGGAAAAAGGTTTTTGAAACCAAAATGCCAAGGGTAATAAACACAACGCTGAAGCCAAGGACAAAACCAGCCGCGGAGAAAATAAGGCGGAACTTTGCGCTCTCTTTCGCTTCTTTATCAATGCCAAGCCCGCCGAGTATGCTTAAGTATGAGGGAATCAGGGGCAGCACGCAGGGAGATAGAAACGAAAGCAAGCCGGCTGTAAAAACCAATATTAACGAAAACGAGAGCCCTTCTGTCATTATTTACAATAATAATCTATACTGACATCATGTTAAATCTCCCAAAACCCGCTAATATAAAAGCCTTGGCAATAGATTTAGACGGTACAATTCTGGCTCCCGGCGCGGCGTTAAGTGAACGAGCTATAACAGCCGTAAACAAGTGCGTGAAGCGGGGGTTGAAGATCATCATTGCCACCGGAAGGGCCATTGAGGCCGCCGAACGTTTTAGAACATCCTTTGGAGCCGAAGGGCCCATGATTTACTATAACGGCGCGGTAGTTGCGGAATTTCCGCAAGGCAGGATTTTAAAAACTACCCTGTTGGATAAGGAGAAGGCGGAACTCTGCGTGGACCTGTCCAGAGAAACGGGGATGTATTGCCAGATATATCTTTTCAATGAAAAAAGCATACCCCTTTTGGCCGAGCGGGACGGTCCTGAAAGGGAAATGTACTATAAGCACACAGGCATTCTTGCCGAACTTGTGGATCTTAAAGCGGCCCTGAATCAAAGGGATTTTTCAGGCTGTGTTAAAGCCATGTTTCTCGCGGAGCCGGAGCTTTTAACCGAACTAAGGCTGCCTCTTGAGAAGCGTTTTGGCAAGAGCGTTTACATTGCCCAGACCCAGCGGACTTTTTTGGAAGTTATGGACGCGAAGGTTTCCAAAGGGCAGGGACTCTCTTTCGCCATGGAACGCCTGTCATTGAAACGCGAAGAAGTCATCGCCTTTGGGGATGAGGAAAACGATATACCCATGTTTGCCTGCGCCGGTTTTTCCGTAGCCCCTTCCAACGCCAAAGACACGGTGAAAGCCAAAGCCGATCTGGTCGTTGGTTCCAACGTGGAAGACGGAGTAGCCGCGTTTTTGGAAGAATTCTTCGCGTTATAGACAGACCGAATTAAGCTTCGCTTTCAAGGCGGCCTGAGCCGGAAGTGGAATAATCAATCTTAGGGTTGCCCCTGTATGTTACCTTGCCGGAACCGGACACTTTTGCTTTCAAATAGTCCAAAACCCAGATGTGTATCCTGCCTGAGCCGCTTACAGTAACAGCAGCGTTGTTGGTTTGAAATTCTTTGCCGTTAAAAGTCACCGAGCCTGAAACGGAAACGTTCATTTCTTTAGCAAAGCCTGATACGTCTATTTCGCCTGACCCGGAAATGTCAGCTTCGAATTTGTTACATTCAAAAGTTCCGTTCACCTTTCCCGAGCCTGAAATACCCAGCGTAAATGTTGAAGCGACTATTTTATCAATGCCGTTAAAACGGACGGCTCCCGAACTCGAAACGGCGCTTAGTGTTGGGCAATAGACATCAACAATATAATTGGTGAAAGAATAAGACTTCCCGTTTTTTGTACCGATTTTCAGCACATTGCCATCGGTATAAACCCTGGTATACTCTTCAAGGTTGGAATCAACGGTAACAGCAACACGGTATTCCTGGCTTGCGCGGTAATTTACAACAGCGCTTCCGCTTATTTGTATTTTCTCAAAGGCGGAAACGGTTCTTTCAGAAGTAACCATGTCGCCGTTTCCCCTTATATGGGTAATAGAACGGCATGAAGTAAAGACTGTCAAAATCCCAATGACCGCTAATATAATGGCAAACTTCTGTATTTTCACTTAGTACCCCTGTTGAGATAATTTATATACTTTATACAGAAAATATGCTAGACTAAAGGCAGGAAAAAAATCGCGATGGGAACGGTAACCGCGGAAAAGAATAGAATCGCTTTCATTATTGATTCTATTGACTCTATATGGGTTCAAAATGTGTGGCCTCCTTTTGCCAGATTTGCCCGCAAGGTGAAAGAAGACTTATTTATCTTCCCGGGCGGACATCTGAGCAGCCGCAGCGATTTGGATAATCTTCGCAATCGCATCTATTCTCTGGTTAACGGTAAAAATGTGGACGGCGTGATCCTGTATAGCACATGCATAAAAAGCAAGGATACCACAGAGGATGAGTTTAATAAATTTTGTTCCGGTCTTGAACCGCTGCCTATTGTTTCAATGAACTATAAAATTCCCGGTCATCCAAGTGTTCTGTCTGATTGTTATACGGGGACGAAAGAATTAACCGCGCATTGCATTAAGAACCATGACGCCAAAAGAATAGCTTTTTTATGCGGGCCAGCTTCGCATCGTGACGCCCTTGAGCGGCTCAGGGGCTACAAAGACGCTCTTAGTGAGGCAGGGCTGTCTTCAGGCATGGATAATTTTCTGATAACAGATCCTTTCGCCTGGGGGGATGGGCGCGGGGCTGCGGCGCAGCTTTTTGAAGAACGAAAATTAAGGCCGGGGTATGACTTCGACACTATTATCGGAGCAAACGATGACATGACAATAGATGCCGTTGATTATTTTTCCAGCCGCGGTTTTTACGTACCCAGGGATTACCATGCCCTTGGGTTCGACAATTCATTAAAAACCCTTTTTTCCGAATGTCCCCTTTCGACAGTGAAGTCTTCTTATAAAGAGATGAGCAATGAAGCGTTTCGGGTTTTAATTGATTATATCGGCAAAAAGGATTCACTTGATTTATTTTCAATCGAAGATGTCATTTTGCCTACAAGACTTGTAATTCGCAACTCCTGCGGCTGCGGCAGCTCTCATTATCAGCTTGCGGAAGAAGGTCATACTGATAATTTTTGCGAGCCTGATGAAGAAACAATGATAACCAGAATTAATGAACATTTGGAATTGGATGAAAAGGAGATAAAAATCTTTGTTACGCCCGTTATACGCTCGTGGTTTGGACTCCCCAGGCAAGAAAATCAAAAATCAATCAATTTGTCTGCCGAGACTATCTTTTTTCATCGCTTTGAAAAGGCCGTTGCCAGATTTTTTAGCACAGGCAGGGAGTCAGGGCTTCTTTTAAGGCTGCTGCAAGACCTGGTCGATTCAGGACTTGTTTCAGCGCCGCTGTATAGAAAGTTTGAACCGGCTGTGTTGAAAATTATTATTAAAATTTGGGGACGCTCATCGATTCACGCGCAGTATAAAAGAAGAAGACAGGATGTAGCGTTGAATTCACTCAGGTTTGAATTGCTGAAAACCAGAGACAGAGATTCTATGGTAAAGAGCCTTGCAAATCATTTGCCCGAGATTGGGATAGAGACAGCGGGAATCGCTTTGTATGTTGATGGTAAGACTTCACTCTGGGTGGGAAGTTATTCACCCGGCGGTATTAGTCCCATAAAAGAACAATCATTCCCCGCGGATATTTTTGTCCCTGAATCTTTGAAGCATCAATTTTCGCATGGTGTGTTTATGATCCAGCCCCTGTTTATCGAAGAACACGCACTGGGATATTTTGTCCACACCGTTTCCGCCGCTAACGGCTCGATTTATGAAGAACTCCGCTCCACAATAAGTTACGCGTTAAAAGGCATTTTTCAATTCGAGGAAGTAGTGAAGGCCCAAGAAAAGGTAGTGGAGGGTATTGAGCAAAACCGCATACTGTCTTTGCAGAAAGAAGCAGCTCAGGCCGCTTCCGAGGCAAAGACGCAGTTTCTGGCCAATGTATCGCATGAAATAAGGACCCCCATGAACGCGGTGCTGGGCATGGCGGAATTATTGCTTTCGGAAAATTTAAACAACCGTCAGCGGCATTACGCGGAAGACATTAAGACATCCGCGATGTCGCTATTGAACATAATCAATGAAATTCTGGATCTTTCTAAAATACAATCCGGAAGAATGGGCTTATCTCCTGTTCATTACAATTTTATTTCTCTTGTGGACAATATTGGTTCAATGATGCATTTTTTGATCAAAAACAAAAATGTTGCTTTTGACATAGATATGCAGGGGGACATACCGAGGTATCTGTACGGAGATAACGCGCGGCTCAGGCAAATTCTCTTAAACATACTGAGTAACGCGGCAAAATTTACCGAAAAAGGCTATGTGCGCTTAACCGTTTCGGTGTCCGGTAAAGATATTTGTTTTACCGTCACGGATACCGGTATGGGAATAAGGGAGGAAGATATCGCGGATCTTTTTGACGCTTTTAAACAGGCCGATACGGTAATGAACCGTGATTACAAGGGAACCGGTTTGGGGCTGACAATTACCAAAGCTCTGGTAGAAATGATGAACGGTAAAATCGAAGTGGAAAGCGTATTGGGGCAGGGCACTACAGTCTATGTGATAATTCCAAAGGTCATAGGCGATGAAACCAAGGTTCAGCGTTATATCGCCACAAAAAAATTATTATGCTCGCCTGATACAAACATACTGGCGGTAGATGATAACGCGATAAATCTGAATGTAATATGCGAGCTTCTGCGGCAATGCGGCGTTACGGTATTTGCGGCTGCGTCCGGCAAAGAGGCGTTGGAAATGCTCCGCATAGATCAATACAATCTTATATTTATGGATCATATGATGCCGGAAATGGACGGCGTTGAAACCACAAAAAAAATTCGTGAAATGGGCATTAACACTCCGATTATCGCCCTTACAGCCAATGCGGTAATAAGCGCGAAAGAAATGTTAATGGCCTCCGGTATGGATGATTATTTGTCAAAACCCATTGTGAAAGAACAGTTGTATGAAATGCTGGCGAAATGGGTTCCTGACTCGAAATATATTGATCCGATAATTGAAAATACAGATAGCTCTGAAGATCGTTCCCCCGAAGACCAGAAATTTTGGGATAAAATGGGCAGTATAGACGGTCTTTCCTGCAATATCGGGCTGGAACGTGTTTCCGGTCAGGCGGAAATATATAAAGACACATTGAAATTATTTACGAAAGAAACGCCGAAATATATCTCGGTTTTAGCCGAGTTGCTGGCCGCAAATGATATGCATAATTTTACAATAAAGGCGCATAGCATAAAGAGTTCTTTGGCAAATGTCGGCGCCATGAGTATATCGGCCAAAGCGTATGAGCTTGAATCAGCGGGTATGCGTAAAGATATCGAATTTTGCGCGTCTCACTTGCAGTCTTTTTCAAAGGCGCTTGAAGATTTAAGCGCTAAATTAACAGAAGTTTTTTCTGAATTGCCAAGGGGAAACGGCCCGTCTGTTATTTCTCCTGAACTTGAATTGATTTTAAATAAAATGAGGGATTCTTTAAACGGGAAGAAATATATAGAAATAAACGATAACTTAAAAAAACTGGAAACGCAGGAATTGGACGGCTCTTTAAAAGATAAAATTGAGGAAATAATGGATGCGATAATTATAATGGATTATCAAAGCGCTCTGGATGAAATAGAAAAACTGTTAAACGCATAAGACATGAAATATGGGGCTTGACATTCATAGCCGCTATAGTTAATAGTTTAACATGGAAGCCCGCAACACTGACCGATTTATCTTCAAAAACATATCCCCCCTTGATCACCGCTATTCGCTTTCGGAAGAATCCCTTTTTAACGCCATGGTTCCGTGGATTTCGGAAGAAGCTGCGCTGACGGCCTGCGTCAAGGCGGAGATTGCCCTTGTTATTGCCCACCTTTCTGTCCGGGGCAAAGTTACGCAGGAGATCAGGGAGCAGCTTGAAAAAGCGGGCAAGAGCGTTGATCCCGCCGAAGTTTACGCGGAGGAAGAAAAGACCCGCCACAACATCCGCGCCCTTGTGAACGTGCTCAAAAAAAAGCTCCCTGCCGAGTACTCCCCTTTGATACACCTTGGGGCTACCAGCGTTGACATTCTTGACACAAGTCTCGCCTGGCGAATCCGTGGTGTGACACGCGAGGTGGCGCTGCCTGAGCTTAAAAAACTGGAGCTGCTCCTTTGCGATCTGGCGGAAAAAGAAGCGGAGACGCCGCAGGTGGGCCGCACACACGGTCAGCACGCGCTTCCCATTACCGTAGGTTTTGCCGTTGCGGAATATGTTTCGCGGCTTGGCAAGTCCATTCTTGAAATAAAGCGCCTTGAAAAAAACCTCAAAGGCAAGCTCGCCGGCGCGGTTGGCTCTTACAACGCTACCGCCATGATCGTTAAAGACCCCGAAGAGCTGGAACGGCTGTACCTGGCGGAGCTGGGCCTTGAGCCTTCCGAACATTCCACCCAGCTTGTGGAACCCGAATACCTGTTAAGACTGCTTTTGGAATTCAACACCGCCTTTGGGATTATCGCCAACCTTGCTGATGACCTTCGCAATTTACAGCGCAGTGAAATAGGCGAGCTCCATGAAGGTTTTGCCGCTCAGCAGGTCGGGTCTTCGACCATGCCGCAAAAAAGGAACCCCTGGAATTCAGAACATGTCAAAAGCTTATGGAAAGCTTTTATGCCGCGTTCTATTACTTTCTTCATGGATCAGATCAGCGAGCACCAGCGTGATCTTTCAAATTCGGCAAGCCAGAGGTTTATTGCCGATTACGTTGCGGGTTTTGTTTTGGCTGTCAGCCGCATGAAGCAGGTTATTGAAGGCCTACAGGTTGACAGGGAAAGGCTAAAGGCAAACCTAAAGGCCGCAGGCAGCGCCCTGCTTGCCGAGCCGGCTTATATTCTTCTGGCCGAAAGCGGCGTTACCGACGCCCACGAGGTGATACGCAAGATTACGCTGGCCGCTGAAAAAGAAAACTTAAGCTTTGCCCAGGCGCTTGAGCGTGAAAAAGAAACCCTTTCCGCAATTGCCGCCAAGATGGCCGAGCTTGGATTAATAAAAACAGACGGAGCCGGTGATGTTACCGCCGCGGCTCTTGCCTGGTTTGAGAACCCGGAGCAATACCGGGGTCTTGCCGTCAAAAAAGCCCGCAGTATTGCGGCCAAATACAGGGAGGAAATTGATGTTTGAAACTGGTCTGTCTTATGACGATGTTCTTCTTTTGCCGGGATACTCTGAGATACTTCCGAAAGACTGTGATATCAAAACCAGACTCTGCGGTGATGTGCATTTAAACATACCGGTTATTTCGGCGGCTATGGATACAGTAACCGAGGAAAAGCTCGCCATTGCCATTGCCCTTGAAGGCGGCGCCGGCGTAATCCACCGTAATCTAAGCCCTGAAGAGCAGGCCAGGCAGGCGAGTAACGTTAAGCGCTATCTGAACTGGATTATTGAGAATCCGGTTTGCGTAAAGGAAAAAGATCTGATTGGCGATGTCAAGCTGCATTTGAGCAGATACCAGTTTTCCAGCGCCCCTGTTTTGGGCGAGGGAGGAAAGCTGGTTGGGATTGTTACCGGAAGGGATCTCCGTTTCTGCAAAGACGATTCCCTTTCGGTGGGCGAGATAATGACAAGAAACCTTGTGGTAGAGCGCGAGGAAGCTTCAGTTGAAAGCGCAAGAGAGAAGTTCGGCAAACACAGGATCGAGAAATTGCCGGTTGTAAACAGTAAGGGCGAGCTAAAGGGACTCATAACCGTAAAGGATATGGAAAAACGCGAGCTTTACCCGAATGCCGCAACCGACAAGGCAGGGCGTCTTATCGTGGGCGCGGCAATCTCGCCACAAGATTACAAGGAGCGGCTGCCGCTGCTTGTTGGCGCCAAGGCGGACTTTGTGGTTATGGACACTGCCCACGGGGATTCCAAAAACGTGATGGAAGCGATAAAGGATATTAAAAAATCTTTTACGATACCCGTCATCGGGGGAAACGTTGTAACCTGCGAAGGAACCAGACGTTTGATAGAGGCCGGCGCTGACGCGGTAAAGGTGGGCATAGGCCCCGGCTCAATATGTACTACCCGCGTTGTCGCCGGCGCCGGGATGCCCCAGTTCACCGCTGTTTGGGACTGCGCCGAAGAGGCGGTCAGGGACGGGATACCCGTCATTGCCGACGGAGGCATCAAGTACTCCGGGGACATACCCAAGGCCATAGGCGCCGGCGCCGACGTGGTGATGATTGGCAATCTTTTTGCCGGGCTAAAGGAAGCCCCCGGCGAAGAGATACTTTTTGACGGCAGGATATACAAGGAGTACCGCGGTATGGGCAGTATCGGCGCGATCCACGACGGCTCCGCGGATCGCTACCAGGCCAGTAAAGATGAAACCCCTGTGCCTGAAGGTATTGAAGGGCGGCTCCCTTATAGAGGCGAGCTAAAGGAATTTGTTCACCAGTTGGTTACAGGACTCAGAAAGGGCATGGGTTACTGCGGCTGTAAGAACCTGGCGGAACTAAAGAAATACCGCAAGTTCGTCAGGATCACCATGGCGGGCATAAGAGAAAGCCACCCGCATGACATCGTCATTACCCAGGATGCGCCAAACTATTCCGGAGCTTAAAGAAACACTGGATCGCCTTTACCTGGAAGTCAACAAGCCGGACTTTATTCCTTTTGATCCGGTTCAATTTCCGCGCAGGTATAAAAGCGTGTGCGACAAGGAAGCCGCCGCTTTCCTCTCCGCGACAATCGCCTGGGGCCGCCGGGACATGATCCTTAAATCCGCCGAAAAGATGTTTTCGCTTTTGGGCCCAAGCCCATACGAGTTCGTTATGGAAGGGGAGTGCAAAAAATTCCCGGAAAATTCACGCGGCGCAAACATCCATCGTACTTTTTTTGAAAGCGATTTGCGCTATTTTTGCAAAGGTCTTAAAGCCTGTTACGCCAAATTCGGCAGTCTGGAAAAGCTTTTTGCCTCCACCGCTGATGTTTGGGAAGGCATAAGCCTTTTCCGTGAAACAATGGCCGGCGGCAACAAAGGCCTATACTCCAAGCACATATCCAACCCCGCCGCCGGTTCCGCCTGCAAGCGCTTGCACCTGGCTCTCCGCTGGCTCGTGCGGCGCGAAGGCCCCGTAGACTTGGGTCTCTGGAAAAGCATAGCTCCTTCTTCCCTTTTTATTCCCCTGGACTTACATGTAGGCCGCACCGCCCGCCACCTTGGCCTTTTGCAGCGCAAGGCAAACGACAAGAAAGCGGTCATCTCCCTTACGGAGAAACTCCGCGAATTTTGCCCGGACGATCCGGTGAGATATGACTTTGCGTTGTTTGGGTATTCGGTAAATAATAATTTTTCTGTGTGAACATTAGACATTCCAAGTCAAAGGCGCAGGGGCGGGTGTCTACTCGGCCTAGTCGGTCGTGGCCTTTTTTGACGCACGTTTTGACGTGGCTATTATTCTCGCACGCCGAGCGGCCTCGTAGCCATCCGTCCCTGCGCCTTCAACAGGATATGCGCAGATGTGTACATTCAGAATAATTAAGGTTTTTAGACCCCCACCACTTGACAAACAGGTCTTAATATGGTACCTTAAAAATACCGGAGGATTTTATGGCAATAAATTTAAGGGAAAATGTTAAGCCGATTTCATATATTAAGGCGAATGCGGCTCAAATGATGAAATACGTGAATGAAAGAAAAAACCCTGTAATAATTACCCAGAACGGAGAAGCAAAGGCTGTCTTAATGGATATAGAAACATATCAGGATACAGAAGATGCTTTTGCTTTAATGAATATCATAAAAATAGCTGAAGAAGACATCAAAAACGGGGATGTAAAAAAAGCCGCTGAAGTGTTTAAGGACATTAGAGAAAAAATAACGGAAAATGGCTAAAAAAATAAAAGGGTATGAAAAATATTTTGTGAACATGACTCAAAACGCCGAAAATGACTTAAATGAGATAATACTGTTCATTGCCCAAAACAATCCACAAAACGCGCTAAAAATAATGGAAAAGATTCAAGCAAAAATAAATACACTGGATCATTCCCCGTATAGGGGCGCTTATGTTCCTGAATTATTAGCCAGGAATATAAAAGAGTATAGGCAAATAACAGAATCGCCATGGAAAATAGTATATAGAGTAGATGATGAAATTGTAAATATTTTAGCAATAATTGATTCAAGAAGAAATCTACAAGACATATTAGTTAGGAAATTACTGAAATAAGACAGCTTAATTCGCTCAATTGCAATAACTCTTGCTTTATGCTACACTACTCAGGCCACGAGAGGGAGGAAAGATGAAAGTAGTTGTCATTGGCGCCCAGTGGGGCGATGAAGGAAAGGGCAAGATAGTTGATTATCTTGCGAGCGAGGCCCAGATAATTGTCCGATTTTCAGGCGGGGCAAACGCGGGGCATACCATTGTAATAGGCAACGAGGAGTACGCTCTTCATCTAATCCCTTCAGGGATCCTTTATCCGGATAAAATGGTAGTTCTTGGGGCCGGAATGGTGATCGACCCCGAAGCTCTCTTCAAAGAAATAAAGATGCTTGAAGACCGGGGAATCAATACATCAGGCAGGATTCTTATTTCCGACCGCGCCCATATCGTTCTGCCCAAATATATAGAAATTGACAAACAGCGGGACGCCGCGAGGAAAAAGCCGATAGGAACAACAGGCCGCGGCATAGGAATCACCTATTCCATGAAAAGCGACAGGGAAGGTATACGTTTTGCTGACCTGGAATGGAATGATAAAATGGAGCAGCTCGATCAAAATGACAGGGATTTCCTTTCTCCTTACATCGAGAGGCTCAAACCTATGGTTATTGACCTTGCCACGTTTATGGCGCACCGCAAGAATGTCCAGGTGCTTTTGGAAGGCGCTCAGGGTACGCTGCTTGACCTGGATCACGGAACCTATCCTTATGTGTCAAGCGGAACGTCCTGCGCCGCCGGGGCTGCCCTTGGCGGCTGTATAGGCCCGCGGGCTTTGGACAAGGTTATCGGGGTTTTCAAGGCTTATTCAACCAGGGTGGGTAACGGACCCTTCCCCAGCGAATTTAATCCATCTTCGGAAGATGAACTTTGCCGCTTTGTAAGGGATACCGGCAGGGAATACGGCGTTACAACCGGAAGACCCAGAAGGTGCGGCTACCTTGATCTGGTGGCCCTTCGCTACGCGTGCCTGACAAATTCCTTCGATAGCCTTACCATGACCCATCTGGACGTTTATGACACCCTGGACGAAATAAAAGCCTGTGTGGCTTACCGCATTAACGGCAGAATGGTGGAGAATTTCCCGACCTCAATCGAGGCTCTTAATAAAGCCGAACCGGTGCTTCGCAGTTTTCCGGGCTGGAAAAAAACCCTGTCAAACGCGCTTACATATACGGAATTTCCGGTTGAGGCAATGGAATATGTTGAGTTTATTCAGCGTTTCTGTGAAACACCAATCGATATTATTTCGGTGGGCTATGAACGGAAAGAGACCATTGTTCTGAAAAGTCCCTGGACGCGTTGAGCGCTCATTTATCCAGGACTTCCGAATAGCCGGAAAGGTCAAAGCCCTTTTTGAATTTGGGAAGATAATCAATGCCGGTGGAAACCTGAGCTTCCCCAGTGAAGTGATAGTTTACATCCACAAGATTGACAATTTGATTCAAAAGGTTCCTGTCCATGTCGATGAAATTCATTAAAAGGTATAGGTTGCCCTGTACCGAAGATCTGCCGTTTACCACAAAGGAATTCTTGTCTATTCCATCGGCCCAGTGCCTGCCGTTGCCGTATAGTTTGTAAGAAAGACCGGACATTTCCAACGGAAAGGGATTGGGGTTGTCTATCCTCATGTTGACTCTGAATCTTGTATTGATAAGCTCAGCCTTTATAACCGCGATAGATGTGATGATAAACCGAGGTTCCTGTATCCCCGGGAAGTTCGCGGTTCCCTGCGCTGTAATGTGTGCGGGTAAAGCCGTGCCGGAAAAGACATCTAAGTCGGCAGTCAACGTAACAGCGTAATCATCCTTCGGCGCAAGGCCCTTTGCGGCCAGGGCGGCAATATCCATGTTCAAAGTAAGTGTGATAGCAGAGTCAATGGTGAATTCGGCCTGTGGATAATGCAAACTAAAGGCGAAACCGGCATCCTGCCCGTCAATAAGAACCCGCCAGGATTCGATCTTGCAGGATTCAATCCTGGCTCTGCCGGCTAAAGGAGCTTTTACTTCCAGGTTGTAAGACACCCTTAGATGCTCAACATCGTCTGCCTGAATGCCCGTAAAAGCCAGGGTTGCAGACGGGGATGGAACGGCTTCCGTTTCAGGTACAACTGTTTCCGGCACAACAGTTTCAGGTGCAATCGGCTTGCTCTTGCACGCCGTGAAAATCAGCGCGAAAACCATTATTATCTGAAAGCAGGCAGAACTTTTCATAGCTTCTTTAATAATCGGCCTTTTTTATGCTATTCTTTGGTATAATCTATATTAGGGAGCATATATGTCACAGGAAAAAATACCTTTAAGAAAAGAAACTGCAATTGAAAACACTTGGGATCTTTCAAAACTTTTTCCAAATGAAAAAAAGTGGGAGGAAGGTCTTGGTTCATTTGAAAAAATGGCGGAAAAAATTCCAGGCTTTAAGGGGACTTTGGGGAGTTCCGCCGAAAACCTCGCCGCCTGGCTCGACTTTTCCCGCGACATCGGCATCTTGGGGGAAAGGCTGGGTTCTTACGCGCATCTTAGGCAAAGCGAAGATGAAGGGGATGATGCCGCCAGGGCGATGATGGGCAAGTTCATAATGGCTTCTTCAAAGGCCGATGCCGCTTCCGCCTGGGCCGCCCCTGAAATCATGGCAATTCCGGATGACGCTATGGAACGATTCATGTCCCTGCCGGCGCTTGGGGAATACCGTATCTACCTGAAGAAATTGCGCCGCAATAAGCCTTACATACTTTCCGAAAAAGAAGAGCGTATAATCGCGCTTCAAGCCGAAGGAGAAGGGGTCGCACACGACGCCTTTTCGGTGCTGACAAATGTGGACATGGATTTTGGCGTTATCGACACACCCGAAGGAAAACGGCCCCTTTCGCAGTCTTCCTGGTCGGTTCTGATAGAAAACCGTGACAGGGAATTCCGCCGCCGCGTCTACGAGACTTTTTATCACCATTTTGACGCTCACAAAAATACCCTTGCGAGCCTTTACGCCGGGCAGGTTAAGCTTGACGTAATCCATGCCAGGACACGGGGTTATAGCTCCGCCAGGGCGGCGGCTCTTTTTAAAGATGATGTCTCTGAGAGCGTTTACGACAACCTTATCAATACCGTAAGCAAAAACCTGGCTCCGCTCCACCGCTATTACAGCCTGCGTAAAAAAGCGCTCAAACTGCCGGATTTAAGGCATTACGACGTATATGTTCCCATTGCCGCCGTCCCAGTGAAAAAAACCACATGGAACGAGGCGGTGGAATTGGTCTGCCGCGCCCTCGCTCCTCTGGGGGACGAATATACGGGCGTCCTCAAAGAAGGGCTTTTGGGACGCTGGGCCGATCGCTACGAGAACAAAGGCAAGAGATCCGGGGCGTTCTCCGCCGGCGGCTTTACAGGCGATCCTTACATCCTCATGAACTACAAGGATGATTCTATCCGCGATGTATTTACACTGGCACACGAAGGGGGCCATTCGATGCACTCTTATTATTCGGCAAAGAACAATCCCTTTATGCACTATGACTACACGATTTTCGAGGCGGAAGTTGCCAGCACTTTTAACGAGGAGTTTCTTTTCCGCTATCTGCGGGATTTGCCGGAATTTAACTCCGCAGAGCTGAAGCTTTACATTGTAAACAAGAGGATCGATGAAATCCTGAGTACCCTTTACCGCCAGACCATGTTTGCCGAATTTGAAAAGCGCACCCATGAGCTTGAAGAAAGCGGCGTCCCTTTAACAGTTAATGTGTTTCGGGATGAATACAGGAAGCTGCTTGAGAAATACTTTGGGAGCGAAATGGTTTTGGAAAAAGAAAGCGATCTTGAAGGACTCAGGATACCTCACTTTTACCGTGCTTTTTATGTGTACAAGTACTCAACAGGCATTTCCGCATCTCTCGCCCTCGCCGAGCGTGTTCTTTCAGGCGGCGAAAAAGAGCGGGCGGATTACTTCGGCTTTTTAAAGTCGGGCGGCTCGCGCTTCCCCATTGAATCACTAAAAGCCGCGGGGGTGGATATGTCGTCCCCGGCGCCGGTGGAAGCGGCCTGCAAAATTTTTGGCAGCCTGGTCGGGGAGCTGGAAGGGTTGTTGTAGGCAGAGCAGGGCTACAGCATTTACTTTATCACATATACACCACTAGCTAATAAACCGATAAAGGGGACAGTGCGGTTCTACCTTCGGTTCTGTAGGTCCAAAACAGATGGGGGAACCCGGACTGCGCAGCCCCCCAGAGCCTAAAGAAAATAAGATGGATATAAATAGCTGTTTCATATACATTTTAGGCTCTGGGCCTCTATTCCACTCTGACGGCGAGCATTTATTCCCTGGTCTGCTCCGCCGGAGAACCCCATAATGTTTTGGTAGCCCCGCGCTGTCCCCTTTCCATCTTTATTACGATTGTAGCCATGCAACAAGGTAAATGCTGTTGCCTTATGACGGTAAGTGCCGGTCGAAGGGGGCGCTGGGGGCTGCGGAAACATTTGGAATTCTCCGGTCTAGGAAGACGTGGGAGAAAACGCTCGTCATTAAAGTGAAATTAATGCCCAACACTTAAAGTGAAAAAATCGCTTTTTAGTCTTAGTTGTATTCTTTAAGCGTTGGGTGGCTTCCTAGCCGGATTCTACAAGCGTTTCCGCCAGTACACAGCGCCCCCTCTGACCGGTTTCTATTGTCATAAAGTAAGTACTGTTGCCCTGTAGGCTGGGGCACGGAAATCAATTTTCAAATAATTTACCACGAACCACGCGAACGCCACGAACCCTCACTCCGATATTTACCGTAAAACTCTCTTGATCCTTATTAATTTCATGGAATCTGAAGGTTAAAATGGTTTTTCGAACAGTAAGTTCGTGATGGTTTGTGTGGTTTGTGGTAAAATTGAATTCCGTGAGGCTGGGGCGTTTCGGCTTGTAATAAAACGCTAAAAATGATATATTTTTGTGCAAGGAGATCTCATGATTCGAGGCGGTGATATTGTTAAAGGAAGCTGTCTGCTTCAAAACGGGCAGCCATATCTGGTGGTAGAACGGGAATTTCATACTCCCGGCAAGGGAACCGCCATTGCCCGTGTGAAAATGAAGAGCATCAAGGACGGCGCTGTGCTGACTTTGACCATCCCGACTCAGCAGGAAGTTGAAGATGCCCAGGTTGAAGTCCATGTCTGCCAGTTCCAGTACGCCGATACGGAAAGTTATCATTTCATGGATAACGATTCCTATGATCAGTACGAGATTCCTTTGTCCAGTCACGAAGACAAAAAGTTTTATCTGAAAGAAGGGGAGTCTTATGATCTGACCTTTTTTCAAGGTTCAGTCATAGATATCAAGATTCCGTACAAAGTAGTCTTTACCGTGGCGGAGTCGGAGAATTACGTCAAAGGCGATACAGTTTCTGGGGCAACGAAACCTGTTGTTACCGAGACAGGTCTTACCGTTCGAGTTCCCCTTTTTATAAAGCAGGGCGAAAAGATCCGTGTGAACACCGAAACCAACGAATACCTTGAAAGGGTAAACGATTAGCCGGAGTTAATCGCAGATGTCTTAACGCGAGTACTCTGATAATTTTTCTTTTACAGCTTCGGCTACCCAGGTGTTAAGACTTCTGCCTTCTGATTTCGCGGCAACGGCGGCAAGCGAATGAAGTTCTGGCGGTATTCTGAGTATAAGCCTGCCTGAAGCCGGAACATCCGGAGCTTTGCCCATGCGCTCGCAAAAAGCAAGGTAGTCGTCAATGCTTTCTTTAAAAGATTTCTGCAATTCTTTAACACTAAAACCTTTAAAAGTAACTACATCCCGAAGGCCGATGACCTCGCCATAAAAGGTTTCGGCTTTATCGTCGTATTCGGCTTTGCCGGCATAGCCTTTATAATTCATCATTTTTAACCCCTGTGTTTATCAAAAACCGTCTTACAGATTTCAAAGCGCCCTTGTCTGTTTCTTTCCGCGGATGCGGCTTATGGAACACCGCAACTACATCGTTTAGCAAAATACAGACCTTGGAGCCGCCTCCCTCTTCGATATATGCGCCGCAGGCTTTGAATAAGCTTTCCACATCCGACCATAAGACCGTACTTTTAACAGGGTCGTGGAAGATATCATTCAAAGTTTTCCGTTGCTTTGCATTCACCTGAATATGATATCACAAAATGATATCATTGTCAAGCGAAAATAAAATATGGATAGCCAGAATTTCTGATACCTTGTAAAAAAGCACGGAAAACCTGTATCATACCGTATGAAATATCCCTTTGATACAATCGAACCCAAGTGGCAAAAATACTGGGAAGAAAATAAAACTTTTAAGGCCTCTGAAGATCCGGCTTTTCCGAAAGAGAAGCGGCGCTATGTGCTTGATATGTTCCCGTACCCGTCGGATCAGGGCTTGCATGTGGGGCACCCCGAAGGTTATACCGCTACCGACATTTACTGCCGTTATCTTAGAATGAACGGCTACAATGTGCTTCACCCAATGGGCTTTGACTCCTTCGGACTCCCGGCGGAAAACTACGCGATTAAAATGGGAATTCATCCGGCAAAAATCACCGGCGATAATATCAATAATTTCAGAAAACAGATTAAGGCGCTTGGCTTTTCCTACGACTGGGATCGTGAATTAGCTACCTCCGATACTCATTACTACAAGTGGACGCAGTGGATTTTTTTAAAGCTGTTTGAAAAAGGGCTGGCCTACGAAGCCGAAAGCCCAATCAACTGGTGCCCTTCGTGCAAAACCGGCCTTGCCAACGAAGAAGTTGTTGACGGCCTTTGCGAAAGATGCAAGAGCAGGGTTGTCCGCAAGCGCATACGCCAGTGGATACTTAAAATTACAGCTTATGCCGAACGGCTTTTGGAAGACCTTGACGGACTGGATTGGCCTGAGCCAGTGAAACAAATGCAGCGGAACTGGATTGGCCGTTCGGAAGGCGCTGACGTAACTTTTAAAATTGAAGGCCATTCTGAAACGCTGGAAATTTACACCACCCGGCCTGACACGCTTTTTGGTGTTACCTACATGGTACTCTCGCCGGAACATCATCTTGTGGAAAAAATCACCACGACGGAACAAAAGGCCGCTGTTGCCGCGTACCTTGAGGAAGCCGCAAAGAAAAGCGATCTTGAGCGTACGGATTTAGCCAAGGAAAAGACAGGCGTTTTTTCCGGGGCTTATGCCGTCAATCCGGTAAACGGTGAAAAAATCCCGATTTGGATCGCCGACTATGTCTTGATCTCCTATGGTACGGGGGCCATCATGTCGGTTCCGGCGCACGATGAGCGCGACTGGGAATTCGCGAAGGTCTTTAATCTGCCGATAAGGCAGGTTGTCGCCGGTGAAAAACCTGAAAGCGGAAAAGATTATTCGGCTGAACCGGCTGAATGTACCACCGCCGATGGCTATTCCGTGAACTCTGGCCTTATTACCGGGCTGCCTACAAACGAGGCTCAGGTCAAAATAACCAAGTGGCTTGAAGAACGCAAATTGGGAAAATCAGCGGTAAATTACAAACTCCGCGACTGGATATTCAGCCGCCAGAGGTATTGGGGAGAACCCATACCTCTTGTTCATTGCGACAAGTGTGGCATAGTACCGGTGAACGAAGCTGATCTTCCGCTTAAACTGCCTGATGTAGAATCTTACGCGCCAACCGGCACCGGCGAATCTCCGTTAGCCGCCATTTCAAGCTGGGTGAACACCAAGTGTCCTAAATGCGGCGGCTCCGCAAAACGCGAAACTAACACCATGCCGCAATGGGCAGGTTCATGCTGGTATTACCTACGTTACCTTGACCCGCATAACGACAAGGTTTTCGCGGGCCGGGACAAGATTGACTATTGGGCCCCTGTTGATCTTTACGTCGGCGGGGTGGAACACGCTGTGCTTCATTTGCTTTACGCGAGGTTTTGGCACAAGGTGCTGTACGATGCAGGCGTTGTGAATACCAAGGAACCCTTCATACGCCTTGTAAACCAGGGGATGATCGTTTCCTTTGCCTATCAGAGAAAAGATAAAACACTTGTACCTGTTGACCAGATTGAAAAAAGACCGAATGGCATTTTTGTTGAAAAAGCGAACGGCGAAGAAGTAACGGAAGTGGTGGCCAAGATGAGCAAAAGCCTCAAGAACGTTGTCAACCCGGACGAGATAGTCAAAAACTACGGCGCCGATTCCCTTAGAATGTACGAAATGTTTATGGGGCCGCTTGAAGTAAGCAAGCCCTGGAGTACGGCAGGCTTAATCGGGGTATCGCGCTTTCTGGAAAAACTGTGGGCTATCAGCGAAAAATGCAACAGCGCGTCAGAAAGGGGAGTCAGCGAGGAGCAGAGGGTTGAGCTGACAAGGCTGCTTCATAAAACCATTAAAAAAGTTTCAAACGACACCGCGACCTTGAATTTTAACACAGCCATCAGCCAGATGATGATTTATTCAAACGAGCTAATTAAACTGGATGGCGTTCCGCCTTCGCTTTGGCAGCCCATTGTGATCATGCTCAGCGCTTACGCCCCGCACCTGGGGGAAGAGCTTTGGGAAAAGCTGAAAAACTCTGGCTCGGTTTCAAAGCATCCCTGGCCTGCTTATGATGAAAGCCTTACGGTAGACGAGGAAGTTACCGTTGTAGTACAGGTGAGCGGAAAGATCAGAGACAAATTTAGCGCGGCGCACAACACATCTTCGGATGAGCTTGAAAAAACCGCTAAAGCCTTGCCAGGAATTCAAAAGTGGATAAACGGTAAAACCATTGCGAAGGTTATTGTGGTGCAGGATAAGCTGGTGAACATCGTTTTGAAGAACTGATATGAAATTTCTGTATGAGCATTTACTCGACGCAAATAAGCGATTTGGCACAGAGCCTGTTGATATAGTCCGTTCTGTATTCCATTGCGAACCTGAAACGATACAAAGTAATGTTATAATTGCCCCTTTATGGAAACCGGAATTATTTAACGATTACTTTGACAGCATAATTCAAGATTTGGACGGTATATTTAAGATATGGACTTTATCAAAAGCTGACTTAAAGATCACATATATCGTTACAGGTATGGGGGCGTCAAATGTAATTGACATAGTTTTGGCGCTTGGCTGTACGCCATGCAAAAAAATAATTTTCATAGGATCTGTAGGGGCGCTTGATACAAATATCGGAATTGGCGATATAGTTATTCCTGAATACTCAATATGCGGTGATGGCGCTTGCAGATATTTGACAAATAAAAAAGCAGCTGAGAATGACGCATTTGGAGAAAAAAACTATCCGAATAAAGAGCTTTTCGAAAAACTTATTTCAAAGGCAAAAGAAATAGCTGAAAAAAACGGCGTGAACTGCCATATAGGGAAAAATTTTAGCATAGACACCATTATTGCCCAATTTGCCCATATTGAGGAAATAATTGATATGGGCTGCAATTGTATTGAAATGGAGACATCCGTGTTATTTAAAGCTGCGGAAATATGCGGCATTAACGCCGGCGCTGTATTTTGCGTTTCAGATAATACACTCTTAAAAAAATCGCTGTTATCGGGAACGACAAAAGAAGAAAAGGATTATGAGAAAAACGCGCGTAAAAATATTTTAACAGAAATAGTATTAGAAAGTTTTTTGTAACACAGGGGGACAAAGGTATGGAAAAGATAGCAAGCTTTCAGGTAGATCACCTGCGGCTAAAGCCCGGGCTTTATGTTTCCCGAAAGGATCGTTTTGGCTCGGCCACAATTACCACTTTTGATATGCGCTTAAAACAACCCAATAAGGAGCCTGTTATAGATCAACCTGCCCTCCACACTTTTGAGCATCTTGGCGCTACATTCCTCCGCTCGCATAAGGGATGGGCAGAGAGGGTAGTGTACTTCGGCCCAATGGGCTGTCGTACAGGGTTTTATGCTATTTTTGAAGGCAATCTTGACTCAGAGGCTATACTTCCCCTTATCAAGGAAATGCTCGAATGGATAATCACTTTCGAAGGCGTGATTCCGGGAGCGTCCGCCGGTGAATGTGGCAATTGGCAGGAGCAAAACCTTGAAATGGCTAAATGGGAAGCCAGCCGCTATGCTGCCCTTTTAGAAAAGGCCGGCAGAGAAAACTTTAACTATCCGGCATAAATGAGATAATGCAAAATTATCATTTTACTCGGTATATTTCACCTTTTTAAATAAAGAAAATGGCAATTTGCCGTGAAGTAACGCGCTTAATGCCATAAAAATATCCGCAAACACGATAAAAATAAACGAAGGCAGCATAACCCTGGTGTATTTAGTTTTTATACTCTTTTTATTTTTAACAGCCCATGCAAGTATTAATTCAAAAAGAAGCATTCCGCTGCTGAAAAATAGCCAAATAATCACGCTATGGATAAAACCGGATAGTAATGCATTATCTATGGCCGGTTTTCCAAAAACAATATTGATGAATATTCCAATGATAAATTGTAAAATACTTAGCAGCAATGTTACATAGAATACCACATGAAGCATTACACCGCCGCCAATGCCAAGGCCGCCGCCCCAGGTAATACCTGAGCGCTCACACCAGCATTTATACTGTTCCAAATGCGTTTGATTTTGATGCCCGCCGACAAAACCAGCGTTAGAAATAACGTAGAGCATAAATCCGCATTTGTTATCTTTGCAATACTGTTCCATCTGTTTTAAAAAATGTATGAAATGAGACGGAATACTATCAACATACAGCGGAACTGATATTACAACCGCATCGGTATTCGATAGATTGTCAAATATTTCATGGTAATCTTTGGATATGCCAATGCTTTTTGTTGTAACCTTATGCGGAAAAAGCATGCAGCGTAAAATCTTCGCGAAAAACGCCGAAGCTCCGCCCTTTTTCTTTGGGCTGCCGTTAATGATCATTATATTCACTTCAATACCTGCCCTATTTCATTGATATTATTTATTATATGAAGACTAGCTTCTTTAAAACCCAGGTTGTTCCTGTTCGCTTCTACCAGTAATTCCGCGGTTTTTGTTTCTGATTCAAGGAAATCGCCATATAGAATAACAGTCAGGTGTTTTCGCCTGGTTTTATACCTCCTTACATGCCTTACTTTCCATGAACGGTATGTAAAAAACGGCAAACTTCCAGAAATGCTGCGGTCAAGTATATTCTTGACCTGCGCGCTGTATCCCCCGTAACAATTTTGGCTAATTAAAACAGTTTCTTCGCTGTTTCCCATTAATGAACCTGAATTTTTTAAGCAGTCATTAATCTTGCATGTCCCCGGGGTTTTTAACCAGCAGTTATAACAGCCCACGCACGGAACCGCGGCAACATTTGCGTTGATTACCGTATAGTCATTTTTATTAATTCCAAGGTGTAAGAAATCCTGTTCGTTTAAGTCATGAACAATTACTTTCAAAATATTATCCCCTATAAGTACTATTTATAGGATAATTATTCGTTTTGGAAATAGAGATCGCGCCAACATGCATGAATTTGCCGCCAAGATGCAGTATTGGCCTGTTATTCTTTGAATATTTGTGTATCCAATACCAATTTTTCTTTATATGGAAAATTCTTGTCAAATGCTTCTAATTCTTTTTTATCTATTTTATACGCTTCTCCTTCAAAAAATTTTCCGGTGATATTTTCCAATGACTTGGGGTACAGTTCCAACGCCATTAAAGCGCCGGCATAATTACCTTCATTATCTGTTATTTTATATTCCTTGCTGTTCTTAAAACCAAATCTTTCATAATATTTTGGATTCCCATATATAATTATAGCGTTAAATCCCATTTCTTTTGATTTTATAATCGTATGTTCTATTAAATTTTTTCCTATGCCGAATTTTTGATACTTTGGCGACACGCTGACAGGGCCAAAAGTTATTACATCGTATTCCTTATTTGCGCCAATAACCTTTGCTTTGGCGTATACAATATTACCGATAATTTCGTCGTTAGAAACCGCCACATAATCAAGGTCTTTAATAAATTCTTTTGTTTTTCGTATGTTATGTACCAATAAATGTTCATCACATCCCGGCATATAAACATTCCAAAAAGCTTCCCTTGTTAAATTTTCAACAGAGTTATAGTCTTTTTCTTCTTCCGGCCTAAATATAATATCAATTGGTTTTTTGTTTTCATTATCGTTAAACCAATGCTCATAAGTGTATTGTCCGAAATGTTTTCCGCCTGTTACCATGTTTTACTAGTGTATCAGAAATCGGGAGTTATGGCTAGATAGTTTATATGCCAAAAAGCGTTGCGGCCTTTTTCATGTTCTTTTCCTCGACAGCGGTTGAAAGGAGACGGCAAATAACAGGGCATTAGCTCGTTTTTGCTTTATCCCTCAATTCTGCGGCATTGTTATATATTTCTTCAATCGTCATATCCTCAAACAAGTTTTCCTGCCATTTTGTATAGTCAAATGTCTCTTTTTGTATAAGCATCACAAAACGTTCTGCTTCAATTAAACCCAAATTTTTTATTAGTGTATTCATGCCTTCTGTTCTTATCAATGTATCAGCTTTCATGATCATTCTCCTTTGTAGAATTGTCGTAAAAAATCCAAAGGGTTTATCAGTTTTATCTCTGGAATTTCCTTGTTCGATATTTTGCCATCAGTTGTTATGAAATACTCACACTCTGCCTTTATTGCGCAAGCAATATGTAAAGCATCCTTCTTCTTTATATTTATTTTATTTAGGTCTTTTCCTTTGTTTAATATTTCCTCTATGGGATCAATATCTACAACCGCTAGATTTTTCCAGCTTAAAAATGCTATCCTTCTATCGTGAAATGGATTTGAAGAAATTTCATAGTCCATCATAAAAGACCACGCAAGTTCATATGTTTTATTCAATATTTCATTTTGTATATATATTTTTGCCTCTGCTTCAAGATGGACATTGGGATTGGCCTGATTATCATAAGGCCTATTAAAGCAACAATTATCTAAATATATCCTGTTTTCAACCAAGTTAATTACCCTATTGATATAATAGACAACGGCAGGAAAAAGTATTAACTTTTTTCTACCGTATCCTTGTGCTTCCCTGAAGATCCATAGGGAAATTCTGTGCGGCTAAGCCGGGAAGATCGCCGATAAAATTTGCGCTTCCCGAACAGATGTAATTTATGGCTGAACCGCGGTTAATAATATCTACTATTTCCGCGACAACTTGAGTAGAGCTGACTGAGATGGTGAGGGGAATAAGAGTTTTGCCGCTTGCTTTTACTTTTGGGGGATTGTTTATTTGGCCCTTTGCCCACTGGCTGTTGTTTACCTTAAAATCGTATAAGAAATTATCCAGGTTGAAAGCAAAATTGTTTTTGTTGTCGACTTCCAGGGCAAGATCAAACTCCATTGTCCTGCCAAGGGATTTTCTGGTTATTCCCTGAAAAGCAATGGCCGGCGTTTGGAGTATCGGGATGGTTGCCGGAATATCCAGGGTGTTTTTTGTTTCGTCAAAAGCGGGCATGGAAAAGTCCGCGCCCAGGAAAAGGTTACTTTTTGCTTCCGTGGCGTTTTTTAGCGAATCGATCAATTTGAAAATATCCGCGTAGGCGACGCTTATTTCAAAATTGGCAGCCCCGGTGGATGCGGCTGCTATTTGTCCTGCCTTTGTATTGGTGCTTTTCAGCAGCGATTTTCCGCTGACGCTGTAATCCCAATCCATTTTTGGAAGCGGAATCGCAAAATCATTTGGATTTTCTATGTTGGCAACGCAGGCCAGAGTAAGCCCTGAAAAGTCCATTTTGGCGACTCCAACTGAGCCGGAAAGTAATTTTGGAAGCTGCGGAAGCGGGAGCTGCCCCGAATAGTTAAGCGGGAAAACCTTGTTTTCCAAAATAGGAAGAGGAAAAGAAATTCCCAGCGCGATGTTGTAGGCCGCTTCTTTATTGTTAACAAGGGATGTAAAAGCCTTGTAAAGCGCGTCGTAAGTAATGCTAATGGGAATATCCACGGTAACTTTTTCCTTCTGAGTGATGGATTTACCGCCTGAAAAAATGCCATTAATAAAAGAATTTGCATTTATCGCGACTGCCCAGTCAATTTTAGGCGTTGGCAGCGTAAAGCTGTTTGGGTTTTCAATGTCGATATGGGTAACCAAATCAATACCGTTAAGAGTAATGTTTGCGATATCAACCGATTTTAAAGATAACGCGGGTTCCTGTATTACCGAGTTGAGCGTCTGGCAGGTAGTAAAAGCCAGGAACAAAAATATTGCGGCAAAAATTTTAACACATTTCATTGCTTGCTCCTCTTGATCGATTCAAATCCGCAGTACGGAACGAGGGCTTTCGGGATTTTGACCGAGCCGTCGCTCTGCTGGAAATTTTCCAATACGGCAATGATGCCTCTTGACACCGCTATCGCCGTACCGTTTAGCATGTGAATAAATTTGTTTTTGCCATCGCTGTCTTTAAATCTTACATTGAGCCGCCTGGCCTGGTAATCGGTACAGTTGGATGTAGAGGTTACCTCGCCCCACTCGCCGCCGTTGCGCCCCGGCATCCAGGCCTCAAGGTCCCACTTGCGGTAGGCCGGCGCGCCCAGGTCGCCGGTGCAGGTGTCCACCACCCTGAACGGTATCTCAAGACCGCAGAAGATTTCTTCTTCTATGGTGCGGAGTTCTTCGTGAAAGGAATCCGAATCCTCAGGGAGGCAGCAAACAAACATTTCAAGCTTCGTAAACTGGTGTACCCTGTAAAGGCCTTTTGAGAATTGCCCGGCGGCTCCGGCCTCGCGACGGAAACAGTGGGAAATTCCGGCCATGCGTATCGGGAGTTTTTCTTTCGGCAGGATCATGTTTGAGTAATAGCCCCCAAGGGTTATTTCCGCCGTGCCGACAAGGCAGGTTCCCTCTCCCTCAAGGCCGTAAACATTGGATTCCGCGCCGCGCGGGTTAAAGCCTATGCCTTCTAGGATTTCTTCCCTTGCCACATCGGGGGTAATAAAGGGGGTAAAGCCCTTTTTTTGCAAAATATCAAGGGCGTATCGCACCAGGGCCAGCTCAAGAAAAACACCTTCATTTTTTAAGTAATAAAACTTGATGCCGGACACTTTTGTCGCAGAATCAAAGTCAATAATGTCCAGGTTTTGCCCAATAGCGACATGATCCAGCGGCTCAAAATCGAATTTTTTCGGCTCCCCAAAGCGCTTAACTTCCAGGTTGTCCTTTTCTTCCTTCCCGACAGGGGCGGCAGGGTGGGCCATGTTGGGTATCTTCAGCGCCTCTTTTTCAAGTTCCGCCTCCACCTGACTTAGTTCCGCTTCGGCTGCCGCTATAGACTCTTTGAGCCTTTTCCCTTCCTCAACTAAAGCCGTTCTATCAGCGGCTTCCATTTTTCCTTTCATTGCCGCCGCGTTGTTATTGCGCTGCTGCTGAAGTCCCTGCAGGGCGGTGCTAAGCTCAGTACGCCGCCCAAACAGTCTTGCCACCGCGTCGGCGTCCGCTTTCATGTATCTGTCTGCGATATTTTTCTTGACTGCGTCAAGGTTTTCTATGATAAAACGATAATCAAGCATAATATAAATTTACCAAAAATAATAAAACTAGTCTACAATAGATAACTGCCTTTTAGACAGGTTTTGTATATTATCAATATGCCAATGACCGATGCTTTAACGCAAAAAATACTGCCGAAACGCCCGCTGTTTATACAAGTGATGTTTACAGTTTTCGCTTTTTTCCTGATGGTTGTATTAAGTTACGGTTTCATGGGTAAAACCATGCGGGCAAATTTGGTAAATAATGTTAAGGGTCTGTTTAATTCTGTAGAAGACCAGATAGAATTCGATTTGTTGGAACCGGAGACGATGCTGTACGATTTCGCGCAAACCGTACGTAGCATGATTTTATACGGCGATGACGCCGGGAGACTGCAGGTTTATACGGCTGAAATATCAGATCGCATACGCATAAAAAAAGATGGAATATATTGCGGCTTTTATGGCTATATTGAAAAAATCCAAGGGGGACCTGTCTTTATAAACGGTCTTAATATGAACCAGCCGGACTATTATTCGCCCAAAGATCGTCCCTGGTACAAGGCCGCTATTACGGCCGGCGGCGCTATTGTCGAAACAATTCCGTATAAAGATCTGGTTACCGGCGCAGAAGTTATGTCATACTCGTGCTGTATTTTCGACGATGAGGACGCGTATTTAGGCGTTATCAGTCTTGATGTGCAAATGAGTTATATCGGGGATAGCGTCATTAATTCGGCCCTTACCGAATACGGCTATGGAATGCTGGTTAGCCAGGACTTGACTGTAATTGCTCATTCCAATCCGGATTTTGTGGGGTTAAAAATGTACGATCCGGCGATTCCTGTCTCAATTTACACGGATGAAATCGTGGAGAAAGGGACTATTTCAGAGGCCCCGGTGATAAATTGGAAAGGTGAGAAGGCCCTTATCTTTACCCATAAACTTTCAAATGGCTGGTATTTGATTTTTATAACACTGAAAGATGTTTATTACAAAAGCCTGAACGATATGGCCGCGACTTTAAGTCTGTTTGGCATAGTGCTCGCGGCGGTATTGATCGTTGTCTTGATTGATGTTGATGCGGCGCGGGAAAAATCGGACATGGAGAGCAAGTACAAGAGCGCTTTTCTGGCCAACATGAGCCATGAAATGCGCACTCCGATGAATGCAATAATAGGCATGACAACCATCGGAAAGAATGCTCCCGATGTTGAACGCAAGGATTATTGTTTTTTTAAAATAGAGGATGCCTCAAACCATTTGCTTGGGGTGATAAACGATGTTCTTGACATATCCAAAATAGAAGCCAATAAATTTGAACTCTCATCGGAGGAGTTTAATTTCGAGGATGCGCTGCAATATGCGGCAAATGTAATCAATTTTCGGATAGAGGAAAAGCGACACGAATTCTCATTATATATTGATCCGGCTATTCCAAAAATATTGATTGGGGACGAACAACGGCTGGTTCAGGTCATAACCAATCTGTTGGGAAACGCGATCAAGTTCACTCCGGAGCAGGGTAATATCAAACTTACAGCGCGTTATGTGGAAGAAGAAAACAGTCTTTATACCATACAGATTTCTGTAAGCGATACGGGAATCGGCATAAGCGGCGAACAGCAGGCAAGCTTGTTTAGGCCTTTTCAGCAGGCTGAGTCCGGCACAACACGCAAATACGGAGGTACTGGCCTGGGCCTTGTAATTTCCAAAAGAATTGTGGAAATGATGAGCGGCAGGATATGGATAGAATCGGAGCTTGGAAAAGGCTCTACTTTTTTCTTTACAATAAAGGCGCGTAAGAGTTCGCAAGCTATCTCTTCGGGTACGCAGGTGTGCTCTGCGGGTACTGATGAACAACAGGCGGAAAAGCAAGCTGATATTGAGGGCATTTTTGCCGGACGGCATATACTATTAGCGGAAGATGTGGAGATTAACCGTGAAATTGTCCAAACTCTGCTTGAGCCGACTCAGGTAGAGATAGACTGCGCGGTAAACGGCAAAGAGGCTTTAAATATGTTTAGGCAGTCATCCGAAAAGTACGATATGATCTTTATGGATATGCAAATGCCCGAAATGGACGGTTATGAGGCAACGCGCTGCATCAGAGCGCTCGATCTGCCAAAAGCGAAAACCATACCGATAATTGCCATGACCGCGAATGTTTTTCGCGAAGATGTCGAAAAGTGCCTTCAGGCCGGTATGAACGGCCACATCGGAAAGCCGCTGGATTTTAACAATGTTATGGAAAGGATGCAAGCGTATTTGCCTCTCAGGCAGAAGGCGTCATAGGGTTTGATTTAAAAAATATCACGCGAAGGCGCAAAGACACAGAGTTTTTGTTTGAAAGATTTTCGTTTGACAAGTAAAATAAATCATAATAGAATATAGTAATGAAGATATATTTAGATCATTGTACATATAATAGACCATTTGATGACCAAAATAACATAAAGAATCAATTGGAAACATCGGCCAAATTGTGTATTCAGGATCAAATAAGACAAGGGAAATATGACTTGGTTTGGTCTTATATGTCAGATTTTGAAAATGCTAATAATCCAAATATTGAAAATAAAAAATCTATTCAAATGTGAGAAAGTATATCGAAATATAAATGTAAATCATCTGAAAATGTTTTGCTGCTGGGTAGTAAAATAATGGAAATAGGTATTCGGGTTAATGATGCTTTACATATTGCATGTGCAATAGATAGTCAATGTGAATATTTTATTACAACAGATGCAGGTTTGACAAACAAAGAAATTGAAGGGATTAAAATAATCAATCCTATTGATTTTGCGCGAAAGATGGAGGAAAAGAATGAGAACTGAAACTGTATTGAAAGCAGAGGCAATAGATTTATTATTAAGAACTTTTGGTGTTCTTGAAACCGAACGATTTATAACCAGTATTAAGAATAATAATTTTGACTATACTGAATGGCATAAGAATCTATGGAAGGATAAATCTATAGAAGAAATACATAGTATGGCAACAGAATTTGAAAAAGAAAAGAATAATTGTATTCCGTAAAAGTCCTGCGGCACATAACAGGACTATTTACGCATCGGCGCCTTTGAACCGAAGGTAGAAGCGCCTAGGTCTACATTAGGCTTTGGCGCCTAAATATTCCCACTGTTAAACCATCAATGCCGGATATTCATAAATCCATTTTCAAATAGTATAGTAGCGTTTTCAAATTCAATATTGCCATCGTTATACTCGGCTTCACGAATATTTACCCAAAAACCACTGTATAAAAACTCTTCTATGCGGTCGCCATATTTCATATAATCATCATAGTATAATGATACGTTCATATATCCAAACATTTCTATACATTTTTTTATATCACTATACATTACACCCCATTTTTTATCTTTCTTCTTATATAAATTTAATGGAGCAATTATTTCTTCAAACTCTTCTTCGTTTTCTGGGCGAACAAAATGGTCATGGTAATCGTCTGTCCACATAATAACCTCTCTTATTTCAATAGAAACCCATATTCATAAACTTTCGGCTCAATTTTTTTTGCCAGTATTTTCATTTTTTCACGCAGCTTACCAATCAATATGTTATATTCTTCATCATCACTTTTATTATTCATTCTTTTTTCACTGAATCCTTGAAAATATCCTTTTATATCATATAAAGATGCATTTATGTTAACCCTCGGTTTGCTATGATAATATTTCCATAAATCTAAACCTGCATCATATACCTGTTTTGCCTCAAAAGAAAATACTATTTTTCCTCTTTTTGTAATATTATCATTGTCGAATAAAGTGGGTGTTTTTATATCTTTTATTATATTACCTGACAAGTAACTCGACATAAAATTACTTTTAAATTTCTCTTTTGAATTTACTTCTTTTTCTGTAAAAGGTATCCAATGATTTATTCCTTTTTCTCCAGTTACTTTGTTTTGACCATGAAATAATATGTATATAAAACAGTTATTAATAAATTCAATATCATTAACATATTTATCGTTTGGGTGTAAATACTGGTCTCTGTCATTTATCCATTTATATTCGATACATTGTCTTATGGCTAAATAAATCATAATTTCTTCGATGTTATTTTTTGTGATATTAGTAACTATACATTTCCTAATATCACTTTCTTTTGGATTATTAGTTATATAATTATTACTATTGTTTTGAAAATCAGGTGTCATATACCTTAAAACCCCTACACATTCACCTTCTTTATCATAATGTTTTCTAATCCAATCAGTTAAATATTGCCCTTTCTCAAAAGGTTTTAACATTTTCTTACCATAAGATATTATTTCTTTATTTTTATTTAAATCATATATATCCAATTTTATTTCTTTTATTTTATTTTTAATTTCATTATTCCAAATAGAAAAAGCAATCGGAAAATTTACTTTTACATTTTCAAATGTATTAGAAGGGCAGATAAAACCTTTCATATATTTCGATTTGAAATATTCCCTGAACTTAATAAAATTCTGTGAATTAATAAATTTTAATTTTGAAAACATTCCGAGTTTACAAAATTTAATTTCATTATATATTCTGCAAATAAATTGAACAAATAATTCATTTATTGCTTTTCCTGTGTATCCAATATATGTATTAAATGTATTGTTTTGATTTGAAACGCCACTTTTATTCTTACCCTTTCCTGTTTTTTGTGATGCACTTGGAGCCTCAGCATAAGGAGGATTAATATATATTAATAATTTTTTTCTTTTTTCTTCATTGTCAATAATATCTTTCAATGCTTTAGGTAATTTCTTAAAATCATCATTAAGAAAATCAAACTGAAATACATTCTTTTTAAGTAATTTTGCACCATTTTCAATGAGGTCATGCATTACTTTAACATCCCCCTCATCTATGGTGCTGGCAAATACATTTTCAATTTTCTTGTTTATTCCAACAAGTAGATTGCCTGTTCCAGCGCAACAATCCCAGATATAATATTCGTCTTGCCAGTTATCACCGAGTACATCAGCTATATATTTCTGTGAAAGATTTGCCCATATTGGGGGAGTAAAATATGATCCTTTTCTTTCTCTTATGTCCTGTGGAACTAATAAATCTTTTCTGTTTATTATACTGTCCCAATAAACAGGCAATGGCGGTCTCCGGTATATGCTCCAAAACGCTTTATATGCTTTTTGTTTGTCCTTAAAAAAATATTCATCATCTTCCAATAATACTTTGCTTTTTTTTATGGCTTTTATAAGTTTATAATGGTCGTTTTGCAATACAATTAATAATTTTTCCTTTATTGAAGTGTCATCTTTTGACAACAAATCGGCAAGGTAAAAATCAGCATCCAATATACCGTTTTTCTTTTCTTCTTCCCAATTTATAGCTATTGAAGGCTTTACTTTATCTACCCATTTCAGATAAACCCTGTCAAAATTATCTTCTGTTATTTCAAACCTATTTTCAATATCACCTTTTAGTATATTATTCCTGATGAAGTTTTTTATTTCTTCATCCTGCGCCCCAAAAGTAAAAATTTTTACTTCCTTATTGCTAAACAGAACGTACTTTAATTTATTTATTATTTTTAAAAAATATTCATCTTTTATGTCGGACGGCGTAATATTCCATTTTATGTCATTGTCATGTAAAATATTTAATAGTAGGTTAGTAGGTACAAAAATAATTTTTACGGTATCGAAACAGCCTACATAATTTGGGATGATATATTAGTTATTGTCATACGGTTTTTTTATAGTCAATAATAATTGTGTGAGCATTATGTATTGTTCTGTTTCGCTTTTTTTTGTTTCCGCCCATAGGTAATGTTTTTCAGAGCCGCCTTCCAGGCCTTTTCTTGATTGTTTTCCTGTAATAATAAAATCTATTTTATCGATTTCCTGTTCCCAAGATATATCTTTGTTTTTGAAATAATCATCAAAAACAAGAGAGCGTAATTGATGTTCACTTTTTATGTTCTTATATTTTGCTTTGCTATCCATGTTATTAGGCAATTCCTTTTGTTGGAATTAAGTTAATTTTATTGATAATCTTTTCGAGACCTGTTGTATATTTATATATTCTCTTTTCCATATGTCTTACTTTATCTATCTTATCACATCTTATGATAACAAGCCAATACCTACCCTTCAACGCCTTGGTACCCACCTTTGGTTTTTAGCTACCTACGCTATATATAGCGTAGGTTGTGCTAGAGTAACCAACAGAGACGAAGTTAGTCACTTGCGCTAAAACCAATCTTTTTGGTTTTTGGTGGTTGCTCGATAAGATTGTTTAAGGCGACAATAATATCATTTACACGCTTGTCATTCTTTTCAATGTAAAGCATAAGCAACTTGCGGAGTTCTGCTATTTGTTCGTTAGTATCTGATTTTGCAAGCACATAATGTCTTAATTGAACAAAGGTACGCATTATTTGAATATTAACTTTTATTGCAATTTCGCTGTTCAAAAGGCCTGAAAGCATAGCTATACCTTGTTCTGTAAAAACATAAGGCAAATATCTTGAACCGCCCCAACTTGAGGTGCCAAATTGGCACCTCAAATCTGTAATTTCGCTTTTTGTAAGTTGAAACATAAAATCTGCCGGAAAACGCGACAGATTTCTTTTTACTGTCCTGTTAAGATATTTGGTTTCAACCTGATACAATGTTGCAAGGTCGCTGTCAAACAAGACTTTTTGCCCCCGAATTTCATATATCATGTTCTGAATTTGCGCTAGTTTATTTGCCATCTGCTTATTTTATCACAATACATGAATAATGTCCTAATTTTTCTGTAGCATTGCCTTGTTAGTGCAAGGCGGCTTTTGCTGACAGTTATGCTCATTAAAGACGAAACAAAAAGCGAAAATACTATAACTGTTTTTCCAAATAGCCTATAAGTGATATATAAGCTATTAAAATATCGTGGAGAACCTATTCTAAATTATATGTACTCACCATAACCCAGCCTTCTCGTAGCTACGCCATGTGTCGCCCAAGAGAGCCTGAATATTAACGATAATTCTTCAAACAACAACTTTGCGTCTTAGCGCCTTCGCGAGAGTAAATTTTGGGATTGTTACTTTACGCTCTCGTCCCTGGCCCTAATCCGCATATTTGCCCGCTTAAGAGAAGTGGAAGCGGCCTCTGTTTCAAATTTCAGCATAGCCGACTTTAAGGTTTCTTCCGCCCTTTTCTTTGCTTCTTTTGCGCGTTCATAGTCAATTTCTGCCGGCCATTCGGCGGCGTCGGAGAGCAGGACGGTTTTGTGGCTGGTTACTTCCAGTAAACCTTCCGAGATAAACGCGGTTTTCCAGACGCCTTTCCTGTCTTTGATTTTTAAAAGGCAGGGAACAACAGGCGCAGTAACAAGCGAGTGGTTGGCGTAGATTGCGGCTTCACCGTCCTCCAGAGTCAGCACTATTGCTTCTACCGCGTCAGCGAAAAAAGCGCGATTGGGGGTATACACTTCAAAGCGAAAGTTGGCCGCCATTTTATCTAGGTTCCGCTCCTTTGCATAACATCATCGATAGAACCGGCCATAAAGAAAGCGTGTTCATTAATAGAATCACATTCGCCGTCAAGGATCATTCTAAAGCCGCGGACAGTTTCTTTTACCGGCACATAACTGCCTGGAGTTCCAGAGAATTTTTCCGCTACAAAGAAGGGCTGGCTGAAAAAGCGCTGTACTTTTCTGGCCCTGGATACGGTAAGTTTGTCCTCAGGCGAAAGCTCGTCCATGCCGAGGATGGCGATTATGTCCTGCAGTTCCTTGTAACGCTGAAGGGTTTGCTGTACTTCCATGGCTGTTCTGTAATGTTCTTCGCCGACTATTTCAGGATTGAGGATACGCGAGCTTGAAGCAAGCGGATCAACGGAGGGGTAGATGCCCAGCTCCACAATTTTGCGGGAGAGGGTAGTGGTGGCGTCCAGGTGGGCAAAGGTCGTAGCAGGCGCGGGGTCGGTGAGGTCGTCTGCAGGGACATACACAGCCTGAATACTGGTGATGGAACCCCTGGAAGTGCTGGCGATCCTTTCCTGCAAGGAACCCATTTCGTTTGCCAAAGTAGGCTGATAACCTACGGCGCTTGGGATGCGGCCAAGAAGTGCTGAAACTTCGGCGCCGGCCTGGATAAAACGGAATATGTTATCGATAAAGAGAAGCACGTCCTGTCCCTCTTTGTCGCGGAAATATTCCGCCATTGTAAGCCCGGCAAGCGCCACGCGCATTCTTGCGCCGGGCGGCTCGTTCATCTGACCGAAAACCAGCGCGGTCTTGGTGATGACGCCGGACTCGTTCATTTCTTTCCAGAGATCGGCTCCTTCGCGGGAACGCTCGCCGACGCCTGAAAAAACCGAGTAGCCGGAATGTTCTGTGGCTATATTGCGGATCAGTTCCATGATAAGCACGGTTTTGCCGACACCAGCGCCGCCGAAAAGCCCTATCTTGCCGCCCTTGGCATACGGGGCAATAAGATCGATGACCTTTATGCCGGTTTCAAAAACTTCGGTAGCGGGCCGCTGTTCAACAAAGTCAGGAGCGCTGCGGTGAATGGACGCGTACTGTTTGGCGCTGAATGGCCCTTTGTCGTCGATGGATTTGCCTGTAACGTTAAACATCCTTCCCAGGATTTCATCGCCAACAGGAACCTGAATCGGATGTCCTGTGTCGCTTACTTCCATACCGCGGGCAAGGCCTTCCGTTGCTTCCATGGCAACGCAGCGGACGCGATTGTCCCCAATGTGCTGAAGAACCTCCAGCACAACCTTCCTGTTTCCGGCATTAACTTCCAGGGCGTTAAGAATTCCCGGAACGGATTCTACGCCGCCGGATGCGCTGAAACCCACGTCCACGACGGGACCTACAACCTGGATGATCGACCCTAGATTTGCCATTTTTTTCCTCTTTCCCCAATCTTCTTCAATATACTTCGATATACTTTATTCGCTCAACGCTTCGGCGCCGCCGACAATTTCTGTCATCTCCTGGGTAATGCCCGCCTGCCTTGCCCGGTTATAGTGAATCTGTAAACTGGCGAGCATTTCTTCGGCGTTCTTGCTGGCCTCGTCCATTGCGGACATACGGGCGCTTTGTTCGCTCACATAAGCTTCTACAAGGGAGCCGTATATTATTCCTTTTACATACATGGGAACCAGAGCCTCAAACACCGCTTCTTTTGAAGGTACATATTCAAAGCTAAGCTTCTCCCGCTTTCCGCCTGTCTTTTCAAATTCTTCCTGCATGCTTTCAGTGTTAAGAGGAAGAATCTGCCTCTCTCTTGGAATAAGTTTTATGGAGCTGTACATGTGCGTATATACGACATGGACTTTGTCAAAAATACCCCAGTGGTATTGAGAAATAATATAGTCGGCGATTTCTTTTGCCTCATCCAGCTCAGGCAGTCTGGATTTATAAGAGAAACTTTCCATAACAGGCCAGGGTGAATGGATGAAGTATCTGTATCCGACCGAACCAACCAAAATGAGGATGGGGTTCTTCACCTTTTCACAAAGCATTTCTACCTGTCTGTAGATATTCGCGTTGTAACCGCCTGCAAGGCCCTTGTCGCTGGTTATAGCGATTATCGCGGTGCGGGATGTTTCTTCCATTTCATCCGTCGCGAGGTATTTGCTTTTTTCCATCCTGGCGCCCGCGAGTATATCAAACATACATTTTTGAATCCTAGTGAAGAAAGGTTCCACGTCCACCAGTATGCGGCGGCCTTTGCGCAGCTTCGCGGTTGAAATTAATTTCATTGCCTTTGTTACCTGCAGGGTTTGCCCAATGGCCCGCATCCTGAGGCGAACATCCCTTAAATTCGCCATTCTGACCTCTTACTTTTGGTTATTAGCGTGTTTATAGCTTTCAATGGCTTCGGTTATTACCTGATCTGTCTCAACGCTGGATTCACCGCTTTTGTCAAGTTGTAACATAATTTGCCCGTTATTTGTTGAAAAATATTCCAGAAAGCCCCTTATAAAGGCAGGGATGTCTTTTGTCGCGATATCCATAAGATGGCTATTTACGGCTGTAAAAAGGATAATGTACTGCCTGGCCATGCTATAAGGAGAGAACTGGGTTTGCTTTAGTACTTCCATAAGCCGTTCCCCCTGCGCCAGTTTTGTCTGTGTCGCCTTGTCCAGATCGCTTCCGAATTGGGCGAAGGCCGCCATCTCGCGGTACTGCGCCAAATCCAGCCTGAGCCTGCCCGCTATTTTACGGATGGCTTTGAACTGCGCGGCTCCCCCAACGCGGCTGACCGAAAGCCCGACGTCAATGGCCGGGCGGAAACCTGAATTAAAAAGCTCCGTGTCCAAAAAGATTTGACCGTCGGTGATGGAAATTACATTGGTGGGAATATAAGAGGAAATATCTCCCGCCTGGGTTTCTACGATTGGCATGGCGGTAATGGAACCTCCGCCCCGCGCCTGTGAAAGTTTCGCGGCCCTTTCCAAAAGTCTTGAGTGCAGGTAGAACACATCGCCTGGAAAAGCTTCCCTGCCCGGCGGCCTGCGCAAAAGAAGGCTGATTGCCCTGTATGCTACAGCGTGCTTAGAAAGATCGTCGTAAATGACAAGTACATCCTTGCCTTTGTGCATAAAGTGTTCGGCCATTGCTACCGCTGAATACGGGGCCAGGTATTGAAGGGCCGCCGAATCGGAAGCCGAAGCAAGCACCACGAAGGTATAATCCATGGCTCCGGCTTTTTCCAGGTTTTTGATAATCGCGGCGACCGATGATGACTTTTGACCGATGGCGCAATAAACGCAGTACATGTCCTTGCCTTTTTGGTTTACAATGGCGTCGATGGCGAGGGCGGTTTTGCCGGTCTGCCTGTCGCCTATGATAAGCTCCCTCTGTCCGCGCCCAATGGGGATCATCGAGTCTACCGAAAGGATACCGGTTTGCATCGGGGTTTCCACGCTGCCGCGTTCAATTACCGGCGCGGCCGGGGTTTCCACGGGCAGCCACTCTTCGCTCTGGATAGGCCCCTTGCCGTCTATGGGTTTACCCAGCGGGTTCAGCACCCTGCCGATAAGTGAATCGCCTGACGGCACGGACACTACCCGGCCAGTGCCCTTAACTTCTTCCCCGTCCTTTACGTCGTCTTCCCCCGAAAGCAAGACACAGCCTACTCCGTCTTCTTCAAGGTTAAGTGCAATACCGGCGGCGCCGGAAGCAAATTCCAAAAGTTCCCCGTAGATTGCCCTTGAAAGCCCGTGTATGGTTACAACTCCGTATCCCGCCTGTACCACAAATCCCGTGGACTCGGTTACGGCTTTGCTGTTCCAGTTTTTTATTTCTTCTTCCAGAACCCTGGTTAGATTCCCGTAATTTGCCATTAGCTTCCTCCATCCACGGCGGCCAAACAGGCTTTCATTTTCAGCAGTTGACGGCGGACACTAGCGTCGATTATTTCGTCTTCTATCTTAAGTCTGTATCCCCCGATAAGTTCCGTATTTATTTGCCCTGTTAATTTAACGCTTGCCGCACCGGTCTGCTTTTTAATAAATTCTTTTATTTCAGAAATAAAATCTTTTTCCGGCTCAAAGGCGTATTCCGCAGTAACATTAATTGCACCGCTTCTTTTATCAAGTATTTTTTTTATTTCGCCGATTACCGAATCAATATGACGGATGACATTTTTTTTTACCATCAAGAGGAAAAATCTGATAGTTATTTCCTGCCCTTGTTTAACTTCGGATATTGCGCCTCTTACAAGCGGTTCCAGCCTGATAGCGGCGGATCTGCCGGAAACCGTGTCAGGCAGGGAATCCGCAAGGGCTTTTAGCATATTTATGCAGTCTTCGATATCGCCGCCTTCTTTTTCGATAGAGTTAACAAAAGCGGAGGCCCATTGTTTGCTCATTAACATATTAGCTTTCGTCCGTCTTGTTAAGAACAGAAGTCTCGTTTATTAGCATAGCGGCATACTGCTTGTTGTCTTCGCTTTTTATTTCACGTCCCACAAGGCGGCCCGTTGCCGTAACCACAAGCTCCGCCGCTTCCTGCCTGAAAACAGCCAGCGCCGCTTTGCGTTCCACTTCGAGCTGTCTCTTGGCGTTCGCCAGGGTTTCATCCGCTGAAGCGCGGCTTTCGGCAATTATTCTTTCCGCTTCGGCCTCAGCCTGTTCCCTTGCCTTGCTGATGATGGCTCCGGCTTCGGTTTTCGCGGTTTTTAATTGCGCTTCATATTGGGCAAGCAAGGCCCTTGCGTTAAGCTTGTCTTTTTCGGATTGCGCAATTGTTTCCTTGACGCGCTCCGCCCTTTCGGCCATGAATTTCGTTACCGGTTTCCACAATATTTTCTTTAGCACAAAAGTCAGAATGGTAATATTGATAATCGTGATAAAAAAGGTAACGGAAAAATCAAGCATGGTAACGTTATCCCAATTTGCCGATCAGGATTATTGAGATAACCAGTCCGTATATAGCTGTTGATTCCGCCAGGGCCGCCCCGACAAAAAACATAGGCGTAAACTTGTTGGCCGCCTCAGGCTGGCGGGCTATTGCCTGTATAAGTCCCGATGTCGCAATCCCAATGCCAATACCGGCCCCAATACCGGTAATTACCGCGATACCTGCTCCAACGCCAAGCAAAACATTCAAATCCATGTTAAATACCTCCGTTTATTCTGTATCTATTTTTACAGCCTCTGAAATATAGAGACTGGTTAAAAACACAAAGATCCCCGCCTGCACAATACCGTCAAAGAAATCAAAGTACAGCGATGCAACCACCGGCAGCGCTATCGGCAGCGCACCTTCAATCATGGACATCAACACAAAACCACCCAGCATATTCCCGAATAGCCGCAGCGCCAGCGAAATTAAACGCGTACCGTAATCCATTATGTTAAAGGGCAGCATTACAGGAAGAGGGTGCAGGAAGCTCTTAAGCCAGCCGACAAATCCCCGCGCCGCCAGGCCGCAGACAATGACCAGCGTAATCGAAATGACAGCCAGCGACGCCGTTACATTGATATCCTTGGTGGGGGGGTGTATTTCAAAAGGAGGGGTAAATACATGCCCAAAGGCCTTTAGCGGTAAAGGAGAGAAAATCGAGATAATGTTTGCCACAAGCAGAAAGAGAAACAGCGAGCCAATGTAAGGCCCAAGGATTTTAGAGAACGAGCCAAGCTGATTGCTTGTAAAACTGTTGAGAAACTCTACCCCCGTTTCCAGAATTGCCTGCGGGCCGGAAGGAACTTCCTCCAGTTTGCGGACCAGAAGGAGGGACGCGGCGATGATGATCAGCATGACAACCCACGAGATGATCACTGTTTCTGTAATGGGGACAGTAAAGCCGGCAATATGTAAGGTGAGAACTGTTTTTATCTCCAACATCTCCATCCAGGCCAGCCTTTTGCTAATCTTTTTTAAAAAAGAAGTCGTCGTTAAAATATTTTTTCAGTAATTCTTCGGAAACGCTGTCATGAACATTCATCTTGGTATAAACGGCTTCCAGAAACCCCTTAGTGAGGTAAAAACATCCCAAAAGGAAAAACTCCGAAACCTGGGATATTACCCCCATGGACTGATACATCCTTACGGGGCTTTCCGGCGCGAACTCGGTCATTATGTATTCAATTACAATTCTTTCTTCCAGGTTCATGGCATAGATAACTTCGGAAATGGGAAAGTTCCCCTGCAGGCGTTCTTTCCCAAGTCTTGCAAAAAAATCTCCAATAAGCGTACGATCAAGCCCTCTGTCCAGAATGCGGGACAGAAGAGCATATACCGGCTTGTCGCTTTCAATTAAGGTTTCATCGTCCATACTGTTGTAGAGCTTAAGCTGATTGGCTTTGCGAACCATATTTTTCCATTTAATAGCGAAATCCCCAGCTTTCAATACCAAACTGTCAATTAGTATGTGATCAACCATGAGGTGATTTTATTATGAATATCATAAAAAAACAACAAGGACTTAATGATAGTACTGTAGGTCTGTATTTAAGGTTTTGAAGGTGGTCACAATTTGTGATCTCAAAGATTTCCAGTCATCATTGTGAGCTATTTGAACAAATCACTGTGACTACCGATTCTATAAAGCCAAAGAGTATTGCCTTCAATTCTGTAAATAAGGATCAAGTCAAACTTAACATGACAATCCATGTATCCACTATATTCTCCATGCAAAGAATGAGGCTTACAACTTGCCGGAAGCGGTCTTTCATCAATCAAGAGAGTTAAAATTTCTTTTAAAGCTGCCAAAGCTTTCTTTTCCTTTATCTTTCTGACCTCTCTCTTAAAAGCAGTCATGTACTTGGTTTCAAGCATATCATAGTCCAATTTCCTTGAACAATTCTTCTTTAGTTTTAGCGGTTTTTACCCCGATTCCGGCTTTCGCTTGCTCTATCACCTTTTTAGTAGCTTCATTCGGTATATGTTTTTCAAGCGAAGGCTGAAAAGGCAACCCTTGGTCAATATATACCTGCTTTAAAAACATCCTAATACCATCGCCTATGCTTATTCCAAGACCGTTAAACACTTTTTCAGCTGCTTCTCTGGTACTGTCATCCACTCTGGTTTGAAGAACGCTCACCATTTCCCTCCAAATTGTACATTACAATAATAATACAAATGTATTACACCATCAATGGCCTTTCAAGATCGCTATCAAGCATAACTTTTTGACCGTGGATTTCGTAAATCATTTTTTCGAGTTGCTCTAATTTATCAGCCATATTTCCATTTCACTTAAAAATTTATGACAAATGTCCTAAGAACCGCAGGTTTTTCGGTAGCTGGAATTTATCACAAGGATCCAAAATCGCCTGTTGCAGTTGTTCCATAGACACTTCGGGCTGGATAATTCCGAGCCGTTTACTGGGGTTTTTCAAATTTTTAGATAGTTTCATTCTAAATTGGTTGGGTTTATGTAATTTTATTCATTTGAGAGGGCTATTCCGCCTAGCACCGCAAGCAATAAGGTAGTTTTATTTCTTTCCAGTCATCCACATAGAAGATTGAGAACATTTTTTTTCAAGGTGTTCGTTACACACTTTCGCGACAATAGTTTTTACGACATTCGCGGTTTCGGGAGAATGAATATCGAGAGCAAGGGTTAAATCCTTTGCGAAACGCTTGATTCTTTCGTCCGCTAATTCAATTTGCGTTGTAATGGCGGTATTAGGCGGTATAAATAACTCAAAAACCTCTATAATTTTCTGATATTTTCGGCTAAAACTGCCCTTAATTCCTTTTCTTCAATTGGGGATAGACACAGTGCGTGACCTAAACGCTTTCTCCTTTCATTATGGCTATTCTGTTGTGTATAAAAACTTCCAGATCAATTAAAACTTGAGTTTGCCAGTCTTTTTCCACTTTTTTTTCATAATTACCTATAAAAAAAAGCTCAAATGATCTTCTTTGTAGGGCAACAGCTATTTTTTCCAGCATTGTATCGGTTGGGAATCGCTTTCCGTTTTCTATTTGGGCTATATAATTTGGCGCCGTATTGATTAACTCAGCTAATTTAGCCTGAGAATAGCCACATTCTGCCCTGTAGGCTTTCATATTTTCACCAAGTATTTTCCGTATTTCTGTCATATTTGTTATCTTTTAGCTTCAAATAAGGATAATATGGGCTTTTAGCTATTGACACAAATAGCGTTACGCTATATCTTATATAAATTATACCTTTATGCTTTGTAATAAGTAATTGAAGTATGAAGTTTGTTATGAAAACAGCATTGGGCGTGCAAAAGCGGTAGCCAAAATTTGGTTAAACATGAAGAACATACGCATTTTACGGTTTACTATCGCTTTTCCCTACAAACTTAATCACCGGAACGCCGGGGACTTATGCAACAACCGCGCCTGTGGACCGTAATTCAAAGTGGACGAAGCAGTAACAAACTTAACGAATGTTGGACATATATAGGGTAGTTAGGATTGGGAATAAGCGGCATCGCCGTTAAAAAATATACTGGGCTATGTCCATCAACTGCTTTGTGGCAGTAATAATTTTGAGGAGGTCTTTTTATGAAAAAGGCAATTACGACGGTTGTTGTGTTAGTTTTTATCTTAGGGTTTATTGGTTGCGTAGGTTATAGCCATACTCAAGCAGTCAGAAATGAAACTGGTGTAACAATTAGAGAAGTTTATATCAGAGATACAGGAACTTCTGAATGGGGGAATGTCAGAAATGTAAAAGCTCGTAGAGATTCAGGCGGGAATATAATATATGGAAAAGATGCACGAGGTTACAATGTCCCCGCATATATGGATATATATGATATGAATAATGCAACACAAATTATATTCTTTAGCGACTATAGTTCTTCTGAAACACCAAGTGAAGTGAGAAGAAACCAAGATATAGCTATGGTAGATAGCAATGGACTACTTTATATGAAGCAAAACGTTCCAATTAGTTATTCTACTTATAAAGAGCCTTTATTTGGACAGAGTACGCTAATAAAAAGTTCAGCTCCTATTACTTTTACTGTACAAGATAGACTTCCAATACTTTTTATGGTTAATCAAACAGGTTATCCTGTAAACCTTATTTCACCCACAACAGCTTCTATCGCCAATAACGCAAGAACTCAATTCCAACCTATGGAGATAAATCGTTCAATTGATGTTGTTTATGGTATTGGACAAATGCGTTATACGTATCCGTCAATTTAAGCGGTGAAAATGTTCCAAGGTAGTAGTTTTTCCCAGTCTTCAGGGGTTAAAGCAAACGGGGCCTTTTCAAAGACAGCCATAAGATATTTAAACGGAACAAGGCCGTTCTGC
>Ga0268262_10000075_pt1 | contig 118151 bp, 105 predicted proteins | sample TergutNc150P3_FD_190354 | JGI IMG/M metagenome (GOLD analysis project Ga0268262, IMG submission 190354) | Nasutitermes corniger P3 segment gut microbial community from laboratory colony in Florida, USA - Nc150 P3 (SPAdes) (version 2) | ecosystem: Host-associated > Arthropoda: Insects >... | reverse complement strand
GCAAAACGGCCTTGTCCCGTTCAAATATCTGATGGCTGTCTTTGAAAGGGCTCCGTTTGCTTCAACCCCTAAAGACTGGGAAAAGCTCCTGCCTTGGAACATTTTCACCGCTTAAATTGACGGATACGTTCCTGCCAGCTCCCAAAGAGGTTACGGCGCATGAGAACACGCAGTTCGTTAAAGAATTCGTCCCTCCTTCGGACATACGCCCTTGCCTTCCGGTAACCTTCATCGTTGACATCCAGCAGCGAGTGCATTTGAAAAGCCAGCAGGTGCAGCAAACAGTACATTTCGCTGGCATGGGTTTTCCCGTGCCCAAAATTATGTTCCAAGTTGTAGCCGTGGTTTTTCAGGACGTTATGATGTTCGTTTTCTATCTTCCAGCGCGAGCGGGCGCATGAGGCAAGAAGGGAAACGTTGTCGCCTGTTATCGTTTTATTGGTTATCCAGCTGTTGTAAAAGGTTTGCTTGTTTTTTTCCTCGTTCCAAATCGAAAGAGAAAAATAATTTACCGTCAAGGTTTCTTTATTGTCCCGTATTTCAACCCCATTAAGCCATCGGTAGGTATGGACAAGGTGATGTCGCCCGTTCCATTCCCGCCTGGAAGTTTCCTGAAGATAAGAGTTTTCAACCGTCTCGGCGAGCCAAGGGTGGGAATCCTCCTTACAGGTAAAGATAAAACTATAGCCGTATTCCAATACTTCCTTGCAAAACGGGTAATTTGAGTATAAATCGTCGCCTAGAAGCGTCGGGGAAAGCCATTTATACTCCTCCGCATGCTTTACAAGCCATCTTTTGGCCGCATTTCGTTCACAGTCCTGCTTTTTACCGTTCGTTTCGTCAGGTGTGTCGTCAGTATTGGCTATCATTTCAGGCGCTACGGGCAAAACCGCCGTATTTCCAGGCTTTACCAGCGTTCCTGCAAGCGCGCTGTGGTAGTATGTGGTAACGTCTCCTTTCGTTGAATGCAGGCAACGGTCGCAGTGTACCTGTTCCGACGAGAAATACCAGACGCCGTCAAGCGCCAAAAGGACGCCGCCGTCCAGGCAGCGGAAGTCCTTCAGGCCGCCCCTTTCGTCCGCGGCATGCAGGTTTTCATTGAATGCGCCGCTTAAAGAATCGGGCTTTATTCCGTCAAGCAACGTCGTTGTCTGCACGTTGCTAGGTATTTCTTTTACCCCCATTATGGTTTCCAGATTGCTGCGTTTCCATTTCTGCTTCATCCTTGTTTGGAAATCCAGCATGGACGGGTGCTGGAAAAAGAAAACCGACAGGGCGCTTTTAAGAGCGTCGATAAGCTTGTATTTAAGGTCGAAGCCTTCCCGCCTGCTGTCTGCCAAATTGTTTGCTGCTGCCTCAAGATTGTTGAGTAAAGCGTTAAATATTCCCCTTCCCATACTTCATTATCGAGACTTTATAGGGCAGTATTATCGGTTTGTTCGTGTCATCCTTGAGATAGGTGCTTAAACTTTAAATTGCTGAGAAAGGCTTGATACATCTATAAAAACAGATTATTCTTTAAAAAGAAGGGGTATAATAAATGGTTATTTTGGCAGAGAATAGTGCATTTCAAAATTTAGGCTTATGTATAGAAAAAAAATGTAAAGATACTGACCAAATTGACGATTTCCTCCAATTGTGTATACAAATGATATTTTATGATAAAATTAGTTTATCGGGATTAGTACCAGTTTATATAGCACAGAGGTCAAAAGAAATTATTGACACTTTAAAAAGAGAAGACACTTTCTTTGATATTGATTTCCAGAATATTAGCAATAAAGATTCTGATGAATTGATTAAAGAAGTTGGTGATGTATATTACAGAAAAATGGATGATAACCTGGAAGAATACAAAACAATAATAAAAAATGCAAAAGGTTTGTTACCCAAATTAAATAATGAAACACTGGAAAAGATAAAAAAAGTTACAGAAGCAATAAAAAATGGCTCAATTGATACTATCAACAATGGTGATTTATACCGGCAATCAACATTCTCAACGGATAGTTCTTTGGTAAAGATCGTTAGTTATAAGGAAGATATGTTTAAAGAATTGTACAAATTTTCAAAAGATTATGATTGGAATGAAGCAATGTCTTTACAATTGATTTCTGATTTAAGAGTATTAACCAATAAATTGCTAGCTACAAAAAATAGAAAACCATATTCCCCTGCGGTAAGAAGGGGAAGAAAAGAAAAACAATTAATAGAAAAATCATTTTTATCAAGAATAGAAAAAATAACAAAAGATGTAGCCATCGAACTCTGTGGTCCAACCATTGAGATGCCCTCACTAAAAGATTATTTAGTTATAAGTGGGAAAGGTAAGCCTAATGATATATTAAAAATTGCAAGTGATTTGAGAATAAGATTTAGCCCAGTCAGAGATTACATAAAAGATATGGGAAAAAATAAAGTATCTGACTCATTGCAAACGCTAAATGAAATTAGTAAAAGAGTGATTGAAGAAGCAAAAGCAGGAAAGCCTTTATCATGTAAAAAAGTCATTGAAAATATTAAAGATATAAATTTAGGCCCTATAGCTCTTTCGTATCCTGTTTTTCCAGAAATAAATCGAGAAACAAAATTAGAGCATTGCGTTTTAGCATTTACAGAGACTATTGAAGACATGATATGGAATAAGGAAGGAAATTTTTATAAAGAACTAATAAAAAATTGTATGGAAGAGTAGAAATATCGTTACGACAAAAATGGCAAGGCTCATTTGCTTCAAACTCCCAAATCCCAAATCTTAACACTGTCGCCACGCATATTTCCTGACGCCAGATACTTGCCGTCAGGACTGTACGCTACAAAATCCGCATGATCTTTCACGGTCTGTATAATATTTCCCGAAATTGCATCGCATATCCTGATACCGTCCCAAGACCTGAACGCAAGCTCTTTCCCGTCAGGGCTGTATGTTACCGGAAGCCTGTTTTTGGTTTGCCCATTTAATGTTTGGATGTTTTTTCCGGTTACCACATCCCATATCATGATTTTGTTGTCATAATCCCCGGATGCAAGGCATTTACCGTCAGGGCTGTATGCTATTGATGTTATATCATTGATATCCCCTTCAATGGACTGTACGTTTTTTCCCGACGCCGCATCCCATATCTTGATAGTATTGTCTCCTCCCCCGGACGCAAGGCATTTCCCGTCAGGGCTGTATGCTACTGCGGGAATAATAATGCCGTGCGCTTCCAATGTCTTTATATTTTTCCCGGATGCGGTATTCCATATTTTGAAGGTTTTATCAAAAGACCCGGACGCAAGGTCTTTACCGTTGGGGCTGTATGTCACTATGCTTACAGCGTCGGTATGCCCTTCCAAAGTCTTTATGCTTTTACCCGATGCCGCATCCCATATCTTGATAGTATTGTCATTAGCCCCTGATGCAAGGTACTTTCCATCAGGGCTATAAGCAATAGAAAATACAGAGTCGCTGTGCCCCACCAGAATCTGTACGTTTTTACCAGACACCGCTTCCCATATCTTGATGGTTCTGTCTCCGCCCCCGGACGCAAGGTACTTCCCGTTAGGGCTGTATGCTACTGATCCTACGCCTCCGGCATGAGCTTTTAGGCTCAAAACCTCTTTTGCCTGCTCCCGCGCTGAACCTGCGTTTTGTGTTTCAGTTCCGGCGGTATCCCCCAATAAAACAAACGCCAGAGTATCAACAATATCCTTTGCTATTTCTTCCGCAAAAAAATAATCTTCCCGCAACAGCCTAATCTGCTGCTTCTTGCAAATCGTGATATTCTCCGCGCTACCTATTGCCTTTTGTACTCCGGCGTCAAGTACCTGCAATAGCAGGCGGCTTTCCTTTTTAAAATCATTTCGGGTATAGTCAGCCAGAAGCGCCTTGCATTTTGCGTGATTAAGCAAAGTTTCTTTGCCCTGTTCGGCAATGAGTTTCTGAAGAATAGCGGTAAATTCGCTGTTCATCGATTACTTCTGCTCGTCTGCTTTGGCCCGCCAGTATTTTGCTTTTTCGGGGTTTTTGGGAAATCCGTCGTAGCCGTTCTCATAGGCGTCAGCAAGGCTGTTCTGCGCCACGGAATCGCCCTGCTCAGCGGCTTTACTAAGCCAGTATTCCGCTTTTTTCGTATCATGTTCTTCTCCTCCGGCTTTGTAAATCCTCCCAAGCCAATACTGTGACTGAGCATGCCCCTGTTCAGCGGCTTTGGTAAACCAATACTGCGCTTTTTTCAGGTCGCCTTTTACATTTTTCCCGCTGAAATACTCTAGCCCAATTGAATTCTGCGCACCTGCGTTGCCCTGCTCGGCAGCTTTGGTAAGCCAGTAAATCGCCTTTTCCATGTCCATTGGTACGCCAGCCCCCTGTGAATAATTATGTCCAAGGATTAGCTGTGCATCTCCAATACCCTGTTCGGCAGCTTTGGTTAACCAGTAATTGGCCTTTTCCAGGTCTTGCTGGATGCCATCTCCGAAATAATAATTAACCCCAAGCCGACACTGCGCATCCGCATATCCTTGCTCGGCGGCCTTTGTATACCAGTAATTCATCTTTTCCCAGTCTTGCGGGACGCCGTTTCCTTCCTGGTATTTCATCCCAAGCTCGAACTGCTCTTTGGCTTTCGTTGGATTGTCGTTCATAATAGAGCTCCTTTAGTTTTTGACAGCGAATTATAAATAAGGGTTCGGACGTAACCGCTTGACACTTTTTCCTCTTGTAATATTGTATTTTATCGCAATTTATAAATTTTATCAGGGGTGGAATGGGAGTGTCAATATTCTTCATATATATGCTCACGCCCATAATTGATATATAATATTTTTATGGAAGAAGAACATATTTACTCTACCATCATAGGCGGCGCAATAGGCGATGCCCTTGGCGTTCCTGTGGAATTCGAACCTCGGGATACTGTTAAGGTTTCTGGCATGATTGGACATGGCACGCACAACCAGCCTAAAGGCACATGGTCAGACGACACTTCCCTCACGCTATGCCTGATGGAAAATCTCATCGAAGGCGGTGACGACAAAGCCCTCATGAATAAGTTTTCCGAATATTTAGAACATGGCTATATGACCCCTCATGGGGAATGTTTTGACATAGGGGGAACTACAATCAGGGCTATTAATGCATTTAAGAAAGGAGCCAAATGCGGGCAATCACGGGAAAACGATAATGGCAATGGGTCGCTCATGCGAATTGCGCCAGTAGTGTTTTTAAACATTAAAGACGACAGCTTTAATTCGCGTCTTAAAAAGGTCGAACAGTATTCCAGCCTTACCCATGCACACCCTCGCTCAATTCTAGGATGCGTTATCTATACTGAATATTTACGACAACTGTATTATAACAAAGATAAAATTGATGCTTTAAAAATAGTAACCGAATTATGTTTTGCTAACCTGATAAACACAAGTTATCAGCTTGAATTTGATTATTATGATTCTATATTCAGTAAAGAAATAACAAACCTTGAAAGAAGCAGCATAAATTCTACTGGTTATGTTGTATATACGCTTGAAGCGGCTTTGTGGTGCTTTCTGAAAAATGATAATTATCGCGATACCGTATTGGAAGCCGTTAACCTTGGCGGCGATACTGATACGACTTGCATTGTAGCTGGTTCAATGGCAGGGATGTTTTACGGTCTAAATGGAATACCGGATGAGTGGGTTAATTCGCTGGTAAGAATTGAGCATATAAAAGATATGTGCCGAAAATTTGCAAATTTTGTCAATACAAAGGAAAATGGCTCTCATAATCAATTTAGAGGTAAAAATGATTAGAATAGATGATATTGAGTTTGATGAAGATACGTATTTTGAACCAATAATTGATAAAATACTTAAACTCAAAAAAAGCAATAAAATAGTTCTTGGCAATATTGATTCATTTATAGAATACCTAAAGGAAGACTACGAATTTTCTGAATGTTTTCGCTGTTCCAATTCAATTGAGAAAAAAATGACATTTTTACAAGAATTGGCAAATTGCTTTGAGTTAAAGAATACAAATATTGATGAATTATATATATTAATAGAAATCAATGTTACTCTTGTGCTTGAAAGAATTTCTGAATGGAAGAAAACAAATGTATGTTTATTCAATGAAGCATCAAGCGACCTAAAAATAGAATGTAATTATGCAAAGTATGAATATGTTAGTAAATGGGGGCCAAAAACTGTGGAGCCATGGGTATTTGAAATATATTCATACAATAAAAATGTAATTTGGATAACAAAATATGTTAAATCCCCGGAATATTTCATTTATCACAATAATAAATTATATGCCATATTTTATTTATATAATTCTATTGAAATAATTAGCGGTATTGAAAAATCGTTTGGTAAAATTGTAATAGATAACGATTTAATCCTTGATGAAATCATAAACAACAATAAAGACACAATGAACACCTATACTGAAATTAGGCTAAAAGATATTGATTATAAAAAAACTGAAATTGATTTAACCGAACATTTCCATAAAAGATTTTTCAAAAAAGGCCCCTTGTATAATCAGGATTGGAAAATCAGCCTGAAACCAGTATCAGTATTAAAGAATATCGGATTTATTGATGGGTTATTGAAAATAGAAATTGAAAACTTGACTTATCCAAAGCCCCGCCATGGTTATACATTATTGGATATTGACAGCTACAAATTAAAACGATTATAACTAATTGAAAAGGCGAAGCAAATGAGTGAAAAGAAATTAGTATTCCTATTTAGCCCCTCAAAGGAAATATTAGTTGCGGCAAATCCTCAAACTAATCGTACAATTATTCTTAACCAGGAAAAAAGCAAATGGTTTGTTGCTCCCCGTGATTATTCTCAAATGATAGGCGATTCCACCTACAACGGTGAAGATTGGGAAGAAATAACCCCGGAGAAAGCAAAAAACATTTATAAAGATATTTATCCCGATGAGGAACTTTTAGCCAAAATAAAGCAGGATTTAGTTTGGCATCGAGAACGCATTGCTAAATATCAGAAGTGCATATCTGTAGGCCAGTTTCATACAGTCGGCTTGAAAACAGACGGCACGGTAGTCGCTGTTGGGGATAACGATGATGGCCAGTGCAATACCGGGAGATGGCGGGGCATTGTCGAAATCGCCGCAGGTAATTCGCACACAGTCGGCTTGAGGGCAGACGGCACAGTGGTTGCAGTTGGCTGTAATGAAACTGGCGAGTGCAATACCGAGAGTTGGCGGGACATTGTCGCAATTGATGCAGGTTATTTTCATACAGTTGGTTTGAAAGCGGATGGCACGGTGGTCGCAGTCGGGTATAATGAATCTGGTCAGTGCAATACCGGAAGTTGGCGGGATATTGTCGCGATCGCCGCAGGTAATTTACATACAGTTGGCTTGAGAGCGGACGGCACAGTAGTTGCTGTTGGAAATATTTTTGATGATGTTATTGGTGGCCGATGCAGTACAGAAAATTGGCGGGATATTATCGCGGTTGCAGTAGGTTATTATCATATGGTTGGCTTAAGATCGGATGGCACGGTTATTACAGTTGGCAATAACTCTGATGGTCGGTGCAATACCGAAAGCTGGCGGGATATTATCGCAGTTGCCGCTGAACACCATACAGTTGGCTTGAGGGCGGACGGCACAGTAGTCGCAGTCGGGCATAATGAAGATGGCGAATGCAATACTGGTAGCTGGCGGGACATTGTCGCAATTTCCGTTAGCTCTTTGTATACAGTCGGCCTAAAAGCGGACGGCACGGTGGTCGCAGTCGGGTATAATGAAAATGGCGAGTGTAATGCTACTAGTAGCTGGCGGGACATTGTCGCGATTGCCAGCGATATGCATATAGTCGGCTTGAAGGCAGACGGCACGGTAGTCGCGGTTGGTAATAATAGCAATGGACAGTGCAACGTTGAAAATTGGAGGGATATTGGCCCCGCTTCTGCAGAGCAAGTTTTGAAATGGAAGCAATCATTACAATGGCAGCAACAAGGTTTATGCAAATATTGCGGCGGCATCCTGGGCGGTATCATTATCAAAAAGTGCAAATCCTGCGGCAAACCGAACTAACATTTTCTAACCTTTTTATGCTATAATCATATCTCAAAACAAAAGGAGACCCCAATGAACCCAGAATTCGTCGCCATTCTTAAAAAGCTCGCTGCTGAACACGGCAAGGAAGCTCTGCTTGATGCCGAAAAATGCAAAGCATTCCTGTCCGAATACACTCACGGTGAATTTGAAAAAGAAAGCCGCCTGCTATTGCATCTTCTTGATACCGGAGTAAAAAAGGCAACAAGCATTGCGCAGATTAACAGGATTTTTCAGCGGCAGAAGTGGGGAATATTGTTTGAAGATTATTATCCGCTTGAACAAATGATAACTGATGTTGCGGATACGCTGGTAATGGCATTAAGAGGGGATATGAAAAGTGCCGAAACACAAATGGTGAGGGTAAATGGCGGAACCTTTACAATGGGCAGCCCTGCAGATGAGCCAGGGAGAGAAATCCATGAGGGTCCCCAGCATCAGGTAACGGTAAGCAGTTTTTATATGGGGAAGTACGAGGTAACGCAGAAGGAATTTCAGGAAGTAATGGTGAGGGTATGTTACTGTGATTTCATGGGAGAAAACCATCCGGTCGTAAGAGTAAACTGGTATAATGCGGTAGAGTACTGCAACAGGCGGAGTCGTCAGGAAGGGCTAAGCCCGGCGTATACTATAAATAAAAATACCCATGATACGGACTATGAAGACAATATGTGGGTATGGAGCGATTCAGGATGGGAAGTAACCATGAACCGGAACGCAAACGGGTACCGTTTGCCGACCGAAGCGGAGTGGGAATATGCAGCGAAGGGAGGCAACGAATCGCCTGGGGGCTACATTTATTCCGGAAGCAACAGACCTGGCTCCGTGGCCTGGTACAATAGAAACAGCGGGAAAGCTATGCACCCTGTGGGGACAAAAGCGCCGAATAGCCTTGGCTTGTATGACATGAATGGTAATGTATGGGAGTGGTGCTGGGACTGGTATGGCTCTTATTCCAGCGATGCGCAGACAGACCCAACGGGAGCGGCTTCCGGCACCTACCGCGTAATGCGCGGCGGAGCATGGGACTGCAAAGGGCAGCACATACGTTCGGCCTTCCGATGCTACTGCTGGGCTGATGACTCCAGAAGCGACCGTATTGGTTTCCGCCTTGCTCGTTCCTGTACTTAATACCGGAGTTCAAAATGCAATCTGAAATACGGGAAGAAGAACCAAAACAACTCCGTGGCTTTTTGTCGCTGCATACATAGTAGAACATTCACCAATATAATAAATCATCATCTTTTTTTTCTTGTTCTTCTTTTAATATCTGTAGCTCTTCCTTTATGTCATCAAGATTTTTATCTAAACTGATAGCCTTTTCAAAATCCTTGATCGCGTTATTCCTTTGACCAAGCCTCCTGTATACATTGCCACGGCAGTAATAAGTCCAAGCATCGTTAGGATCAAGCCTGATAGCCGTATTAAAATCCAAAATTGCAGCATAACACGAGCGGTTTATCCAGTAGGTTTCCCCACGCCAGGAGTATGCAGGGGCATAATTCGGGTTAAGCCTGATAGCCTCGTTAAAATCGCTAATTGCGGCATCATATTGGTTTTTCTTCCAATAAGCTTCTCCACGGATAAAATAAGCTATTGCATAGTTTGGGTTAAGCCTTATAGCCTTGTTAAGATCGTCAATTGCTTCGTCATATTGGTCTTTTTGGTAGTAGGCTTCTCCACGGACACTATAAGCCAAAGCAAAGTTCGGATTAAGTCTGATAGTCATATTACAATCGCCAATCGCAGCATCTTCTTGGCCTTTATTCGCGTAGGCATTTCCACGGTAGGTGTAGACCGTAGCATTATTTGGATTAAGCCTGACAGCCTCGTTAAAATCATTAATCGCAACATCATATTGGTGTTTATTATGATAGGCAAAACCACGGTAGTAATAAGCCAGAGCATCGTTCGGATCTAGCCTGATCGCCTCGTTGAGATCGCCAATCGAATCATCATATTGGCCTTTTAGACCATAGGCAGCACCACGGTATCTGTAGGCAATGGCATTATTCGGATCCAGCCTGACAGCCTCGGTAAAATCGTTAATCGCGGCATCATATTGACATTTCATCCGGTAGGCCTCTCCACGCAATGTATATGCAAAGGCATCGTTAGGGGCAAGCCTGATAGCCGTACTAAAAACTCTAATTGCTTCGTCAAACTGTTTATAAGCATTGTCGTTATCGTTTTTGTGGTAGTACTCATCCCCTTTTTTAATCAAGTTTTTGCCATTCGACTTGGGTTCAACTTCCCTTAACAACAATGCCAGCATGGCCACAACATCCTCCGCTATTTCCTCCGACAGGAAATACTCTTCCCGCAGTACGCTAATCTGATTTTTTTTACAAACCTCAATATTCTCCGCACTGTCGATAGCCTTTTGAACACCGGCATCAAGAATCAGCAAAAGCAGGCGGCTTTCTCTTTCATACTCGCCATGAGCATACTCGGGTAAAATTGCCTTGTATTTAGCCGTATTAAGCAAGGTTTCTTTGCCATGTTCAGCAACGATTTTTTTAAGAATAGCGATAAATTCAGGATTCATGGTTTATTTCCTCTAACTCTTCCCTTGCCCATTCGATATCTGAATCCAAACTAAGCGCTTTCTCCAAGTCCTGGACCGCCTGATTTTTTTTGCCAAGCTCGCTGTATACCTTCCCACGGATACCATAGAAAACGGCATTGTTCGGATCAAGCCTGATAGCCTCGCTAAATTCTTTAATTACGGCTTCATATTTGCCCTCAGCCAGATAGACTTGCCCACGCTCGGCATAGGCCAGGGCATTATTTGGATCAAGCCTTATAGCCTCGTTAAGGTCTTTAATCGCGGCATCATATTGTTTCATCCGTAGGTATGCTTCTCCGCGTTTTTTGTAGGCCCAGGCATAATTCGGGTCAAGCCTTACAGCCTCGTTAAAATCTTTAATTGCGGCATCACATTGATCTTTTTGGCAGAGGGCATTTCCCCGTGCGGCAAAGTAAAAAGCATCGTCCGGATCAAGCCTGATAGCTTGGCTAAAATCTTCAATAGCGGCATCGTATTGGCCTTTCTTATCATAGGCTTCTCCGCGCCATCCGTAGAGCAGAGCTTCATTCGGGTCAAGCCTGATAGCTTCGCTGTAAAATTTTATTGCGGCATCATATTCGCCTTTTTCAAAATGGCGCTGCCCACTAATTATGTAGTATCCTAAATCATCGCTATTTATTTCATTCAAAAGCGAGTCTCCTTCCTTAGGCGGGACATCTTCAGGTTCCATGAATTATCTCCTTTTTTACTATATTTCAGCATATCCTAAAAGGCTTAGTAAATAAATCCATGAATTCTATGGAATTTTATTTACTTCCTATGCCGTGAAATTATTCTAATGGCTTTCCAAGGTAATCTTGCGCCGCCAAACGACGGCGCATAGATTTTTCCCTACGAGCCTATCCTAAACTTTGTGCGTAAAGCCCATAAGCTCCTCCACCGGCAATATCCCCTTCGACACCGCCAGCTTAAGAACCCCCACCATGTTACGAATCTCGAATTTCCGGTAGATATTGGAAATATGGTTCCGCACTGTCTTCTCGCTCAGCATCAAAACCGAGGCGGTTTCCTTCCCCGTCTTCCCCTCTCCGGCACAGCGGACAATCTCAACTTCCCTGTGGGTCAGATGCGGCTTTTTATCCGGAAGGCGGCCATAATCATCAAGGCAGCCTATTAAGTACGACGGAACAGCAGCCTGCTCATGCGGGCCATGCCGTTTCCCGAAAATCGCTTCCACGGATTCCTTGATTTCCTTCTCGCCATCCCGCAGCGAAAGGTAGCTGCCCTTGCTCCAGTACAAATAGCGAACCGCCACACCCAAAGGCAACACGGAAGCCGAAAATAAGACCAGCTTCAGCTTCGGGTATTGCTTGCGTATATTGCCCAGCATACCAACAGTCTTTTCGCCAAAGAAAATATCCTCAACAAACGCCATTGCCGTGTCAATCTTCCCAACGTATTCGGAAAATACCGCATCGCTTTCCACAATGTAAAAAGCATAGCCCTTTAGCCCGTAAGGCTCCAAATAGCGGTAAAGCCAATCCTGCACGTCCCTGCTATCTGAAGCCACGATGACCATCTTCGCGCCCATGCCCCTCCGGCCCCTGCAAATGCAAGCCGGGACAAGATTGCCTGTCGTCGTCCTTGTAGTGTTTTCAATTACCATTTGCCGCCCCTTCTTGTTTCTGCGGTTGCGCCTTGCCTTTGCTTTTGCTCTCTGCCCAGCCCTGTATTTCCGAGGCCGAAAAGCGGACCGCCCTCCCGATCTTTTTGCAGGGGATGAACCCCGTCAAAACCCACTTTCTGATTGTCGCGCTTGAAAGCCCCAGCATTTGTGCCACTTGGCCCACGTCAAGAAATGTTTCCACCATATCCGAACTTAGCTCCTCATAATAGTTTTCCGTATGCACCGCACACGGTAGCTCGTATGGTAAAACTGTTTATTTTTTCTGTGTTAGGACAATTATGTAAATGCAAAGAAACACAAAGAGTAACAGGGAGTAGCAAGGAGCAACATAGAAGCATATAGAAGCACAAAGAAGAGTTTTTTTACCGACGATTTTGTTTATTTTTGTCCACATTTGGATTAAAAATTTCGTGAATTTTTTCTAGAATTTTGTCGATTGTTTCCGGCTCCTCGTCTTCAGCTTCGAAAAGAATAAGGTGCTTAATATACCTGAAAATCCGCCGCTTCTTTTGCGCCAGCTCTTCTTGTTTGCGGTGCTGCTGCAGTATCGGCTTTATCTTCATGAAATCCCTGGATTCGTCAGGCTTACAGTAATTGCCGTTGCGCCCGGCAAGCTTTCTCAGGCTGTGCCTCTTTATCCCAAAGGCATTTTCAATCGGGGCCCAAAACCCGCCTTCAATCCATTTGATGCCGCCGCTGGCCCATTTCAAGTATTCGGCCAGGCTTGTTTTGCTTTTTAGCCATTTGCAGGTTTCAGGGCTTGTAATTTTTACGAACCCTTCCCTAACAAGCACTTCCAAGTCTTCAAAGAAATTGTCATAGCTGCCACACTCAAGCAATGCCCCCCTGGGCTTAAAGCCTTCCGTGTCGTTAATTTTAATTAGCGGGGGATATGTTGATTCTGTCATTCCAACTTCGTACGGCACGCTGATAAAAAATTTCATTTTACAGGTTCCCCGATATAAAATATACAAAAAAATGTACCCAGCTCAAAAAAATTCGTATTTGTCAGTATCGAAACATTCATTCCCGATGCCCTTTGTCATGGTTTTTGCAAAGCGCCCAGTTAGCGGGCGCGCAAAAACCACGCCAACCCCTAAGAAACCGCGGACTTACAGTCCGACGGTTTCAGGGGACGGGTCTGGTTTCTCCCTGAAACAAAAGTTTTCTCTATACGGTGCAGCCTTGCGGTCGTACTCATCCTAGCGGCGCATCCAGCCGCAATGCGGTTTTCCCCCGGTCGGGGCGGCCCGGCGGGGAAGAAGGGGCAAGCCCCAGCCGGCCCGCCCCTTATCCGGGGAAAAACAAAGGGGCAGGTCTGGGGTCGAGGGACAGCGTGGCTCTGTCCCTAATACGCCCGGTTACATATCGGGTCTTTCGGAGGTTATTCTATGAATAGCACGAACCAGAAGCGGTATTATTCGCCGCAGTTTTCCCAATTGGCGGCGGTCTCCGTCCGCCGCCTCGCCTGGGCCTTGGGCAAGCCGATGCCCAAAGCCGTGGATCACATGGTCCGGCTACTGCCGTCCATCGTGGATCCATCAAAGGTCTGCCTGTCATGCAAGGATACTTCCCGGTGCGCTTGCTGCGCCTTTAGCGCCCACTCCGCAAATCCGGCTGCCCTTGCGGTCCTTGCCCCAGAGACGCAACATCCGGCGCAGGCATAAAGGAGCAAATATGCGTTTTATCCAGCACTTCATTCTTGTCCACAGCGTATATAAATACGCCGGGCGTTTTCCCTTCGTTCCTACCTTTCAGGAAGCTTTGTCGCTCGTTAGGCGCAACTGCATCAAATCGGAAGTAATCGGGAAATGGCTTTATTGCTTTGCCACAGAGCTTGTCGGCGTTCAATTGCTGGCTATCGGTTTCTGGTACAGCTATAAGCATGGGGCCTATGTGTACTCAGGAAGCCCCAAACAAGATGTGGCAGGCTATGAAAGCCTTGACGAAATTCGGGCAAGGCTCGGAAGCAAAACAGTAAAATAACTCGCTCATGGCAAAACCACAGGCCCTGTTTAATACAGGGCCTGGAATTTATTTTTAAGCCATCTTCAGTTCTGGCTCCTGCTCAGGCTTCACTATCCGAAGCTCGACAGGGCGCTGTGATTTCCCGCCGCCGTCAGGCCCATCGCCCGGTTCATCTGACAGCCACCCTTCCTGTATCTTCGGCACTTCGGCAAAATCCATCGGGTCAAAATGGCTGTACCATTCCGACATTCTGTCGGTCTTATGCCCCGTAACCGCTTGTACCTTTTGGATGGTCAGCCCCGCTTTTTGAAGCTCCGTGTTGCAGAAATGCCTCCACGCATGGAAGCACAGGCCCCTCTCTTTTATTTCTTGCTTGCCCATCCCGATTTTTTCCAGCGCCTCAAGGAAAGCGTCGTAAAAATACCGGGTCGGCACAGGCTTGGAGCCGCCGTTATGGGAAAACAAATAGCCGTCCCCGTTTACAGCCATCAGCTCCCGCAGCTCGCCCATCACTTGTGGCGGTATCGGGATGTTGCGCCTGTCTTTCGTCTTCGTGTCGCGGTAGCCGAATTTATCGTACTGCTTGCAAACCTGGATGTGGGATTCCTGCACGCATTCCCCGCGCAAGCCCAGCACTTCCCCGGCCCTCATGCCCGTAAGCGCCGCCAGCTTGTTCCCCAAACAGGCGATCAAATCATCGCCCCATGCCTTCCGCCAATCCTTCACGAACAAAGCCTTGAATTCGTCCTGGGTAATAATCTTAAGGGGTTTCCGATCATTCTTGAGCAAAATTACATCCCCTGTCGGGTCGGATGGAATGACTTTTTTCTTCGCGGCCCAATTCATCATTACCCTGAAAATCGCGAAGATGCCGTTGGTGTAGGTGTTCTTGTAGCCTTTATTGACCATGAAGTCAAACCACTTCTCGATCTCTTCCTGGGTTATGGCGTCCATCTTCATTTTCCCGAAATACGGCAATAGCTGATTTACTACCACCATCTTGCCCCTCTTTGCGTAGGCTTGGGTCAGGCTGAACCGCTTGCCCCGTTCCTTCAGGTAGGGACAGCTGTCCCACTCCCACCAGCCTTCGGCGAACTCGGCGAATGTCGGCATAGCGCCAAGGCCAGGAAGGAGCTTCCCCTTCCTGTTCAGCGCGTTGCAGTAATTCTTTGCCGCCGTCTTGCTCGCCTGCCCCGTAGACCACGGCCCCCGCCGTTTCCCATTTTCGTCATAGGCGTAGTAGTAGACGACCTTCTTACCCGAAGGAACAACCCTTGAAAACACCGTAAAATCGTTGTGCATTGCAATACCCCGCAATTTTTGGAAAATTGATGTCACCATAGATGACAGCAGTTTTCCCTTGTTTCAGGCATACCGAACCAGCGACGCTAATTCTTTGTATTGCAAGAAGTTACGCGAAGGGCTACCGAAAGGAAATAGGCAAAGTGTGCAACCCGCAAAACCTGTGGAATTCTCCGGCGGAGAAGACGAGCGGATAAAGGCTTGCCTATAAAGTGGAATAGATGTCTGACCACTTGGTTTTGTTTCATCAGTTTATTCATTGCCCAATATTCCGAGTGGTCAGACGGCTTCGTAGCCGGGTTCAACACGTGTTTTGGTTGCGGTCTCGCCCACACCTTCAATGAATTGTAATCATGTTAAGGTTTTTGATAAACATAACGATAAATTATGGTTTAAATTGCTTCTCTTGCGTTTCAATAGTTTTATGCTAGAATTATATTAGTTATAAATACATTATTGGAGGTTTTATGAACGCGTACATTACCGAAGTTCTTAACGGTCTTAAAGCCAGAAGTCCCTGGGAGACAGAATTTATTCAGGCGGCGGAGGAAGTCCTTGAATCAATAGCGCCGCTTATCGACAAAGATCCCAGATACAAAGCTCAGAGGATTCTTGAGCGGATTATTGAGCCGGAGCGCTGTATCGTTTTCAGGGTGCCCTGGATGGACGACAGGGGCGAGTACCGCGTTAATCGCGGATACCGCGTTCAGTTTAACAGCGCCATAGGCCCCTATAAGGGCGGCCTTCGTTTTCATCCCAGGGCAACGCTTTCGACATTGAAGTTTCTTGGTTTTGAACAGACTTTCAAAAACGCGCTTACCGGCTTGCCAATGGGCGGCGGCAAAGGCGGCGCGGACTTTGATCCGGCGGGCAAAAGCGAAAATGAAATAATGCGGTTCTGCCAGAGTTTTGTGAACGAACTTTTCAGGCATATCGGGCCGGACACCGACGTTCCGGCAGGCGACATAGGCGTTGGAGGCAGAGAAGTAGGCTTTATGTTCGGCCAGTATAAACGGCTTGTAAACGAATTTACCGGGGTCTACACAGGCAAGGGCATGGCCTTCGGTGGTTCAATCCTGCGCCCCGAGGCCACAGGTTTTGGCGCGGTTTATTTTACCCAGGAAATGTTTGCCCTTAAAGGCGAAACGCTCAAAGGCAAAACCATATCGGTTTCCGGTTTCGGAAACGTCGCGTGGGGCGCGTGTATCAAGGCCAGCCAACTGGGCGCGAAAGTTGTTACCATATCCGGCCCGGACGGTTATGTGTACGATCCTGACGGCGTTTCTACGCAAGAAAAGCACGATTATCTTACCAAGATGCTCCTTATCGATCGCGAAAGAGTTGAAACCTATGTGAAAAAATTCCCGAACGCCAAATTTTTCGCTGCCAAGCGGCCGTGGGAACAAAAGGTTGATATTGCCATGCCCTGCGCGATTCAGAATGAGCTTACAGGGGAAGACGCCAAACAGCTTGTAGACAACAACGTCCAGGCAGTAGTCGAAGTTTCCAACATGGGTTGTATGCCGGAGGCATGGAAGCTCTTTATCGAGAAAAAGATCCCCTTTGGGCCGGGCAAAGCCGCAAACGCGGGCGGCGTAGCGACATCGGGCCTTGAAATGAGCCAGAATTCAATGAGGCTTTCGTGGGGCGCCGAAGAAGTCGACAAACGACTGCATGAAATTATGCGCAACATCCACAAGACCTGCGTCGAAACGGCAAAGTCCTTTGGCTTTGAAGGCAATTACGTTGTCGGCGCGAATATCGCGGGTTTCAAAAAAGTCGCGGACGCGATGATAGCCCAGGGGCTTGTTTAGGGCTGAATGTACTTTAATGACCTGATCGAGAATTACAACAAAGAACACCGCGAGCGGGATATGTTCCACGATCTCATGCGCTACCGTGTGCATGAGATTCTTCTTGTAGCAAGCTTGTACAACTCGCTTGTGATAACGCAGGACGGGGCTTTAGCGGAGCAGATTTACGGCGAGTTTTTCAGCCTGAATTTAAATACAGTCCCAAGGGTTACTTGCGCGTATACGCCTGAGTCTGCAAGCGAAATGTTCTGTGGTAATAAGTATGACATGGTCATACTTATGGCGGGCCTTGATTTTGATACGCCCCTTGAGCTTGCCGGAAAAATGAAAGCGCACGATCCCAATGTTCCTGTTCTGCTTCTTGTGATGAACAATTCAAGCCTTGCGGGGCTTGATCCTTCCAGGCCTGAATGTAAAGCGGTCATTGACAAAATATTTGTCTGGAACGGGTATTCCAAACTGTTTGTCGCCATGATCAAATATATCGAAGACCTGCGTAATGTTGATAATGACACGCAAATCGGTACGGTTCAGGTAATTCTTCTTATAGAGGATTCCATCCGCTACTACTCGCGCTATCTGCCGGAGCTTTACTCTGTGGTCTTAAACCAGACCAAAGTTCTTTTGGAGGAAGAACGCTCTGTCGAAACAAACAAGATAGTCAGAATGAGATGGCGGCCTAAAATTCTTTTGGCCGCCAGTTACGAGGAAGCCCTGGATTTGTTCAAACGTTATGAGCCTTATTTATTGACGGTAATTTCGGATATCCGCTACCCGGTTAATGGCGTTGATGATCCCGAAGCCGGATTTAAGTTTCTTACCGAAGTTAAGGCAAGAAGGCCGGAGACCCCCGTTCTCTTGCAGTCCAGCGAAGATGAAAACCGAAACAAAGCTTACGCGAGGGGTGCCGAGTTTGTCGATAAAAATTCAAACACATTAGGCCATGACATGATTTCATTTTTTCAAACCCATCTGGGCTTTGGCCCGTTTGTTTTCAGAATGCCGGATGGCAGGGAACTGTTGCGGGCCGCAACAATGGATGAGTTTGAAACGCAATTAAGAACAATCCCGGTTGAGTCCATTTTTTATCACAGCCGCAAAAATCACTTTTCAACATGGTTTATGGCCAGAGGGGAAGTAAAAATCGCGAGAGTTATGCGAAACTACAGCGCCGATGATTTTGACTCGTCTGAGGGGATAAGGGATTATTTGATTGATAGTATCAATAAGATAAAAACCGCCAAAACACGGGGCAGCATACCGATGCTGGACCCAAACGACTTAACGACCGGAAATTCGGATTCCTCAAAGACGCCGCCAAATAAACTCGTTCGTCTTGGAGACGGCTCGGTAGGCGGTAAAGGGCGGGGGCTTGTATTCATAAGCAGTTTAATAGAAAATTCCGCTTTTATCGGCCTTTCGGAAAAAATGGAAATACAAATTCCCTATACGGCTTTTATCGGCATAGACGAATTCGACAGATTCATGGAACAAAACGAGCTGTGGGGATTTTCGTGGATCAACATGAGCGATATGGAAATAAAAAAAATGTTCGTATCTCTGCCTTTGTGTCGTGATTTGGTTAATCGCTTGAGGGTTTTTTTATATATAACAAACAAGCCGTTGGCCGTCCGCTCGTCAGGCTTGTTTGAGGATATGCTTTTGGTGCCGTTTTCGGGGGTCTACGATACCTACGTTATTCCAAATTCAAACCCTGATTTTGAAAAGCGCCTTGCGGAACTGTGCGACGCGGTACGGTTGGTCTACGCGAGCCTGTACTTCGAGTCGTCCCGCCAGTATTTTGACGCCGCGTCGTATAAAATCGAAGAAGAAAGGATGGCGATAATCATTCAGGAATTGGCGGGGACGAGAAACGGTCGGTGGTATTACCCGATTATTTCAGGAATAGCCCAATCGTATAACTACTATCCCTTTTCTTACCTTAAACCCGATGACGGCCTGTGCGTAGCCGGAATTGGGCATGGCTGTTATGTTGTTTCAGGCGGAGCGGCGTACAGGTTTTCGCCAAAGTACCCAAAGGTTGACGCAACGGTATCAGGCTCCAGAATAGACAGTACCCAGCGCAATTTTTACGCGCTTGATATGGAAAATCGCGCTTTGGATCTTTTGGAAGGGGATGAAGTAACGCTGAAATGCCTTGACATAAGCGAGGCGGAAAGAAACGAAGACTTTGCCATGACGGTAAGCACGTATAACAGGGAGGACGACAGGCTTGAGCCGGGAATCGGGAGGCACGGCCTTCGGGTCATTAATTTTGCCCCAATACTAAAATATGATCTGTTTCCTTTTGCCGAAGTGCTTGAAGCTGTTCTGGATATAGCTTCAAAAAGTATGGGCCTGCCTGTCGAGATTGAATTTGCGGTCAGCAGGCACAAAGAAAAACTGATTTTTTATCTTCTACAAGTTAAGCCGCTTATCCAAAACACCGGAAGGCAGGAGGCCAACATAGACTTACAGGATATTGACAAGTGCTTTGTCTTTTCAGGCAGGAGCATGGGAAACGGCAGGGATACAACGATCAGTGATATTATATGGGTTGATCCGGAAACTTTTTCCCCCACGCACACGGCCGCAATCGCAAAGGAAATCGAAACGCTCAACGCTATGCTAAAAGCACGGGGCCTGCGCTACGTTCTTGTTGGGCCCGGCCGCTGGGGAACCAGGGATTATTCTCTTGGCATTCCAGTAAACTTTCCGCAGATTTCATTTTCCCGCGTTATCGTAGAAACCAATCTGCCCAATTTTAACGTTGAATCGTCCCAGGGGAGCCATTTTTTTCATAATGTTACCAGCATGAATATAGGGTATTTGTCAGTGTCGCCGGGGCACGACAAGGATCATATTGATTGGGAATGGCTAAAATCGCTTCATTGCGAGGAAAGGACGCAGTTTTGCAGGTGGAGCAAAACAGAAGAGCCTCTTGATATTGTCATGGATGGGCGTATAGCGAATACGGTGATTTATAAGCGTTGATAAATAACCAGAAATAAATAAGAAGTTGTGCTCATCGGCGAGCATTGTTATGAGCCATATTTCTGCTCCATTTTTTAACAATATATTCCTACGCTCATTCCATCACCTATTGGAAATAATTTTATCCCATCCACTTCTTTATCAAATTCATTAATTGCCTGTTTTACACCTTTATATACATCCGAGAAATAATCATGAATTATTATTATGCCACCTTTAGCCATCTTCGGATAAAAATATTCCAATCCTGCAAGTGTCGGCTGATACAAATCAACATCAAGATTGACAAAACAATAAGTTTCTTCCAATCCGATTGCTGTTTCAGGGAAATAGCCTTTTTTAATGATTACCTTTTCAGGATACAATAATTTTTTTATAACCAAATCCATGCTGGTTTCTGTAAAACAATTTTTTTCCCTGCTTTCAGAAAAACCATTTATATTTTCTTTTTCCATATCCCTTTCATCAAATCCTGTAAAGGTATCAAAAAGATATAATTTTCTATCAGAAAAAACACGGTTAATTTCACAGGAAAAATTACCGCGGTATACTCCGCATTCCGCTACAGCTCCTTCAATATTTTTCTCAGAAAACATTTTACCGAGGTTTTCAAGAAAGGTAATCCGTCCTTTTGTTGGGATGATAGCATAATCAAGGATTATTTTATCCCGGCTAATCCCCATTTCCATCAATTGTTCAGGAATTTCCTTGAATCCTCCAGTAGAAGCTACAATAACAGCGTCAAAATTTCCTTCCAATATTTTTTCAGGGTTATATACCGTCAATTCTGTGGTCAATTTTTTGTTCCACAATTTTGAATTATTGTCCAAAAAACCAAGAATATCAAAATCATTGTTTTTATTTGCAACGATATTGTTTCCAATATCGCCGCAACCGAAAATATAAACTTTATTACCCATAACAGCCTCCAAAACTCCAGAAAGCATTTCACATAGCTCCCTATGTCGGCCTCAGATGCTTTCAAGTGTCATTTTCAGAGCCACAAATCCTTGCTGGTAGCTCTATTTTATCACAAAAAACCAGCATGTAGCTAGTATTTCATAAAATAATTCAAGCGTCAAGCAGGTATTTTAAATGAGAATCTAGCTATTAGAATGAGATATATGGAGATTCAGGCTGTATTTGCGGAAAATATGAGAAAATACAGAAAAAAAGCAAAACTAACACAGGAAAAACTTGCGGAAATTTGCGGCACAGACTTCCGCTACATTGGACAAATCGAGACCGGAACCCGCTGTCCTTCATTAGATTTTGTTGAAAGAATCGCTTCAGCCCTTAAGATCGCGCCTTACCGCTTGTTTTATGACGAAAACAATAAGGAAGACGAAGGTTTTATGGGTTTGCAGAAGGAACAAAAACAAAAACTTAAGGCCATGCTATTTGAAAATTTTTCACAAATATGTTCCATCATTGATGAACGGTATTGAGACAGAGAATTGATTAACGTTCTTGTTTGCTGATTTTAAACCCTACTCTTTAGGATGCTAAATTTTCCCATGATTTTTGTAAACAGGCTGGCAAGGGGCTCGAACCGAAGGCAGGGCAGCGGGGAGCAAAAAAATTCTGGAGTTCTCTACCTTCGGTTCTTAGGCGCCTTTACGTGATATATTATGTAGTAAAGTTTTAGCTGTTACTTCGGTTTCGGGGGCTGCAGGAGCTGTTTCAGGTTCTTGAATAAGACAATCATGATCATATTCCCGCATTTCTTTATCGCTGATGATACCTAACCGATGCAACCCTTCGGCATCCTGATGAATAACTTTTAAGGCCTCGCTCTGATACTTCTTCATTGATTTCTCCTAGATTTCAATCAATTCACCTGCATTAACAGCATCAGTTAGTTCCTTTTCAGACATGGCAAGTTTTGTTTTTGTAATTTTCTTGTAAAGCCGTAATTCTTTTTGATCAACGTTACCACGATCTGATTTTGAAAACCCATACTGATAAAACGTCCTTTCCTCGCTCATAAAAAACACAATTACCCGATAACCTCCCGATTTTCCTTCACCAGGACGGGCCACACGAACTTTGTACACCCCTTCGCCAAGATCGGCATCCGCCTGTCCCGCTTCAAGACGGTTTACCATTTCACGCAATTCAGCATTCGTGATACCCTCTCTATCGGCGAAGCGGGTAAACCATGTGTTCTTGAATATCCTCACTTATAAACAATACTTCAAAATTGCAGCGGTTTCAAGGCAACTGGCAAGCAAGACTTAGTACTTATCTCTTAGGTAAACGGCCCGAAAGAATGTATGGTTCATGAGGTTCGTGATTAAAATTTTATAGAATATTTAGCCGCTACAAGCTATTTGACGTTCCACCGTTGCCAATTTTGCAGCTGCACAGAAAACTTCCATCGCTTTTTCCAGCTCCGGCAGCGGAGGAAACGACGGCGCGATTCTAATGTAGCGGTCTTCGGGATCGTTGCCGTAAGGGTGCGTTGCTCCAGCGTTTGTCATGGTTACCCCCGCTTCTTTGCACAGCGCGATAATTCGCTTCGCGCATCCGCTCTCCGCTATAAAGGTAATAAAGTATCCGCCGTCGGGTTTTACCCATTCCCCGGCCCCCCGCCCTGAAAGCTCTGCTTCCAGTTTTTTAATTACCGCGTCAAATTTCGGGCGCAGAATTTTCGCGTGCTTCTGCATCTGCTCTTTAATGCCGTTTGCGTTTTTTAGGAAACGGACATGGCGCAGCATGTTCAGCTTGTCCCAGCCGATTGCCTGCATGGAAAGCTGTTTTTCGGTAAACGCGGTATTTTCTTTGCTGGCCGCGAAAAAGGCAACCCCGGCGCCGGGGAAAGTGATTTTATTTGTCGAACCGAATAAATAAATGAGATTGGGATTCCCGGCCTCTTTGCAGGCGGTAAGGGGGTTTAGCAACGGCACATCCTTGTAAACCTGATGCATTGCGTAGGCGTTGTCGCAGAAAATACGGAAGTCCTTTGCCGCGGGCTTTAGCGCCGCCAGACGCCGGATAGTTTCATCCGAATATGTTATTCCCAGAGGATTGGAAAATTTCGGAACGCACCACATCCCTTTAATCAATGGATCGGCGGCGGCTAATTTTTCGATCATGTCCATGTCCGGGCCTTTGTCAGAAGTGGGAATATTGATCATCTCAATGCCTAGGAACTGGCAGATTGAAAAATGACGGTCATAGCCAGGAACGGGGCACAGAAATTTCACTTTTTCTTCTTTTACCCAGGGCCTGTCGGAACCGAGTACGCCTGTAAGCATAGCCCGCGCCATGCAGTCGTACATGAAAGTAAGCGAAGAGGAGCCTATAACAATTACTTCGTCGGTGGATACTTCCAAATATTCCGCAAAAAGCCTTTTCGCATCAATGATGCCTGTGAGCTCCCCGTAATTCCGGCAGTCAACGTTTCCTTCTGCGTTTATGTCGCTTGAAGATGAGACAACATCGAGCATGGGCATGGACAAATCAAGCTGATCCCTGCCGGGTTTTCCCCTGGTCATATTAAGCGAAAGCTTTTTGGCTTTATGCGCTTCAAACGCCGATGTGAGTGCTTTTTTTTCGCCAGTCAGTTCATCACGGGACATAGCGCTATATAGCTTCATTCAGGCAGCTCCTTGCAATTGTTACTTATGATAAATTTACAACCCCGCCCTGGATGGGCGGGGTATTTTTTTTTAACTTTGCCTAGGTGTTGCCTTTAGCTATTCCACTTTGACATGTCAAGCCTGTCCAGTTTTTTGGAAACAACCGCTGTACAGACAAGGTCCCCTGTTACGTTAAGGGCGGTTCGTCCCATGTCAAGAAGGGCGTCAATACCGAGGATCATCGCGTAGGCGCCAGCCGTTGCGGTTCCCGATCGAACCGGCAGCCCGACGGATTCAAGCACCATGAGCAGCATGATTGCGCCGGCCCCAGGAACCCCGGCGGTCCCGATTGAGGCCAGAGTCGCGGTTAACACGATCAATCCCATCTGGGCAATAGTGAAATTATGGCCCCATACGGACAAGGCTATGAATATAGCGCATACGCCCTGATAAATTGCGGTGCCGTCCATGTTTATGGTCGCTCCAAGAGGAAGGGAGAAAGAATACACGTCCCTGCTTATGCCCATGCCCTCCGCCGCTTCCATAGTTACAGGCAGGGTACCATTGGAGCTTCTGGTTACAAACGCCGTAAAGAACGGATCCTTGCCGTCTCTTATAAACCTGCCGATACTCATGCCTCCGTATACCCTGAGCAAACCAAAGTATACAACGACTATATGCAGAGCATAACCTATGAAACAGGCGGCGGTTACCACTCCAAGAGAGCCGATCACCTTTGGCCCGTTTGTGGCGAAAACTCCGGCTACCAATGCGAATACGCCGATAGGCGCGTACTGCATGATCCCTTTAATAATTTTCATTATTATTTCCGCGACGCCGTCGAAAAAGGTATAGACAGCTTCCGCGACGTTTTTAATCCGCAGTTCTTTGGAATGTCTGAGATATGATATTGCCAGGCCGAAAACAAGGGCAAAGAAAATAATCGGCAGAATTGTTACGTTGACGACAGCCGCAAAAATATTGGTAGGTATTATGTTAAGCAGAATGTCCGTGATCTTGGTTTGGGTAGCCTCCCTTCCGGCGGCTTCCGCAAAGCCGACAAGCTCCGCATGGGGGCTGAAAATTGTTCCCATGAGCAGGCCGATTATTACCGCTACCGCGGAAGTAATCAAATAGAAAATAATGATCCTGAGGCCGATCTTTCCCAGGTTTGCTGGGCTGACCGATGAAGCCCCCACAATAAGGGTAGAGATAATGATGGGCAGCATAATCATGTTGAGCAGTCTCACAAAAATGTTGCCAAAGAAGGATGTCCAAACCAGCGCTTTTTGTAGATCATCTCCTTTAAGGCTGCCCGCCAAAATGATCCCAAGTATCGCGCCCAGAACCAGACCAATGAGAATTCGATACAATAGGTTTGAATCAAAATACCAGCTCAAAAAATTCTTCTTCTTCTCCATGCTTAGTAACTCCTTGTTAGTTTAGGTAATGTCATTATAATACCTAACTTGCTATAATGCAAATAAAATAATGAGAGAATTATCTATAGGTCCAATTGATAATCACCGGAAACGTGAAAAAGGCGTTCTTGTGTACCCCGTGTATTCAAGGCGTTCAGGCGGACTTTCGGTTGGAATAAACCTTTTCCCCGGAGAGAAACGCTGTTCGTTTGATTGTCCCTATTGCGAGGTGTTTCCTTTTTCAAAGTGTCAATGGTTTTCTGTAGATTTTATGGAAGATGATCTGCGCAAGGCAATTGCCTCCGCGCTGGAACGGAATATTCCTGTCAGGGATATTTGCTTTTCCGGAAACGGCGAGCCCACGCTTTCGCCTGATTTTCCTGAGGCTTTGGAAAGGGCTGCTTGCGTGCGCGCGTCGCTGGTTCCCGAAGCGGAACTGGTTCTCATCACCAATGGCTCGTTTCTTTTGGAAGAAAAGCTTTTTTCCCTGTTTGCTCGCGCCGCTCTTTCCCTTGATTTGAATATTTGGCTCAAGCTGGACGCGGGGACAAATTTTTGGTATAAAAAGATGAATCGCTCCGTTCTTCCCTTTAAAAAAATAATTGAGAAGACAAAGGAATTCGCCGCCTCGGCTCCGGTAACGATTCAGACTATGATCTGCGCCGTTGACGGCGAGGGACCGCCGAAAGAGGAAGCCGAGGCTTGGGAAAAGCTGTTGGAGGAACTGGTTTCGGCAGGCAATGCTAAAGGAAATTGCGGTATCCGCAAGGTACAGATTTACGGCAAAGCCCGGCCTGCGCCGGAAGATCCAAAGGCCTCGGCCCTGCCAGTAACGTGTCTTGAAGAACGGGCTGCGTCCCTGCGTGCGGCTTTGGCCTCGGCTTTTACAGGTGAAAAGAATCGTATACCGCCTGTGGAAGTGTATCCATAAAAGTGCATCAATAAATAATGATGAAAAGGAAGTTTGTCCGTAATGATAGAAAATAATCTCACCAGGGGAAATGTGCTGACAAGGCTGGTATTGTTTTCCCTTCCTTTTCTGGCTTCAAATTTTGTCCAGTCGTTGTACAACGTGGCGGATATGCTTATTGTGGGAAATTTTTGCGGAAGCGAAAGCATGTCGGGCGTTACCATTGGTGGGCAGGTTACGTTTATTCTGACCAATACCATTATTGGGCTCTGCATGGGCGGCACTGTGCTTATAGGCCAGTATCTGGGGGCCGGAAACCAGCCGGCCCTTAAAAAGGCAATAACCACCCTCATTACCCTTCTGACGCTTTTATCGCTTGTCATTACTGTGATCATGATCTTTTTAAGAAGGCCGGTACTGTACCTTATTCATACGCCGGCGGAGTCTTTTTCGGAAAGCGACAGCTATCTGACGGTAACCCTTACGGGAATTATTTTTATTTTTGGCTACAACGCCCTTTCCGCAATACTCCGGGGCATGGGCAATTCCAGGCAGCCGCTTTATTTTGTCCTGGCCGCCTGCATTACCAACGTCTTTTTGGATCTTCTTTTTGTGGCGGTTTTTCACTGGAACGCCTTTGGTGCCGCATTGGCAACGGTTATTTCCCAGGCCATTAGCGTTTTCCTCTGCATCGGTTATATGAAAAAAAACAATTTTCAATTTGATTTTAAGCTTCGTTCTTTCAGAATGTATGGGGAACAGCTAAAGCTTATTTTCAAGATAGGGCTTCCTACCTGCGTTCAAAACAGTATCACCAGTATTTCGTTTGCGTTCATCCAGACAATTGTGAATATCGTGGGCGGGGTGAGCGCTTCTGCCGGTGTTGGGGCGGTAGGGAAGTTTAACAGTTTTGCATTTATGCCTATCCAGGCAATGAGCACTTCGGTTTCAGCCATGGCCGCCCAAAACTTTGGCGCTGGAAAGCTTGACAGGGCGGTGTCCGCCTGCAAAATTGGAGTTATTTTTTCATTCTGTGTAAGCACCGGCTTTTTCGCCCTTGTTATGGTCTTTCCGGAATCGGTTCTCAGGATTTTTGGAAACGACCCCAGGATGATTTATGACGGGGTTACCTATCTTCGTTCTTTTGCCTATGATTTTTTTCTTATACCTTTTATATTTTGCATCAACGGCTTTTTGATCGGCGGAGGGCACTCCTTCTTTACACTTTTGACTAATGTGTTATCTTCTGTACTCCTCCGGGTACCTGTGTGCTATTTTTTCGGCATTCAACTTGGCTGGGGTTTAAAAGGCGTAGGTCTGGGAGCGCCGGCGGCAAGCGCCGGGACTCTGCTGGTAATAATCGTTTATCTCTTTACGGGTAAGTGGAAGCACAATGTGATACATCATAAGCCTTTGGAATATAGCGGGAGTGAAGCAATATGAAAGCATGGTGGAAGGATCGCGTTGCCTATCAGATATATCCCAGAAGTTTTCAGGATACAAATATCGATGGCTTTGGCGACATCCCGGGGATAATTTCCCATCTGGATGAAATCAAAGAGCTGGGCGCTGGCATCATCTGGCTTTCGCCAGTGTACAAGTCACCGGACGCGGACAACGGCTACGACATCAGCGATTATTATTCGATTGATCCCAAATTCGGCGACTTGAGCGATATGGAAAAGCTGTTTGCCGAAACCGCAAAGCGCGACATCAAGGTCATTATGGATCTGGTGATCAACCATACTTCCGACGAGCACGAATGGTTTCAAAAGAGCCGCGAGCCATCCAGCCCTTACAGGGATTATTACATTTGGAGGCCAGGGAAGGTTGGGCCCGGCGGAAAAAGATTGCCGCCCAATAACTGGACGGGGTTTTTTATGGGCGAGGTCTGGGAATACGATGAAAAAAGTGGCGAGTACTATCTGCACCTGTTCGATAAAAAACAGCCCGACCTGAATTACAAAAATCCCAAAGTAATTGAGGAAATAAAAAACATCCTCCGGTTTTGGCTGGACAAGGGCGCATCTGGTTTCCGTTGCGACGTGATCAATGTTCTTTACAAGTCGAGCCTTGGGGACGGCAAGAAGAACATGACGGTTTGCGGCATCGAACATTACAAGAGCCAGGAGGGGAATCACGCCATTCTGCGGGAGCTGCGCCGGGACGTGCTGGATCATTACGACTGCTTTACAGTCGGCGAAACTGTCATGGTGGATCTTGATGAGGCGAGACTTCTCTGCGACGAAAGCCGCAAAGAGCTGGATATGCTTTTTTACTTTGAGCATCTGGAAATCGATCGCAGGATAGCGAGGTTCATCCCCAAAAAATTCAGTGCGCGTAAACTGCTTGAGGTTTTGACAAAATGGCAGCGCGGTCTTGGGTGGAATGCCCTGTACCTGGAGAACCACGACCAGGCGAGGATTGTGTCGCACTTCGGGGCTGGGAAGTGTTCGCGAGACGGGAAGCCGGGCAGGTATTGGGAGCGTAGCGCAAAAATGCTGGCCCTTCTGGAGCTTACCCTGCGCGGCACTCCCTTTATTTATCAGGGGCAGGAAATTGGCATGACCAACTTCGATTACAAGAGCCTGAAAGAAGTAAACGACGTGGAAAGCCACGGCTTAAACCGATTGATGAAAAAGATGCACATACCCGGCTTTTTGCGCTGGAAGTTTATTAAGGCCAGTTCCCGTGACAATGCCCGCACGCCCATGCAGTGGAACGGCGGAAACAACGCCGGGTTTACTCAGTCCAAACCCTGGCTGGGCATTAACAAAAATTACAAATACATTAATTACGAATCGCAGAAAAACAATTCGTCTTCGGTTTTGAATTTCTACAAAACCCTTATTGCTTTGCGGCAAGAAAACGACTGTTTGAAATACGGCGAGTTTATACCCCTTTTCGCCGATGATTGCCTTCTGTTTTATCAACGAAGGCTGGGGGATGAAACGTATACCGTTGGCCTGAATTTTTCTCCCCGGAAAAAGAGACTGCCAAAAAAAATCGTTTTGCGCGGTACGCCGGTAATTTCCAATAGCGAAAGGGCGGAATTAAACGGGGTTATGCTCCCTTGGGAAGGCGTGTTAGTTAAAACGGCTACATCCTGAATGCGTCGCCCAGGTAAATTTTCCTGACCATTTCATTTGAAAGGATTTCGTCTCTGGCGCCGCGTGTAACGATTGAGCCTTCGTTGATTATAAACGCTTCGGTTGTTATTTCCAGGGTATCCCGTACATTGTGGTCGGTTATTAAGATGCCGATTCCTTTTTCTGCCAGGCGGCGGACAATCTGCTTTATTTCGTAAACCGCGATTGGATCAATCCCGGCGAAGGGCTCGTCCAAAAGCAGAAACTTTGGTTCTGTCGCAAGGGAGCGGGCTATTTCTGTCCGCCGCCTTTCACCCCCCGACAAAGTAAAACCAAGCTGTTTTCTGATCCGCTCAATGCCGAATTCTTCAAGGAGGGATTCCAGGCGTTCTTTCATCTGCTCCCTTGTAATGTCTGTGCGGCTTTCCAGAATGGCCCAGATATTTTGTTCAACGGTGAGCTTTCTGAAAATGGATGCCTCTTGAGGAAGATACGCGATGCCATGCCTTGCGCGGCGGTACATGGGCATGGAGGTAATGTCCAAACCGTCCAGAGTTACTGTCCCCTGGGTAGGGCGGTAGAAGCCGACAATCATGTAAAAAATGGTTGTCTTCCCGGCCCCGTTTGGTCCCAAAAGGCCGGCTACTTCTCCGTTTTGCATGGAAAAATTTACACCCTTGACTACCTCTTTAAGGCCGAATCTTTTGTGCAGATTTATAACAGTAAGGTTATTGAAATGCTGGATTGAGGCTTTGGCCAATAGGCCTTTGGCCCTAGGGAGAGATGGGGTTACAGGCTGGGGAGATACCCGCGATTTAATCTTGTGTGTTAGTCCGGCAGGAAGGGGGATGTTAAGTTTCATGGCCTTAGTTCTTTAATGAACCTTTTACATCTCCTTCCATAACTACATCGTCGGTATCAAGATCTACCCTGATTCTGTCTGCCCGGTACTCATCGTCTTTTTTATAAACCAGTGGAAAACCCGAAAGGGCAAGGGTTTTTTCCGCGCGGCGGTACACGGCGTATTCTGAGCGGCATACCAGATTGTCCTTAAACAGCCTTACGGAGATTTGCAGAATGGCGATTTCATTTTCATCGTCGTATTCAATGAATCGTCCGCGGGCGACTATTTCGTTGTCCCTGTCCTCCATTGTGGAATTCCCTTCCAGGCGTGCAATTTTTAAAGTCCGGTCATAGCGCATACGGTCGGTTATAAATAAAATATTTTTTTCTTCCTCAAATCCCTGAACATGGCCGCTACAGTCTATAAACCTGTTATCACTGCCGTTTATTTCAATCCGGTCAGCATGAATAAGAAGCTTGTCGGAGCGCACTTCCGCGTTCCCTGTGAGTATGGTTACTTCTCTTCCCGTGGCCCTACTGCCTTGTACGCGATCGGCCCTGAAAGTGAATACGTCAGCCCAGGTGGCGCAAGCAAGAATAATACAAAATAAAACAGAAAAAAGAGTCTTCATCTGCTAATTCTCTTTATCTTTTTCCACATAACGGCCCTTTACTTCACCTGAAAATGACCATGTTCTGCTTCGAATATCCGCCGAAAATCCCTTGCCGGTAAAGGTTGTACCGTCGGAACGCTTTACATCCACTTCTTCTTCTACGCCGCCTTTGATGGTTTTTTCCTTATCCTTCCATTCCAGTTCCGCGGTATTGATAATGATATCTTCCGATTCTATGTTGATCCGTACTCCGCCTGAAAGGGAAATATCTCCGGTGTCTATCTGTACCGTCGCCGCTTTTGCCTCCCCTTCTACATTAACGGTTTCCCCGTGGTCTTCCATTTGTTCAAAGGTAAAGTTTCTAAGTTCCATAAGCTGGAGTTCTTCCCAACGTTCCGCATGCTCCGCCTGAAAACGCGCAAGCATATCTCCCCCCCGAACCCGGACATACTCGATGTTTTCCATGACAATATCCGGCCTGGTGTTTTCAAGTCCGGTTCCTGCGCCGTAATCGAATGAACAGGCAACTAAAAGGAACGTACAGAGAAGACAACAAGCCCATAAAGCTATTATCGAAGGGAGAAGGGATTTTCCACTTTTTTTTCTTGTGTTGACAGTTTTCATCGCAAATAAACAACCTTACAAGCCTTCTAATAGTTACACTGAGCCTATATTTATATTATCGCGGAGCAAAATAACTTGGTCAACAGATTGGGGACAGACCACGTTATAATCGAACAATTCTGGAATTGGTGAGCACTTCGGCTCCGGTTTCTGTGACGAGAATGTCGTTCTCCAGACGGCAACCACCGTTGACTGGATCGTAAAGGCCAGGCTCTATGGTGATAATCATGTTTTTTTCCAGTATCCATTCATTGTCCACCCTGCTGCTCAGGAGAGGGGCTTCGTGGGCCTGTAGTCCGATACCGTGACCCAGGCTGTGGGGCATGGTTTTGTCTGATTTGGCGAAAAAATTGTCCACAGCAATTGCTATGTCCCTCGCGAGGATGCCTGGTTTTACCATTTCCAGGGCAAGGTTGTATGCTTTTTCTGTTAGGCAAAGCATTTCTTCCTGTGCTTCTGAAAGAGGTCCTCTCGCAAATGTCATGGTTACGTCGGAGGTATAACCGGCATATTTTAGGCCGAAATCAAGAATCGAAAGCCCGGTTCCGCCGAATGCTCCCCCTGTATAGGCCGGAAAAGCGTGAATGCCGAAACTTCTGGCAGGTCCGGCGGCTAAGGTTTCAAACCCCGTCCCCTCGCAGCTCTGTCCCCGGCCTTCGAATTCTATAAAAAGTGCCGCTTCCGCTTCGGTTTTTAGTTTACCTCTCCGTATTTGGTCTTCCAGAAGGTTAATTATGCCATTTGTTATGCCTGAGAGCTTGCGATAGATTCTTAATTCTTCTTCATCTTTCACGGCGCGGCTTTTTCCCAGTTCTGTCCAGACTCCGCCATCACGGCAAATTATGTCGAAATCGGTTATTTCTTTTATATAATTAAGAAATTTATGGTGTGGAGTTGACCCCGGGATTTCAATTTTTGCTCCTTTGGGGATTTTTAGGCGTTCTATGGCGCCCTTTAGGGCTTTAATGGGCTGACGTTCAAATTCCCCATAAGGGGACAGAGCATCCACTTTCGCATAAAGCGTGGCCATGTTGATGTCCCAGGGAACCAAAAGGGAACTTCTTGTCGCTGAAAGAAAAAGGAGTGCGTCCCCTGGCTGCCCCGAAAGCCAGCGGATCAGCGGGTTCCGGTATTCCTCGGAATCGCTTATCATAAGGAGGTCTGTCCCTTCTCTGGAAAGCCAGTCATAGATTTTTTCTCGCCGGGTTTGATAGATGCTCAACAGGTCTGTCCCTCCATATTAAAAGCTTCTCTGGAAGCAGCCAGTATTGCTTCAACTTCGGCATCGCCTATCCAGTAATGGGTAACAAATCTGAACACGCCCTTTTCCGGAGGATTAATGATAATCTTGTGTTTTTTAAAAGTTTTGACGACATTAGTGGCTATTTCTTCATCTTCTGCTTGCGGCCAGGTGAAAAACACCATGTTTATCTCTGTTTCTTTGGGCTTAATGACAATTCCTTGTATTTTGGCAAGCCCCTGAGCAATGTTTTTTGCTCTGATGTGGTCTTCTTTTAGTTTTTGGGTCTGTCCCTCAAGAGCAATGATACCAGCAGCGGCCAGGATGCCTGCCTGACGCATACCTCCCCCCATTATTTTTCTTTTATATCGTGCTTTTTTGATAAATTCTTTCTTCCCTGCAAGGAGAGAGCCCACGGGCGCACATAGTCCCTTAGAAAGGCAAAACATGACCGAATCCGCCATTGATGCTATGTCCCTCACATTGCAGTCCAGCGTTGTTGCTGCATTAAAGATTCGGGCTCCGTCAAGATGAATCGGTAGTTTCCATTCGTTCGCAATTTTCCTGGTCTCGTCCATGGCGGCTAAAGGGACAGACCTCCCCAAGGAGTGGGCATTTTCAATGCAAATAAGTGAAGTTGGCGTTGTGTGAAGGTCTTGTTTTCGCAAGCGCTCGCAAAGAGCCTCGGCTGTGAGAATACCGTTTGGAGCCGGAAGCGGGCGTGTCTGCACCCCTGCGATTATTGAAGCCGCTCCGGCTTCGTGTTGGATTATGTGGCATTCTTCGCCAAGAAGTACCTCTGTCCCCCTATTACACCAGGTGAAAAGAGCCAATTGGTTACCAAACGTACCGGATGGTACGAATAAAGCCGCTTCCTTGCCCAGCATTTTTGCGCCAAGGCTTTCTAATTTATTTACCGTTGGATCATCCCCGTAGACATCGTCCCCAACTTCTGCTTCAGCCATAGCCTTTCGCATAGCATCGGTGGGCTTTGTTACAGTATCGCTTCGTATATCAATCACGGTTTTTCCTCTGGTTCCATTGGCTTTCGTGAACTTAGGGACAGACCCGCATCAAATTCAGTAGGTTATGATTACTGCATGAAACACTAAAGGGACAGATCCTGTGTTCTTAATGCTGTGGGACGCCCCATTTCCTGTAATGATTGAATCTCCCTGCCTTACATCAACCTCTTTACCATCGTCATTTACGCTCCCAGTACCGGAAAGTATAAAAAAGTACTCAGTTTCTGAATCATGTCGGTGATACCCAATCGAACATCCTTGATCCAGGGTTATTTCCGCGAACATTCGGGCATTTTTTTGTGTGCTACCGTCAAGAAGATATGTAAGATGTGTGTTACCCTCGCCATTCCGCAGTTTTTCCTTGTCTTCTGTTATCATTTCATTTCGATGAATAACCATAAAAATGCCTCTCCTCTTTGGTCTGTCCCTATTATTATCAGAATTACTTGACAATGAAAAGAAGCTGTCATAGAAGGAAATATATGAGTTTAGCTGAGGACAGACGATCACGAATTTTATTATTTGTATATTGGGGCCTGATTGGGTTTTTAATGTTATTAGGGCTTATTCTTATTGGCGGCACAATATATGGCGTGTTTTTTCATAAGACCCATCCAAACAAACTGCAATCAGCTGCTTTCCAGAAAGCCGGAGAGGGACAGACCTTTACCGGTATTGGCACGATCAGAGTTTCTACTACCGATGCCCAGCCGGGGATTGTGATTATTTTCGTTTCATTTATTTACTATCCGGATGACGGAGCTTTTTCTGAAGAATTGGCTCTCCGAGTAAAGGATTTCAGACAAATAATTATTAACTATTTTAGTTCTTTTTCAGTATCTGGGCTTCGGGAGTTGAACGAAGACGACATTAAATCAGAATTATTGCTTCGTTTCAATTCAATTCTGCGGCTTGGACAAATTGAGACATTATATTTCGGTGATTTTATAATTATTGGGTAAAATTGTATTCAGATAACTATTCAGGAGCCGCAGAATTAATCAGTTCAATGATATCATTAATCCTGTTTTTTTGATGCCAAGCTCCACCGTATTCCCATTGCTCAGAACGATCTGCTAAACCTGCGGCAACAGGATTATGGTCAATATATGAAAATACCCTTAAAAAATCCAAAATTCCTGAAATTATTCGAGAAAAAAACCTGTCTCCCCACAGATGACCAGATAAACCATGTTTTTTATTCCATAATTGGGCAAAAACTCCTAAAAGCCACTGCATTATTTTTGAAAGTGATATTCCCGGCCCTGGTTTTATTAAGAAATGGGCATGATTTCCCATAACACAGAAATTTTTGAGTGTAAAATTAAATTTTTTCTTGGCCCTTTTGAGGATTTCCATAAAGAATTCTCTATCTTCCCGGTTTGAGAAAATCATTTCTCCCCGGTTTATCCTGGCTGTAACATGGTATTCCGCTCCTTCAAGGAGCATCCTATTCTTTCTCATGTACAGCTACTGCACGGACTATTAGATTTGCTTTGTTTTTTAGGAATTTTTCTTGCTTTTTTCTTTATTCTTGCTCTCTTTATTCTTGCTCTGTCTCCATTATAGATAATTTGGAAAGTTTGAGAAGCAAAATCGAATGGCGTCTAAAATGGGGACAGAGCAGCTCTGCAACTATTCCGGCTAGGCAGTGTCAATTCCGGCTAGGCAGTGTCAAAAAAACAATAGGGTTCTATCCTTGAGGGACAGAGCGTTGTTATAAGTGTCAAGCGCTGTCATATATAGACTGGCTGCCTGCTCAATCGCTAGTATTAAAGGGGGACTTTGAGTATGCCAACTCAAAAGCCCTAAAAGCTATAATGCCTTTTTAGGAGGAGCATGATTCTTATGGGGCAAGTCTCGTCTTCAGCCGCCCAGGTTATTATTTCTATTATTCCCATTGTTGGGATAGTAATGGGTTCGGTGGTGATCTTTTTCTATCTCCTTTGGAACCATAAGCGCAGAACACTGCTCATCAAAGCCGGGCAGTTTCGGCGTCCCGAATTTGATCTGCTTACTTTCAGCCTTCTTGCAGGGTTGCTTTTAAGCGCTGTGGGGCTTGCCTTAACAATTTTTCTGGCAATCGCTCTGGGGGTGAATTTTGGCCTTTTGGGCGGGATTATTCCTTTGGCAATCGGAACTGGTTTATTGGCTTACTATGGGATAAAGCGCGGTGACAGACCCTCATGAGCTCAGGGGGCGCAATCTTCCAGGGAGACGATGAGGATAGGATAATAACCTCTCAGATTATCTCCGGCCAAAAAGAGCTGTTCCGGTTGCTAATAAAGAAGCACGAAAGGGCAGTTTACGGAATGGGGATGAGTTTTTTCCATAATGCGGAAGATGCGTCAGATTTTACCCAGGAGGTGTTTCTAAAGGTATTTAGCAATCTTTCCAGTTTTGAAGGACGGTCAAAATTTTCAACATGGCTGTATAAAATTGCCTATAATACGGCGGTCAACAATGTTAACAGAATGAAAGAGTACCAAAGCTTGGCCGAAGATGAGATCGCAAGCGACAATGATACTCCTGAGAGAGAATTTTTTAGAAATTTAGCCCGTGATGCTGTTTTGGAGGCAGTGATAGAGTTGCCGAATCGATTCCGTGTTTGCGTTGATCTCTTTTTTTTCTATGACCGCTCTTATGAAGAGATAGAGATTATTACAGGATATCCGGTTAATACCATTAAATCTCATGTATTCCGGGCAAAAAAAATACTGCGGGAAAAACTTGTAGCTTATACAAACAAAGGCCCAGGAGGCGCCGAATGAAAAACCAAATTATAATGGATTGTCGTACTGTTATGGATACTGTTTATGAGCATGAAAAAGGCAGCACTTTGCCCTTCTTTATTCAAATGCGAATTTGGTTTCATCTTTTATTCTGTTCCGCTTGTTCCAGGGAAATAGGAGATCTGCGGAAACTTGAGGAAATTATGAAAACCGATTTTTTGCCTCCCTCTCCCGGTTTTGAAGATGTCGTTATGGAGCGTCTGTATGCGGAAAATGAAGTTGCCAGGGAGACTGACGCCCCAACAGGTTTTTCTTTCAGGCTCTGGGTAATCATCGGCTTTTTTGTTCTCCTCTCCCTTTCAAGCTCTTTTTTTGGAATGAATTTTGTAGAAATCGCGAATTCTCAAGGGTTGTCCTTTCTTTTACCAGTGGGCCTTACAATCGGGATGGTGGTAACTTGCTATGGCGCTTTGTTTATAGGCAGCCATTTGAAGGAACTTTCCAGCCGTTTTAGGCTCCGATAAGCGATTTTTAAAGGTCTGTCCCCCAAAATTTGCTCAAATTTTGGGGTCTGTCCCTCTCCAAGGCTTTATTTCAAGGGTCTGTCCCTCTATTTCACTCAAATAACATTGACAAATCCACCTATTGGGGCGTACTCTTAATCTATGAATATTTCAACATATACCGTAAAACCTAAGCTTCCTAACTCTTTGAAGCCTTTGGAGGAAATTGCCAGGAACCTGTGGCTTTCCTGGAATTTTGATGCCGTTGAACTTTTTATTCGCCTGGATTATGACGTCTGGCTTCAGTCCCACCAAAGTCCGGTGCGAACGCTCGGCATGGTCAGCCAGGAACGGCTTGCCGAAGTAGCTAAGGATGATTCCTATCTGGCGGCGCTTAAAGAAGTTTACAGTCGGTTCCTGAATTACAAGAAGGCAAATACTTGGTACAAAGGTTCCAAAAAAGATGTGGTGGCTTACTTCTCTATGGAATACGGTATGGATGTGTCCCTTCCAATTTATTCTGGTGGTCTGGGTATCCTCTCAGGGGATCATATGAAGACTTCATCCGATATGGGGCTGCCCCTTGTAGGGGTAGGGTTGCTCTACAGGCAGGGATATTTCAGTCAGTACCTTAATGCCGACGGTTTCCAGCAGGAGAGCTATCCAGAAAATGACTGGTATAATATGCCGGTGGAACTCAAGACCAATAAAAACGGAGAGACAATAAAGATTTCTGTCGAGATGGCGGGAAGAGTGGTAATTGCCCAGATTTGGGAAGTCCGGGTCGGGCGCAGTTCCCTCTACCTCTTGGATACCAATATTCCCGAGAATCCCCAGGATTTGCGGAATATAACCTCCTCGCTTTACGGCGGGGAGAAAGAAACCCGGATGCAGCAGGAAATACTTCTTGGCATCGGAGGAATAAGAGCCCTGAGAGCCCTTGGTATCAACCCCGCCGCAACCCACATGAACGAAGGGCATTCGGCCTTTTTGGGACTGGAACGAATCAGGGAAATTATGGTGGAAAAGGGCTTCAGTTTTGATGAGGCCAGGGAAGCCGTGTGGCCGACCAATATCTTCACCACCCACACCCCCGTACCTGCCGGAAACGAACGGTTTGAAATCAGCCTTCTGGAAAAATATTTCAATACCTGGCCCCAGATTCTGGGCATTTCCTGGAGGGATTTTGTAAGCCTTGGGCGGGAGCGGCCCTATGACGATCGTGAAAATTTCTGCATGACTGTGCTGGCAATAAAGCTGGCCGCTTATGTCAACGGGGTTGCCAGGCTTCACGGGGTGGTGTCCCGTAATATGTGGAAGAACCTCTGGCCCGGCCTTCCCTTGGACGAAGTTCCAATTGGGCATGTGACCAACGGCGTTCATCCGCGTACCTGGGTTTCCAGCAATATGAGCGAACTTTTGGAACGGTATTTCGGCCCCCGTTTTGACGAGGCGCCCACGGATCTTTCGGTTTGGAACCGGATGGATCGGATTTCGGACGAGGAGCTTTGGCGTACCCATGAACGCCGCAGGGAGCGGCTGGTAGCGTTCGCACGGGAAAGAATCCGCGAGCAGTACAAACGGACCGGAGCTATGGAACGCCGCGTCAGGCAGGCCGAAGACGCTCTGTCCCCGTACACCCTGACCCTTTGTTTTGCCCGCCGTTTTGCGACCTACAAGCGGGGCACCCTGCTTTTGCGGGATCCGGAGCGTTTGCTCAGGCTTGTAAGAGATACCGATCGACCGATTCAGCTTATTTTCGCGGGAAAAGCCCATCCCCATGACATGCCTGGCAAAGAGCTAATCCGCGAAATTGTCCATTTTGCGGATAAAAATGACGTTTCCAGCCGAATCGTGTTTATAGAAAACTATGATATAACTGTGGCAAAATACCTTACCACAGGCGGCGACGTTTGGCTTAACACTCCAAGGCGGCCTCTGGAAGCTTCCGGAACCAGCGGCATGAAAGCCGCCGTCAATGGGGTTCTTAACTGTTCCATACTGGATGGCTGGTGGGATGAAGCTTATAACCCCGAGGTGGGATGGGCAATAGGTCGCGGCGAGGAGTACGAAGACACCAACCTACAAGACGAAATCGAAAGCAAGGCTCTTTACGACCTCTTGGAACGGGAAATAATCCCCCTCTTTTATCAGCGGGGAAGGGACGGTCTCCCACGGGAATGGATCAAAATGATGAAAAACTGCATGAAAGAAATCGGCCAGTCCATGTCGAGCCACCGAATGTTGATGGATTATTACAATAAGTTCTATTTCCCGGCCCTGAAAAACTATCGCCGGATAATCAAGGACGATTTCAAGGAATCCAAAGCTCTGGCCGCTTATCTCACAAAGCTGCGCCAGGCTTGGGACAGCATTACCATCAGTAAAATCGAGTCCAACTCAAAGCCGGTTATGCAGCGCGGGGATTTCCTGACTGTAACCGCTAAAATAGAGCTTGGCCCCCTTACCCCTGAAGAGGTGCAGGTGGAATTGTACCACGGTTCCGTATCAAATCAGACTGCCGACATCAAAAATGCCATGCATTCGGAAATGAAGGCCATAGGAAAGGATGGAAACGCCTATCGTTACCAGGTCAGGATCGAATGTAACGATACCGGCTTCCAGGGACACACCATCAGGATTTTGCCAAAACATGAGGCGTTGATTCACCCTTACCGTAGCGGTTTCATAAAGTGGGCTTAATAAATTATTGACAAAACAGAGACAAATGCCCGGCCTTTAAGGCCGGGCATTCCCGTTTATCGCTATTTCGACGTATTAATGGCCTTTTTTGTGGCCATTCTTGTTACCAGCAATGTCGCTTCCTCGGCAAAAATCGTGGATTTGGGGGTAAGTCTTTTCGGCTTTTGGGGAATTCCCTCTGTCCCCCTGGCTTTTGACGGTGGAACCCTTCTCTTTCCCATTGTTTATGTTTTGGGAGATATTTTTACCGAAGTTTACGGTTTCCGCCTTGCCCGCCGGGTAATTTGGACAGGTTTTATCGCTCTGTCCCTCTGTTCCCTGCTTTTTTTTGTCCTCGCCCGCCTGCCCGCTGATGCAGTCTGGGAAAGCTATGCAGGAACCGCTGCTTACGACGCTATCCTCGGCGGGATTAGTACCGGAGGCATCACCCTTGCAAGCCTTGCAGGCTACCTGATCGGCGAATTTTCCAATTCCGCGGTTCTTTCCCGCTTAAAAGTCGTTATGAAAGGCCGCGCTTTATGGGTAAGGGCAATCGGCAGCAGCCTGGTGGGAGAATTGCTGGACAGCCTGGCTTTTGTTTTTTTGGCAAGCCTGACTGGCGTCTTCGGCTGGGAACTTTTTCTATCCCTTGTTCTGACAAATTACCTTCTTAAATTATCAATTGAAGTATTGGTGTTTCCCTTGACGTTTTTGGCGGTAAGGAAACTTAAAAAAGCCGAGGGGATTGACACTTATGACGTTGGCGTCAAACTAAACCCCTTCAGTTAAACCCAATAGAGGGACAGACCCGTTTGGCTCGCCCGTTTTTCCAAGGGACAGAGCTATTTTTGGGGACAGACCCGTTTAAATCCCTATTTAGACCGTTCCCTGTATTCCTTTTTATCCAGGGGATAGAACTGAATAACCACAATAGCCGCTAAAAGAACCACCGCAGGGATGGGGCCAATGAGTGTTCTAATTGCGCCGAATACCGTCGGCGGCTGAACCGCTGTTCTTTCGCCGGTCTGGGAAATGTAGCCCCCCAGAGCCAGAATGTGGCCTGAGACAAAAAGGGCCAGGGCGGTTCCCAGTTTGGAGATAAAAGTCCACATTCCGTAGTAAGCCCCTTCGTTCCGGACGCCGGTTTTGGCCGCCTCGTATTCAATCACGTCAGGAACCATGGCGAAGGGCGCCACATAGCTGAAACCAACCCCGATTCCCGCATATACCATCACGAAATAGAAAAACTCAACCGGCATCCGGTGTCCCATGAAGAAAATGGTTCCGCAGGCGCTGGCTAATATCACAAAGCAGATCTGATATGTCGTCTTTTTGCCGATTTTTTTGGAGACCAGAACCGAAACGGGGATAAAAAGCATGGCGGTAACCAAAAGAAGGACAAGGACAATGGTGGTTATGTCCGGTCGGTTTAGGATATTTTCGGTGTAATAGGCCAGAATTGTCGTAAGGAAGGAGATTCCCGTCATGTGAAGGGCATAGGTCAAAAGGAGCAGCACATAGGGCTTGTTCTTAAACACCACCTTAAACGTGGCAAAAAAGCCCTCAGTGGGCAGATCCTCCTTGCGGTATTGCTTTTCTTTAGTTCCCAGGAAAGTGAGGAAGGTTACAATCATCATCACCGCTCCCAGGATAAAGCCCATCATGGAAAAGCCTCGCTGATCCAGAAGCGGGTCCGCCGAGCCGGGCTTGGCAAAGATCTGAACCAGGGGCTGAACCGCCCCCGCACCGGCAATTGTGCCGAATACCGCGCAGCCAAAGCGGTAGCCGTTCAACGAAGACTGTTCATGGTAATCGCTGGTGAGTTCCGGCGTCAGGGAAGAGTAGGGCACGTTGATTATGGTTGAAGCGGTATTGAGCAGCATCAAGGCAAGAATTGCCCAGAAGATATGCAAATACTGGGGAAGATAGGCCGGGGCAGTAAAAAAGAACACCATTGTAAGGCACATGGGGACACACCCGAAAAGAAGGTACACACGCCGGCGTCCCCAGCGCGACAAGGTCCTGTCGGAAATAAAGCCCATCATCGGGTCGGTTACGGCGTCCCATGCCTTGCCAATCATTACCGCCGATCCTGCCCAAACCGCGGCAATGCCTACTGTGTCCGTTAGATATTTTAGCGCCCAGAAGGACATGAGCGTAAAGAGCATATTTCCGCCAAGGTCGAAAATTCCAAACCCAAGTTTTTGTTTGACCGTTAATTTTCTGTCTGCCATAAGTAATCCTTTAAAACCAGTGTATTCCTGTTTGATCTATTACACAAGAAGGCATAATCTGATATACTCCAAGTTTGGTATTATGAGTCTTATGATGGACATCGTTCTTCTTGTTATTGTTTGTGCAGCTCTGGCAATGTCTCTTTTTGCCGGGATAATTACTCTTTTTCGGAGCCCGAGCTATAAAAAGAATTATTTTCTGCTTATGCAGTGCATGGTTATTGTTTATATCTTTGGGTATCTTATGGAACTTACGAGTGCCAATGCCCAAGAAGCCTATGGGGCCATAAAAGTTCTGTATTTGGGTGCTTCATTTGTAGGTACCTTCGCCTTCTTTTTTGCGGCTGATTTTTGCAATGTCAAGTTACACGCGGTTTTTGTGAAGGCCCTTATGGTAGTTATTTCATTGGCTATAACTATTCTTGTCTGGACTACTAAATACCATAATTTGTTATTCCTTGATCACAGTTTTGAAACGGAATTTGTAAATAGCTTTGTTTTTACCCCAGGCCCCGCTTATCCTGTAACCCGTGCATATACGACTGTCTGCATGATCATGGCCGTGGCTTTGCTTATTTATCAGATAAAAAAATGGAAAGGCGGGTACAGGAAACAGCTCTTCACTATACTTGTATGTTTGGTTATTCCATCAGTAACTGATGCTGTTTTTTATTTGAGCGTCATAACGGGAGCATACAAGTACCAGTTTTATTTTACCCCTCTCTCGCTGGCAATCGCGAATTTTTTCCTCTATCGCGAGGTCATGCAACCTAACGTTTTTGAGATTATTACCATGGCTACTGAAACAGCCATGGAGTATATCAAAGAAGGGTTTATCCTGGTGGACATAAACAGCAATTTTTTGTTGTCCAATCCTGCCGCGGCGGAAATAATACCCGGGATTTTTTTACTTATGAAGGGAGAGCCCATATTCTCCACCCTTGGCTGGCCGGCTGAACTGAAGGAATTGGGAAAAGATACAGTAGAATTCTCCATGGGCGGCGAAAATACCAGGTATTTCAGGGCGAGTATCGGTCCTGTATATGCAAAAAACAAAGCCCAGGTGGCCAGGATTATTCTTTTGGCGGAAATTACCGACAGTGTTAATTTAATGAAAGAACTGGAGAATGCGGCCTATATTGACGGCCTTACAGGCCTTTATAACCGGAAGCATTTTTTTGAACTTGCAAACGCGGATGTGGAAAGGGCGCAGAGGCTTAATCAAACAATTTATACCGCCATGCTGGATTTGGATTTTTTTAAAAAAGTAAATGATACCTATGGGCATTCCGCCGGGGATATGGTATTAAAAATTACAGCTGGAGTTATCCGGCAGACAATCAGGGCTTATGATCTTTTGTGCCGTTACGGAGGCGAGGAATTTGCCCTTTTGATTCTAGACCTGGAGGCTACTGAAGCTTTTAATCTGGTGGAAAGAATTCGGGAAAATATTGAATCAACAATGATCAACTATGAAGGCATTGAGATAAAGATAACCTGCAGCATCGGAATTGCGAATTTTCTGCGGACGGATACGCTGGAATCGTCAATAAAAAAGTCCGACGAAGCCCTTTATGCCGCCAAGAATTCCGGCCGTAACCAGGTGAAAATGTTTGAGAGGATGGTTGAACTGATAACTTAATTTATAGCTGTGCCGCCCTTCAGGGCGCGCGCAGTAATTCTCTTGGCTTGGACCCCTGCGCCGGCCCTACAACCCCGTGGCTTTCCATTGCTTCGACAAGGCGCGCTGCCCTGTTATAGCCGATCTTCAGCCGCCGCTGAATATAACTTGCGCTGGCCCTTCCCTGCTGCATGACAATTTCCAGGGCTTTTTCATAAAGCGGATCATCGCCTTCGGAAAAAAGTGACGGATCGGCATCTTCTTCTTCCTCATCGTAAAATATTTCATCGTCGATGTAATCCGGTTCGCCAAGGCCCTTAACGTAATCGACGACCTTCTCGACTTCTTCTTCGGAGACAAAGGCCCCCTGCATTCGTACCGGGAACGGATCTATCGCGCCTGCGTAGAGCATATCGCCCTTTCCCAGAAGTTTTTCCGCTCCTACCGCGTCGATGATGATCCTGCTGTCCATTTTGCTTGCCACCATAAAGGCGATTCTGCTGGGTATATTTGCCTTTATAAGCCCTGTGATTACGTCAATGGAAGGACGCTGGGTTGCCAATACCAGGTGTATGCCCACAGCCCGGCTCATCGCCGCAAGCCGCGCCACGGTGCTTTCCAGCTCTTTTCCCGTGGTTGCCATCAAATCCGCGAACTCGTCAATCACCACCACGATGTAAGGCATATATTCCGCCGCGATTTCCCTTTCCACAATACGCTTGTTATAGCTCCTAATCTCCCTGACTCCCATTGAGTCCAGGCAGCTATAGCGCCGTTCCATTTCATAAATACAGTACTGCAGGGCCTGGAAAGCTTTCTTGGGCTCGGTAATCACAGGCGTAAGAAGATGCGGGATGTCGTTGTAAAGTTTTAATTCCACGATCTTGGGATCAATCAGGATAAGCCTGCATTCAGCCGGGGGCTTTTGGTACAAGAGCGTCAGGATCATGGTATTTACGCACACGGATTTTCCCGCTCCCGTGGCTCCCGCTATTAACAGATGCGGCATCTGTACGAGATCAACCGTAACCGCCTCTCCGGTAATGTCCTTTCCCAGCACGATGGGAACTTCCGCCTTTCTCCCGCCCCGGTTTAATTCCCCTTCGATAATCTCCCTGAAAGAGACGATGTTTCGTTTCGCGTTTGGGACTTCTATCCCCACGGCGTGCTTGCCGGGGATGGGCGCGACAATGCGCACGGATTGCGCGGCCAGGCGCAGGGCGATATTGTCCGCCAGACTTTCTATCCTGGCCAGCCTTATGCCCGGCGCGGGGAGAATCTCGAACATCGTGATTACAGGCCCCTTGCGAATGCCTGTAACTTCAACCTGTATATTGAATTCCTTGAATGTTTCTTTCAGGGTAACTGCCGCGCTGCGGGTTTCCTCATCAATAATCCAGTATTCTCCGTCGGGGTATTGCTTTAGGATTCCTTCAACCGGAACATAGTAGGGCAGGCCTTTTCTTTTTGTTGCCGCGCTTTCGGTTTTTTTGGCGTCCTGCCGCGCCCCTTCTTCTTCGGCTCGGGCGTCTGCTGAACCGAAGGTAGCCAACGCGGCAGCTTGTGCGGTTGCGTGAGCTTCCGCCTCGGCAAGGGCTTTTTCGACATCTTCATCAGCTTCCTTTTCATCAGGCGGCAACGGCTCCGGAACTGTCGATTCTGCCTCCAACAGCTCAAGCAGTGACGGTTCAGGTCCAGCGGCGTTCGGCTCAGCGGCCTTTGCCACAAAAACGCCGACAGCAGGGATATACTCCGGAGGATTTTGAGAAGGATTTTTATACGTCACGATGTCCGGTTTCTGGTATATGTTCTGATTTGGGATTAGTTCCGTCGGGGTTTTCTTCTTTCTCGTAAACAGCAGAAAGCGAAGAAGGGCAATAACGCAGATTTCTAAAACGGCAATGGAAAAAGTGGACAAGCCTATTCCCAATTTACCGGCGCTTGCCAGGAATGCGGAATTAGCGCTATAGGTTTCAAATTCGCGGATCCAAAAAATGCCCAGGGACAGGGTAAAAAACGGAAGGGCAAAGCCGCAAAGGAGAAATATTTGATCCGGCCTATAATAAGGATCCGCCAAAAGGTAGGCGGCGTAAAAAAGCCAGATCGGGATTAAAAAAGCCAAAAAACCGTAAGAACGGATAAAAAAGGAACCTGGTAACGAAAGAACGCCCCCAAATTCAAAAAAAGCCGCAATTATCGAAAAGCAGAGAAAAACTCCCGATATTCCCAGCGCAAGAGAGCATAGCACAGAATAAAGATGATATTTGGATTCGCGGCGGCGGATTGATTCATTTGGCGGCACAAAAAAGACCTCAAGACTATTATCGGCAAAAAAAAGACTTCATTGAATCGGGAATTAGGAGGTCAGGGATGATATCATTAGCTTAATGAACAATAATGTTATCAAACAACTTTGCGCCGAAGTCAAACTTCCAAAGATGCTCAGGGTGAAGCAGCTTTTTGACAGAGACCGGATAGACCCTGAAAAAATACCCGAGGCGGTTTTTGCGCAAATGGCGCGTCCGGAGCTGGGGGACTACATAAAACCCGGTAAAAGGATTGCCATTACTGCAGGCAGTAGGGGAGTCGCGAACGTAGCAATCATCACAAAAGCCATTGCGGATTTTGTGAAGTCCAGGGGAGCCCAGCCCTTCGTGGTTCCGGCAATGGGAAGCCACGGCGGGGCCACAGGAGAAGGCCAGAAAGCCCTCATTGAAGGTTACGGGGTAACGGAGGAATTTATTGGCTGTCCCATCGTTTCTTCAATGGAAACAGTGGTCATCGGCAAAACCGACGAAGGCCAGGATGTGCGGATCGACAGGAACGCCGCCGGTGCGGATGGCATCATTGTCGCCGGACGCATCAAGCCCCACACGGATTTCCATGGCACTTATGAAAGCGGCCTTATTAAGATGATGGCCATCGGCCTTGGCAAACGCGAGGGTGCGGACCTTTGCCACCAGCTTGGGTTTGCTCACATGGCACACAGGGTACATCTCTTTGGCAGGGCGATTATCAAACATGCCCCGGTAATACTCGGCTTTGGGATAATGGAGAACGCCTACTGCGAAACCTGTAAGCTCATAGCCCTTAGGCCTGATGAAATCGGAAGGGAGGAGCCCAGGCTCCTTAACGAGGCCCGGGCGCATCTGCCCATTCTTTTTTTTAAAAACGCCGATGTTCTTGTGGTGGATCGTATTGGCAAGGACATTTCCGGTACGGGCATGGATCCCAACGTAACAGGCACCGGTTACTGCACTCCCTTTATTACGGAGAGCTGTATTGAAGTATTCAGAAAAGTTGTGCTGGATCTCACTCCGGCAACCCATGGCGCGGCGATTGGTATTGGGGCGGCTCATTGTACGACAAAGCGGCTGTTCGATAAAATTGACTTTGACGCTACCTATATCAACGCGGTAACGTCCCGCGGTCTGGATCAGGTTAAGATACCCTGCGTTATGGACAACGACCGCGAGGCGATTCAGTTAGCCGTAAGAACCTGCGTTGGCATTGATGCCGCCAAGCCCCGTATCATACGCATACCCGACAGCCTCCATACCGAGATCATTTGGATTTCGGAAGGCATGAGGGAAGAAGCGGAGGCAAACGACAGGCTTGAGCTTTTAAGCGGCCCCGAAGACTGGCCGTTTGATGCGGAGGGCAATTTGTGGTGAGTTGATAGGATGCATCTTTATCAGAAAAAGAAAATCATCCCGTGAAGGATTGAATAATTTGTGATAGGTCTGGGGTTAATGAATAAATGGGCTTTACATTGAAGCGGCGATCCGTTCACGTACCATTTCGCCAATAATTTCTGTGGGAGTTTTATGGGTCGCAATTGATTTTGTCAAAAGATAGTTTTCTGAAAGGCGATCAACGGCGAACATTTTGAATGATTTTGTCGCAAAACCGCCATTGGTATTGGGGTCTATTTCAGGCGGGTTTTTGGTATAGTATTCGTCCAGAGCATCGGCTTCTTCTTCAGTCATTTCTTTCATAGATTCTCCTTCTTATTCAAATAAGCTGTATATTTTGTTCGGCATGGCATGGCGTGGAATACATTTATCCGGCCATCATCCAGTTCATTATATATTATTTCAAGCGGATTTCCCGCCACATTAAAACCTATGAGCAGTCGTTTTTCCCTGTCGTCCCTCAACATTACGTCATACACGGCAGTACTAAATGCCGAAAGAATATCATCTATGGTAATACCATGTTTAAATGCTGATTGTTTGCATACAATATCAGGCTCCACGCAGAAAGTATAGCCTAATTAGGCTGTATTAACAAGATAAATGGAGGCGTTACCTGCATACCACGGATACAGGTTTAGCTCTATCACAGCAGGATTATTAGTTATTCGGTCAAAGTGTTCAGTATATATTCCATAAAAATACCATAAAATTCTCATATGGTGGTTAGGGTGACCGCGCCAACGCAGTTGGTGACCTAAGTGGATATTCCGCTCAATTGATGCGGAATATTCACCATGCCCCGTATCATCCGCATACCCGACAGCCTCCATACCGAGACCATTTGGGTCTCAGAAGCCATGCGTGAAGAAGCGGAGGCAAACGACAGGCTAAAGCTCTTAAGCGGCCCCGAAGACTGGCCGTTTGATGCGGAGGGTAATTTGTGGTGAAGCGGTTTTGACTTAAATATTTTAATGCTATTGTTTCTCTGTTTATCCCTAAAGTCGTTTTACAATTTTCCTTATTGTTGAACAAATGTGCTATTGGTAGTATAAAAATACAGGATGTTAAGAATGGACAATACAAGAATACCTTTTGAGGCTTACAAAGGAGAAGAGCCTTTTATTTTTGTCAGTTATGCTCATAAAGATTCGGATAAGGTTTTTCCGATAATTTCCGAATTTCATAAGGCCGGCTTTCCTATATGGTATGACGAGGGAATTGACCCGGGGAATGAGTGGCCGACAGAGATTGCCAACGCCCTTTTGAATTGTTCCCTGTTCATTGTATTTATCTCATCATTTTCCAAAGAATCAAAAAATGTAGTTAGGGAGATAAACTACGCCCTGTCAAAAGACAAACCTTTTATTCATATATGGTTAGAAGAAACAACTCTTAATCCCGGCTTGGATATGCAGATAAGCACCAACCAGGGCATCATGCTCTTCAGAATGGAACAGGAAAATTTCTATCGTAAATGCCGGCAAACTTTTGAGGCATTTAAGATAAAAAAGACAAATGCGCGGGCAGAACCGGAAGAAAAACGCAGGCAAGGCGGAGAAGCATCCTCACCCGTGGAACCGCCGCCGCCCCCGCCGCCGCGGCCGGAGCCTTCACTACAGCCGCGACCATCGCCCCCGCCGCGACCGCCGCAGCCCGAAAAAAAAGGAAAAAAACGCGGATGGCTTGTCTTTCTCATCTTCATGATAATTGCTGCTTTACCATTGTCCTTATATTATTTTGGATTTCGCGGGCTTGTCTCTCTCATCAGCATGATAATTGTTGCTTTATTATCATGGTTCTTTTTATTTATAATGCTCTCGGAAGGATGGCGAGGTTTCTGAACCCGCTGGGGTGACAGTCACTATTTTTAAGGAGAACGCTATGACGATAAACGGCAAGACCGCCCTTGATTACGCGAAGATGGGATCGGATACGTTAATCCGCAAATTCACCGTCGCCGAACTGCCTCCAAAAAACCGCTTCCACTACCATCAGGGGGTGTTTCTTTCAGGCGTGGAACGGACTTATTTCCTGTCAGGGGACAAGAAGTACTACACCTACATCAAGGACTGGATGGATTACTACATCGACGAGAACGGCAAGATCCGTTTTGACGAACATGAGCGGCAGTTTGACGATATGCAGCCTGCCATCTTGCTCTTTAACCTGTGCAGGGAAACCAAAGATGAACGCTATAAAAAAGTCCTTGACGATTTCGCCTCTATCGTTGATATGTGGCCTACCAATGCCCATGGGGGATTCTGGCACAAGTACGACAATAATAATCAGATGTGGCTTGATACGCTTTACATGATCGGGCCTTACGCCGCCATGTATGCCCATTATTATGACAAACCGTATTTATTCGAGAAGGTCTGCCGGCAGATAAGGGTTATGCGCAAAAACATGACGGATCCGAAAACAGGGCTCCTCCACCACGCCTGGGACGATTCCAGGATGGTAGGCTGGGCAAACAAGGAAACAGGCCTTTCACCGGAATTCTGGGGCCGGGCAATCGGCTGGTACGCGGTGGCCATCATGGATATTCTGGATTACCTTCCGGAAGAGCATCCGAAGCGCCATGAAACCATCAACGCGGGATTGGACATTATCAACGCCCTGGTGCGTTTTCAGGACGAAGGGAGCGGGCTCTGGTTCCAGGTGGTGGACAAGGGCGACAAAGAGGGTAACTGGCTTGAGACTTCCTGCTCGTGCCTCTATACCTACGCCATCGCCAAGGCAATGAAAAAGGGGTTTCTCCATAAGTCGTATTCCAAATACATCCATCGGGCATACGAAGGGATCATAAAATCCCTGAAATTTGAGGGTGAGAATCTCGTGGTTTCAAATATCTGCATTGGCACCGGTGTAGGAGATTACCAGTTCTACATCAACAGGCCGACGGTACAGAACGATCTTCACGGCATGGGAGCTTTCCTCCTCATGTGTACGGAATACTACGATACTTGTTTGAAAATAGGAAGTTAATCATGGCAAAAAAGAAGTATGTGCAGGTGGGAACAGGCGGCAGGGCGAGGATGTATTACGAGGCCATCGCCACGACCTATAAGGACAGGGCGGAACTGGTGGGGATTTGCGATCTGTCCCCTACACGGATGAACTACACAAACAAAATCCTCACGACCAAGTACGGGGCTCCGGCGGCAAAGACCTATTACTATACGGACTTTGAAAAAATGCTGGACGAGAATAAACCCGATACGGTCATTGTAACCAGCGTAGACCGAACTCATCATGACTATATCATCAGGTCTATGGAAAAGGGCTACGACGTGATCACAGAAAAACCCATGACTATTGATGAAAAGAAAGCCCAGGCCATCATCGACTGTCAGAAACGGACTGGTAAAAATCTCCGGGTTACGTTCAATTACCGGTATGCCCCCCATCATACGAAGATGCGGGAAATTATCATGGATGGAACCATAGGGGAGGTTTATTCTGTTCATTTTGAGTGGCTTCTCAATACCCAGCACGGCGCCGATTATTTCCGGCGCTGGCACCGGAACAAGCTCAATTCAGGCGGCCTACTGGTACACAAATCGACCCATCATTTTGACCTGGTAAATTTCTGGATAGGCAGCCGCCCGGAGACTGTTTTCGCAATGGGAGACCTTAATTTTTACGGAATGAAAAACGCCGAACGCCGGGGAGTCACCAATTTCTACTACCGCTGTTACGGCAGTGAAGCGGCCAAGGGCGATCCCTTTGCCATTGATATTGCAAGCAACGAAACCATGAAAGCCCTGTACCTGGATGCCGAAGCGGATTCCGGTTACATACGCGACCGCAGCGTGTTCTCCGAAGATATTTCTATCGAAGACACAATGGGGGTGGTGGTCCGTTATCAAAACAACGCCATCATGACTTATTCTCTGAACGCCTATATGCCCTGGGAGGGGTATAACATTGTTTTCAATGGATCCAAAGGCCGCCTGGAAGTGAGCGTGGTGGAAAAATCCTATATTAACGCGGGAGGGGATAAGGGCGATGAAGGTGCGCTGGTAGGGAAAACTCTGGTAGTTAAACCCATGTTTGGCAAGCCTTATAACGTTGACTTTAAAGAAGGCAAGGGCGGCCACGGCGGCGGGGACGTGGTAATGCTGAATGACATTTTCGGCGATCCCGAACCGGACAGATTCAAACGGGCCGCCTCGCACGTCGACGGCGCTTATTCCATTCTGACGGGAATTGCCGCCAATAAGTCTATTGCCTCAGGAGAGCCGATAAGGATTCGGGATCTTTTGACATTTTAGGATACGATCCCATTATGCAATAGGGTTTTGTATAGTACATTAAATTCTCAAATTTGGTTTTTTTAACCCAAAAATTTGACTTTTTGTCCTAACTGAAGTAGATTGAAAAGAATACACTGAAATAATACATAAGGAGCATTTGTGACCAGACGAGATTTCCCCAAAATTCACTTTTATGATCAGGATTTTGTCGATATATACGACAAAACTTGGGCATGGATACAGGATTTTTGGAATACAGGCAGTGAAAAAAGTGTTATTGAAGGGAAATTCTTTTCTTATCCGGGGAGCCCCGTAATTCAGCAGACGGACGCCATTTTTTCTTCCTTTTTTTTGGTTTATTCGAACCGGATTTACCAGGCCAGCCCGACCCTCGATCTCTTTTACCAGCGCCAGGAACCAAATGGGGCCATTCGTTCCGCTTACAATATCGAGACTGGCCTTCCCGTTGTGGAAGATGACAACCCGGAGGGCCTGGGTCTTCCGCTGTTTGCCTGGGCGGAATTCAACCTCTACCACAAGTCTGGAAACAAAAAACGGGTAAAGGACGTTATTCCCATTCTGCACAAATACAACGAATGGATTGACTCGGTTTTTAAGCAGTCCAACGGCCTTTACCGCGTGCCGCTAAGCGCTACGGGTATGCCCAACGCGCCAAGGGAAAAAGCGGCCTATCCTCTGGACTTTAACACCATTATGGCGATAAACGTCCTTTACCTTTCGGCAATGACCGATATTCTCAACGAAAAGGAATCCAGTTTTCAATACAAAAAACAGTACTTTGCCTTAAAGACCAGGATTAACGCCCTTATGTGGGATAATGAAGGCGGTTTTTACCATGACATCGACAAGAACGAAAGACGCCTTCCGGTAAAAACATTGGCGGGGTATTGGCCCCTGCTCGCTGAAATTCCCAACGAAGACAAAGCCGAGAGGATTATAAGCAGACTTTCGGATCCCGAATATTTCGGCGCTCCACATCCCTTTCCTTGCGTGGCAATAAACGAAAAGACCTTTGATGAAAGCGGATATGGCTACAAGGGCTCTGTTTTCCCTCACCTTACTTTTATGGTGATAAAGGGCCTTGAACGGTACCAGCGCTGGGATCTGTCAAGGGACAGCGCCATAAGGCACCTTTACTTTGTGCTGGACTCGATGAGCCTCGACCCGGATGGAAACTATCCCAAAGACAAACTTTGGGAGGCCTACCTTCCCATGAAAGAAGGGCCTGCCAAATGGCCGGGGAGAACGGATTTTCCCCGGCCCCAATATCTAACCTACGCCGCACTCTCTACCATCTGTCTTACCATAGAAAATATTATCGGGCTTCTTATATCCCTGCCGCGAAAGACCGTTGACTGGATCATCCCGAATCTGGAAATAATGGGGATAGAAAACCTTTCGCTCAAAAAAAACATGATCACAATCCTCTCCAACAAAAGCGGACGTGGTTGGGAAATTCACATGGAAAGCGAGAAGCTGTATTATTTTACGATTAATATTTTAGGAAAAAAGAAAAAAACCCTGCCAATCCCATCGGGAAAGTGCTCAATGCTGATTGACAAGCTATAAACAAAATGGAAACAAAGAACCGTCTGGTCGCGGTGCTGGAAATCGGCTCCACAGGGATCAGATTATTAGTAGCTGAAATTTTCCCCGATGGCCGCTGGCAGGCTGTAGACAAGGCGAGCAAGCCGGTCGCTTTGGGCCGGGACGTGTTTACAACAGGCCAGGTCTCGCGGGAGTCCTTTCTGGAATGTATCGCGATGCTGAAAAATTTCAGGGAATTTCTTCGCGGCTGGCTTATCGACGATTCGGATATTCATGTAATAGCCACAAGCGCCCTTAGAGTCGCCCGAAACCGCGATATCTTTGTGGACAGGGTAAAACAGGAAACCGGCTTTACGCTCGCAATAGTAGACGGCACTGAGGAAAACCGCCTGATGTACATGGCGGTGCGTTTTGCCCTTAAAAACGATTGGCCCCTTTTTTGGCGGGCAAATTCAATGATCCTTGAGATTGGCGGCGGCTCAACCGAGATAATGCTTTTAAGGCGTGGACAGATGGTAGCGGCCCACAGCCTTAGGCTTGGAACCTTGCTTATAGATCAAGCCGCAAGGATTGGGACTCCCCAGGGGCAGGAGCGTTACATAAGCGAGCACATCAGAAATACGTCTGGCTTTCTTTCTTCCGAGCTTGACCTTACCCATGTGCGTACCTTTGTAATCGCCGGTTTCGACGCCGGCATCGCGGCTGACCGTGTGGGAAGGGCGCTTAACGAAAACTGCTGGATCATTGGAAGGGACGCTTTCGCTGAATTTGTAAAGAAGGTTCAGAGTTATACAGACGAAGAATGTATGGAACAGCTCCAGCTGCCATTTTGGGAGGCGAAAACCTTTATTCCCGGCATAACGATAAACAAGCTCCTTTTGGACAGAACAGGGGCCGCCCAGGTGGTTGTCCCCAGGATTTCCATCAGGGAAGGACTATTAATTGATCTTGCCCAGGGTGTCGATCCGGCAATGCAGGAGGATTTCTATTCGCAGATTTTCGCCTCTGCTGTAAACCTTGGCAGAAAATACAATATTGACGAACCTCACTGCCGCCATGTTGCTTCACTGTGTATGTCCTTGTTTGACGCGTTGATCCAGGAACATGGTATGAACAGGCGGGAACGGATGCTGCTTGAGATTGCGGCAATGGTTCACGATATTGGAATGTATATCAAAGCCGCAGCCCATAATTTGCATGGCCAGTACATCATTGCCAATTCTGAGATTTTTGGCCTCAGACGCGAAGAGCTCGACATTATTGGCAATGTTATTCGCTATCATCGGGGAGTTCCGCCGTCTTCAACAGACATTGATTACATTGCCCTTCAGAGGGAAGAACGTATACTTGTGCTTAAAATGGTTTCCATGCTCAGGGTTGCGGACGCGCTGGACAGGGGACATTCCCAGCAGGTAAAGCTAAAAGCGATAGAAAAGAAAGGCGAGCTTTTAGTGCTTAACATAGATCCAACTATGGATCTTTCCATGGAACTTATTGGCCTTGAGGAAAAGAGCGGTTTGTTTCAGGATGTATTCGGATATAAAGTAGTGCTAAATTAATGAGCGATATTTTTTTTAACAGGGAACTGTCCTGGGTCGATTTCAACGAGCGCGTGCTGTGCGAAGGGCTTAGAAAAGAGCTGCCCCCGCTTGAGCGTTTCAGGTACCTTTCCATAGTCTCCTCCAATTTCGACGAGTTTTTCATGGTCAGGGTGGCGGCAATAAAACGCTCAGGAGAAGACGCCGACCCTCAGGCCCTTCGTCCGCCAGAGCTGCTTGAAAAGATAAATCAGAAAGTCCGTTCAATTGTAAGCCGCCAGTATTACGCGCTGGTGAATGAAGTTTTACCTGGCCTTGCCAGGGGCGGCTTAACTCTCAGGCGTCCAAATGAATGGACATCTTCGCAGAGGGATTATCTGGAATCCTTTTTTGCCCGGGAAGTCTTTCCCCTTTTGACGCCGCTTCGGGTTGAGGAGACCGAAGACCTGCCTTCCATTGAGAACAATTCCCTTTACGCCGGTTTTTTTCTGAAAGCGGAAACTGCCATGGATGAAGAAAAGCCGCCAGAAGAACACATTTCCATAATTCGCATTCCTCTTACGTCGGAACGGATAATTTTTCTTCCGGGGGAACGGGAAGACCATGGCGATGACGAGATGGGGCAGACCTGTTGGGCCCTGATTGAAGATCTGGTAGAGACCTGGGGGAATTACCTTTACCCCGGCTACAAGGTGACGGAGAGCCTGGTTTTTAAAGTTAATCGCGACGCGGATTTTTCCGTGGACGAACAGAGGGACGAAGATTTTATCGAAGCTATGGAGGAGGTACTCGAAGGCCGGGAGCGCTCAATGCCTGTACGGATGGTTTATTCACCGGGAAGCGTAAAAATCCGTGACTGCCTGGCTCAAAAGCTTTCCCTGACGGAAAACGATCTCTTTGAGCTTAAAGGCCCCCTCTTCCTGAAAAGGATTTACGATTGTATCCGGGGTTATGATCACCTAAGGGAAAAACCCTGGAAGATATTTTCGCATCCGGCTTTTTCAGAGGATCAGAGTCTTTGGGATCGCATAAGCCAGGGAGACATACTTCTGCATCTGCCTTACCAATCGTTTGATCCGGTGGTGCGGTTCTTCCAGGATGCCGCCGCGGATCCCGCTGTTGCGGCTATCAAAACGGCGCTTTACAGAACCTCAGGCGATTCTCCCATAATCAGGGCTTTGGAGCAGGCGAGCCTTGCGGGTAAGCATGTTACGGCGGTTGTGGAACTCAAGGCAAGGTTTGACGAAGGCAGAAACATTTCCTGGGCCAACAGGCTTGAGAAAGCAGGCGTTATCGTGGTGTACGGTTTGGCAAGGCTCAAGATTCACGCGAAAATAACGCTGGTAATGCGCCGGGAATACAACCGGATAAAACGCTATGTGCATCTTTCTACGGGGAATTACAACGACAAGACCGCAAAGCTCTACGAGGACATTTCGCTTTTTACCGCGAGGGAGGACATCGCCTTTGACGCCGGGCTCCTTTTCAACATGATCACGGGCTATTCGGCGGCGCAGACCATGAGCAGGCTGGTAATTGCCCCCATCGCCTTAAAGCGAAAGCTCCTCGAACTTATAGCCCGCGAGACAAGCTGTTCCAGCGCGGAAGCGCCCGGCAGGATTATGGCCAAGATGAACGCTCTTGCGGATCCTGAAATTATCAAAGCCCTTTACGCGGCCTCCCAGGCCGGGGTAAAGGTGTTTCTCAGTGTAAGGGGAATTTGCACGCTCGTTCCCGGTGTTAAAGACTTGTCGGAAAACATTCGCGTTGTCAGCATTATTGACCATTATCTTGAACATTCCAGGATTTTTTATTTCTCCAACGGAGGGACTGAGGAACTGTACCTTGCCAGCGCCGATCTTATGACCCGCAACCTTGAACGCAGGGTAGAACTTATGTTTCCGGTTATATCGGATGATTTGCGAAGAACCATAATAAAAGGCCTTTCTTCTTACTTTAAGGATAATACCCAGGCCTGGCTTTTGGATTCCTCAGGCGCTTGGGCTCGCCTTGAGCCGGAAAGCGGGGAAAAACCTTTTCGCGTCCAGGCTTACTTTCACTCCATGGCGGCTAAGGCCCACGCGACAGAACTCCCCGGCTCCGCCAATGGAGAATTCATAGTGCGCCGCAGTCCCCCCAGCAAGGGATGAGAAAAGATTCAGCGCAGGGATTGGGACTGCCTTACCTGGCTGTCTTCAAAACCGTTTATCGACTTGATTAGAGAAAGCCAGTAATTAGCTTCGTTTTGGGAAGTGTAGGGACCGACCCTCACCCTGAAAACACTTTTGCCTTCAACTTCCCGGTTTTCGATAATCGAGGTGATTCCCTTGGATGAAAGAGTATTTTTAACCACTTCGGCCCTGGCCATGGTTGAAAACGCGCCGGTTTGAACCCAGTAATCATTGTAAACTTTGGCTTGCGTTGCCGCGGGCTTTGCCTGGGTTTGCACGGCTGTAGCGGCAGGAGTGGTTACAGCGGCGGTAACGGTCGCGGAGGCAGGTTTGGGAGCGGTTTGAGCCGGGGTGGCAGGCGCGGCTTTTACGGTCGTGGTGGTTGTCGCGACATTCTCAGCCGAAGTGGCAGGCGCGGCTTTCCCGGCCGGGGGTGCGTCCGGAACAGCCGCCGTACTGGGTTTTGGTACGCTAATTACAGTTTCTGCACTTCTGCCTGTTCCCACGTTATTTCCATTGATGTAAAAATCTTCACCCTGTCGGCTTGTCCCTTCGGGAGCTTGCCGGAGACCGGGAGTAGCATTTACCAGCTCAACCGGGTCCAGTAAAGAAGGCTGCGGAGTTGAATCCTGACTCACTGATGAGCCGGAAGCGGAAGGGGAGGAGGGCGAGGGCACGGTAATGCCGGTATCAATCGCTTCGATAGACTTGGCAGCCGCCATTGGAGCTGCGGAAGAGTCTTTTGGGGCAAAGACCAAGAGAGCCGCCCCTATGGTTAATGCGAAAAATACCCCGACGGATATTGCTACCAAAAGTATTTTTTTCTTTTCCATGTTTACACCAGGGTTATCCCTTCAATCGAAAGAATTTCGTTGACACGTTTGTTCAGCTTTTTTTCTGCGGAATCCTTATTAAAACTGAAACAAGCAGAGTTCTCCACTTTGTATATATCGGCAAATTCCTTGAAAAGTTGAGCTTTGAATTTTCTCTGGCTTTTGAAACGCTTTAAGAGGGCTGTCCAAGGCAGGCGATCCCGCTTTCTGGCCCTAAGAAGCCTGACAAAAAAGGGAGCTTCAACGATAATAACCGCATCCAGCATTCCAAAAGCCGACGAGCGATGAAGCAGGGCCGCGTTTATTACGCAGGCAGGTTCCCCCTGCGCATTGATCCATGCAAGGGTTTCCCTGTTTGCGACAGGGTGGATTATTTCCTCCAGGGCCTGTAATTCTTCCTGCCTGCCAAAAACTTTATTCCCCAACCGCTTGCGATCAATAGACATAGACCCGTCTTGACTCAGGATGTCGTTGCCAAAGCGTTCCAAAAGCCGCTCTTTTTCAGTTTCAATGGCCTTGTGCCCCAGCTTGTCAACATCAAGAACCGGAATGAAACTCCGCTCCAAAATGGAAGCCACGTGGTTTTTCCCTGCGCAGTAGCTTCCTGTAAGGCCTATTATTTTTTTATTCATTGTTTGTTTCCTATTGATGCCCGCAATTAATCCGTAGATAATTAAGCATGGTCGAGGGGACAGATCTATATACAATATTAGTAGCATATGCAAACAAAAACAATTCTCCGTATATTAATATAACTGGCTTTCTGGATTATTTGGGAAAAGCCGCCAGGAAATTCTCAGGAGATTACCCGGCCTGGCAAAAGTGGTCTAAGGACACGGCAACAAAATTCCGGGCGGAGATTTCTTTGCTTGTGGAAGGGGGAAAGTGCGAACTTTTGCCTGAGCCTGGAGACGGTCAGGTTTATTTATCATCTTATTTTTCTGAAAAGATCCGTGCGGCATACGCGCATGCTGACGATAACGTGGAGCTTCCTTTTCCAAACGAGCACTCCCTCGGGATCACTCTCCCTGAAAATCAGGTAAAGCACCTTAATTCTGATTACGATCTTCTTTCAGTTCTGGCTGAACCCGGAGATAATGACACACCGATTTTAAAAATTTGTTTTCCTGAGAATTTCGGTTTTGCTATTTTGCCGTTTGATATGTTTCCGCGGCAGATTTCGGAAATAGCGCTTCTTAAAATTCGGAATTACATCAGCCGGTATGGAAACAAGGAATACATTTACCATCAGCTTGCCGCGCAGCTTCAGGGTAAAGAAGCGCATTTAAAAGATCAGCTGGAGCAAATTTTGATCAAACCAATGGATCAATACAGAGCAATTGGAGAGAACAGGGAGACTACTTCTCTTTTCTGGACTCATCTATGCGGTTTGATAAAGAACGAAATAAAAAAGAAAAATGAAAAGCTAACAACGGATATTGCGGTATTTCAGTCGGTTTATATTATCGAGGTTATTAACAGCTATTTTAAGTCTACGGCGGCGAAACGGCGGGAGGTGGAAGCGGCTTTTAGAAACCTTGAGAGCCAGCTGGCCAAACCGCCTTATTTATATACCATGGATCAAATAGTGAAGTTTTCAGGGCCCGGAGGGGGGCCTCTTTTGGGTCAGTATACCTCCGATGAGCTTTCCGAATGGATGAAAAGGCAAATAACTGAAAGCAAAAACAATGAACTCCCGGCTTTGCTTATTATCAAGGTAAAAACCAGAGACGAACAGCAGTACTTTTTGCTTAAAGAAAAAATGATGCCTCTTTGCGCCCGGCTTCTTCATGACGGAAAAATTCTGATTAGAAGGGCAATAGTCAAACAGTGGAGCAAATTGATTTCAGATTTCGAAACTGATTTGGCAATGGCAAATGACGGTGAGTTTGAGAAACTCCTTGCGAAGACTGCCGAGAAGCTCTGCCCTGAGCTCATGTCTCTGCTCTCTGATCCGAAATTTTTTTTGATGTATCAGGAGATGGATAAAAAGGATGGCATCACGGCTGCCACGAGAATTATTCATGAAGGAAAACTTCTTCCTTATTCTTCCGTGTTTCTTATCCGGCGAAAGGCCATGCTACAGGAAGCAAAGTTTGCTCTTCCTTTCTGGTTTTCCCTGCCCATTATCTCCGATTTAATCAGATTTTTTAAGAATCTCTTTAAGAAAGAGAAAAAAGCGGTCAAGAAGCCTGCCGGCGATGAACATGTGATTGCAGAAGAAAAAGATCATGCCGGTGAAATCAGGATGGTTGCGGAGAAACTTGAATTTGATATTGTTCCGCCCGGGTATACCATTGATGGTTATCTTGAAGAACTCGCAGACCGTTGGAGCAGGCTTCTTGACAGCCAGGCAAGAGAAACCCTGATAAACGATGTAGAGTTTCTGACCACGAAACAGCTGCGCCGCCGTCTGAAAGTGGATAAACAATTCGAGCCTACAAGGGAGACGCTAAACCAAATGGCCTACGATATGGTAACCCACAATACGGCGCTTTCTTCCCTAAGCGCCAGGGATTCGTTGCTCCTCTTTATGGAACTCTACATGATTAAGCTGCTATTAGGCGCCAAATAACAGGCCGTTCTACTTCTCCCGTATTTTCTTAAAAGCCTCGGCAAAAGGATTGTACATGGATCCGTCATCGTCTTTTCGTGGTTTTGGCGCGGCTGGTCTTTTTTCGGCAAGGGCTTTTGGCGCTCTGTTTGCGGTTGCTTTAGGTTCAGCTACCTTTGGTACGATGGCCTTAGGCGAAGCTACCTTAGGCAGCACATTCCCGCTTTTGCGGCTAAGGCCGATGCGGCGTCTTTCCTTGTCAAGGCTGATAATGCGGAATTCCAGAACATCTCCCACCTTTATTAAGTCCATTGGGTTTTTGACAAAGTTATCGCTTAGCTCCGAGATGTGTACCAGGGCGCTCTCTTTTATTCCAAGGTCAACGAAAGCGCCAAAATCGACCACGTTCTTTATCTTGCCCGTAACGGTCATGCCTTCTTTCAGGTCTTCAAATGAAATAACCTCTTTTTGCATTACCGGTTTTGGGTAACCATCCCTGGGGTCGCGGTTGGGTTTTTTTAGCTCTTCAATAATATCGTTGATGGTAGCGTCCCCGATACTGTACTGCTTTTTGATCCTGTCAGCGGCTTCGGCGGGCAGGCTGCCGGTAACCGTAATTGTCTGTATGTCCCTGGCCAGCTTGTAGTTTTCAGGATGCACCCAGGTATTGTCCAGGGCTTCGCCGCTTTCGGGAATTTTCAGAAACCCGGCGGCTTGTTCAAAACTTTTGGGGCCCATGCCCGGAACTGAAAGAAGCTCTTCCCTGCTTCCGATTTTTCCTTTTTCTTCCCTGTACTTTACTATCTTTTTCGCGAGGGAGCTGTTGATTCCCGAAACGTATTTTAAAAGCGAGGTACTTGCCGTGTTGAGGTTCACCCCTACGTTGTTCACAACCGATGAAACTACCTCGTCCAGGGTTTCGGATAGCTTCTTTTGGTTTACATCGTGCTGGTAGAGGCCGACGCCAATGGATTTTGGGTCTATTTTTACCAGTTCCGCCAGCGGATCCTGCAACCTGCGACCGATGGAAATTGCCCCTCGGATCGTAAGATCGAGCTCGGGGAATTCCTCCCTCGCGATATCGCTTGCCGAGTACACCGATGCCCCGTCTTCGTCCACAACCGTGTAAAGAACTTCCAGGTTGTTTTCCGCTATAACCGCTGACACGATTTCCTGCACCTCCCTGCTTCCGGTTCCGTTTCCCACGGCAATGAGCTGGATGTCGTATTTTTTTACCCCTTCAAGGATGAGTTTCTTTGCTTCTTCCACCCTGTGATTGTGGATAACAACGCTGCCAAGATACTTCCCCGTATCGTTCAGAAAAGCGCATTTTGTTCCGGTGCGTATGCCGGGATCTATGCCCATTACCCTGGTTCCCTTGATGGGCTGCTGCATAAGCAGGTTTTTAAGATTTTGGCCGAATACGGATATGCCGTGGCTGTCCGCGGCCTCGCTCTGATCCCCCCGTAGCTCGCGGATAACCGCGGGGGAGAGAAGCCTCTTTAAGCCGTCCTCAACGGCTGTCCTGTGATAATCGTTGTGAATGACGTACTTGCTGCATAGCATTTCCACAGCGGCGTTTTCATCAACATCGAAAGTAACTGAAAGCGCTTCTTCCCTTTCGCCGCGGTTAATCGCGAAGAGACGGTGAGGCTTAATTTGCGATAGGGGCTCCGTGTAGTCCCAGTACATCTGATAGGTAGAAGTTTTTTTCGCTTCTTCATCGCCCTTGCCGGTTTTTCCAGAACCTTTAACAATAATTTTTCCGTCGGCAAGGTAAAAGCTCTTTACCGTGCTCCGGTTTGCGCTTTCCTGGCTTACTTCCTCGGCTATAATGTCCATCGCCCCCTGTAAAGCGTCCTCAGCAGTGGCGACTGCCAGTTCCGGGCGCTCCGCGATCCTGGGATCGCCTTCGCCAACTATGAACTCCGCCGCCAGGGCCAGCAGGGCGGGGGCTTCCAGAGCCTTCATGGCTTCCGCCAGCGGCCCAAGGCCTTTTTCCGCGGCAAGCATTCCCCTTGTTTTTTTCTTTTTCTTGTAAGGGGCGTAAATATCTTCCAGCTCCGCAAGGGAAACCGCCAGAGTAATGTTTTCGTACAAGGCCGGTGTAAGTTTTCCCTGTTCAAAGATCAGCCGGATAATTTCGATGCGTCTGGCCTCAAGGTTCATCCCGCTCTTAAAAAGATGATCGATGTCCCTGACTTGAACTTCGTCAAGGCTGCCTGTTACTTCCTTTCTGTACCTGGCGATAAATGGCACGGTACTTCCGTCGGCAATGAGGCCAACGACCGAAGAAACCTGCCCCGTCTTGATGTTGAGCCCTTCCGCAATTCGCTTCATTAGCTCTACTTCGTTTACTTTAAGCTGTTGAATAAATTCCGCGTTCAGTTCCATAAAGGAATAATATACAAAAAGCGTTTTTTTGTAACCACGAAGGCGCGGAAGAACTTAATCAATGGTTCGTTGTTCTTTTGCGCTTCGTGGTTAAATAGACATTAGAAAGATACCGCCTGCAATTCCTCGGCCTCGACGTTTTCTTCGCTATTGCCGGAGAAAGCGCCCGCGTCTCCGTTCAGGTCATATTCCCCGCTAAAGTAAGCGGCGTCCGCAAGATTGTCCTGTTCGGAAACGGTCTCTTCGGTTTTCTTGAAGTCCGTACGGTACTCCACGTGTTCCGCCACAATAGCTACCTTGTTGTGGCTTTTCCCGTCGCTTCCTGTCCAACGATCCTGTTTTAGCCTGCCCACTACCCTGACGCCCCTGCCTTTTCGCCCCTGGGTACTGCAAGCGCTTGCAAGCTTCCCCCAGGCTTCGACCTCAAAGAAACCCGTTTCTTTTTCCAGATTGGAATCCTGCCGGAAGAAGCGGTTAGACGCGATTGAGAAATGACAAACTTGTGTACCCCTTGGTGTCGAGCGTATCAAGGGATCCCGAACCATGTTGCCTTCGATAAGGACACTGTTAAGATTGTTCATATAAGCCTCCGTTGCCCTATTACTGTCCGGAGATGAAAGATGCTTTGAAAAAACCGTGGCAAAATGACAAATGTCATAGTTTTACATATCGGGTTTTCTTTCCCCCTCCTATGGCCCGGATAGTCTGTTTGTCAGATAAACTACGCAGGATTCTTACCGCCATAGCCTGAGAGACGGCGAGGGCAGTCTCTACATCTTTTCTGACAATTTCTTCTTGTCTATCAAATAAGTAGATTACTTTTTCTTCGTTCACGGTCAAGGAAGGGCTATTGATGTGTGCATAGTGGTTGCTGGTGTTTCTGTTTGGCAGGGTAATCTTAAACGCGTTTCCGGTAGCCTGCAATTTCGGCATTTTCGCGCACTTGGCATAGCTCCGAAAAATTCTTTGGATGCCCGTGCCATAGGCTTCTATTAAGTGAAGCCGGTAAAACACATTGGCAAGATTAATATTTCGGGGCGCCGAAAGGCCCAGCATTATATCGTCAAGAGAAATACCCTTTAAAAGACCGCCGACAGAAACGAACTCAATACGGTCGTCAAAGATACTGATTAAGGTACTGCCTAATCATTTTGTCAACTATGCGTAGCCTTCCCAACAAAAGCAAAGTCTGCTACAATTTGGCTATGATCAAAAAACGCCGTTTTTTAGGTTTTCTTCTTCTCTTTATTGTCCTTGCTTTTATTCTTTTTCCCGCTAAGGTTTCGGCCCAGGACGGAAAAGGGAAAGCCTGGATCATTCCCATTCAGGGGGATATTGAGCCCTCACTGACGGCCTTTGTGCGGCGGGAAGCCCGTAAGGCGTTGGCTGAAGGGGCGGAATGCCTGATTTTTGAAATTGACACCTTTGGCGGACGGGTTGATTCGGCCCTGCAAATAACATCCTTTATTATGTCCGTAAAAAACGCCCGCACAATTGCCTGGGTAAACAACAGTGAAAACTCCATGGGGGTAAGCTGGTCGGCAGGGGCGCTCATTGCCTTTTCCTGCCAGGATATTTTCATGGCCCCGGGAACTTCGATGGGGGCTGCCGCCCCGGTAGTACAAGGAGCCGGGGGCGAAATGGAAGGCGCTGGGGAAAAGTCTGTGGCGGCAGTCCGCTCGCAAATGGCGGCCCTTGCGGAAAGAAACGGGTATCCGGTGGGGCTTGCTCTGGCTATGGTGGATTACGATGTGGAACTCTGGGATGTTAACGTGGACGGCCAGACCAGGGCCCTTACTTTGACGGAACTGGAGCGCCTTGAAAAAGAAGGCTCGTCAGGCATAGAACGCGTTGGAATCATTTCACCTGTGGGAAAGCTTCTTTCATTATCGGCAGGGGAAGCCCTGCGTTACGGACTTGCGTCGGGCCTTGTTGAAAACAGGGAAAATCTTCTTTCGGCAATTAATTTCAGGGGGGATGTTGTTGACTCAAGTCCCAGCGCGGCTGACTTCATAATTTCCTTTCTTACATCGGCCCCGGTGCAAACCATACTTATCCTTTTGGCCCTTGTTATGATCTTTTTGGAGATACAAACGCCGGGTTTCGGCATTCCCGGCATTACGGCGGTTATTTCCTTTCTTATAGTTTTTGGTACCAGCGCCCTGTTGGGCCGGGTCGGCTCCCTGGAGATAATTATTTTGCTGGCAGGCCTGGCGCTTTTGGCGGTGGAACTCTTTGTAATTCCTGGTTTCGGGGTAGTGGGTATTTCAGGCTTTATTTGTATTGGCCTTTCCCTGATTCTGTCTATGCAGGATTTTGTGATTCCGCGTTTTGACTGGGAGTGGGCGCTTTTTGGCAGAAACGCCCTTGTGGTTTTTATCGGTCTTCTGGCGGCCATTACCGGAATCGCGATAATCGCCCTTTTGGGTCCGCGATTAAAAATGTTTGACAGGATCATGCTCAAGGCGCAAATTACCGGAACAGCCGGCGGGCCGGATCCTGATTCCCCGGCAGGCAAGGAAATTATTCCCATGGAGGACGAGGAAAACCTGTCTGCTCTGGTTGGTAAAATCGGCGTCGCCGATTCGATCCTGCGGCCTGCGGGTAAGGCAGTGATCAATGACAAGGTTTACAGTGTTGAAGCTGACAATGAATTTATGGAAGCGGGCAGGGGTATTATAGTAACCCGTGTCCGGGGCAACAGAATTATTGTGAGAAGAGTTTAGTCAAAAGATTTTAATCTTAAAGGAGTAAAAAATGGTACCGTATTTTTTTGTGACGATTCTTATCGGTTTATTGGCCCTTGGATTTTTAATCCTGTTTTTCCGTTTCTTCGGGCTTTGGTTCAGGGCGCTTTTGTCCGGGGCCCATGTCGGCATGGGACGGCTTATCGGAATGTGGCTCCGGCACGTGAACGCCGGGGTTATAGTTGACTCCCGGATCATGCTCTCCAAAGCGGGGATAGATATTTCTTCCGATATGCTGGAAACCCACTATCTGGCCAGGGGGGACGTGATGAAGGTGAGCCGCGCCATGGTTGCGGCCAACAAGGCCAACATCCCCTTGCCTTTCCAGCGGGCCGCGGCCATAGATCTGGCAGGCCGGGACGTTCTGGAAGCGGTGCGGACCAGCGTCAACCCCAAGGTAATTGACTGCCCGGATCCATCCAAGGGGAAGCACACCATCGACGCGGTCGCCAAGGATGGTATTCAGATCTGTGTAAAAGCGAGGGTAACGGTACGTTCCAACATTGAACGGCTTGTCGGCGGCGCTACCGAGGAAACCATCATCGCGCGGGTTGGTGAAGGCATCGTTACCACTATAGGGTCTTCCGAGAGCTATAAAGCGGTACAGGAAAATCCCGATAACATTTCCAAGACGGTCATGGACAAGGGATTGGACGCAGGAACCGCCTTTGAAATTCTTTCCATCGACATTGCCGACGTTGACGTAGGGCAGAACATCGGGGCCAAGCTCCAGGCTGAACAGGCCGAGGCGGACAAGCGCCGCTTCCAGGCGGAGGCGGAAAAACGCCGTGCTGCGGCGCAGGCCCAGGAGCAGGAAATGATCGCCCTGGTGCAGGAAAACCGCGCCAAGGTAGTTCTGGCGGAAGCGGAAATCCCCCTTGCCATAGCCGAGGCTTTTAAAAACGGGCACCTGGGGGTGATGGATTACTACCGGCTAAAGAACATCCAGGCGGACACGGATATGCGTTCCTCAATAGGGGGGAGTCCAAAGGGAAACAATGGGTGATTCCCTTTTCAATATAATCATTGTCCTCATTCCGGTGGCGATATTTATAGGCCGCATAGTTTTGCAGGCTCAGGCTAAGCGTAAACCTGAGCCCCCTAAAAGGCAGCCGCCCATACCTGTTCATTTTGAGGATTATGATGATGACGAGAGGCAATTTGCGCCCTCGGCTGTTTCAAAGCAGGCAATAAACAATAAAGCCAAGGCGGACACTTACAATCCGCCTCCTGTGGTGAATAGCGCTCCAAAACCGCCGCCCGTGATAAAAGCAAAAGCTCCTTCCGCTGAGCCGGTACAGGGTTTTTTGTATTTGAATCACCTCTCGCCCATGAAGCAGGCGGTGGTGATGGCGGAGATTTTGGGGCCTCCCAAGGGGATGGAATAAATAACAAAGAGCAAAGGGTTAGGCTCTGAAAACTCCAATATATCAATCAGGCTCTGTTTAAATTTTTTTTATTTTTTTCTTGCTTTTTATTGTGCCTATGTTATAATTGTAATAGGAGTTTGATTGTTTTATCCATCAATTTTTCGGCTGGATGGAAAAACTTGTTTCGGTATAGGGGGGCCTATGGAAAATCCGCCTAAAATATCGGTGCCGATACTGTAAGCATAAATGCTTCTTGCATAAGCGCTTTAGCAATCGGCATTATCTATTTCCTAAAAAATTTAAATATCTGTTACGCATGCCTTTGAAAGGTGTGGTATGTGCGATGCCGATTGTTGATTCGGCAAAATTGCAAAAAGGCCGGAGTTAGTCCGGCCCTTTTTAATTTCTGCCACAGTGCTACATTTACTTGGGCCACGCCGTGTAACTTTTTTTAGAAAAGCGCCCTCAACGTTTCGGTCGTTGATACTGGGCGCCTTTTTTTTGCCAATTACCAGTTGTTGCCGTATCCGCCGCCGGAACCGCGTTCCCTGCGGGGCTTGTCAATTGCTTCGTTCACCCGAAGCTGACGGCCTTCTAATTCACGTCCGTTTGTGCCCGTTATGGCGGCGGCGGCTTCTTCATCAGTACTCATCTCGATAAATCCGAAGCCCTTGGAATTGCCGGTTTCACGATCAAAAATGATCTTGGCCGATGTTACGCTGCCAAACCCGGAGAACAGGTTGCGGAGGCCGTCTTCAGTGGTATTGTAGGAAAGATTACCTACATACAGTTTCTTAGCCATTGAAAAAATTCCTTCTCCCGGAAAACAGGTGTTTTACACCCTAAGCGACCGGGCTCACGCGGACAAAAGTCTAATGGACTTTTGTCCAAATATAAATATTCACGTCCGTATTACGCAGACGACTCCAGCTCTCCCGGCAATATTTATCACCAGGACAGAGACGGGATGCAAATTAATAATATTAAGGATTTATTAAAACCAATAAATGAGAATCGCAGAATCCCTAACTTTTTACAAACCGGCGTATCCTTGGCGGATCCGCCCAAAAGCACACAATCCAAAAAGATTTTTCCTATTCAAAGTGATTATACAATTTTTTTTTAGTTTAGTCAAGACTGTTTTCGGCTTTTCTCGCTTTTTACTTTATAGAAAAAAGGGTTTTGATGACAGCCTTGATATTCTGAAAAGAGGAAAAGTCTTCGGAAGCCGGATTTTCTTCGGAAGGCTCTTCGCTAAGGGCCGGCGGGCCCAAAAAAGCGGTGAATCCAAGGTTTCCGGCGGTTCTGACCCTGGCGCTCAGGCGGCGTATGGGCATGACTTCGCCAGCCAGGGATAGTTCCCCGGCTATGGCGGTTTTAGCCGGGAGCGGAATGCCTGTTCTTGCCGAGTAGAGAACGCAGGCCAGGGCCAGTTCCACGCCCACTTCGTTTATGCGTATGCCGCCGGCCACGTTTACGTAAAGGTCCTGATCGGAGAGCCTCAGGCCCAGGTGCTTTTCGAGCACTGCGGCAACCCTGGAAACCCTTGCGCTGTCTATGTGGCCGGAAAAAACCCTGCTCATTGCGCCTTTAGCGGGGACGGTCAGGGCCTGAAGCTCTATTAAAAGGGTTCTTGAGCCTTCAAGGACAGCCGCCGTGGCTATTCCGGGCGGCAGTTCCCCGTCCCGGCGCACCATAAAAAGCAGGGAAGGGTCTTCCACCGCCTGAAGCCCCTTTGCGCCCATCGAAAAAATGCCGATTTCGTCCACTGAACCAAAGCGGTTCTTTGCGGCCCTAAGAAAGCGGGTGTCTCCGTTGTTGGCCGATGAGTCTTCAAAGTAAAGCACTGTGTCTACCATGTGTTCCAGGGATTTTGGCCCGGAAATAATGCCGTCCTTGGTAACATGGGCTGTTATGAACAGGGCTGCGTCATGTTCTTTGGCCCAGGAGATTAATTCCCACGAACAGTACTTCATCTGGTTTAAGGCGCCTGGAACGACTCCCAATTCGGCGCTGAAAAGGGTTTGGGCGGAATCCGCCATTACAAGCACCGGTTTTGCCGTTTCCAAAATGGCAAGGATGTCGTCCAGATTCCCTGAGCAAAAAATTTCTATCCGGTCTCCCTTTATGCCCAGCCGTTCGGCGCGCATTTTCACCTGCCCGGCGGATTCCTCGCCGGAAATGAAAAGCACGCGCCCTTTTGTCTCCGAGGCTGCCGCCGCCTGCAATAGCAGGGTGGATTTGCCAATCCCGGGCTCGCCTCCCACGAGAATGGCGGAGCGCTTCATGATGCCGCCCCCCAAAACCCGGTCCAGCTCCGGGATTCCGCTTTTGATTCGCAGGCCTTCCATTGGATTAACCGACGAAAGAGGAATGGATATGGGCGGCGTTCCGTCCCTGGTTTTTTCCCTGCCAGTATTTGAAACAGGGGTTTCCGTAAGGGTATTCCATTCGCCGCACTCTGGGCAGCGGCCCAGCCATTTTGGCTCTTCGTGGCCGCATGACGAGCATCTAAAAATAAAGGGCTTTTGCTTTTTCACAGGAAAAGAGTATAACAAAATACACGCTATTGACCCATAGCCCGCGATAGCGGGCAGTAAATCCATTCCTTAAAAGAGCCATAGGCAAAGCCTAAGGCTTTGCCTTTAGCGAAGCCATTGACCATATAAAGAAGCTCAATCAAACTAATGCTAATTTGGAGAAGCATATGCGAAAAATTGTACAAAATATTAACAACACATGGACGATTGTCAAAAGCCGCCACCCGATTTTCACCGCGGTGTTGATGATTTTATTCTGCGCTATGTTATTGGTGTTGACGCTGGCGGGCGTTTTGACCCAAATTGATAATAATATAAAATATTCCGAAGCGCTTAAAACCATATTTACGTACCACACCGGCACGTCCGGCGCAAATAATCCCAATAACGCCATCTTTACCGTGCGTTTGATTACCATCATTTCCGGAACCTTGTTATTTTCGGGTACCATTATTTCCATCATGACAACCTTGATACGTAATTACATTACCAATCGCGACGGGGCAAAGGGGCGGCTGCGCTTATCAAACCATTTGTTGATTTTATTTTACAACAAGGAAGTCCCGGCGATTTTGGCGGATTTAATGTATAACCCCGACCAAAAAATCATATTGCTGCTGTCCGACATGAAAAAGCAGCAGGTTTTCGACGAATTGAATGCCGCCATTGCCGAATTGGACGAAAAGCCAAAGTACAAAATTAACCTTATCGTGCGCCAGGGCAACCCCGCAAGTTTAAGCGAGTTAAAAGATGTCGGCATAGAACGCGCAAGCGGTATTTTAATTATGAACAACAACGCGAGTTCCAATAACGAATTGTGGGAAGCGGATTATTTGGGCAGTTTGGATTTGGTTTTGAAATTGGGCAATTTCAATTTGCGCCCGAACGTACCTATAGGGGTGGAAACAAGCACCCAGGAAGCGTCGGAAATTATGAGTTCATTACGCAAAGACATTTTGGGATTGACCGATAAGCAAATACAGTTTTTTGCACATCATAAAAAAATTGGGCAATTTATGGCGTTGGCGGTATCTAACCCGGATTTGTGCAATGTTTTGTCGGAAATTTTGTCGTATCGCGGCTGCGAATTTTATCCCATTTCCAAAATATCGCACGAAGAATATTTGGAAAACCATTGCGCGGGTATTCCGACTGTGATGTTCGGCGATAAAATGTATTGCCTCGCCGATGATGAATCCGCCGCGCGGCGCAAACGCCCGTTCCCGTATAAAACCGAACGAAGGCTGCAAACGTCCAGGGAGGTTTTGACCAGGCGCCCGCTTAAATTGTTTGTCATCGGCAAAAACCGCAAATACAAATATTTGGTTGAGGCGTTAAAACTGACACGCCCCGACACGGTTATCAGCCATTTCGAAACCGGCGATATTCATAATTTTGTTGATACGGTAGTGAAGCAAGGCGACCGTGATTCGGTAGCCGTGGTGTTAAGCGACGATACGGTACCGCCCAAAAATTACGACGCAAATGTGTTTTGGACTATTATTGAATTGTCGCGTGTGGCAAGTATCAAGGAACGTCCGTTTAAAATCTTTGCCGAAATTATTGACCCAAAAAATCAAAAAAGTTTGGAAAATTTGAACATTCAAAATTTCGTCATTTCTACCCAGATTGTTTCGACTTTTTCAAACAAATTGTTGAACGACGCAAATTCCGTTTATTTTTACGAAGAATTGTTCGTTATTCCGTCAAATTATTTCGACATCGACGTTTCGCAAGCGAACGAAATATTCGATATTAAGGAAGCGCAAACCTTTTCGTCGTATGCCGAATTTGTCCATGCGGGCTATTACGGTACTCGTGGGGCGGGTAAGGCGATTATGCCCTTTGGCATTTATACCGACGCTAAAAATTACGTTTTGTTTTGCGCCGAATTGGACAAAAAACGCGACTTTGTTGTAAATCCCACCGATAAAATCATTTACGCATGTATCAAAAAAGGGCGGTATTAATACCCTTATTGGTACATCACTATGTAAGGCCGTGGGTTAAGGCTAAACACTTCTTTCGGGCTTAAAAGAGGATAGTCGACACCGGCTCCTGGGATACCGAAATCAAAGAAAAGCTTGAATGCCTTTACCGGCATATTGGTAGCCAGCGCGTTAAAAGCGTACGCGGCTCTCTTTACGTTGGGGGGGCCGAATCCGTCCGCGCAATGCACCAGGCGGACTCTGGAAAAATTGCTTTCCACTTTTTCGCGGTTGGAAATCATGCGGTAGTTAAACTGGTGGATTACCAAAAGCCGCTCGCCCGGAATTTGGTTTTCGATGATGTAGTCTTCCATAATGCGCTGTACCTGATTTATCTCCGCCGCCGTTACGGTCCCTATTTCCGCCATCGGCTTTGTGGTCCGCCATTCAGGATCGAGGGCGAGGTGGATATTCGGATATTTAAGCCAGGGCAACATTCTCTTGATGGCCTCTTCTGGTTTATATTTGCCTATCTGGTGATCGATGAAGACAAGCATGTCATTTTCCAGGGCAAATTCGATGTATTCCTTTAGCAGGGATTCACCGATTATGCCTATGTCCCCGCCCGGCCACACCGTACCGTAGATGATGTAGAAGGCCTTTCGTACATTTCTGCCTCCAACCGCCTGGTATTCATTTGCCAGGACGCCAAGCTTTTCGTTTAGTTCTTCCTTTGAGAAGCGCCCAAGGATGCCCATGTTTTTTGATCTGGGATGGCCGTAGAAAGCGAGTATGTCGCTGTTAAGCAAAATGGACTCCCAATGGGGGGGGGGCGTGCTCAGGGTTTCGCCTTCTGTTGGTACCCAGTAGGGCCGCCCCGCGTCTGTTGCGTCAAAGGCTGAAAGATACTCGGTGTAAAAAGCCGCGGGAAAAAGCGGAGGCAGTTCTTTGGCAGAATTTGTTTCACCGGCGACAGGAGGTATGCCGGCAGTTTCCGCTTCTGCGGTCATGGCGCAAAACAAGAGGGCGAGAAGGCATAGCTTTCGGGAAAACCTGAGAAACATTGCCATTTATTATCGGCATAAAGGCGTAAAAATTCTTGACAATTTGATCATCCGGAATGATAGTTTTAGTATGCAGCTTCAGCGGCCGTCCATGTCTCAATCCCAAAGATTCTCCATGAATCCGCAGCTTTTCCAGTCCATTAAGATGATGGAGCTGCCAATATTCGATCTAAGGGAGAAAATCGAGGAGGAATTGGAGAGAAACCCTGCATTGGAGGTTTTGGAGGATCGCACGACGGTTTCGATTGATGACGCGCCTGACGCAAAAGAAGAAGAGTACGAGTATTTTGAAAGCACTTCCGATTCCGGCTATGTTTCCGGCGGGGCGCAGGCGGCTGCCGACGAAAAGCAGCGCTTTATCGAAGGGGCGCTTTCCCACCCGGAGACCCTTCAGGAACACCTGCTTTGGCAGCTTAGGCTTGAGCCTGTCGACGGGAACCTAAGGCGCGTCGGTGAATTGCTAATTCAAAACCTGGACGAGGACGGTTTTCACAAGGAGCCTGTCGAGCTTCTTCTGCGGAACGAGGAGCCCGCCTTGATTGCCGGGGCGCTTAAGGTGGTTCGCGCTCTGGACCCGCCAGGAACCTGCACGGCGGACTACAAAGAATCCCTTGAGGTGCAGCTCGCCCTGCTTCCGGATGCACCCTCCGGCGCAAAGGAAGCCCTTGCGCATTTGGAGCTTCTGGAAAAGGGTAATACAGCCGAAGCGGCAAAAAAGATGGGCTGTACCGAAGAGGAGATGGCCCGTATTTTTGAGGTAATAAAGGAACTTTCGCCTTTTCCGGGAAGGTGCTTTTCCAGCGGAGAAACCCGCTATGTTGTGCCGGATGTTCAGGTAGTCAGAAAGGAAGGGGAGTTTGTCATTATCCTTAACGAAGAGGAAATTCCGGTTTTGGGGATAAACCCGTTTTTTATGGAAGTTGCCGCGCGCCCGCGTTCTTCAGGCGAAAGGGAGAATGAGGAAGAAAAACCTGCCAGGGACTTTGTAAGGGAAAACATCAGAGAGGCCAGGTGGTTTATCAATTCAATTAACCAGAGGAACCATACTCTTTTAAAAGTCGCCAGGGGAATAGTGGAATTCCAGCGCGCCTTTTTTTCGGACGGCCCAAAGTACCTTGCCCCGCTTACCCTCAGGGACATTTCCGAGGAAATCGGCCTTCACGAAACCACCGTGTCCCGCGCCGCAAATGGCAAGTATATGCAGACGGAATGGGGCATTTTTGAACTGCGTCACTTTTTTACCAATTCCATTACCGGAACCGGGTCGGGCGGCTCCAGGTATTCAAAGGAAGGCGTAAAGGAGATAATAAAGGATATTTTAAAATCCGATGAAACTCGTCTTTCGGATAAGGACATCGTGGAGCTTCTATCTAACCGGGGTATTACCCTGGCGCGAAGGACGGTGGCTAAATACAGAAACGAGCTGGATTTGGGTTCATCCTATGAGCGATAAAAAAATTTTTGGAGGGAAAACATGAACACGGAAGTTAAAGCGGTACATTTTACAATGGGGAATGATGCAAGAGAGTATATTGAAAAAAAAATAACCCGAATTCACAACCCTGAAAAAATGATTGTGGATTTGCTCTTTACCATTACTAAAGGCAAGGACTTTTCCGCCGAGGTAACGGTTAACTTTTCCTGGGGACATACGATTCATCTGAAAGAAAAAGATTTTGAGCTTAATCCGGCTATCGACAAGTTGATGGACAAGCTGGACGCAAAGATTGCGAAAGAAAAAGAGAAGGTAAAAGAGAAACGCTAATTTATACGAATAAACCCAACAACTAAGCCCGAAGCCGCCACGCAAGCCCTTGCCGCGGGCTAGACGGGAACCGATAGTTGCGTCCCGTCAAGGGACGTTAATTTAATAAAGTAACGCGTTCCGGCGCAGGAAAACCACAATGCCTGTACAAATATAGGCTGGCTTTAGCCAGCCATATGCGCCGCGGGCGTGGCCTATATTTACGCACGTTGCGCCCACTGTTCTTGCTAAAGTAAAAACGCCATTATTGAATGGTTCGGGCATTTCTTGGGCTACACCATGCCATATTTTTTCAAAAACGCGGCATATTGCCGCGCAAATATTTGGTGTGGCCTGACCATTTTTCTCGCACGCCGTGCGCCCACGGCAAGGGCTTGCGTGGCGGCTTCAGACAAAGCCAGGAGTTATTCAAATAAAATAGGTTTCATATTCGGTAGTATTCTGCATATCACCCCGCGCTTATTGCGCCGCGAACGCCGCTTCCCATTCGGCGATGGACTCCTGGAATTTATCAAACGTTTCCCGTCTTACGAAATTAGAACCCCAATCATCTGGGTGGTCAATATCAAACCTAAGATATTTGCTTTCGCCGAGCGAAGCTTTGCGCAGCACTTCAAAGACAGTCCAGAGCGCCTCGTCCGTTACGCCCGCCTGTTTCGGATCGCGGCAGGCAAGCAGGAAACGCGCTATCTTAAGCACATCTTCTTTGCTTGCCCGGATCAATGGGGGAGCCATGCTTACGTTGCCAGCAGATCCCACTGATAAGGCTGTCTCCGCATAACCACTAAAATAGTTATTGAACCATGGCGTCGAGTGGATGAAAGGCGGAAGAGAAGGGTCTTTGGCGCGAGCAGCGTCGTACGCATCCGGATCAGTTGACAAGACAATATATTTTGACTGCGTTTCTACTGCGTTTTGCATGTCTGCGTATACATATGCATCGGAATAGCGCTCATCTGTATAAAACCATGGTAAGAATTCCATCAACATCCAGGTGGCTGCACATATATCGGGGCGCATCCCTGTCATAAAGCTAAACCAATCGCCGCTTGCATTTTGGAACAGATGCATTGTTTCATGCGTAAAGGCTACATGTATATCTCTGCGCAGTATAGTCGTGTCAATATCTAATTCTTTTAATTGGCTCAGCCAATTACTACAATAATCCACACTTAAATTAATTTGCTCCAGACCGCCAACCACCCAGGCTTTGCCAGTCTTGTTGTCCCACAGAACGGTTTTAATTTTGTTTGTCTTGACATAATTCGCCATCCAGTCCCCCACATGCTCATTCTCCGCATACATAAGCCAAATAAGGTCATTCAATTCTTCGAGATCGGAATCCGGTTTGCCGGACTCATTTTCTATGACATAATCGGCCGGATTAAAATTGGCATAGTCGGAATAATGATTTTTCGGAGGGGTGGTGGGCTCAGTTGGCTGAGTGTTGCCGTCATCGGGATTACTCGGTTCGGTACCACCTTGCGTAGAGCCTTGGCCTAACAAGTCGCCCAGCATATTTTCGCACGAGGTTACGCTTATCAGCGCAAGCGCCAGCATTAAGGTGAATAATATTTTGGGAATAATTCCGATTAGTTTTCTCAAGTTGGTCATAAAAACTCCTTATATGGTGACTGACATCATTGCGTCACTTTGTTATATGCCGCGCGATTATTACAGTCATTGTTTTGATAATTGAACATCATACCTATTATTTAAATCACGTAAATCCTGCCAGATACCTGCAATACTGTAACTATTTACATTAAAATTGGTGAATATGAAAATAGCACGATTTATGTTCCGATTGTTTTGTTCTTTCTCATATAGTGTCAATGTCCCATTTATAATATTCCCAGTAAGCTCAATAGGGTCACCCCATTTACCGTTTAAATAATACCTGTAGGAGGAATTGATCACATCGTTTGAGGCAGTAATATTACCAATATCTAACCAAATATTATATATTTGAGAACCTGTCATTCGCCCAGAATAAGATGTAGGTTGAGGATTTGGTGAATGCCCTTTATCTGGATTACCGCTTTTAATTAATCCAGCTATTTTATTGGCAATTGTGGAAGCATATATACTCCATTCCGCATTTCCACCTCCCTCTGTTGCTGTTGATGTTATATATTTTATAATTATGTTTTGAAAATCATCTGAATATAATTCAGCGGTATTTAACTTTTGAGAACCTGCTTTAACATAAATATCAAAGATGTTGCCAACACTTCTTTTAAAAGAAAAAGAATACTGCCAATTTGTTGCATAAACATCTGTGATCCGAAAATTATAATCAAAAGCATAGCTATAAGCAGTACCCAATACTTCATATTTGAGTCTGGTTCCTATCTGTTCTTGTGCAAAGACAGAAAAAACGGCAATAAACAAAACAAAAAGAATAACCATAGATTTCCTCATATAAAACTCCTAATACGGTAAATTCAGCGGTTTTGCCGCTGTAGGTTACTTTAACTATCTAATTTCCCATTCTATTAGTTTACTGCAAATGAAAATTCGCTAAAGGCGACAATACTACCAGTTGTCGGCAAAAAGTGGCTATTTTCGGTTCTTAGGTCATCATCGTAGAACTCCATTATCTATAGTCTAAAATAAAAATTAATATTTGTCAACTTTTAGACAATAAAGCCATATTATACAATAATAGACAATTTGTCAGTATGGCTATGTATGCCTATCATTGCTTCATAGGCAAATGACAAATATTAAGCAATTAGTGGCCTTGAATATTAAGCAATACAGGTTAAAATGCGGCTTAACTCAAGCCAAGCTCGCTGAAAAGGCTAATGCGTCCACCCAATATATCACTATGATTGAACTTGGGCGCAAATTTCCCAGTCTTGAACTGCTGGAACGGCTGGCAGCAGCCCTTGAAATTGATAATTTGGATTTATTTTCACCGCCCCCATTTCCATCGGAAAATCTATTAAATCACCAAAAAACATTTTTAGCTGAATTGGAAAAAGAGATAGGCACATCGGTCAATAAAGCAGTGAAAAATGTAGTAAATAACTATTTACTTACACCCGGTACCTGACACCATTTTTTTCAATTTTCCCAAGAATTCAAAGCAAAACAAATCCCCGTGCAGTATATAGGGCGGGGGTCTAAGAACCATACCTTCGGTTCTATGCCGCGAGCTCCGCGATGGAACCTGCTTAAACATCTTAGGGACAGACGCGGGTATAAGATTGCGGAAACGAGCCCTGGGATATATACTGTGAGCGGGGGCGTATTTTGAGGCGATAATGCGCGCGAATTTCGGTATAATTAGGAGGCTATAAGAATGGGCGCGAACACCAAATACAAAGACAGCGTTTTTTCCCTCCTCTTCAGCGACCCCGACTTGCTGAGGGAGCTTTACTGCGCCCTGGAAGGCATTACCCTGCCCCATGACATACCGGTTACCATCAATACCCTGCAAGACGTGCTTTTTATGGGCAGGATAAACGACATATCGTTCAAAATAGGCGGAAAGCTGGTAATCCTTATCGAGCACCAGTCAACAATAAACCCGAACATGGCCCTCAGGCTTTTGCTGTACATAGCCAGGGTGTACGATAAGATCGTCGGGGATAATAAAAAGATATATACCACAAACCTCATCCCCCTTCCGAGGCCTGAATTTTTTGTGTTGTACAACGGAATATCGCCATATCCCGACGAGGAGACGCTGAGGCTATCCGAAGCCTTTGAGTCGGCAGCATCTCTGGGCATACCGGATAAAGGAATCCCTTCGCTTGAGCTTACGGCAAGGGTAATCAACATCAACAAGGGAAGGAACGAGAAGATAGTACAGAGATGCAAAACGCTGAACGGGTATTGCGCGTTCATTGGGAAAGTCCGGGAGTACGAAAATGAAGGCTATAGCCTTGAGGAAGCCATAAGAAAGGCGGTAACATACTGCCGCGACCATGACATATTGAAAGAGTTTTTGGAAGCGAATGCGAAGGAGGTGATGACTATGTTGTTGACGGAATGGAACTTGGATGACGCAAGACAAGTCTGGTATGAAGAGGGCATTGAGAAAGGCAGGGAAGAAGGCCTGGAAGAAACAGCCCGAAACGCCCTGGCGCAAGGCTTGTCGATAGAAATTGTCCAGAAAATTACCGGCCTTGATATGGAAACAATAAAAAACCTTCAGGCCGCATTATAATGTCCCTGTTGCGCGCTAGGAAAGGGATTATATGTTATAGAGCCATCGGGGGAAACTTTCAATATTATTCCTCCAAACGGCCAACCGAAAGAATGGTAAATAAAATCCGCTTATGAAAGTTTTGGGCATTGAGACATCCTGCGATGAGTGCGCCGCTGCGGTGGTAGAAGACGGGAAAAAAATACTCTCCAACGTGGTGGCTACACAAATCCCCTTTCACACGGCCTATAACGGCGTAGTGCCTGAGATAGCTTCAAGAAAGCACACCGAATGGATAGTTCGCGTTGTGCAGGAAGCTTTGGACAAAGCCCAGGTCAAAGTCTGCGATGTAGACGCTGTTGCCGCCACCGCCCATCCCGGCCTTTTGGGGTCGTTGCTGGTGGGCCTGAGTTTTGCCAAGGCTTTTGCCTGGGCAAGGGACATACCCTTTATCGCCGTTGATCATATGCTGGCCCACCTTTACGCGCCCCGGCTAGAAAATGCGAACATCGAATATCCTTTTCTGGGACTGCTTGTGTCCGGGGGGCACAGCATTATCTGTAGGGCTGATGATTTTGACGATATAACGGTTTTGGGTACAACTATCGACGACGCGGTGGGAGAGGCTTTTGACAAGGTTTCCAAGCATTACGGTTTTGGCTATCCAGGCGGGGCGGTAATAGACAAGCTGGCCAAATCCGGGGACAGCGGGGCGTTTAGTTTTCCACTGCCCAATTTGTACAAGGGAGACCATCGTTACGATTTTTCTTACTCCGGGCTGAAAACGGCGGTGATAAACCAGCTCGATAAATTTCGCGCGGGGCCTCCCAAAGCTGGTGGTGACAGTCACGCCGATATTGCCGCCGCTTTTCAGAAAACCGCGGTGGAGATTTTATTGCGCAGTCTTTTTAACGCGGTAGAAGATACCGGCCTTAAAAAAATCATCGCAGGGGGAGGGGTAGCCGCCAACTCGTACCTTAGAGCCTCCCTTGCGGAAAGGCGGGACATTGACTGCGTTTTTCCCCCGTTTGAGCTTTGCGGCGACAACGGGGCAATGGTCGCGGGTCTTGGCTATCAGTATCTTTCAAGAGGAGAGCGCTCTTCGCTCAGGGCTCAGGCCAGCGCCAGGGTGGCTTCGTTTAAGCGAAGGTATCCTTGACACGTTTGCTGGCGTTAAGCGAAATTTGATCCGCTGATAGCGGTTATTAATGTACACACAAAAAAAGCCGGGAATCGAATTCGAGGGCTTGGAATCGATTCCCGGTTTCGTTGATCTCCTGCCGGGGAATTCAGGCTTGCTGTATTCAACCTCGGCATTTTTCCATGTAACGCTTTTTTTACATGTTTTTTTTCTATACCTAATAATTAATAAATGTAAGCTGACAGGGTAATGCCCAAAAACAAAGAAATTTAGTCGCAAAATACACCCAAAAGGCAGAAAAAATCGCTTTTTGAGGCGATAATTATAGTAAATAAAAGATTATGAAAAAATTAAATAACCAGGAGTATGAAAAAAGTGTCTCAGAAAGAAAGCTATACCGGCAGTATAGAAGTAATGCTTCAGGCACGGCAAAACGGTGAAACAGCATTTTATTTTGAACGTCCCCGGTTAAACAATCTTTTCACGGAAGCTGTAAAATATCAGTTGATCGTTGTTTGCGCCGGGGCCGGTTACGGCAAAACCAGCGCCGTTCATCACTTTTTAGAGAAATACGAAGCAACCACGCTATGGATACAGCTCACTGAGCTGGATAATGAGCGGGCGCATTTTTGGGAAACCGCTACCCATGCCATAGGGCTGATAAATAAGACTTTTGCAAAGGCAGCCAGTGAATTTGGTTTTCCGGACACCAGGGAAAAGTTAAATCATTTTATGCCCTTATTGCAAAAACACAGTGATTTGAAAAGGCGCATCATCGTGTTTGATGACTTTCATTGCATTGACGATCCGCTGATAATTCGCTTTATGGAAGAGTGTGTTCTTTTTAAAATACCGCCCGGTACTTCGGTATTTTTAATTTCCCGTTCTCCCCCGCGTGTTAAGGTAGCCAGCATGATCTACAAGGATCAAGTATTCAACATAAGTGAAAATGACCTTCGCTTTACCGAGAGCGAGCTCGCCCAATATTTTCACAGCCGGAATATTTATATTCAGCCGGAGAGCCTCCACGAAATAATGCAGGATACAGGCGGCTGGGCCTTCGCACTCAACCTCATTGCGCGGTCATATCAAAAAGCGCCGGGCTACGGGGGGTATTTGCAAAACGCGATGAAGACAAACATCTTCCAGCTTATCGAATCTGAAATCTGGAACGAAATTTCCGAACGCTTGCAGACTTTTTTGATACGCCTTTCCCTGATAGATCATCTTTCCGTGGATTTGATCTCCCTATTGGCCGAAGGTGATGAAGCCTTGATTGCCGAGCTTGATCGGCAGAACGCGTACGTGCGCCGCGACAACTACGTCAACGCGTACCTCATCCATCCTTTATTTCTGGAATTCCTGCGTAAAAAGCATGGACTCCTTTCGGATGACCGAAAACAGAAAACCTATGCGATTGCCGGGGACTGGTGCAAGAAGAACGGTTTCAGGATTGACGCGCTGACATACTATGAAAAGACAAAAAATTATCAGGGAATCGTATCAATTTTGGATGAATTAACCACCCAAATTCCAAAAGACATTGTTAATTACGCGGCTGCGATTCTGGATAGGGCGCCGGAAGATGCGTGCTATAATGTAGCTTTTTTTGCGGACATGCACTTGCGTAGCTACATATGTCAGGGGTTACTGCAGAAATCACTTGAGCTGGTGAAACACTACGAAGCGAAATTCCTTAAACTTCCTGATAATGACATCGTAAAGAAACGTAACCTGACAAGACTATATATTTGTTGGACATACATACGCTGCCTTATGAGCGTAACGGATGACATCTTCGATTATGATATTTACACTGAAAAAGCCTGCAAATGTGTACATGAGGCGGATTCGGGTAAGCTCGATATAAATTACCCTGGAGCGTGGCTTAGCTACGCCGGTTCTTCAAGAAAGGGCTCTCCGGAAGAATATATTGCCGCCATAACACGTAATCAGGCGCATATATCACAAAGTCATCTTAAAGGGTTCATGGCCGGAGAACTGGAACTGGCTAAAGGTGAACTTGAATTCTATCGCGGTGATACTTCTTCCGCGCTGTCAAATATCATACTTGCGGTGAAGCAGACGCGAACCTGCAAACAGTTTGGTCTTATGCACAGGGCGCTGTTATATACTTTGCGTATAGCTGCCGCACAAGGGAATTTCGCGCAGGCGGAGCAGGTGATGCGGGAAACAAAAGCCCAAATGGATGAAGTTGAATACATCAACCGTTTTATGGATTACGATATATCCCTTTCATGGTATTACTGTTTTCTGGGAATGCCGGAAAAGACGACTGAGTGGCTTCAGGGAGATTTTTCGTCTTACAGCCACGCCGCTTTTATCGAAAATTTCGGAAATCAAATAAAGGCACGGTTCTGTTACGCGACAAGGAATTTTGCTCCTCTTTTGGCGTATATCGAGGAAATGAAAACGCGGGAATCAATCTTGTTCGGACGGATAGAAATGCTGGCGATGGAAGCCTGCATACATTACAAAATGAAAAACAAAAAGAAGGCTTTTTCCAGCCTGACTGAAGCCTATGAGAACGCGTCACCCAACGGCATCCTGATGCCTTTCATTGAGCTGGGAAAAGACATGCGTACCCTTACCGCAGTTGCGCTCAAACAACCAGGCGGCAAAATTCCCAAACCCTGGCTGGAAGATGTCAACCGCAGAGCCGCCTCGTACGCTAAACGCCGTACCCATGTTATCGCGGAATACAAAAAGGCCTACGGCATAAGCGACGGGATCGTTTTATCCCCGAGGGAAGCGGAAATCCTTACCGATCTGTCCCACGGCCTTTCGCGTGTGGAAATAGCGACTAACCGTAACCTGTCGGTCAACACGGTAAAGATGGTGATCAACATGCTCTACACAAAAGTCGGTGCAGAAAATTTGGCCGACCTTATCCGCATCGCGGTGGAACAAAAGTTGATCAATTAGCCGCAAAATACACCTAAAAGGCAGAAAAAATTGCTATTTGAGGCGATAATTATAATAGACAAAAGATTATGAAAAAATTAAAAAAAGCAGGAGTAAGAAAACAGTGTCTCAGAAAGAAAACTATGCAGGCAGCATAGAAGCTGTGCTCCAGGCACGGCAAAATGGTGAAACATTATTTCATTTTGAACGTTCAAGACTGAACAATCTTTTCATGGAAGCCGTAAAATACCCACTGGTAGTTGTGTGCGCCGGAGCCGGTTACGGCAAGACCAGTTCCGTCCATGATTTTTTGGAGAAATACGAAACAACCACGGCATGGGTACAACTGACGGAACTGGATAACGAGCGGGCGCATTTTTGGGAAACCGCCGTCCATGCCATAGGGCAGATAAACCAGGATTTAGCCATAGCGACAAATAAATTTGGCTTTCCTGATACCAAAGAAAAGCTAAAGCACTACACGGCCATCATTCAAAATCATATTGATATGAAAAGGCGCATCATCGTGTTTGATGACTTTCATTGCATTGACGATCCGCTGATAATTCGCTTTATGGAAGAGTGCATCCTCTTTAAGATGCCGCCTGGCACTTCGGTATTTCTGGTTACCCGTACCGTCCCGCGCGTCAACCTGGCTGGCATGATCTACAGGGATCAGATTTTCGACATCAGCGAAAACGACCTTCGCTTTACCGAGAGCGAACTTGCCCAATATTTTCACAGCCGGAATAATTATGTTCAGCCGGAGAGCCTCCGCGAAATAATGCAGGATACAGGCGGCTGGGCATTCGCGATTAACCTCATCGCGCGGTCGTATCAAAAAGCGCCTGGCTACGGAGGGTATTTGCAAAGCGCGATGAAGACAAACATCTTCCAGCTTATCGAAACTGAAATCTGGGACGAAATCTCCGAACGCTTGCAGACCTTTTTGATACGCCTTTCCCTGATTGGCCATCTTTCCGCAGATTTGATCTTTTTATTGGCCGAAGAGGACGAAGCCTTGATTGCCGAGCTTGATCGGCAGAACGCATACGTGCGTCGCGACAGCTACGTCAACGCGTACCTTATCCACCCCTTGTTTTTGGAATTCCTGCGCAAAAAGCAGGGGCTCCTTTCGGAGGAACAAAAGCGGAAAACCTACGCGGTTGCCGGGGACTGGTGCAGCAAGAACGGTTTCAGGATTGACGCGCTCTCGTATTATGAAAAAATAAAGGATTATAAATCAATTGTAATCATTCTTTTTGGATTACCCGCCCAGATACCGGATGAAATCTCGCGCTATGCGGCGTCAATCTTTGACCGGGCACCGGCGGAAGATTTCGACAAGGTGGAATTTCTTGCCGAAATGCATCTGCGTACCTATATGTGCCAGGGTGACTGGCAAAAATCGCAAGAGCTGGTGGAATACTACGAGAAAAAATTTCTGGAACTACCCGAAGATAACCTTGTCGCCAGGCGTACTCTGGCAAGGCTGTATGTTTGCTGGGCATATTTGCGCGCCCTGGTTGGCTTAACGGAAGATGTCTACGATTTTGACATTTACATGGGAAAGGCCTGCAAAATAATATCCTCGTCAATGGATCCGGGCAGGTTAGGCCCTCATTGTACAGGCGCCTGGATGAACTGTGTTGGTTCTTCAAGGAAAGGCGCGCCGGAAGATTATATTGCCGCTCTGGAGCGCAACCAGGTGAACATATCGCCCAGCTATATCAGTGGTTACACGGCGGGAGAGGCGGAATTGGCGCGCGGTGAGCTTGAGTTCTACCGGGGCGATGCCGCCTCCGCGATACCTCATGTTACCCTTGGTTTAAAAAAGGCGCGGGACAAAGAACAGCCCGGCCTTATTCACAGAGCGCTGTACATTGCGTTACGAATAGCCGCCTCGCAGGGAAATTTTGTCCAGGCTGAACAGATCATGAAAGAAACAAAAGACATATTAAATGACACTGGATACTTCGGTCGTTTTGTCGATTACGATATTTCCCTTTCATGGTATTACTGTTTCCTTGGTATGCCGGAGAAGATAGTTGACTGGGTAAAAGAGGAATTTTCATTTTTCAGTCATCCCGGCTTTATTGAAAATTTCAAGAACCAGATAAAAGCCCGGTATTACTATATAACAAGAAAATATACTCCCCTTCTTGTACACATTGACGAGATGAAGAGGCGGGAATCGTTTCTGTTCGAGCGTATTGAAATGCTGGCGATGGAGGCTTGCATTCAGTACAAAATAAAGAACAAAAGAAAAGCTTTTTCCATATTTTTTGAAGCTTATGAAAACGCGCTGCCCAACGGTATCCTGATGCCTTTCATTGAGCTGGGCAAGGATATGCGTACCCTTACCGCAGTCGCGCTCAAACAGCCAGGCGGCAAAATTCCCAAACCCTGGCTGGAAGATGTCAACCGCAGAGCCGCATCTTACGCAAAACGCAGAACCCATGTTATCGCGGAATACAAAAAGGCCTACGGCATAACCGACGGGATTGTTTTTTCCCCAAGGGAAGCGGAAATCCTGAGCGATTTATCCCATGGTCTTTCCCGTGTGGAAATCGCTACCAACCGCAACCTTTCGGTCAACACCGTAAAAATGGTGATCAACATGCTTTACACAAAGGTCGGCGCGGAAAACCTGGCCGACCTAATCCGCATCGCGGTAGAACAGAAGCTGATATAGGGAACCTGATTGGTTCCCTAATAAATATTTTACTGGCAGGCAATACGGAAACCCGTAAACTGGCCTTCGGTGTTGGCCAAATGCGGTCTGTGGTTTTGGCGGTTTACTGAACGGATTGCTATAGGCAGAGAGCTGTAGCATCCGCCTCGCAGCACACGGGTATGGTCGTCATTAATATTTACCGTATCATGGCCAGCTCCTCTCGGATCAGACACAGAAATATCGGGATAACTTGTACTATACTGATCCCAGCACCACTCCCACACATTCCCGCTCATATCGTAAATACTCAGGCCATTAGGCGCTTTTGTTCCTACAGTGTGAGTGGTATGCCTGCTGTTTACAGAATACCAGGCTACAGAATCCGGATCATCACTACCGGAATACACAAAATAATTTCCCGTAGATTCGTTTATCTCTCCCTTTCCCTTGGCCGCGTACTCCCACTCTGCCTCGGTAGGCAGGCGGTAACCGTTATTATCCCAATGCACAGTTACCTTCATGTGGTTTATTGGGTAACCAGTAGCCGGTGATCTATCTTCCAAATCATAAACCGGGGAAAGCCCTTCCTGTACGCTGAGTTTGTTGCAGAATTCCAACGCTTCATACCAGTTGATGCTCTCCACCGGATGGTTGACGCCCCTGAAATGACTGGGATTGTAGCCCATTACCGACTCAAACAGTGACTGGGTTACTTCATATCTGGAAATGTAATAATCGTAGGTGATGGTTACTTCGTGCCGGGGATGTTCACCGATCTCGGCGACGTATTCACCATCAGGGCTTCCCATTTGGAAGGTACTTGCCGGCACCGAAACCAACACCGAAACCATATCCAGTTTCCATTTGGCGTAGAGCGTGATATCAGCGGTCACCGGCTCTGAAAAATCGTAAGGTATGGAAAAAGTATTGTTATCAGTATACCACCCGTAAAATAAATACCATATTCTTGCAGGAGTACTCGGCTGGGTTGCACTCTCACCGGGTTTTAACGTTTGGCTTGATATTGGACTGCCGCCGTTGGTTTCAAAGCTTACGGTAATCTCGGTTACCCACTTCGCATAGAGGGTAATGTCTCCTGTTACCGGTGTTGAAAAATAGTAAGGCATGGAAAAGGTATTATTATCTGTATACCATCCTTCAAAGATATACCACATACGTGCAGGATCGCTCGGTCGTGATACCTTACTACCGTATTTTATTATTTGGCTTGATATTGGACTGCCGCCATTAGTTTCAAAGTTAACAGTGAATTCGGAGATAATCCACTTCGCATAGAGGGTAATGTCTTTTGTTACCGGAGTAATGGAAGAAAAAACATATTTAGTGGTGAAGGTATCATTATCGGTATACCAGCCGTCAAAAGTAGCCCCGGCACGGGCAGGAATTTCATCAGTATCGAAATTTAACGCATCGCCAATATGTACAGTTCGCGGTAAAATGGCGGTTCCGCCGTTGCTGTCAAAGCTAACAACGGCCACTCTGCGGTCGCCTGAGCCGGTGCCCGAACCGTCCCCGGTGCCCGTGCCGTCCCCGGTGCCCGTGCCGTCCCCGGTGCCCGTGCCGTCCCCGGTACCTGAGCCATCACCCGTACCTGAACCACCTGATGAAACTGGTTCCCACTTCGCATATAAAGTTAAGTCTTTGGTAACTTTACTATAAAAATTGTACGGTTTGGAAAAAGTATTGTTGTCGGTAAACCAGCCTTTAAAAACGTATCCTTCCCTTTTTGGATCCCCAGGCTGATACACCATATGATTCTTTACAACATACTCACCGGCTTCATGTTGGCCGCCGTTAGGCTCAAAGAAGACGCGATAGGATACCGGACCGCTTGAATCGTCGGGGCAGTCGCAGGCCGCAAACAGCAAAGCAACCGCCAGGATAAATGAAAGGCGCAAAATCAAAGAAAATGACGCATTTCTTTTTTTCATGGCATTTTTTCTCTCTTTTACCATGTAAACGCTACATTGGAAAAATCGCTGGATTCCCCACTATTTTTAAAAGCCTTTACCGCGTAACTATAATCGTCCCGTGTGAGATGAGCGTAACTATAATCCTCCCGTGTGACACGATCATAAGGGTTGCTGGGGACCTTTTTTTCAATAGGAATTAATTCTTTCGGATTGTGAGGAGGGGGTTCAGGGGGGTCGGCATTTTTGTTATATCTCTTTCCGTAAATCATATAGTAATCCGCCCCATCTACCTTGCTCCAGGCAACCCATGTCGTGTCATCATCCCATGTAGCGGTACATCCTGGCGCTTCAAGGACAAAAGACTCAGCCATCGGGGAAGCGCATCCCGAAAGAACTATGCCGACAACCGGGAAGAAAATGATTAATCCAATAGCGAACAAACGGTTTTTCACTAATTTCTCCTTATTATTAATTATTTTTTTGAATTTAATACATAAATAAAAAAAAACAAGAGAATTTCTGAAAACTGCTATTCTTTTTAGCCAAAACCGGGAATCGAACCCGGGACCTGCACATTACGAGTGTGCCGCTCTACCGACTGAGCTATCTTGGCAGGATGTGGTGGTCTAACAATAATGTGTCTACATTATTGTTGGACTTCACTCCCTAGTATACAAGATTTGCCGCAAGAAATTCCAGTCTGCTTTCTAGGGCGCATGTTAAAATGGCTCCTTGCCCAGCATTGGGATATTAAATAGTATGGAGAGGGAGGAATCTATGGCTGATGCGGTAAACCCATACCAAAGTCCCGAAGCGGCTGTTGTTCCCGAAAAGCCCATGGCTATTCAGGGAACGCTTACGGAAACCATGCTGGCTTATCTGAAGGGGGCTACTCCCTGGCTTCGTTTGGTCGGAATTTTGGGGTTTATAAGCTCTGGTTTTGTGGCTCTGACGGGTTTTTCGGTTCTGCCCTTTATTTCAATCGTTAGCCGGGTTTGGACTGAAGTACCCGGCTTTGAATCGTTCAATAGCGCTTCCGGCGACGTTTTCAACGTGTTTATGGTGGTTTTGTTTGTCGGGGCAGGCGTACTTCTGTTTTTCCCTTCCCTCTACATATTCAGGTTCGGGGAAAAAATCCGTAGCTACCTTAAAACAGGCGCGGATGGGGAGCTGGAATTGGCATTTCGGAACAATAAATCCCTTTGGAAGTTTGCCGGGATACTCTGCATTGTACAACTGGCTTTTTTCCCGCTATTGATAATAGGCAGCATTATCGTTGCGCTTGTCGCGGCTTTTTCCTGATGCCCGATGATAGACCATGCCCGCCTGGATTCTGTGCTTGGGGTGCAAACTCCGGAAGGAATTGAATACTACCTTTATCCGGCGGGCTTTGCCGCACGCGCCTGCGCCCTTGCTATTGATAGCTTAATTCAGGGCCTTTTGGTACTCATCTTCATTGTTTTTGCGGGGGTTCTTGGCAGAGCGACGGGGATGTGGTTCTTGTTCATTTTGTCTTTTGTTATAAACTGGTTTTACCATTCGGCCTTTGATATCTTTAACTGCGGGCAGACTCCGGGAAAAAAGATAATGGGCCTTCGCGTGGTTAAAGGAGACGGCTCGCCTGTGAACCCCGGCGCGTCATTCCTCAGAAACCTTTTGCGTTTCGCGGATACCTTTATGTTCCTGTACCTAATCGCTTTTATCTGCATGCTGGTCAGTCCGGGCTTCAGGCGTTTGGGCGACTGGGTGGCGGATACTTTGGTGGTGTATGCGGACAAGGCTCAAAGCAGGTTTATTTCCCCGGCCTTAAAACGGCCTGACATGCCCTGGCTTTCTGATTTTCCCGCGCTTTCCCCTTCGCGGCGTCTGGACTATGAAGAGAAACAAGCCGTTTTAATGTTTGCCCGCCGTTACCCTTTGCTGGGCAAGGCGCGGTCCGGCGAGGTTGCCGGAATATGGGTGGAAGAGCTGCGCCCCGACGGGAACGACGCGCCCGCCGAGGCTGTTATCCTTGGCATTGCCCGTACTATTTCAGGGGCGGCTAAGTGACCCAGCAGGTTTTTGTTTTTCAACGTGAAAAGTTTTGGAACGAATTTGAGGCTTTAGTCCGCGGGGGAAAAAGAAGTTTAAGAAAAAAAGCTTCGTGGTTTCCGCAGGGCTATAGGGAGCTGACCCAGGATTTAAACACCGCGAAGGCTCACGGTTTTGATCCGTTTATAATCGAACGGCTCAATTCCCTTGTTCTGGAAGGCAGCCAAATTCTTTACGCCTCGCGTTCGCTGTCTTTGAAAGCCGTAGCGGATTTCGCGCTCAGGACTTTTCCGCAAGCGGTTCGTTCGCAGTGGCGCAGCTTTGCGGCGGCACTGCTCCTTTTTTACGGCCTGGCTTTTTTCTTTGGCTTTTTATGCGTGCGGAACCCTTCGATGGTTTTTCTGCTTTTGGGGGAAGATACGATTCAAAGCCTGGAAGAAATGTACGACCCGGATAGTTTTCATTACCTTGAACCCCGCAATGTAAGTTCCGATGCCGATATGTTCGGCTTTTACATATACAACAACATTTCCATCGCGTTCAGGACTTTCGCCGGCGGAATTTTAGGGGGTATCGGTAGCCTGGTCCTCCTCTGCTTTAACGGCGTTTTTCTTGGAGTTGCGGCGGCCCACCTTATCAACGCCGGTTTTGGCGAAACCTTTTTTCCCTTTATCATCGGCCACAGCAGTTTTGAGTTAACCGCAATCTGCCTGAGCGCCCAGGCCGGCCTTTTGCTTGGTTACAGGTTTTTTGTTACCGGGGGATTGTCCCGCTCAGCCTCCGTAAAGCTGGCGGGAAAGACAGCGCTGCCCATCATAGTCGGCGCCGCCTGTATGCTGGTTATAGCGGCCTGCGTCGAAGCGTTCTGGTCGTCACGCTTTCAGACGCCGCTACCACTGCGGTACGGCGCGGGAGCGGCAGGGTGGCTCCTGCTGGGCCTTTACTTTGTTTTTATTGGACGTAAAAAATGAATCCCATTCATAACATGGATTCTGTTCATGACAGCGCATTGTCCTTGCGAAGCAGAAGCGTCTGGGAAGCCGTTGATTCAGGCGTCCTTCTCTGGCGGAGCAACTTTGTCTTTTTTATTCCTTTTTTTGCCGTTCCGGTCTGGGTTGCGGCCTGCTGTCTGCGCCTTTTTTCGGGGGAGCTTTTCTTTATTCCATACCTTGGCCTTTGGTGGCTTAAGCCGCTGTTTGACCGCCTTATCCTTCACATTGTTTCCAAAAGGTTTTTTGGCTCCTCCTCTCAATTGAAACTTAAAGATATAGGCCGTGGAATTTCGGAAATGCGGCGCGGCCTTTTGGGGGATCTTTTGTGGAGGCGTTTCAGCCCAGGTCGCGCTGCAAAAATGCCCGTCAGGGTTCTGGAGCGCCTGGGGGCAAAACAATTTGCCATGCGAAAAAAAGTTCTTGAGGGCGGGGGAATAAATTTCTGCTCGTTTATCAGCATCCTTGGTTTGGCGCTGGAAGCTGCGCTTCTTCTTGGTGAAGTACTTTTTGCGTTAATGACGGCCAGCCTGTTTTTCCCGACCGCGATTGAGTATTTAGAAGAAAATAACCATATTGCGGAAATATTTATCTTTGCGGCGTTTTGTTTTAACTACATCCTTGTAGAAACTCTTTATGTGTGTATGGGTTTCGGCCTTTACATAAACAGCCGGGTGGAAGTTGAAGGCTGGGATCTGGAACTGCTTTTTAAGAAATTTGCTCGCCCCGTAAAAATCGCCTTGCTTATCTGCCTTTTTACCGTCCTGCCCTTTTCCGCTTACTCGCAAATTATAAGCGATTTTCCCGATGATTTTCCCGTTGCTGATGAGCAGGCTGTTCTTGATTTGCAGGAGATCCTCGCCTCCCCTGATTTTGGAAGCGAAAATGAAGGGTGGACTATACGTTTCAAAGACAGCGATTACGAAAAATTGCCCGATTTGGATTTTGAGGCGGGCCTTGAAAAAATACGGAATTTATTTGGGTTTATGCTAAGGCTCTTTGTGGTTCTTGTTATTTTAGCTTTCGCGGTTTTTGTTTTTTATTGGCTTATAAAAAACCGTCGCCGGATTATCCGTGGGGAATTATTCGCTAAAAAACCTTTCAACCTTGTTAAGAATCGGCAACCGGAAAGGTCCGGGGAAAGCGCGGAATTGCTCTTTTCAAAAGCGGAAGATTTTTTCCAAAAAGGAAATCTGCGCGAAGCCTGGGCCGCCTGCTTTTCCGGCTGCCTGGGAGCTTATACGTTTTCCTGTTCCATTGCCTTCCCCACGGACGCCACCGAGTACGACTGCCTTAACCTGATACGCGAGGCGACGGACCATCAGGAACGAGGTTTTAGTGAGATTGTCCAAAACTGGATTCTCTTTGCTTACGCGGACAGGCCTCCAGCCCAGGGAGCTTTTGAAAAAGCCCTTGCCCACGGACGCTCTCTTTTGGAGGGCAAGTGAAGCGGAATTTTCTAATTGGCATCGCAATCGCCGCTGTTGTAGCTGGTCTTCTCGTTTTGGTTTTCAATTTGTTTTTTGAAATTAGCCCCGTAACAAAATACTCCCCGCCTTCCAGGGAAGCCAGGGTAAACGAATACCTTGCCCTGGATCGCTGGCTTACGGGCATGGGAATTCCAGTGCGCGTGGAAACTTCAGGCGATATTTTTATGGTTTCCCAGGCGAAAGAAAAAAATATTTTTATTCAGGCTTCTCTTTTTGACTGGACAGATGAGGCGGTTAGTTATCTTACAAGCTGGGTAGAGAAGGGAGGAACCCTTCTTCTGGTTTTGGACTATCCCGTGTGGTGGCGGGATGAGGAGCCAATTGTCCTGCTCGATAAATTCGGAATCAGAGCGGAAGAAATATTGCCCCGCAGTCATAACGCAATTGAGGATCGGAACGGCGTTACGCGCTCTGAGCAAGTAAAACGCGGCAAGGGGAAAATTGTTGCTTTGGCTGACAGCGATTTTATGCGTTCTGCAAATCTTGACGATGAGTCCAACATTCGCCTTGCCTGGGCGCTCTTCGCTTCCGAGCCTGACAATGCAGAGAGCGGCTGGCTTTTTATCCGGGGCAAAGCAAAAGTACGCGGGCTTTTGGGCACGATTTTTCAGCAGGGGAATTTCGCCGTCCTTTTTGTTGCCGTTTTGGTTCTGCTCGTCATCTGCTTTTGGGCTGTGATACCAGGTTTTGGTTTGGTAAAATGGGATAGCGAAAAATCCTCTCGTCCCTTAAGGGAGCGTTTTTTGGCGGAGGGGCTTTTCTTAAAAAGATACGGGGCGCTGGATTTTTACAGCCAGGCGTATGTCAGGGAGATAAAAAGACAACTGGCAATGAGGGAAGGAATAATAGGAGACGAGGAAAGCATGAAGCGGGCATTGGAGATTTACGAGGGGCTGCAAAATAAGCCGGAAGATGAAAAAGGCAGTAATCTACTGGTTAGAGCTTTTCGCAAAGAGCCTTTTACATTCAGGGAATTCCCCGATTTAATAAATGCTTTTAGAACTGTGCTGGGGGGCGTGTATGTTAGAAAAACTTTCAATTGATTCCGCGGCGGACGCGCTGGAACGCGTCAAGCGGGAAATCGCAAAGGTGTTTATCGGCCAGAAAGAGCTGGTTGAGCACGCTTTTATCACCTTGCTGGCCGCCGGGCACCTCTTGGTGGAAGGCGTGCCCGGACTGGGCAAGACGCTTTTGGTTCGCGCTCTGGCAAAAGCACTGGGCGGCGATTCGCGAAGGATTCAGTTCACCCCTGATCTTATGCCCAGCGACATCACCGGCAATATCATGTTTGATGTGCAGGCTGGAAAATTTATCACGCGGAAGGGCCCGGTCTTTACCAACATCCTCATCGCGGACGAGATAAACCGTTCACCCGCAAAAACCCAGGCGGCTCTTTTTGAGGCCATGCAGGAATTCCAGGTGAGCCTTGACGGAACCGAGTACCCCCTGCCCAGGCCCTTTATGGTTTTAGCCACCGAAAATCCCTTTGAACACGAGGGCACTTACCCGCTTCCTGACGCCCAAAAGGACAGGTTTTTAATGAAGCTTTTAATTGACTATCCGGCTATGGAAGAAGAAAAGGAGATGGTCAGCCGGGTGCTTGAAGGCGGAACGGGGGCGGAACTCTTACTGGAAGGTGTTGAGGCGGTGTTGTCCCCGGAAGAATTTGTCGCAATTCGCGATACGGCCTCGCGTGTCCGCGCCGCCCCCGAGGTAATTGACTACGCGGTAAGGCTTGTTTCCGCCACCAGGGAAGGTGGGGCAATCGAGACCGGCGCTGGCCCCCGTGGTAGCCTTGCCCTTATCCGCTGCGCAAGAGGCCGTGCGCTCCTGGAGCGACGTGATTTTGTCATTCCCGACGATGTCAAAGCGCTTGCGGTTCCGGTTCTGATCCACCGCATTGCCCTTTCGTCAGAAAGCGAACTGGAAGGGCAGAACGAAGCGCAGGCGGTGAAAGCCCTCTTGTCCAGGGTTGAAGCGCCCAGGGTGGAGTTTGAATGAGGCCGGGCAGCGCACTGGGAGCCTGTCGAACTTGTAGAATTTTGCGGCAAATAACCGCAAAATTCTCTGTTTTATGGGCTCCTTTCGGAGTTTGCAAGGAAAAAAATGCTCAAAAACTGGTTTTTTTCGCATTTTCTTCATCGAAGAGGGTAAAACCCGGCAAACTCCTGGTCGCTGCCGCTCTGGCGTGGTTCCTGCTTGGTGCCGTGGGTTTTTTCTCCGACGCTATTTCGCTAATCTGGCTTTTTTCAGGGCTTTTTCTGCTGCCCGTTATTACCGCCGACGGATTGGCGCTTTTTTTCTTCGCCGATACTCTTGCCGTAAAACGCGATGTTCCGTCCTCGCTGGCGCAGGGGCAAAGGTTCACCGTAAAGCTTGAAATAAGGCGTGGGGACAAGGGTTTCCTCCCTTTCAGGATTCGGCTTTGGGATTTGCACCCCCAGTCCATGGACTGCGAGGCGTTTCCCGCGCTTTTGGACAGAAGCCTTCTTGCGGGCGAAAAAAGCGGGGCTTCGTTAATTTTTGAATACTCCCTTTTGCCGAGGGAACGGGGCCTATGGTTTTTCCGGGGGACAGAGCTGCTTTTTTCGTCCCTTTGCGGATTCTGGCGGCTTAAAGTCTTCCACCCCTGCGAAAGCTCCGGCCGTACTTACCCGGATTTTAAGAAGATAAAAGCCAAAGCGGGGACAGACCTCCGGGGCCTGTTGGAACGCACCGGCCAAAAAAATATCCGTATGCGCGGGCAGGGGCTGGAATTCAGGAGCCTTAGGGAGTACCAGGAAGGCGATTCAATCCGCGAAGTGGACTGGCGGGCTACGAGCCGGAGGAGAAAGGTTATTGTCAGGGAGTACCAGGAAGAGCAGGATCAGCAGGTGCTTTTTCTCTTGGATTCAGGCTACCGGCTCCACAGGAGCGAGGATGCCGGACGCACGCAATTTGACAGCACCCTCGAAGCGGCCCTGCTCCTTTCTTGGGTAAGCCTCAAGCACGGGGACAGCGTGGCGGTCGGCAGCTTTGGCCGGGTCAAGCGCTGGCTGGGGCCGCGAAAGGGGTTAAGCGCCTTTCCCCTGCTTATGAACGGCCTCTATGACCTGGTAAGTGGCCCTTATCCTTCATCGCCTTTTTCTGCTTTGGAGGATGCGCTCATTCGCCTAAAACGGCGGACTTTTATCATCCTTATCAGCAACTTCCGCGAAGAGGACGGCCAGTCGCTTTCCTGGATTTTAAAGCGAATTGAAAAGCGGCATTTGCTTTTAATGGTAAGTTTAAGGGAAAAAGAGTCCGAATCTCTTGCCTTAAGTCGTCCTAAAGGGGGCGAGGAGGCGCTGGAAACCGCCGCCGCTTTTTCGTACCTGGCGGCCAGAAGGGAATTGTACGCCAAATGGGAACATTCAGGCCTTTTGACACTGGAAACTTCCGCAGCCTCCCTCTCTGCGGCGCTGGTAAACCGTTACCTTATGGTAAAGCGTTCAGGCCGGTTTTAGAATAGGGAATGGGGAACAGGTAATGGGGAATAGGGAATATCTACTATAGTTAAGCTTGGTACTCCTTCGCAACGCTCCCGAACAAAAATCCTAGTCCCTAGTCCCCGATCCCTAGTCCCTATTTTGTTAGTAGTTAGTGGTTATTAGTTCCAATAAATTGCTGAAACCAGAAGCGGAATTAAGGGTTTCATTTTAGTATATTAATCGTTAGTATTAGCAGAGAGAGAAAGGCTTTGAATAAAAAAGACTATTTTACGGCTTTTTGCGTATTGCTTCTCTTTGGCGTATGTTGCTTTTTTGCCTTGGCCTTTGGCGGCGAAAAAGCGTCCTCGTTGCCCGATGACGCCGAGATTGCCGAAACTCTTCCCGTCCAGGAGGCAGAAGCGGAACTTGCTTTCCACGTGCTGGGCAGCGAAGAGGAGGAGCGGGATCTTATCCTTTTAGCGTACAGGGGCGAGGCGTTTCGTGAGGATGTGCTTGTTTTCTTTCATGATATGACCGGCTCCAGGGAAGTTGCCGAAGCGATTTTGTCCAACGCTTCCGAATACAACGTGGCTCCCGCCCTGGCTTTTTCTCTCTGTTTTGAAGAAAGCCGTTACAACCCTCGCGCCCTTCACCGCAACAAAAACGCGACCATAGACCGCGGGCTTTTCCAGTTGAATAGCGCAAGCTTTCCGAAACTCAAGTTAGAAGACTTTTATGATGCCGACGTAAATGCGAGCCATGGCATTTCCCACCTGCACTGGTGCCTGAATACCGCCGGTAGCGAGATTGCGGCGCTTGCCATGTACAACGCGGGAGAGACCAGGGTTCGTTCCGACGGAACGCCCAAATCCACCCTGGATTATGTTTCCCGGATTCTTAAGCGCCAGCGCAAAATCGAAGAGCTTTTTGCGAATTATTATTACCGCGTTGTTGAAGAAAGAAGCCCCCCAATTGAAGTAGCCAAAAAAGAGGAAAAGATCTTTTTTAGATTCAGCCTGCTTGCCCCGTTGGGGCGTTAGCAAATTCCTATTGAAAATCCTGGCCTACTGTAGCATAATAGTCGTATGAAACGTAAAATAATCACAATTTTTGTATTTTTAATCGGGATGGCAGTTTTTGCCCAGAGCCAAGATTTGTCATACTTTACCGAGGAGTTGAATAGGACAGGCGGTACCTTTTTGGATCGCCTTCATGTTTTGGAAAATGTCCGCGATCTAAATTTGACGGGAATCGGCGAATTTTATCATGGCGCCCTGAAAACCTTGCTGAATAAGATTCCTGATATAAAAACCAAAGAAGATTGGGACGCAAATGAGAATACCGCAAGAATAGCTCTGCAGGCTCTGATTGTCGAAAAGTACGCGCCGGCAGCCCCTGAAATTTGGGCTTTGGTTCAGTATTTTGATATCGCGCATGAAGAAAACGACGGGGGCGCAATGCAGGATGGGATTATCGCTCTGGGGCAGACCGGCGATCAAGACTATGTTTACCATATTGTTCTTGTCCTTGATGACTGCAATACCCATCAGACCCCGGATTTTGAAAGCAGGCGCAGGATACAACGGGCAGCAGCAGGATGTATCATCTCCCTGGAAGCCATGCATGCGATTGACGGTTACAGGCCGGTGTTTTTCGCTTATATAGGCTGGTATGATCCGTCAATAAGAAACATGGCTCACGAAGCCCTTCCCAAGATCGTGGATGATCCCGGTGAATCCATTATCGAAATTATAAGGGATAATATAAATAACTCCAATGTAAAGCTCCGCGCATGGCAGGAAATGCTGAGGAGCAATGCGCCTGATTCTTCCAAGGCAAAGGTAGCGGCTGTGGCCCTTGAAATGGGCTGGAAATATCCTACTTCCAACACCGCTTTACAGAGGGATTCCAAGCTGATGCGGTTGAGCGCCATTGACACGATCCGTATATTGGGCGTAGCGGATGATTCGGTCTATGCCGATCTTGACAGGTCTTACAACAATAATTTTGCAACCAATAATCCTGATTTTGACGAGATGTTTAGGGTGGTTGACACCTTGTCAGCCGTAAAAACAGACCAGGCTATCGGGCTACTCGTAAAATTCCTTAGTGGACTTAACGACAGAAGACGGGGCGGCATCTGGAGCGACAAGGAACGACGGAGCATGCAGTACATTATCCGCGCTTTGGGCACGACCGGAACCCAGTCCCCGGAAGCAAGGATGATTCTTCTCACCATACAGAGCTCTCAGGAATATACCGGCGCGGAACAAGGCTGGGCAAGGGACGCTCTTAGGCAGCTGGGGAATTAAACGCCGACAGGATTATTTCTCTTTTAAGTTATAGACGCCGTCCCAGCTACTGTCAGGAGAATGTTCCAGATAGATCCGGCAACGGTTAAAATAGATAGTAGAAGGTGGATCGTTCGGCCATATATCCAGAATACGCCTGAAAGCGGCGGCGGCGATGGACCAGTCCCGCTTTTCGAAAAGTTCAAGCGCGTTGTGGAACAAGTCCAGTTTTTTCTTGAGCGACGGATCGGCGTTTTCGGCCAGGGCCAGCAACTCATAAATCCGTACCGGCTCATTCATCCCTACCACCCTTATGCGATCAAGCCGTCGTGTCAAAAACCGCTCCCCTGTCTGTTGTACTGTTTTTTCCGATGCCAGTATCCAGGTTCCGTAATGTTTGTTCACTCCCTCCAGCCGCGCCGCCAGGTTCACTGAGTTGCCCATGATGGTATAGTTCATCTTCTTTTCCGTTCCCATATTTCCCACCACCATTTCTCCCGAGCCGATCCCGATCCTTGTTAAGAGGGGCGAAGAGCCCATTCCCTTTTTTATTATGTACTTGTTTATTTCTTTTTCTGTATTTTTCATTAAAATCGCGGCGTCGCAGGCCCGGAGGGCGTGATCCGGAAGTATAATTGGCGCTCCAAAAAAAGAAATGATCGCGTCTCCCTGGTATTTATCGATGGTTCCTTTATGATCCAGAATGATGTCGCTCATGGAAGAAAGGTAGTAATTGAGCATGTCTACCAACTGTTCAGGAGTCAGGGTTTCGGCAATGCGGGTGAAGCCCCTGATATCGGTAAACAGCGCTGTCATGTCGCGTTTTATCCCGCCCAGTTTGAGGCGGGTAGGGTCGGAAATAATTTCCTCAACCACGTCTTCCGACAGATAGGTGGAAAAGGCCCGGCGAAGGCTGTTGTTAAAGTACTGAAGATCGCGGGCCTGTTTTTCCAGAATTTCCTGCTGGGCTTCTATCAACCGATCTTTGGTTTTTCTGGTGGTTTCTATCACAATCATCGCGGAAAAAACCAGAAAATACGAAGCCAGCATCCGGGTTGAAGTTTTGATGTGGTAGTTAAAATTTGAAAGTCCCGGGACAAGCATTTCTGCGGATACCAGCGCAAGAAGGACCGTCGACAAAATAACTCCCGGGCGCATCCCCAGCAGCATAATCGTAGCCAACGGATAGATATAAATAAACAGAAAATTTACCCCCTGGGATTGCTTGATCCAGACTATCCAAACGCAAAATATGCCGTAAAAAATCATGAGTATTGAAGCTGGTACGCCCTGCCGGATTTTTGTCCGGGCCAGGAAAAACGTTCCTATGCACAAAAAGGCCATGCCGGCGCAGGCAGCCGCAACGTCGTACATCCCTCTTCGGAGGTTATATACGGCATAAATCAGCAGAATTATGCCGCCAAAAATGAAGCAGGTATTCATCAGCACATAGCGGATGAGGTAATCGGTCATGCCGAATTCCCGTTTTTCGCTGTATTTCCCGGATGTTACGATATTGATGAGAAATTGCGAAAATTGTTTTCCTATTGTTTTTAATGACATTGGCATAAATTATTCCTGAAATACCCGCTTTGTAAAGCTAATTAGGGAAAATCCCTATCCCGGTTTATACCAAAAAGTTAAAAATCCGCCCTTTCCCGGTAAAGGGGTTTTGACTATGTTCTCAATTCATAGTATAAATATAACAATGAAAGTTTTTGTTATTGCAATTATACTCAGCCTTTTATTCGTAGGGCTTATAGTCGCGGGCGGTATCGGAATCTGGTACATCGGCACGCGCAACGATCTCGTTAAGCTGGACGAGACCATAAACCAAAGCATGGCGGAAATCGACAACCAGCTCCAGAGGCGCAGCGATCTAATTCCCAATTTTGTGAATACAGTCAAAGGCTACGCCGCGCACGAACAGCAGGTTTACAGCGACATTGCGGACGCGCGTTCCCGCCTTGCCGGAGCAAGCACGGTAGAGGAAAAGGCGGCTGGTTACAACGATATGCAATCCGCGCTGGCGCGGCTGTTGGTCGTGGTAGAACAATATCCTGATCTTAAGGCTAACCAGAATTTCATCGCCCTGCAGGATGAGCTGGCAGGGACTGAAAACCGCCTTGCGGTAGCGCGCAAGCGTTACAACGACAGCATTACCACCTTTAATGTGCGCATACGCCAGTTTCCCGGGTCTATTGTAGCGGGCAGAATGGGTTTCGTTCCTCACGCTTATTTTGAGATTGCTGAAACTGCGCGCCAGGTTCCAACGGTACAGTTTTAAGTACAGCGAGTCAGGGTGGAAGAAAATTTTCAAAACCTCTGTAGCTTAATGGTCAGTGAGCAGCTAGAAGCGAGAAATATCAAGCTGGAAACTGTCTTACAGGCCATGCGTTCGGTACCCCGCCATCTTTTTGTTCCGGAAAATCTGCAAAAATACGCATACGATGATTCACCATTGCCTATCGGTTTGGGACAGACAATTTCACAGCCTTATATTGTCGCATACATGAGCGAGCAGCTTCAGCCGCGCAAGGGAATGAAAATTCTGGAAATCGGAACAGGATCGGGTTATCAATCCGCCATTCTTTCTTGCCTCGGCTGCGAAGTTTACACTATTGAACTGCTGGAAGAACTTGCCAACAGGGCGGAAAAAACCTTTAAAACGCTTAACCTGAGCAATGTAAAAATAAAATGCGCCAACGGCTATTCCGGCTGGCAGGAAGAAGCCCCTTTCGATGCTATCATCATTACCGCCGCTCCGGAGAAAATCCCCGAAAAGCTTGTTGGGCAATTAGCAGAAGGCGGCAGAATGATTTTGCCGGTAGGCCCTGTTAATTCCGTGCAGTATTTAAAGCTCGTTACAAAACAAGGCGGCAAGATTATTGAGAGGGAGTTGCTTCCGGTCAGGTTTGTCCCAATGGTAGGCCTGCATAAAACTACAATTTTTCGCTGAGTCTAATAAATAAAAAGCAGCAAATAACCAAACGAAGGAAAGCGGGCTGTTCCGGTTATGTAAGGCTGCAATGAGGGAAACCGACCGTTCAGAATGAATGGGCGGCTTTCCCGGAGCAGCCTTACTTTACTACCATAGCCCGCTTTCCTTCAGATGATTTTTACAAGGTGTTATTTGATTGTCTCAGCGACAAATTAAGATTTCTATTGGCTACCGTATAGCCCCGCGCCCACGGCGGTAGTGTATTCGGCGTCTTCGGGGTATTCAAAAGCGATTGAATGCATGCGTGTTATACCGGCAAGTATAGTCTGCCCCAACGGGTTATGGCTTCCTGAGCCTGTAACAATTACCCTGTCGATGTTCCGGCTCCTGGCGGCAAAGACCGAAATCATGCCGATTACCTGAAAGACCATGTTTATTATCCCCAGGGCAATGTCTTCGTTGCGGGCTGTGTCCAGCATTTTTCCAAAATTAGAGGCCGTTGATTTTTTGCCAAGAAAGCTAAAGTCTGCAACCATGATGTCTTCAAGGAGCAGATCTACAGGATCGAGGTTTCCGTCTCCGGCCAGCTTCATAATGTCTTTGAAGTCAGAAAGCGAAAGGAGTTTTTTTGCCAGACCGAGGATGGTGCCGCCGCCCACGCCCGAACCGCCCAGGTGAATTATCCTGTCCCTTTGGGCTTCTATGATAGCGGTTCCGGTTCCTATATTGGCAATGATGATATTGTCCTTGCCGGAAAGGTACATACCGCCGATGCCTATCGCGGTTATCTCGTTTACCTTTTCCGTAGGAATGCCGAACAGCTCTCCTTCGATTTTAGTTGCCCCGGCACCGGTGATCATAATCCGCTTTATGTCGGCCATCCTGATCCCGTTTTCCAGGATGATTTTGCCAAACGCGCCGGAAGCCGAAGTAATCGCGTCTTCGGCCCTGGTACTAATTTTTTTTACGACCTTGCCTTCTTCCAGCGAAACCGCCTTGGTAGTGGTACTGCCGATATCTATACCTATTATCATTCTATTAGCGTTCCGAAAGCTCCGAAAGTGGTATCGGCTTGGGCGTACTGTTTTCGCCTTCGACGCGGGAAAGCTCTTCCATAAGTTCCCGCCCGCGCTTTGAAAGTTTTGCGGGCACCTGAACCATCATCTTAATATATAGGTTTCCCCGGCGGCTCGACACGGGGACGCCTTCGTCGCGGATACGGAGCAGTTTGCCGTTCTGTATCCCAGGCGGAATCTTTACCTTAATGGATTTGCCTTCGAGGGTTGCCACCTGTATCTCGGCGCCAAGCGCTGCCTGGGTTATAGAAATCGGGATGGCGCAGTAAAGGTCTTCGCCCTCGCGTTCAAAAAATTCATGGGGCTTTACGCGAATAAAAACGTATAGGTCTCCTGTCGGGCCACCGGCCACTCCCGCGTCGCCCTGCCCGTGAATTAGCACCCGTTTGCCGTTTTCTACCCCAGGTGGAATGGTAACCATTATCTTCTGGCGTTTTTTTTGTGTGCCGGCTCCCCCACATTCCGGGCAGGGCTTCTCAATAATCTCGCCCTCGCCGTTGCATGACGGGCATGGTTGAGCCACTTGGAAAAAGCCCGCGCTATGGCGTATCTGGCCCGCTCCCTTGCAAGTGGGGCAGACTTTTCTGCTTGTCCCGCTGGCCGCGCCTGAACCCTTACAAACAGGGCAGGAGTCGTTTCTGTTGTACTGGATTTCAACCTTTGTGCCAAAAACCGCGTCCTTAAAGGATATTTCAATATCGTAGCGGAGGTTGGCCCCCTGTCTGGCTCCTCCTCCATGTCCGCCGGATGAGCGCCTGGTCCCCCCGCCAAAAATCGTGTCAAAGATGCCCGAAAAATCGCCAAAAATGTCCTCGAAGCCCCGGAACGTCTGGGAAAAGTCATGTGGCGAAGGGCCGCCCATGCCTTCTACGCCTGCAAAACCGAATTGATCGTAGGCTTGCCTTTTCTTGTCGTCTGAAAGAACACTATAAGCTTCGGCGGCTTCTTTGAATTTTTCTTCCGCCGTCTTGTCACCGGGATTCTTGTCGGGATGATATTGAAGGGCAAGTTTTCGGTACGCTCTTTTTATATCATCTGTTGAGGAATTTTTTTGGACACCGAGAACTTCATAGTAATCGCGTTTTGCCATTACTTATCGTCATCCACTACTTCATAGTCCGCATCTTCGGCGCCTTTGGTATTATTCCCGGCTCCCGTGCTGCTCGAAGGGCCGCCGGTTGGGCCGGATGTATTGCCGCCTTGCTGTGCGCCTGCCTGCTTGTAGACTTCCTCGGCTATCTTGTAGGAAACCTGCTTTAAGGCCTCGGTTTTGGATTTGATGTTTTCGATATCGCCTCCCTCCAGAGCCTTACGCAGATCCGCTATCGCTTCTTCAACCCTGGATTTATCTCCACCGCTTATCTTGTCTCCCAGCTCTTTGATGTTTTTCTCGGTGGCGTAGATCATGTTGTCCGCGTCGTTTCGGACTTCGGCCCTTTCCCTTTCTCTTTTGTCTTCTTCCGCGTGGAGTTCCGCTTCCTTTACCATGCGGTCGATTTCGCTGTCCGAAAGGCCGGAAGAGCTTTCTATACGGATCTTCTGTTCCTTGCCGGTGCCAAGGTCTTTTGCGGAAACATGGACAATGCCGTTTGCGTCAATATCAAAGGTCACTTCTATCTGCGGAATTCCCCTCGGCGCGGGCGGAATACCGACCAGGTCAAACCTGCCTAACGTACGGTTCTGGGAGGCCATCTCCCTTTCGCCCTGAAGCACCTGGATGGAAACCGCGGTCTGTCCGTCAGCAGCAGTGGAAAAAATCTGGCTTTGTTTCCATGGAATGGTGGTATTTCGGGGAATGAGTCGCGTCATTACCCCGCCCAGGGTCTCAATGCCCAGAGAAAGCGGCGTAACGTCCAGCAGGATCACGTCCTTCACGTCACCGCCCAGGATACCGCCCTGAATGGCGGCTCCAACTGCAACTGCCTCGTCGGGGTTCACGCCCTTGTTGGGCTCTTTCTTAAAGAGATCCTTTACAATCGCCTGAACCGCGGGGATTCTGGTGGAACCGCCGACAAGGATCACCTCATCAATTTGATCCTCTGAAAGTTCAGCGTCCGCAAGGGCTTTGCGGCAGGGCCCCTTGGTTCTTTCCAAAAGATCCGACACCATCTGTTCGAACTTCGCCCTGGTCAGGCTTTTCTGTAAATGCTTGGGGCCGTTCTGGTCGGCGGTTATAAAGGGCAGGTTGATTTCGGTAGTCTGGGTTGAAGATAGTTCCCTCTTTGCCTTTTCCGAAGCTTCCCTAAGCCGCTGAAGGGCCATGCGATCTTTGCCAAGGTCAATGCCGGTGTCTTTCTTGAATTCTTCAATGAGCCAATCCAGGACTTTCAGGTCGAAGTCGTCCCCTCCCAGGTGTGTGTCCCCGTTTGTGGATTTTACTTCAAAAACCCCTTGCCCCAATTCCAGAATTGAAATATCGAAAGTGCCGCCCCCCAGGTCGTAGACGGCGATTGTTTTTTCTTTCTTTTGGTCTTTGTTAAAACCGAAGGCCAGTGACGCGGCAGTCGGCTCGTTAATGATACGCTTTACGTCCAGACCCGCGATTTTCCCGGCGTCCTTTGTTGCCTGGCGCTGGGCATCGTTGAAGTAAGCTGGAACGGTAATGACCGCTTCAGTAACGGACTCGCCCAGGTAATCCTCGGCGGTCTGCTTCATCTTTTGAAGTATGAAAGCGGATATTTCTTGCGGAGAATAGGGTTTGTCGTCGATTTTTACCCTTACATCATCCCCTTGTTCCACAATACGGTAAGGCACACGCTTCATCTCGCTTGACACCTCGGAAAACCGCCTGCCCATAAACCTTTTAATTGAATAAACCGTATTCTCCGGATTGGTAATCATCTGATTTTTGGCCGGGGCGCCGACAATCCTGTCCCCCTTGTTGGTAAAGCCAACAATGGACGGAGTCGTGCGATCTCCCTCTGAATTCTGGATTACCACCGGCTCGCCCCCTTCAAGGACGGCCACACACGAGTTAGTAGTTCCTAAGTCAATGCCAATAATCTTTCCCATTTTTAAACTCCTTATTTTAATGATGTTCGAAAACTTCAGTTTTAGAACATCTACCTTTTATAATGGCAAAATACGAAGTATTTTGCGGAGATTTGTTTCGGACTTTAGTCCGCGGGAACCAACAGGGTTTCCTCTCAAATCCATTATACAAAAAAAAATCTTTTCTGTCTTGTCAATTTGACGCTTCCCCGGCTGGCGTTTCAGTGTTTTCCGGCATTAAGACCTTAACTTTGGCGAAACGGATCACCCGATCTTTTAATTGGTAGCCCTTAACGTAGTCCTCTTTGACCACCGCTTCCTGAATGCCCGCCGCCTTTTCCACCTGTAAAGCCTCGTGGCGGTTGGGATCGAAAGGCTGTCCCTCCGAATCAAAGCGCTTTAGCCCCCACTTGTTTTCAAGATCCGTATAAAGGCGCTTTTCTATCATGGTAACTCCTTCGTAAAAGCTCTTAAAGTCCTGAACGGTCTGCAAAGCAGAGCTGGTTTCAACGGATTTAATTGCCCTTTCAAAGTCGTCAATCACAGGGAGAAGGCCCAAAATCAGGTTTTGATTGGCAAAATCGGTCAATTCCTGCTTTTCCCGAATTACCCGCTTGCGGTAATTCTCAAAATCCGCAGCCTTTCTGAGGTATTGGTCGTTTAGTTCCGCCAGTTTTGCTTCCAGCTCCGCGGCCTTTTGCTCCAAATCAACAGGTTTCGCCTCTGAGCCTTCAGTCGCGGGGGAAGCAGGACTTTCCTGCTGTGCGCTGTCAGATGGAACCTCGCCCTCCGTTTTTTCTGGTGGGGAGCCTTTTATTTCCGCTTTTGAATCACAAGCGCTTCCGTGGTCATGGCTTTGTTTTGACATTAGGGCTTCCTATTTTTAAGTATTTTCCCGGTTTCCTGCAAAACCAGGAATACCCCAAAATTGAGTTTTGGGAATTTCTAATTTCCTATGTAAAAAATACAAAAATATGGCTTAAAGGTCAAGGAATTTTTGAAGAAAAATAAGAGAAAGCTTTTATAATGAAATGGGCGGTGGATTCCTTTATTTCGGTATGCCGTGGTACCGCTTGTCCAACATTGATATCTTTTCTGATGTATCAATCGTGCTTCGAGCCATGCCGTTCAAGTATCGCACCAAGGTCGGTGATTTTTTTTATTAGCTCTGTCCTTTTCACGCTGTTTTTAGTTTGCCATGGTGATGAACAAAGGAAAAATCGAAAGTTTTTATATCTTCGTATAAAGAACGGAGCATATCTTCAAATTCTTCAAGGGTTTCTCCCTGAGTAGTGTAATCGGGGTAGTCATCCAGATGACCTACATACCATCCATCATCTTTCCAATAGGTATAGCCCAGTTCCATGTGGAGTCTCCTGTCTTAGTATAATGTTTCGCTTCAAAATTGTCGAGAAGACGGAAGAACATTCGGACAAGAAAACAAGCTCAAGTTGTCCTTCCATTCCACCATTCCATTATCTTGTCATAGGCCTCTTTTATTTTGATTGTTTTCCTTGTGGCAAAGGCTATGTTTTCGCTGTTTTGGTCAGGGTGGTACTTTTTTAGCAATGTGTTGCGCGCGCTTTTGCATTTATCAGGGCCAGCGCCGAATTGCAGTTCCAGCTCGTCGTAAAAAGGTTCCAGGGTTTTTGGCGGTTCAGGCTTCTTTGGAGTCTGGCCTTTTTTTGTTACGGGTTTTGTTTTGGTTCTTGTTCCTGTTTGTTGCTCTGTTTTTGTTTCCTTTTGTTTTAAAATCTTAGTCAATAGTTTGACCAGTTCTTCCGTCTCTTCCCTTGTAAGGGCAATGCCTTTGCCGCATTTTTCATGATTGCTTTGCCAGGAGCGGATGTCCAGTTTTGCGGGTTTTCCGTTCCAGCTGACAAGGTTTACTTCCTTGTTCCAGTTCTTTGCTCCGGCGGAAAAGACCCCGAAAGATTCGATTATCTCACATTCAATTTCGTCATCTTCAACTCTATAGGCCATGGCAACGCTCCGCTTTAATCCCTTTGCCCTTTATGATAACATAGACCAATGCGCTACTATAGCACCAGAAACAAAAATGAAAGCTTTAGTTTTGCCGCCGCTTCTCTCGCAGGCCTTGCCCCGGACGGCGGGCTTTTCGTTCCGGAAGAGGTTCCGCAGTTGAGAGCCGCCGCGAAGTCTTCGCTGGGAACAATGGCGTATCCGGAAATCGCGTTTGAAACCATTGCCCCCTGGGTGGAGGGCGATATTCCCAAAGCGGCTTTGTCGGATATGCTTCAATCGGCCTATCCGTTTTCCGCGCCCCTGGTACGCGCCGGGGATCGGATGGTGCTGGAACTCTTCCACGGCCCGACTGCGGCGTTTAAGGATTTCGGCGCGCGTTTTATGGCCCGCGCTTTTTCTTACCTTCGCCGGGGAGAGGACAAACCGCTCAAGATTCTCGTAGCCACATCCGGCGACACGGGCGGGGCGGTTGCAGACGGCTTTTTCGGCGTGGAAGGAATTTCCGTAACCGTCCTCTACCCCAAAGGCAGGGTCTCTCCCTTGCAGGAGAGGCAGATTGCCGGGCTTGGCGGCAACACCTCCGCCATTGCTGTAGAAGGCAGTTTCGACGATTGCCAGCGTCTGGTAAAACAGGCCTTTGCCGATGCGGATCTGAAAAAAAAGTTTGTTTTGTCTTCGGCGAATTCGATAAACATATCACGCCTCATACCGCAGGCGGTTTATTATGCCTCAGCCGCCGGAGGTGCGCCGGAAGGAACGTTCTCGGTTCCGTCCGGCAATTTTGGAAACCTGACCGCCGGCCTTTACGCCTGGAAGATGGGAGCGCCCATCGGGAAATTTATCGCGGCCACAAACATTAATAAAACGGTGCCCGATTACCTTGAAAGCGGAAGCTACGAGGAACGTCTTTCCAAAGCCACGTTGTCCAACGCTATGGATGTAGGGGCTCCCAGCAACTTTGAGCGCATGGCGGCGCATTTTTCCTGGGACCAGATGCGCGATATTATTATGGGCGCTTCGGTCAGCGACAGCGAAACCAAAGAGACAATTTCCGGGGTGTTTGCCCGTTGCGGTTATTACCTGGATCCCCACAGCGCAGTGGCCTGGAAAGCAGCGGATAAATTAAGGGAAGCCGGGAAACTGGCGAAAGAAAAAACCCTGGCAATTTTTTCCACCGCTCATCCGGCCAAGTTTGCCGAAACGGTTGAACCCTTAACCGGGCCTGTGCCTGTTCCTCCTTCGCTTCAAAAGGCAATGGAGCGGACAGTCAAAGCAAAAACCATCCCCACGGATCCGGAAGCACTAAAAGATGCTTTATCGAAGGAGAATCTATGAAAGCCTGCCCTTGCGGTTCAGGTCGCGGCTACAGGGATTGTTGCGAGCCCTACATAAAGGGTAAGAAGCCTGTGCCCACAGCCGAAGCCTTGATGCGCAGCCGTTATTCCGCTTATGCCGAACACGAGATCGACTACATTCTTGAGACTTGTTCGCAGGATGAAAGAAAAAAGATCGATGTCAAGCAGACAAAAGAATGGAGCGAAAACTCCAAATGGCTTGGATTAAAAATTATTTCCACTGAAAAAGGCGGCGCGAAAGATACGGAAGGGATCGTAGAATTTGAAGCGTCTTACGAGATGGACAATCTAAGGGAAGCCCACCGCGAAAAGGCCTCGTTTGTAAAAATCAACGACCGCTGGTTTTACACGAAAGGCGAGGTAAAGCCTGATACCGTTGTCCGCGTTGGGCCCAAAATTGGCAGAAACGAACCCTGTCCCTGCGGTTCAGGAAAAAAATATAAACATTGTTGTGCAATGAAGGTGTAATTATGCGAATCGATCCAATGCTTAAAGACCTGGACAGTTTATTTCCGGCTGATTTTACAGGCGACCAGAAGGCGCGTGCCAGGACACAGTTTCTGAAAAACCTTTCGCTTTCTGCCCATCGCTTCTACGGCGGGAAGATGCAGACCCTGCCAAAATGCGGCATCTACGGCAATGCCTGGTTCAATGTGTGGTACACTCCCGGCGTTTCCGCCGTGTCTACGGCAATTCGCGACGCCCGGGACGCTTCGTTTGCGCTTTCAAACCGGGGAAACCTGGTAGCTGTGGTTTCGGATTCTACTCGTGTTCTGGGCGACGGAGACTGCACCCCCCCCGGCGGGCTTGGCGTAATGGAAGGGAAGGCCATGCTTATGAAGTATTTGGGCGGCATTGACGCGGTGGCCCTTTGCGTGGATTCAAGAGATAAAAACGGAAAAAACGATCCGGAGAAGCTAATCGAATTTGTTAAGATGGCGCAACATTCCTTTGGGGCGGTAAATCTGGAAGACATCAGCCAGCCTAACTGTTACAAGGTTCTGGATGAGCTTAGGGAAGCGTGCGATATTCCCGTCTGGCATGACGATGCACAGGGAACTGCCTGCGTTACGCTTGCGGCATTGATCAACGCGCTGAAACTGGCGGATAAAAAGCTTTCAGAGGCCAGAATTGTTTTGCTGGGCGCTGGGGCTTCCAACACCACAGTTGCCCGGCTCATCCTTGCCGATGGCGGCGACCCGGACAAAATGCTTGTTTTCGATTCTAGGGGCGGACTTCACAAAGGCCGGGAAGATGTTAAAAACGACAAGCTCAATTACCGGAAGTGGGAAATTTGCGAAAAGACCAATTCCGGCAGGGTTGATACTGTGGGCGAGGCAATGAAGGGCGCTGACGTGCTTATCGCGCTTTCAACTCCGAATCCCGATACCGTGAAACGCCCGTGGATCCGTTCCATGGCGCGGCGTTCCATCGTGTTTACCTGCGCCAACCCTGTGCCTGAAATTTGGCCTTACGCCGCAAAAGAGGAGGGAGCTTTCATAGTCGCGACGGGCCGCGCCGATTTTCCGAACCAGGTAAACAATTCGGTTTGCTTTCCCGGCATTCTAAAAGGCGCCCTGCTTGTTCGCGCTAAAAAGATCACCGACGGAATGGCAATACGCTGCGCTCATTCAATCGCGGATTTTTCCGAAAAGCGCGGGATCACTCCGGAAAATATTATTGCTTCAATGGACGAAACCGAAGTCTTTGCCATGGAAGCCGCAGACACGGCACAGGAGGCAATTAAGGAGGGCGTAGCCGGAGTGAATCTTTCGTGGGACGAAGTGTATCGCCGCGCCAAGTCCGACATAGAAGCCGCACGCTCTGTTACCGAGGATTTAAAGAAGCTGGGGTACATTTCCGAGCCGCCCACGGAACTGCTTGAAAAAGCTTTGGAAGAGGCGATAGCCTCAGTTAGAAAGTAATTAACCGCTTTAATCGTGAAGTACCAGATAATATACGCCGATCCGCCGTGGAAGTACCTTTGGGGCGAGGGCAAAGACGGAGGGCATTTCGCTCCTGAAAAACACTACGAAACGATGACCACCGATGAAATATGCGCCCTGGACGTAAAACTTCTGCGCGATAAGAACTGCGCTCTCTTTCTTTGGGCAACCATGCCCGCCCTGCGCGACGCCTTTGCGGTAATGGACGCTTGGGGCTTTAAGTACAAAACCTGCGCTTTTTCGTGGGTAAAAACAAAAAAAGACGGCTCCCCCATACACGGCATGGGAAGCTATACAAAGGCAAATATCGAGATTTGCCTTCTTGGGATGAAGGGGCATATTAAGTCCGTGGACAAAACTGTCCCCCAAATAATAATGCACCCACGGATGGGGCACTCGGTGAAACCGCCCATTGTCAGGGACAGGATTGTCAGGCTATTTGGGGACATCAAGCGGATTGAGATTTTTGCCCGCCATAAAATAGAAGGCTGGGACGCCATAGGCTACGGTATTGACGGGGTAAGCGTTCAGGATAAGATTCGGGCGATGTGCGGGAGTTTATAGGCAGGTTTTACTCTGTCATATCTTTTTAGCACTACTACCCCTGGCGTTACCTTGACAACCCATTAGTACAGTCAGATAATAGACTAAAATAAGATGGGGTTTTTTCATCTTAATCTTTTTGTTTTATTGGAGGAAATAAAATGAAACGGACTCTTTTAGTAACCATTATGTTGCTTTTTGCCGGTATATTAGTGTACGCTCAACAGGCAGGCGCGTCTTCACAACCGACATCGGCTCAGACCAAACAAAATGCGCAGCAGTCGGTAACCGAGGCAAAAACAAATTCTTCGCAGTTTGAATCGACTTTGGCAGATATCAAAACGAAAATCACAAGCAACAGCGACGCGGCCACATATAAAAGGCTAAAGACCCAGATCGACCAGTTGGAAGCCAAGATCAAAAACGCGCAAGCTCAAGTACAAGCCGAAATTGATCAAGGTCGTACTGTATCAGCCAAACTGGTAGATGATATACAAAAACTGATCGACCAGCACAAAGAGGCAATAGCCGAAATGGAAGCATTTCTCGCAAAATCATGAAATAACGCCGGAAGTTCCGGCTGAGCAAAAGGTGAAGTTTACGCCAAGGTGAAATAAAAAGGCCGTCTGACCACTTGAAACAAGTGACCAGACGGCCTTTTTTTATGTGCGCTACCGGGAATGGATTAGTAGTCCATTCCTCCCATGCCGCCTTTTTTTCTGTTGATGTGTTTTTTGGCATAATTACATTACCGGCTTTTACCCCCTCCGGATTTTTACGATGTCTTAAAATCCGAAAGGGTAAGGCGGCGGGATGGGCGCAATAATTAAAAAGCCGCCCTTTCAGGCGGCCTTAATTCACTGTGCGCTACCGGGAATGGATTAGTAGTCCATTCCTCCCATGCCGCCCATCCCGCCGCCGGGCATTGCCGGGGCTTCTTTCTTTTCGGGGAGGTCGGTGATGGCGCATTCGGTCAGGAGGAGCAGGCTGGCTACGGAGGCGGCGTTTTGCAGGGCGGAGCGGGTAACTTTGGCGGGATCGATGATGCCCGCTTTTATCATGTCTACCCATTCCATCTTTGCCGCGTCAAAGCCGATGCCTTTCTTTTCGTTTTTGGCTTTCTCGGCAACAACCGCGCCGTCAAGGCCCGCGTTTTCGGCGATCTGGCGGATTGGCTCTTCCAGGGCGCGTTTCACGATCTTGAAGCCCACTTTTTCATCGTCCGAAAGAGCCGCGGTGTCGGCCTTGTCCAGGGCAATGGCGGCCTGGATCATGGCGATTGCGCCGCCTGAAACTATGCCTTCGTCAATGGCCGCGCGGGTGGCGGACAGGGCGTCTTCTACGCGGTGTTTCTTTTCCTTCAGTTCGACTTCGGTGGCAGCGCCCACGTTGATAACCGCCACGCCGCCTGCGAGCTTGGCAAGCCTTTCGTGGAGTTTTTCCTTGTCGTAGTCGCTGGTGGTTTCTTCGATTTGCGCTTTTATCTGGGCGATTCTGTCCTGGATTTCCTTCTGCTTTCCCGCGCCGTTTATTATGGTGGTGTTGTCTTTGTCGATCTTTACGGTTTTGGCCTTGCCCAGCTGGGAAATGTCCGTGTTCTCAAGTTTTAGGCCCAATTCCTCGGAGATAACTTCGCCTCCGGTAAGAATCGCGATATCTTCCAGCATTGCCTTGCGGCGGTCGCCAAAGCCGGGCGCTTTTACCGCGCAGGCCCGCAGGGTGCCGCGGAGGCTGTTCACAACCAGGGTGGAGAGGGCCTCGCCGTCCACATCCTCGGCTATAATAAGGAAGGGCTTGCCGCTTTGGGCGACTTTTTCCAGCAAGGGAAGCATGTCCTTCATACCGGAGATTTTCTTGTCATGAATCAGAATATACACATCTTCGTACACGCTGGTCATGGTGTCGCGGTCCGTTACGAAGTAAGCGGAGATGTAGCCACGGTCGAACTGCATGCCTTCCACAAACTCAATGGTAGTATCCATGGTTTTGGATTCTTCAACGGTAATTACGCCGTCTTTTCCGACTTTTTCCATGGCATCGGCAATTGTGGTGCCTATTTCGTTGTCGTTGTTGGCCGAAACCGAGGCTACGTGGGAGATTTCTTCTTTTTCGTTGATCTTTTTTGAATTCTTCTTGATTTCTTCTACCGCGATTTGTACGGCCTTATCCATGCCGCGTTTCAGTTCCAGGGGGGTCATGCCTGCGGCGACGGATTTAAGCCCTTCCTTTACCATGGAATAGGCCAAAACCGTAGCGGTGGTAGTCCCATCGCCGGCCACATCGTTGGTTTTTGTAGCCACTTCTTTTAGTAGCTGGGCGCCCATGTTCTCATAAGGGTCTGCCAGTTCTACTTCTTTTGCCACCGAAACCCCGTCCTTTGTGACTGTGGGTGCGCCGAATTTTTTGTCCAGAAGGACGTTGCGGCCCTTTGGACCCAGGGTTACTTTAACTGCCTGGGAAATTTGCTCAACCCCAGACAACAATCTCCGGCGGCCTTCCTCGTTAAAAATAAGTTGTTTTGCCATGATTCTTACTCTCCTCCGGACCATAGTCCGTTTATTCCCGGCTTCTTTGCGCTCACATCTTTGTTTAGCGTCTGAGGGACCGGTGTACTATAAATATTTAACTCCCGAAAGGGAGGTTGATTCCAAGAGTTTTTAACATACCCATACTGGATTGTACTAAGAGTACTAAATTGACAGAAAATGGGCAAGGGGGATATAGGCAGAAAATTTGACATGGGAGAAAAAACCGGGCATGATGGAAAAGCAGGAGGCGCCTGCATGGAAATCTACACCGACGGCGGCTGTTCGGGAAATCCCGGGCCGGGCGGCTGGGCCTATGTAATCATTAAGAACGGAGTGCCTTTTGCCGAAAAATGGGGCGCGGAGAAGCTCACCACCAACAACAGGATGGAACTCCAGGCGGTTATCGCGGCCTTGGAATTCCTAACTTCGGAAAAAAAAGAAGAAAAAATCGCTGTTTACACGGATTCCCAGTACGTCCAAAAGGGTATAACCATTTGGCTGGCAGAGTGGAAGAAAAAGGGATGGAAGACCAGCGATAGAAAACCGGTGAAAAACAAGGATCTTTGGGAGCGTCTGGAGGCTCTCGCCGAACAATTCCCTTTAAACTGGATTTGGGTCAAAGGCCACGCAGGCAATGAGTACAACGAAAGATGCGATGAGCTGACCAGAACAGCCATTGTTTCCTTATGATGGTGGTGATATAATGGTGGTGTAATAAATATATCATAGAGTATCTAAAATTTGGGAGTCGCTTATGAAGAAAAAATGTATTTGCTTAATCCTGTTGAGCCTGGTGGCTGTTTTTATAGCGGTCTCCTGTGCCGGAACCCCGCCTCCGCCTGCAACGGTTCCAGAGGAGCCAAGCCCCCCTCCACCGGTAAGCGTTCCACCTTCAATTCCGGCTCCTGATCAGTCTACATTGAATACCTTGAACGACGCGGCAGCAAGGGCGGCAGCCGCGCGGAAACTGGCAGGCGATTTTGACGCTTCTTCTTTTTTCCCTTCGGATTGGGAATCCGCGGAGTCTCTGTTCAGCCAGGCCGAACAGCATAAAAACACATCTACAAGGGACGGCGCACAGGAATCCACTGCGCGTTATATAGGAGCGGCGGAAGCCTACGAGGCCCTGATCGAGAAGATCAGCGTTTTGTGTTATGAGGATAAAGCGAAAGAATTAAGCGATGCCCGCTCGGCTGCTGTCAACGCCGGTGCCGGGGCGCTGTTTCCCGATTACCTTCTTGAGGCGGATAATGCCGTTACTGACGCCGAAGATAAATACCAGGCGAAAGATTATTATGGCGCAAAGTCCGGCGCAGACGACGCTCTGGCCATGTACAGCGCCCTCAAAGACGGGGCTGCAGCCTATAAACTAAGGGAAGAAATCGCCGGAAGAGCCGAGGAGCTGGTTCCCGATGTCCTTTTACAAGTAGATACCGTTGGCATGGATGCTATTGAGAAATGGAAGGCAAAGGATTACAACGGCGCAAAAATCGGCGCTGCCGATGCTCTGCTCATGTATTCCGCTCTTAAAGCCGCGCGGGATGCCTACGATGTAAGGGAGAAAATCGCGGAGAGAGCCGAAGAGCTGTTTCCTGCTGCTCTTTCGCAGGCTGATGACGTTGCTTTTGATGCCATTGATAAATGGGAAGCAAATGACTTCAAAGGCGCTAAGGACGCGGCCGTTACCGCCTGGATGATGTACTTGAATGTTGCCGCATCCACCGAACGCCAAACAGCCCTCGACCTAAAAGCCGATACGGCCGCCCGGCAGGAATTCAATTCCGCCGAAGCCATTTATAACCGGGCCGATGCGGCCTACAGGGGACAAAGGTACGAAGATGCCGCCCCGCTTTATGAGGAATGCCTGCCCATATTTAGAATGGCCTCCCAACTGGCCATGGAAAAACGACGGGCGGCGGAAGAAGCTCTGAGAAGGGCCGACCAAAGGGTGGCGGAAAGCGATGAAACCGCCAGAAATGCGGAATTGATACTTGAAGGGGGTGTGCAATGAAATACAGCCCGATAATCCTGGCAATATTGTTAATCGGCAACTTAATGATAGTTACCGCTCAAGGAACCGAAACGAATGTCCCGTTGGCTATCAGGAATAACAGTTACTACATGGAAAGCCTGCGCCAGACTAACCTGGCGAGGCTGGCTTATGCGGAAGGGGATTACGACAGTTCCATTAGGTATTCTGCTGAGGCAATTCGCTATGCCGAGCTTTCAGACGCCTATGTGAGGTTAAGGCTAAAAATGGCGGAAACCGACCGGGCAATTTACGCCGCCGGAAGAAGGCTGGAATATGCCACTTCCTTAAGAGCCGCCACAAAATATCCGGAGGAATACAGGGAAGCTCAAGCCGCTTACGCCGAGGCCCGCTCTTTCCGGGCGGCGGAAAGGTGGGATGACGCCATTGAAGCGGCGAACCGTGTTCTGGCGGCCCTGGCTTACGTTGACGGGAGTGTGCCGGATCCGCTTCCCGCTCAGTATACAGTGCGTGCATGGACTACTTTCAAGGACTGCTTTTGGAACATAGCGGGCCGCCCCTGGGCCTATAACGACCCCAATGTGTGGAAAATCCTTTACGAAGCGAACAAATCAAAAATGCCAGATGCCAATAATCCCGATCTTATTGAGCCTGGAATGGTGCTGGACATTCCCAGCATCCGGGGAGAGGTTAGGCAGGGTATGTGGGATCCCGGAAATACGTATTTACTTCATCAATGAGGGTTCTTATAAGTAGTGCACGCTTGTAGATTGGGGCTCAGTTGTTGAACCAAGGCTATTGCAGTGCCCATGAGGGCGTGGATATAGGGCGGCTTTCCCATGCCGTAGATAACTTTCTCTATATCATGTGTTTCAACTTCCACGTATTCGTCTTCATCCAGTTGTTGGTCGACAGGGGCGCTTAGGTCCGTCGCAAGGAAAAAATGTACCCTGTTGGCCATGATCGCGGGATTTGGGCTGAATTCTCCCAGTTTCTGGATTTTCCCCGCGCTGTATCCGGTTTCTTCTTTTAATTCCCTTCTGGCGGCTGTTTCAGCGTTCTCGCCCTTTTCAAAAACTCCGCCGGGGAATTCCAGGCTCAGTTCCCGGGCGCCGTGCCGCCATTGACGTACCATTACGAACTTTCTGTCCTGTTTTGTTTCAAGCACCGGTATTACAATAGCCCAGTCCGATGCGTCCAGGATGGTAAATGTTTTCAAGTCACCGTTCGGGGAACGACAGACACGCTCATTTACGCTGAAAACAGGGCAAGTAAAAATTGTTTTCTGGCCTTCTTCCTGCCATACAAGACGATCTTTCATCAGAATACCATATATTCCACAGTATCGCCATGGACGCCCACCAGTTCCTGAGTCTTGGGGTTGATCATCAAATCCATACCTTCAAGGGGGATTGCGCCTAAAAAAACGGTTTCCGCGTTTGGGATTACTACGGCAGCGCACGGCCAGTGACGATCCTTCCAATGGACTTCCACTGCTTCGGTCAGTTTGCAGGCTGTCCGCCGACCATCGGCCAGTTTGACGCTTCGTTCTTCCATTATTCTAAGGCCAAGCTTTTCGCGTAGTTCCTCACTGATAACCAGGGATGCCGCGCCTGTATCCACCACGGCGGTTACGGTTATCGCTCGTATTTCATTTTCCTTAATGAGCCCTTCACTGACTTTTCCTTCATCAAAAGCATTTTTCAACGTAATTTCCGTTTGTATCATTCCCATTGCAATTAACCTTCTGTCCATAGTGTAACTGAAATTACTGCTTTTGACAAATCCACAATAAACGTATATTTTTATCTTAGAGCAAATCGGGGGGAATAATGGGTTCATCTGAATTACTGGAAAAGCTGCACGCAATAGACAGGGAAAGCCTTTATCTGGAAAGGGCGGCGTCGGTTCTACACTGGGATCAGGAGACCTACCTTCCTGAAAAAGGGGTAAAGGAGCGCTCCGAGCAACTGGCCCTGCTTGAAGGCATAGCGCACGAAAAGCTGACTTCGCCTGAAACCGGGCGGCTGTTGTCCGAGTTGGGTTCTTCGACGGAAAACCCCAGCGGCGACGAAAAGCTGCCGGAGCTGGAGCGGGATTTTCTCAAAGTCCTGCGCCGTAATTACGACCGCGCGGTGAAGCTCCCTGTGGAATTTGTCTCGGACGCCGCCCGTGCCGAGGGGCTTTCCCAGGCTGCCTGGGTAACTGCCAAACGGGACAATAACTTTTCCGTTTTTTTGCCTCATTTGATAAAGATGATCGATTTTTCCCGGCAAAGGGCTATTTACTGGGGCTATAAAGATAACCCATACGACGGTCTTTTGGATATTTACGAAAAAGGTATGGGCGTTAAGGCTATTAGCGAGGTTTTTACGCCCCTGGGTAAAAGGCTTAATGAGCTTCTTAAAAAAATTTCCTCAAAGCCGCAGCCTGATAATTCTTTTCTGAATCAGGAGTTTGATATTGAAAAGCAAGCCGGTTTCAGCAAGGATTTATTAAAGCGCCTTAATTTTGATACAAGCAGGGGGCGGCTGGATGTTTCGGCCCATCCCTTTACCACCACGCTGGGTTCTGACGATATACGCATAACCACCCGCTATTTAGAACGTCAGGTTCAAAGCGGCATTTTTTCCACTATACACGAAGCGGGCCACGCTTTTTACGAGATGGGTTTTCCGGAAGAACTCCGCCTATCCAGTCTTGCCGACGGGGCTTCCATGGGCATTCACGAGTCCCAGTCACGCCTGTGGGAAAATGTCATAGGGCGTAGCCGTTCCTTTTGGGAAGCGATGTATCCTGTTCTGCGCTCTTATTTTCCTGGTCCGCTGTCTCCTTTTACAGCGGAAGATTTTTACAGGGCAATTAACCTGGTAGAGCCTTCGCTTATCCGCATTGAAGCTGACGAAGTTACCTACAGCCTCCACATTATCGTCAGGTTTGAAATTGAAAGGGAACTATTTCAAGGCTCGCTCGATCCCGCAAAGCTTCCTGAGTTCTGGCGGGAAAAGATGAAAGAATTGCTTGGAGTCCAGCCGGAAACCGACGCTCAGGGCGTGCTGCAAGACGTACACTGGTCTATGGGCTCTTTTGGATACTTTCCCAGTTACGCCCTTGGGAATCTTTACGGTCTTCAGTTCTGGGAAAAACTTAGATCGGAGATACCGGACGCGGAGCTGCAAATTGCCCAGGGTAATTTCGCCCCCATCAGGGATTGGCTAAAAGAAACGATATATATCTGGGGATGCCGGAAGGATCCATCCGAACTGCTAAAAATTGTAACCGGGAAAAGCCTCTCTGCGGAGCCGTTTTTGGATTATGTGGAGTCCAAATACTCAGGAATTTACGGATTTTAACAGTTTTAATAAAAATGTTAAAATTTTTTAAAAAAACCATGAAAGACTATTGACTTTTTTTTAGGCAGTATGTATATTATTTATGGTTCTGGCCTTCGGGCCATTTCCCATGAACCAATTGTGTTTCCGCTTGTGTGTTGAGCGGGGCAGTTGTTTCACCGCTTTTTTTGAAGTCTATTGATAAGCACAATAACTTAAAGACGGTGTAATTCACAAAAAGAATTTCTATCTTTAGGCCTTTTTTAGGCTTGACAGACGGATAATGGTTATAGTATGGTCTTTAAACCTCTGGTTTGAGGCCGAGGACTAAAGTCTGCGGACTAAAGTCCGAGGGACTTTAGTCCGGTGTTCTTTGGCAACATAGGGAAGGAGAGCAGCCGAGCTGCCCGCACAGACAGGCGGGCAGTTGAATGAAAGCAGGAATGCTTTTATTAAGAAAAAGCG
>Ga0268262_10000074_pt1 | contig 118511 bp, 114 predicted proteins | sample TergutNc150P3_FD_190354 | JGI IMG/M metagenome (GOLD analysis project Ga0268262, IMG submission 190354) | Nasutitermes corniger P3 segment gut microbial community from laboratory colony in Florida, USA - Nc150 P3 (SPAdes) (version 2) | ecosystem: Host-associated > Arthropoda: Insects >... | reverse complement strand
AATCATTGTGAATCTTCATAAATGCCCTCTTTTGGAAATATGATGTCATTACTGATAACACCCATTTCCCATAATTTTTAGCATACATAACTAGCAACGCTAATTCTTTATGGGATAAGCATTTATATAAACCGTAATTTTTGTATCTAGGTATTTTCCGCAATATCCTTTATGTTCGGTATGGTAAACGCGCCTTTCTTACCGGGCGGATACGCTATTAATGTGGATTTATTTTTATTATACAATACTCCCTGCTCTGAACTGTAATTTCTATTACCTGAATCAACATTTATTGTGGTAAGGTCTCTGCATTCACAAAAAGCCATATTCTCTATACTTTTAACAGTGTTCGATATGGTTATACTGGTAAGACTGGTAAGAGATAAATTCACAAAAGCCCAATCCCCAATGCTAGTAACAGGTAAATTCTGTATATACTCTGGTATACGGACTTCCGATTTTCTTCCAATATATGTGGTAATCTCAACTCCTTTTCCATTGTCAACTATTTTCGTCAGAAAATCCTTTTCAGCGTTATATTGTTGGGTATATGCAGTAACCGCCGTCACCATCAAAATAATCAATAAAAATATTTTTTTGTTTTTCATAATACGTTCTTTATATTCCCTTATAAATTTTTTTTAAGGAGGTTTTTGATTCATTGGGATAATTTTACCATTTTATGAAAAAAATTGCTAGTGGAATAGGTTTATTTTTTCAAAACACAGTGTGTAGCGAATCTCATCATGGTCCTCGGATAAAAACCTCCTCTTCCCCTTTGTGCTCTTTGCATTCTTTTCCGACTTTGCGTTCTTTGTGTGAAATCTTCCGTAATTTAACCAAATTTTAACAATCCATTCACTACCCATTAACACGCTAAAAATACTCTTTTCTTAATCTTTATATCAAGGAGTAAAATATGAAAACTAAAATTATTGCAGTATTGATTGCTTTGCTTGCTTTGACAAGCGTGTTTGGGCAGCAGTCCAAAACAAGGACCGCCGGCGGCGGCGCTTACACTATCGAAGTTGGAGGGTCAACTTCCGTAACCCCGTTGATGGAATTGTTAGCCGCGGAATATGCGAAGGTTAAACCGAACATCAAAGTGAACATTAACGGGACCGGTTCCGGAGACGGTATCAATAACACCGGAGTTCTTTACCAGATTGGAATGTCAAGCCGCGAGCTTACGCCGGCGGAACAGGGCAAGGGTCTGAAAGAGACGATAATCGCCATCGACGGTATCGCGGTTATCGTGAACAAAGGTAACGCCGTGGATAACCTTACTCTTGAACAGATAAGGAATATTTACACCGGCGCAATCACCAACTGGAGTCAGGTCGGCGGTAAGAACGCTACAATTGCGGTTGTCAGTCGTGAGGAAGGTTCGGGGACTAGAGGCGCTTTTGAGGAAATTGCGCGCTTTCAGGGCAAGCTTCTTGCGAACGCAAATCAGCTAACAAGCACAGGCGCGATCCTTGCCAATATCGCGCAGAATCCCGACGCTATCGGTTATATCTCGCTCGGGTCGCTTAATGACACAATCAAGGCAGTCTCCGTCAACGGAGTTGCCGCTACTTCCGTAAATGTCGTGAAAGGCACTTACAAAATAGCGCGCCCGTTCATCGTGCTTACGGGAAAAAATGTCCATGCTGAAAGCTCCGCTTTTATTCAATGGATACTTAGTTCCGCAGGGCAAAAAGTAGTTAGCAAGAGTTGGATACCCGTTAAGTAAACGGGTAGACTTTGGCATGAACCGTAAATTAACGGATGTTTTCTTTAAGCATCTGTTCAGCAGTGTGGCTCTCTTTTCCGTACTGGCATTGGGGGCCATATTGCTGTTTGTTTTTGTACAGGGCGGTATGCCCTTTTTTTCGTCTACCGCCTCCGGCATCCGACTTGTGGTACAGAGGATAGATGAATTTACCGTTAACGGTGTCCCATATATAGATCATCATACTTTTATTGATATTCCAAAAAATACAGAAAATATATCGATTCGTTTTCCTATGGAAGACGATGAAGAAGTCCTTAATATATTTATAAATAAAGAAGAAAAAAATCCTGAAAGAAAACTTTCATTTACATATAACGGCGATGTTGATGTCACATACCCCGAAAGCCATGTGTATACGGTAAAATGGCCCGCCGCTATCGCGGTCTTGGAAAAAAGAGTACATATCCTTCTTCCTGAGCCTCCGTATAACATCTTTAGTTTCCTCGGCGGTCTTGAATGGCATCCGACCAGAGACAAAGTATTCGGCATCTTCCCTATGATTGCCGGAACCTTGCTCGCGAGTTTTGGCGCGATCTTGATTGGAGTGCCAATCGCTTTGTTATGCGCTCTTTTTATGGCGGAATTTCTAAAGCCAAAATCGGCTTCCATCATACGCGCGGGTGTTGAATTGCTTGCGGGAATTCCTTCCGTGGTGTACGGGTTTTTCGGTCTTATGGTAATAGTTCCGTTTGTACGGAATATATTCAAAGTGCCGTCGGGTAACACGCTCCTTTCCGCCATAATAGTGCTTGCGTTAATGATATTGCCTACCATTATTACAATCGCGGAAACATCCCTTCGCGTCGTACCGCTCTCCGTAAAAGAGGCGAGTCTTTCTCTGGGAGCCAGCAAAATGCAGACGGCGTGGAGAGTGGTTCTGCCCCACGCTAATTCGGGAGTAATTGCCGGAGTTATTCTTGGCATCTCGCGCGCGGTGGGTGAAACTATGGCGGTTATTCTTGTGGCGGGAAATTCGCCGCAACTTACGTTTAACCCCCTTGCGAGTATAAGAACGTTAACATCTACAATCGCCATGGAGATGGGTTACGCGTCGGACAGGCATAGCGAGATGTTGTTTTCAATCGGCGTTACGCTATTTTCTATCATACTGATTCTTAACAGTTTGATTTTATGGTACCGCAGAAGGATGGAGCAGGAATTATGAAAAATCTTACTAAACGAAAAATCCTTGACAAAATAATGTATGGAATCATGGCGGCGGCTTTAGCCGGCGTAATCATCGCCCTGTTGTTTATTATCGTCTATATTTTCAAATCGCAGGCTGGTTTTCTTAATTTCTCGTTTATCATCGGTATTGAACACGGAATTCTCCCGATGATTGTTACCACCCTCTATGTGGTTCTTGTTTCCATTTTGGTCGCCCTGCCCGTCGGTATAGCCACCGCTATTTTTTTAAACGAGTATTCTGGCAATTCTTCGTTCATAAGGATACTGCGTCTTGCGATAGAAACCCTTGCAGGAATCCCCTCGATTATTTACGGTCTTTTTGGACTTCTTATGTTCTGCCGCCTGTTGGGTTTTGGGCAGTCAATAATCGCGGGTTCTTTTACGTTAAGTATAATGATATTGCCGGTTATTATCAGAACGACCGAAGAATCCCTTAAATCAATTCCGGATTCATTCAGGGAAGGCTCACTCGCGTTAGGCGCTACAAAACTTCAGACGATTTTTCATGTGGTGCTACCGTCCGCGCTTCCGGGAATTGTAACTTCCGTGATTCTTGCCATTGGCAGAGTTATAGGCGAATCAGCGCCCGTACTGCTCACTGTCGGACTTACAAAAAATATGCCGCGTACGATCTTTGAATCTGGCAGAACGCTTACCATTCACCTTTATTACCTGACAAATGAAGCCGTACATCCCGAGGATTTTGGAATAGCTTTCGCTACCGCGTCGGTGCTTGTAATTCTTGTCGTGGTTATCAATACCGCCACAAAAATTATTACCGACAATTTCAGGAAAAAACTGGGGGAAACGTTATGAATAATTTAAAAATTGACGTTCGCGGTCTTGACCTTTTTTACGGTGAATTTCAGGCGTTGAAAAATATTAACTTTTCAATTAATAAACAGGATGTAGCCGCCCTTATCGGTCCTTCCGGCTGCGGCAAATCGACTTTTATCCGCATACTGAACCGTATGAACGATCTGATTCCCTCTTGTCGCATAACGGGGGAGGTTCTCCTTGACGGTAAGAATATTTACGGTGACATGGACGTGACGGAACTCCGCAGTCGGGTAGGGATGGTTTTTCAAAAGCCGAATCCCTTCAATATGACGGTGTTTGACAATGTAGCATACGGTAAACGGATGCAGGGCGTGAAAGACAAGAGGCTTCTTTCGGACATTGTGGAAACATCTTTAAAAAAGGCCGCTCTTTGGGACGAGGTGAAGGACAGGCTTAAAAAACCGGCGCAGGCCCTTTCCGGCGGCCAACAACAGCGTCTTTGCATAGCAAGAAGCATCGCTATGGAACCGGAAATTATTCTTATGGACGAGCCGACAAGCGCCCTTGACCCGATTGCCACAGGTCGTATTGAAGAGTTAATAGGGGAGTTAAAAAAAGAATATAGTATAATTCTTGTAACACATGCTATGCATCAGGCTTCCAGGGTTAGTAATAAAACCGCTTTTTTCTTATTGGGAGAATTGATAGAGTATAATGATACAAGGGAAGTTTTTACAAAACCGAAGGACAAGAGAACGGAAGATTATATTTCAGGCAGATTTGGTTAATGGAAGGGGGACATTATGGTATCGCGAAATTTTTTCTCTGAAGAATTAAGCCGCTTGCGGCAGGATATTTTAGCGATGGCGACCAGGGTAGAGGAAAACCTTGGCAAGGCGCTTTCCGCCTTAAGGACGCGTAATGCGGATTTGGCGAAGGAAGTGCGCGCCGACGACGGGGAAGTTGACGCTCTTCAAATTAAAATAGAAGATGACGCGGCAATTGTTATCGCTACGCAACAGCCCGTGGCGCGCGATTTGCGCGAGATGGTGACAATTTTTAAACTAACGAGCAACATTGAGAGGGTAGGGGATCATGCCGTACACCTTGCGCGCGCCGCGAAGAAACTTGCCAAAAGCGGCGAAACGCTTTTCATGGCGCAGGAACATCTTGAAGTCATGGCTATAACGGGGCAGAAAATGATTCACGCCGCCATTTCCGCTTTTATGGCTCAGGACGCTCAGGCGGCGCGTGAGGCGGCCGCGATGGATTGCGAGATCGACGCCGAACATAAGTCTCTTACTGAAGAAATATTAAAATTAATGAAAAAACACCCCGATATGGTTAAGGAGGCGCTTCAGGTCATTCAGACGTCAAACCAGCTTGAACGGCTGGGTGATCACATTACAAATATTTGCGAAGCGATTATTTATATGATCGAAGGCAAACATGAGGAGTTAAATGAATAAAGCCGTAATTCTAATTATAGAAGACGATCCTGATATTCAGGAATTACTTTCTCATACGATGTCAAGGGAAGGCTGGAAACTTTTACAGGTTAAAACGGGAGAAGACGGACTTAAAATACTAAAGACTAAAAAAGTAAACTGCATTTTGCTTGATATTATGCTTCCCGGCATTGACGGTTTAAAAGTATTAAAAAAAATAAAAGAGATTGAGCAATGCAAGTCTATTCCGGTAATTATGGCATCGGCAAAGGGTGAAGAAGCGGATATTGTTACGGGACTTGAATTAGGCGCGGATGATTATGTTGTTAAGCCTTACAGTCCCAAAGTATTGATAGCGAGAGTGCGGGCTTCTCTCAGGCGGCAGGAAGAAGGCGGAGTTCCGCAGTCTGTTTCTATTTGGCAGCAGGGGGAACTCAAACTGGACGCGGCCCGTCATGTTGCGTATAACGGCGGAAAGCAGCTTGATCTTTTTGCCACTGAATTCGCTTTACTTAAACATTTCCTTTCCAATCCTGAAATTGTTTTTTCGCGTAACCAGATTATCGCCGCCATCCACGGACCGGATTACCCGGTGACCGACCGTTCCGTTGACGTGCAGATATTGGGTCTGCGCAAGAAACTTGGAAAGGCCGGGGATATGATAGAGACAATTCGGGGCGTGGGTTACAGGTTTAGAATACCGGAAAACTCGCCGTGAAACTGAAGGAGAAACATGACAATTTTTAAAAAAAGTTTGCTTACTCTGGGTCTTACGTTCCTGGGGTTTTCGGCGATCTTTATCGCGTCAATATTGATTTTTATGAATTCTCTCTATTATGAGGTTAACACGCATGGGCTGGAAAATACGGCGAAAACCCTTATGGGCGTGATAGGTGAGGATAATATAAAACAGATATTTGAAAATACCGCGTCCATGCCCGCGCAAATAGAATTGCCCGTAAAAAATGATCATGTATATCGTCTAACTTTGATTGATTCAAAAGGCGACGTATTATGGGATTCACAAGTACCCAATGATCTTGTAAACCATATTGACCGCGAAGAAATCGCCGCGGCCCTTGAGGGAAAGGAAGCGAGCGCGCGTCGCGATTCCATAACCACAAAAATGAAGCGAATTTATTACGCCATTCCCGTTTTTAACAATGAAAATAACTCCATCGGCGTATTCAGATTATCGCTTTCCGTTCCGGGATTTTGGGTGAGGATTTCACCCGTTATTTTTCCGTTTTTATTTTTTACCTGTCTGTTAATTATTATCGCCTTTTGGGCAATCTTCGTCTATTCGCGCTCGCTATCGGCTTCCCTTGGACAGCTTGTAAATATCGCGCAGACAAGCGCCCCCCTTCTTTCCGGTCCTGAAGCCGCGGAACCTGTCGCGCAGGAATTCAGAAGTCTTGAGAGGGCGATGAGGGCGATGACGGCGGAACTCAATCTCCGTTTTGAACAGGCAAAGTCGCAAGGAAGCCGCCTTGAAGCGATTCTTAACGGAATGTCGGAAGCGGTTTTCGCTATGGACAATACGCTGATACTGCATCTGGTTAATCCCAAGGCAAGAGAACTTTTTACTCTTGGGAACGGCGAAATAAATAAAATGACTTTATTGGAGGCGACCCGTTCAACGGAGTTGGTTGAAATCGCCAAAAAGGCCATAAGCGGCGGCGTTCCCTTTGAGGCTGAACTGACTTTTCATAAAGGTACGGAACAGCAGTTTCATGTTTTTGCCTCTCCTCTGGCTAAAACATCGGATAATAGCGATAACGATGAACATTCCCGATCGGGCGCGGTCTTGGTACTACAGGAAATTACGCGGCTTCTAAAACTTGAAAGAATACGAAAGGATTTTGTCGCCAACGTATCGCACGAACTGCGTACGCCCATTCAGCTTATCAAAGGGTTTTCGGAAACATTGCTTGATTCCGTTAAGGACAAACAGGATGTTCACTTTATAGAGATAATCCGTAAAAACGCGGGAATTATGGAAAACCTTACCAACGATCTTTTAATACTTGCCAATTTGGAAGATAACACGGTAAATAACCGCGACATGGAGGAATTAAGCGTCGCCCCTCTGATTGCCGAAGCTGTCTCTTCTCTGGAGACTCAGGCGAAAAAAAAACAAATAGAGATAATCGTCGATTGCGAGGATAATTTGAGAGCGAAGTTATACGGTTCCTTTATTATTCAGGCGCTGATTAATTTGATAGAAAACGGGATTAAATATTCCCATGCGAAATCCAAACTTTGGGTCAGCGCGTATAAGGACTCCAAGGACGAGTTGGTATTTGAAGTACGCGATAAAGGGATAGGGATTCCCGCCGAACATCTGGAACGGATATTTGAAAGATTTTACAGGGTAGACAAGGCAAGAAGCCGCGAGGCGGGAGGCACCGGACTCGGGCTTTCCATCGTCCGGCATATATGTCTGCTTCACAAAGGAAAAGCCGAAGTGGAAAGCCGCGCGGGTGAAGGATCTGTCTTTAGGATTAAGATTCCTGTTCTTCCTCAGGCTCGTCAATAATTTCGAGTAACTCAACCATGAAGATTAAAGTTGAATATGGCGCGATAACGCCCTGAATGCCGTCCTTGCCGTAAGCCAAATTAGACGGAATGTATAGGCGATAAATGCTTCCGGGACTCATCAGCATTAACCCTTCCGTCCAGCCGGAGATAACGTTCTGTAAGGGAATATACGCGCCGCCTTCTTCCGTGGAACTGTCAAAGGGCCGCCCGTCCGTAAATGTTCCGGTATAATTCACCCTTACGACGGAACTGCTTTTGGGTTTCTCGCCTTCGGTGCTTTTGATAATTTCATATTGAAGACCGCTTGCCGTAGTCTGCACTTCCTCCCGCCGACCGTTAACTGCAAGATATTCTTCTTCGATTTGTCTGTTGCGGGAATTTTGTTTTTCTTCCGCCGCATACAAAGCCGCTTCGATAATTTCCATAGCCTCTCGCTCGCTAAACTGGGTTTGACCGCCTTCCGCGACCGCTTTCAGACCTTCGGTAAAAGCATCGTAATCGAATTTAATGTCCAGTTGGCCTAAACCAAGATTTGATCCGATTACCATGCCGAACGCGTAACCTAAACGGACTTTTTCATCGGCCTTTTTGTAATCTTCTTGAATTGCTTTCGCATGCAGCATTAAAACCGTAAAAAACAGGCATAGAAAAATTACTAATTTTTTCATTGTTTACTCCTTATTAATATTAATAATAACCATCTTTGAATTGCGCTTCAAATTCTTCTCTTGATACTATACCGATAAACTCAACCGTAAAAATCAACGTTGAATACGCCGGTATCGGCCCATAATCCTGTGAACCGTAACCAATCTCGGAGGGAATGTATAATCTGTATTTACCGCCCACATTCATTAATTGTAATCCTTCCGACCAGCCGGTGATTACTTCGTTAAGCGGGAAAATTACGGGGTTCCCCTCTCCGCTGTATGAGTTATCAAAAACAGTACCGTCGATTAATTTGCCTTCATAATGTACTTTGACAACGGAATCTTTCGATGGTTTTGGACCGTTTCCTTCCACAAGAACCTCGTACTGCATTCCGCTTGGCGTTATTTTTATTCCGGGTTTTTTGGCGTTTTCGGCAAGGAAGTCAATTTCCTTCTGTATGGCTTCCTCTTTTTTTCCCTGCGTTAAGGCATTAAACGCCGTTTCAATTTTTTCTCTGGCTTCATCCAGGGAAAATCTCGATTCTTTACCCGACATTCCGTCTCTAATACCCTTCATTAATTCATTAATATCAGGGTTGACATTATCGTTTTTTAATCCGTCCTTTAATCCCGTCCCGATGTTTAATCCCAAAGCGTAAGACGCGTCTTTGTCAAAATTTGCTTTATCCTGGGATGAATCGGAACCGCCTTTACAGCCCCAAAAAAAAGTCACGGTAAAAATCGCAAAAATCATTAAAGACGCATTCTTCATTAAAGAAGAATACCCCCTTTTTTTGTTTATGAATAGTAGTTGAAACAGTTTTTATGCGTTTTTTTCGTTTATTTATCATAATATGTTAAAATTTTTATTGATTTTTACCGAAATTTAGATATATATATATAAGAGAGGGGTTATTCCGTATGGAAACAACTTTAAAAATCCTTTTAGTAGACGACAGCGAAGTTCATCTTATAATCGCTGAGAATATACTGAAAACGAAATATAATGTCACTACGGCCAAATCCGGAAAAGAGGCTTTGGCTCTTTTATCCAAAGGTTTTGTTCCAAATTTGATATTACTTGACGTTCTAATGCCGGATATGGACGGTTGGGAAGTTTATAATAAAATTAAGGGTATAAGTCTTTTACGTAGCGTTCCGGTGGCTTTTTTAACGTCTCTGGACGGTGCGAAGGAAAAACTCTACGCGTCCAGGATAGGGGCGGCTGATTTAATAACAAAACCTTACGGAAGCGATGAATTGTTAAACAGAGTTGAAAGTTTAATAGAGAGACATAAAGAACAGTCAAAATAAAAAAACGTCCGTCGGTACTAGCCAAAATTCATTAATCTATGGTAAAATCTTTCTATAATATTATTTATCCACCAAAAAAAGAGGTAAAAAATGGCTGAAAGAAACTATGCAATGATTGACGGTAACAATGCGGCGGCGCATGTCGCGCACGCGCTTAGCGAAGTAATCGCGATTTATCCGATTACCCCTTCCAGTCCCATGGGCGAGCTCTCCGACGAGTTTTCCGCGCAGGGGCGTAAAAACATCTGGGGAGCTATCCCCGATGTTATAGAGTTGCAGTCCGAAGCGGGTGCGGCGGCCGCGGTACATGGTGCGCTAACAACGGGTGCGATGTCCGTAACTTTTACCGCATCGCAGGGCTTACTGCTCATGATTCCGAATATGTACAAAATTGCCGGTGAACTTACATCTACGGTGTTTCACATATCAGCTCGCGCCCTGGCGACATCGAGCCTTTCAATTTTCGGCGACCACCAGGATGTGATGGCCTGCCGTCAAACAGGCTGGGCTATGCTGGCTTCCAACAGCGTTCAGGAAGTAATGGATTTGGCGCTTATCGCCCATGCCAGCACTCTTCGCTCCCGCGTACCTTTCCTGCACTTCTTTGACGGTTTCCGCACCAGTCACGAATACCAGAAGGTTGAAGAATTATCTAATGACGATATGCGTAAGATGATCGACGATGATCTTATCGCAGAACACCGTAAACGCGGTCTTACCCCCGAAAGCCCCACCATTCGCGGAACCGCCCAAAACCCGGACACCTACTTCCAGGGACGTGAAGGCGTAAACAAGTACTATGAAAAAGTCGCAGAAATTGTTCAGAAGGAAATGGACAAATTCGCGAAGCTCACAGGACGCGAATATCACATATTTGATTACTACGGCGCGAAAGACGCTGAGAAAGTTGTCATTATAATGGGTTCAGGCGCTGAAACCGTTGAGGAAACGGTTGACTATCTGAACGGCAAAGGCGAAAAAACCGGCGTTTTAAAAGTCCACCTTTTCCGCCCCTTCGACGCGAAGTTGTTTGTAAAAGCGTTGCCCGCCAGCGTGAAATCAATCGCCGTTTTGGATCGTACCAAAGAACCCGGCTCTCTCGGCGAGCCTCTTTACGAAGACGTGCGCACCGCCATCGCGGAAATGCAAGCCGCAGGTGAATTTAAAGCCAACCCGATTATCCTTGGCGGACGCTACGGTCTTGGCTCAAAGGAATTTACTCCCTCTATGGTAAAGGCGGTATATGACAACCTTTCCGGCAAAAAGGTCGCCAACTTTATCGTCGGCATTAAAGACGACGTTCTCGGCAAGAGCCTTGATTACGATCCTCATTTCTTTATACCGGAAGAAGGCATACAAGAAGCGATGTTCTACGGACTTGGATCTGACGGAACAGTCGGCGCGAACAAGAATTCAATTAAAATCATCAGCGAGGCAAAACCTGAACTCAACTGTCAGGCGTACTTCGCCTATGACTCAAAGAAATCAGGCGGCTTTACCGCTTCCCATCTTCGTTTCGGTAAGGGCAAAATCCGCAGACCGTATCTTATCAACTCAGCGGACTTCCTGGCGTGCCATAAATTTTCCTATATCGAAATGTACGACATGCTTTCCAGCATCAAACCGGAAGGGACATTCCTGCTCAACAGCCCGTTCAAAGCGGCTGATGTCTGGAAGGAAATCCCCGTAGAGGTTCAGAAAAAAATCATCGATAAAAAACTTAAATTTTATGTTATCAACGGCGCGGAAATCGCGCGTAATACGGGAATGGGCAACCGTACAAATACGGTTATGCAGGCCGCTTTCTTTAAAATTTCCGGCATACTGGAAGAAGCCGAAGCCGTCAAATTAATGAAGGAACATATCCAACATTCCTACGGTAAAAAGGGAGCCGACGTTGTTGAGAAGAACTACAAGACGGTAGACGCGGCGTTGGGAGCCGTTGAGAAAGTGGATTATCCTTCCAAAGCCGACGGCACTCACCACATGAAGGTTCCTTTTGCTACGGCGAGGAACGAGTGGATAAAGAATACATTGGGAACCGCGTCATTCCAGGCCGGCGATACTCTGCCTGTCAGCGCGTTACCCGAAGACGGAACTTTCCCGACCGCCACAAGCCAGTACGAAAAACGCTCAGTCGCGGAAAGGGTTCCGATTTGGAATCCCGATGTTTGTATCCAGTGCGGTGTCTGCTCCATGGTCTGCCCACATGCCTGTATCCGCATGAAAAACCTCACGGCCGATCAGGTCGCGAAAGCGCCCAAAGGCTTCCAAACCGCCGAGATCAAACCCAAAGCGGTTGACGGCATGAAAGCGACATTGGTCATCGCATGTGAAGACTGCTATGAATGCGGAGCATGCTTTAATGTCTGCCCGATGTGCAAAGAAGACCGCCCCGTGAAGTCTCTTACCTATAAATCATATTCCGATGATCCCGAATTCCACCATGAACAAAAAGAGGTATGGGATTACTTTATGAGTCTGCCTGAAACTCCCGCCGCCGGTGAATTGAACAGCCCAAAAGCCCTCGCGTACAAACGCCCGTTATTTGAATTCTCCGGCGCTTGCGGCGGTTGCGGTGAAACGCCATACGTTAAACTTATGTCCCAGCTTTTCGGCGACAGGGCTCTTATCGGCAACGCCACAGGTTGTTCCTCAATTTACGGCGGAAACCTGCCCACCACTCCTTACTGCCAACGCTCCGACGGACGCGGACCCGTATGGTCAAACAGCCTCTTTGAAGACACCGCGGAATTTGCGCTAGGCTTCAGACTTACAAGCGACAAGCTCGCGGTCCACGCCCGCGAGATAGCCGCCAAAGCAAAGAGCGAAGGTATCGCCGCGGGAATCATCGATAAACTCCTTGCCAACACCCAGGCTGACGACGCCGCAATTGACGAACAGCGCAAAAATGTTGACGAACTCAAAGCGGCCCTTAAAAGCAATAACAATTCCACGGCAAAATTACTGCTCTCGCTTGCTGACCACTTTATCAAAAGGTCGGTATGGGGCTTCGGCGGCGACGGTTGGGCTTATGATATCGGTTTCGGCGGCTTAGACCATGTTCTTGCTTCCGGCAAAAACGTAAATCTGCTTTGTATGGATACGGAAGTTTATTCCAACACAGGCGGACAGATGTCGAAAGCCACGCCGGTAGGCGCTATAGCGAAATTCGCCGCTTCCGGTAAAGAGATTACCAAGAAAGACCTTGGCGCAATCGCCATGAGTTACGGCTATGTCTATGTAGCGAGGATTTCGTTAGGCGCGGACAGGAATCAGACAATTAAAGCTTTCCGCGAAGCTGAATCCTACAACGGCCCGTCTCTGATTATCGCCTACGCGCACTGTATCAACCACGGCATCGACATGAGTAAAGGGTTAGATCAGGGCAAGGCGGCGGTATCATGCGGCCTGTGGCCGTTGTACCGCTACGATCCGCGCCTGAAGGATCAGGGCAAGAACCCCTTCCAGCTTGACTCAAAAGAGGCAACCACGTCTCTTGAAGACTTCATGTACAAAGAAGTCCGCTTCAAGAGCCTTAAAGCCGCAGACCCGGCCCGCGCCGATATGCTGCTTGCGAAAGCGAAGGAACATGCCGTGCGCGTGTATAAAGAGTACAAGTATTTAGCGGAAAGGCCTTTCTAGTTTATTGCGTAATTTTTGATGAAGCCCCTGATTGAGGTCAGGGGCTTTTTTTGATTTAGCGTTTTATGCTCCATAATTAGAGGGTTTTTTTATTCTATTACATTAAAAAATTAACTTGACATATCAAAATAATACATATTATAATATATATAATACTATATATTATAATATGGAGAAATATATGTTGGTAGAAGCTAAACAAATGGTGCCTATTACTAGGCTTCAAAAAGAACTTACTCAGACGGTTCGTAAATTATCAGATTCCGGAAAAGCCGTATACATATTAAAGAATAATAATATGGAGGCTGTATTACTTTCATATAAGGAATATGAGCATTTAAAAAAAATTGAGGAAATATTTGAACAATATGAAATAAAAAAAATGATAGAAACTCGCATGGAAAAATATAATCCAAAAAATAATATTTCATGGGAAAAAATTAAAGAAGAGAGCTAAACTGTGGATATTAAATTTATTCCTGAAGCCGAAAAAGATTATAAATTACTTGATGGAAGTATTAAAAAACTTGTTAATGAAAAAATTGATGATTTAAAAGATGATGCATATATAGGTGAAGAATTAGGTAATAAAAACAATATAGATTTATCAGGATATTATAAAATATATGTAGCAAAAAAGAAATACAGAATTATTTACAGGATAGTAAAGGAAGAAGTTGAAATAATAGAAATATGGGGTATAGGTAAAAGGGATAAACTAGAAGTATATAAAGATGTTGGAAAAAGAATAATAAAAAGAAAATAATATATAAATATTTATGTCGTATAACTGGACGTTATGCGCAAACAGCCGGATTGTTATAAATCATGGTTTCTTCTTCATCAGTAATACAATCTTGAATGAGAAATTCTCCCATTATAAAGCCTTTTTTTTCAGCGGATGAAAGAGCGGCTTCGGTGTTGGGATAATAGCCTATAACTTTGTTGTCTTTCAACAAAACACATTCATTTAAGTGGTTGTTTATTATTGTATCGCGGTTTTCGTCAAACCATTTGTATAAATCAAGTAAATTATCCATTGTTTTACCTACCTTTTATATAATATACTGAATTTTCCGGTATTTCAAGGTCTATTGACAGTACAGTCTTTATATGATATTATAAAAATACTGGAGGCGGATTATGGCTGTAAATTTGGCTGCTGATATAAAACCTATCTCATATATAAAGACAAATGCCGCTGAAATGATGAAATATGTCACTGACAGGCGAAGTCCCATTATTATTACGCAAAATGGAGAGGCTAAAGCGGTTTTAGTTGATATTCAAACATATCAGGAGACTCAGGATGCTTTCGCGTTATTGCATTTGATAAAAATCGCGGAAAAAGACATTCAAAACAGGGATTTTGAACCTTCTGAAAAAGTATTTTCTGATTTAAGAAAGGAAATACTTGAAAATGGATGATAAATTAAAGCATTTTATTGTAAATGTAAATAAAACTGCAAAAAATGATTTAAGAGAAATTATCAAATTTATATCTAAAAACAATCCAATGAATGCATTAAACGTATTAAAAAGAATTGAGGAGCGAATAGATTCGTTAAAACATTTTCCTGAAAGAGGGGGATACGTTCCTGAATTATTAAAAAATAATATAAAGGATTATAGACAGCTAATAGAGTCACCATGGAGAATAATATATAAAATCGATAAAAACATTGTTAATGTATTAATAATAATTGATTCCAGAAGAAATACGCAAGACATACTAATAGAAAAATTAATTAAATAAATTATGTATTTCTTCATTACATATATTAATTCCACAAGAATTCACACAAAGATCACCAAGTAAGAGAAGTTCACAAAGGAGAAGAGGGAATTGTTGTTCGGCTATGGCTTTACGATAAGATAACGTACAAAAATCACTTATTCCTCTCTTTGTGATCTTTGTACCTTTGTGCTCTTTGTGTGAAATATTTTGGATTAATATTTTATTGTATATATATTGTTATGTGACAGTTTTGATAAATTTGTAAAAATAAATATAATTTAAAAATAATTGACAAAAAAATTAATTTTTGTTATATTTTAGTATAAAAAGCATCTTTGTGATGTTTAATGTATTAAGCCATAGGAGGACAAAATGGCAACATTAAATTCGGGCATTACGCTCGCGGATAACGAAAAACTGGTTATGGAGATTGAAGCGGAATTGTGGGCTTCCAGTTCAAATCCAGTTGCTCAGGCTTTGGGTAGAGTTCGAAGAATTATCGCTTTAATTTTCGGTTTTAGGAAAAAGGGATTTCTGGTTATAACCGACAAACGGGTTGTTGAAGTTACCACGCAGATACAATGTTGGTGTATCACTGTAGGAAGGCAGGTAAAATATGTTCTACCGAGCAGTGTTAAGGAAATAGGCTATACAAGAACCGCTACTTGTGGTTGTTTTTGTCCTGTGTATTTTCTATACTATGAATCATTTACCCAACGGACGAACGTTCAATTAAAAGGAGCAGATGAATCAGGCGCTATGAAAGCCGCAAACGTTTTTTACGCCGCTATTTCAGCCGCGCAATAGGATTAAAATGTCAAGATTCCTGTATCTAAACATTTATTCTTTTTTAATTATTTTTGCGGGAATCTTGACGCTCATATTGCCTTTTCATTTAATAACAAAATGGATTCTTATTGCTCAAGGCATTGTTGCCATAAAATTTTTTTTTATTTCAGGTAAATTATTTTCCACATGGGATGCAAAGAAAAGAGAAATTGATCTTCTTGTAAATAGAAACAAAAACGGATTCCGTCCCGATACTTTTGAAGTTTATATGCAGGCTCCGTGCGGCAGATTGGTTGTACGTGAGGCTTTGCGGAATTTAAATATGCAAAGAGAATATAAGACCCTTATAAAATTACAAAAACCTTTATTGGAAAGATTGAAAAATAATTGTACGCCGGCTAAAACCGTTATTTTTATTAACGAGGACTTTGTATGAGAGTATTATTGATTTTTTTGGGCATTATTGTGGGAGCCTTAATAGCATTCATTTTGAATAAACTTCTGGGAGGAAAGATTGAAAATAAATCCCAAAGAATCGGCTTGAAGGTTGCCGCATATATTGTGTTTATTCTGTTGGGATTTGCTTTTACATCTATATTTTCGTTACGGATAGTATTAGATAAATTTATTGTTAACAGAATACAAGCTATGGATGCTGATCTTTCCAAGATGTTTCCCAATTTAAATATAATGGAAGCAAATCTTGATATCAGTGAGCTTGTTTCGATGAATAATCAAATACAACAATCAATAAATGATATAGATACAAGAAATGATGGTTTTTTTGAAAGATTGGTTTATAATGCATTTATAGGCAAGTTATCTAACTATATAAACGCTGTTGATTCAGGCGTTACTACATTAGCAATGATGAGTGATGATAATGGATATGTTACGATAAATGCTATTTTTTACAATTTAAAAGATATGGCATTAAATACCATTTCGCCCTATTTCCTGGTTGGGCAAATATTAATATTGATTTTATTATTTATTTCTATCGGAATTTATTTTAGCATTATTATTTATATAAAGAAAGGCGGTTCTTTATATAATAAATCAATAGTATATGGTGACATTAATGATAAATAAAGGTTGCATTGCGTGACTGACACCCAAGAATTAAAAATGGACATGGCAAAACCATTCATAAAATGGGTAGGCGGCAAAGGGCGGCTTTTGGAGCAATTTGAGCGTTATTACCCGGACGAATTGAAAAATGGCGCGATTAATAATTATGTTGAGCCGTTTCTCGGCGGCGGGGCGTTGTATTTTTCCATTTTAGGAAAATATAAAATAAAAAATACATATCTGTCGGATTTAAATCGCGACCTTGTTTTAGCATATAATGTAATTCAAAAAAAACATGACGATTTGCTTGATTTTTTGGAACAATATCAAAGACTATATGACGAAACGGCGATTGACAAACGTTGTGAATTGTTTCTTTCTTTCCGCAAACATTTTAATGAACAGCGTTTTGAGATAAATTATAAAAAGTTGGCGGAAAACTGGATACCAAGGGCGGCGCAATTTATTTTTTTAAACAAAACCTGTTTTAACGGGCTTTTCAGGGTTAATTTAAAAGGGGAATTTAATGTTCCTTTTGGAAAATATAAGACCGTAAGCATTTTTGATCCCGACAATATAAGTGCGGTTTCAGCCGCATTGCAAAACGCCGAAATTGTTCAGGCGGAATATTCAAATTGCTATGATAGGGTTGACGGCAAAACTTTTGTATATCTTGATCCCCCCTATCGCCCTTTAACGAAAACATCAAGTTTTACGACATATACCGACGCGGAATGGACAGACAAACAACAAATGGAATTAGCGGTTTTTTTCCGAAAATTGGATAGGGAAAAAGGGGCAAAACTTATGCTGTCAAATTCCGATCCGTCAAATATAAATCCCAAGGATGCTTTTTTTGAAAAAGCTTATCGCGGTTATAATTTTTTTAAGGTCTCCGCAAATAGGGCTATAAACTGTAATGCCGCTGGACGTGGGAAGATAAACGAACTGTTAATTACCAATTATGGCGGCGAACCTTGTAATATTCTATAATTTGCCTTAATTAGTACCCCACTTTTGTCTTTTTTTACAATTATTAGGTTTTACATATTAAAAATTCCTTTTTTCTTTTCAAAAACAAAAATCTATACTATAATTATATTGGGACTATTTTTATAATGAAAACGATTTTTGTTGTAGACGACAGTGATACCAACCTGTCAATGGCTGAGGAGGCGCTGGATAGGTTATATCGGGTTATGACAATGCCCTCGGCGGCTAAAATGTTCTCTCTTTTAGCGAAAATGACGCCCGATCTTATCCTTTTAGACATAGAAATGCCCGAAATGGACGGATTTGAGGCTCTAAACAGGTTAAAATCCGAAAGTTTATGGTCAAATATCCCTGTCGTGTTTTTAACGGGCCGTACCGACGCCGCGGTGGAGGTACACGGGTTTGAAATGGGTGCCGTGGATTTTATAACAAAACCGTTTTCCGCGCCCGTGCTGATAAATCGTATTAAAACACATCTTGAAATCGATGAATTAATCCGTGAAAGGACGGCGCAGTTAAGCAGACTGCAAAACAGCATAGTTTCGGTTTTGGCGAATATTGTGGAAAGCCGCGACAAGGGAACCGGCGGACATATTGAGCGTACTTCGGCGTATATCAAGATATTAATTAATGAAATGAAAAAACGCGGGGTTTACGCTGATGTAATTTCAAGCTGGGACATTGAAAAAATGATTTCTTCGGCGCGTATGCATGATTTGGGGAAAATCTCCATTACTGATTTAATCGTGAATAAACCCGGCAAACTTACGGACGATGAATACGAGATTATGAAAACCCACGCCGAAGAAGGCGAGAGGATAATCGATAAAATTATCGCGCAGACCGGAGAGGGCGAATTTTTACGTAACGCAAGATTGTTTGCCGGAAGCCACCATGAACGCTGGGACGGAAAAGGTTACCCTAATAAACTTAAGGGAGAAGAAATTCCCCTGCAAGGGCGTATTATGGCGATTGTAGACGTGTATGACGCGCTTGTTTCCGAGCGCCCGTATAAAAAAGCGTTTACGGATGAAGAAGCCGTTCACATTATTATGGAGAACGCCGGTACCCATTACGATCCCAAAATAACTGAAGTTTTTTATGAGGTAAGGGATCTTTTTAAAGAGGCAAGGGCGCATATTTAATGTCTTTTGACGATGAAAATGATTTAAAAAAACAAACGCATTTGCTTGATACCGTTAACGCCGCCGCCGCCATCCTGCTTGCAAGCGATGAAAATATCCCGTTTGAAACAACATTATTAAAAAGTTTTGATCTTGTAGGCCGCCGTCTTGATGTTGATCGCGTTCAGATTTGGCGCAATGAAATAATCGAAGGTGAGAAGAACTTTGTTTTAAGGTACGGGTGGCTTAGCGATTACGGCAAGAATTGCGTACTAATTCCGCACGGTTCGCGCTTTCCATACAACATGAAGAAGGAATGGTTGGATTTATTTCTAAAAGGTAATGATATAAACAGTCCGTTATCTGACATGCCCGAAGAGGATCGGAATTTTTTAAGTAAATACGGGATGAAATCTATCGTAATTATACCGATGTTTCTGGAAGGCGATTTTTGGGGTTTTTTCACCATAGACGACTGCCGCAACGAGCGTGTTTTTACAAATGAGGAAATCAGTATATTAAGATCGGTTGGACTTATGATGAGTTCCGTGGTAAAACACAATAACCAGATAATGAAAATGCGCGAAGCCGATGAACGCACCCAAATAATGATCGATGCCGCACCTTTCAGCGCGGTTTTTTGGGATAAGGATCTAAAACTTATAGATTGTAATCAGGAAGCCGTAAAAATGTTTGAGATGAAGGACAAGCAGGATTTTATTAATAATTTTATTTATCTTTCTCCCGAATATCAGCCTGACGGCGTTATGTCAATGGAAAAAGGGGTGGATCTTGTCGGAAAAGCCCTTAGGGAAGGTTACAGCCGTTTTGAATGGATTCATCAAAAAACAAACGGGGAGTTATTGCCCGTGGAAGTAATCTGCGTTCGGGTTAAGCATAAGAATGAATTTACCGTTACGGAATATATTAGGGATCTTCGCGAACAGAGGGCGATGATAGCTGAAATGCGTAAAGCCGAAATCGCCATGGAAAGCAGTAAGGCAAAGAGCGATTTTTTGGCGAAGATGAGCCATGAAATTCGTACGCCGATGAACGCTATTTTGGGTATTACGGAAATTCAGCTTCAGGATGGAACGCTGACAAAAACGACGAAAGAAGCCTATGAAAGGATTTACAACTCCGCCGATCTTTTACTTGGAATAATTAATGACATACTGGACCTTTCAAAGATCGAAGCCGGTAAACTTGAATTAATGCCGGTTCAATATGATATCGCCAGCCTTATTCACGATATTGTTCAATTGAACATGATGCGCTACGAAAGCAAACCTATCGAATTTAAATTAAAGGTTGATGAAAATATTCCCGTTATGCTGATTGGCGACGAACTTCGTATCAAACAGATTTTAAACAATCTGCTTTCTAACGCGTATAAATACACGCATGAAGGTTCGATAAAATTTTCCGTTTCATCCGCATTTGAGGGGAATGACAACGTAACGCTTATATTCAGCGTCAGTGACACGGGACAGGGTATGACCGCCGAACAGGTACGTAAATTGGGAAGCGATTATTCCCGGTTTAACATGGAAGCGAACCGCACGACCGAAGGCACCGGCCTTGGTATGAGCATTACGCGCAATCTTTTGCGGATAATGAACGGGATTATTGATATTGAAAGCGAGCCGAATGTAGGTTCCGTGTTTACGGTGCGTCTGCCTCAAAAATGTACGAATAGCGATCCAATCGGCAAGAACATGGCTGAAAATCTGATGCAGCTTAATTTTATCAATGAACAGAGAATACGAAACCTGCAAATAAAGCGTGAATATATGCCTTATGGCCGCGTTTTAATCGTTGATGACGTGGAAACAAACCTTTATGTCGCGAGAGGTTTAATGGCATCTTACGATCTTTCAATTGATACAGCGATGAGCGGCTTTGAAGCGATAGAAAAAATCAGGAATAAATGTGATTATGACGTTATTTTTATGGATCACATGATGCCGGTGATGGACGGTATTGAAGCGACGAAAATAATCCGCGATTTGGGATATACGAAACCGATTGTGGCTTTAACCGCGAACGCCCTCGCGGGGCAGGCGGAAATGTTCCTGAAAAACGGTTTTGATGATTTTATTTCCAAACCGATTGATACCCGCCAATTAAATATGACGCTTATTAAATTAATACGCGATAAACACCCGCCTGAGATTGTTGAAGCCGCGCGTAAGCAAAAAGAGATGATAAATAATAAAATTAACCGGCTTTCATTAGATTCGCAGTTGACTGAATTCTTTATCCGAGACGCGAAAAAGGCGGCTAGAATATTGGAGTCTATTTATATAAACAAATGCAGAAGGGCTGATGATGTTTCCATGTTCATAATTAACGTTCATGCCATGAAGAGCGCTCTTGCCAATGTGGGAGAAAAGGATCTTTCACAAAAGGCGTTAATATTGGAACAGGCGGGACGCGATAATGACATGAAATTGGTTTTGGAAGAGCTTCCGTCATTTCTTAATTTGCTATATGCCGTTATTAACGCGTTTGAGGAAAAAGAACAAAAAGTTCAAAAAGAAGGCTATGGTGATTATACGCAATTAAAGGAAAAATTACTTGAAATTCGCGCCTCATGCGGCGAATATAATAAAAAGAAAGCCAAGGAAATACTCGCTGAATTAAAAAAGAAAACATGGTCCCAGCCGGTTGAGGAGCATCTTAGCGTTTTAGCCGGTTTTTTATTGCACAGTGAATTTGATGAAGCCATAAGAAATATTGAAGACTGCATTAAGCTGTTATAATTTTTAAAATGTACCTGTCCATTAATAATCTTTCCATTACTCCCACGGGAGAGCGCAGTAAGTTGTCGTATTCCGCCGTAAGCGCGAGGCAGGTTTCCGCCGATTCGGCGTTGTAACGGCGTGCGGCGGCGGCGTAATCGTCTTTTGCTTTGGGGGAAGAAAGCCCTATTTTTTTTAATTCAAAACTGTTGTTCGCGTCTCCTGTTTCAAGCAGGGACAGATAATCGCCGAACTTTCTAAAGCACCACGCTAACCCCGCAAGAATACTTTGGGCGCTTTCTTTTGCGGCTAACATAACGGAAAGCGATTCAAGCGCTTTGGAAAGATCGCCCGCGGCAATACGGGAAAAAAGCGTAAATGCCGATTCCTCCCTGTTGTGGGAAAGCCATTTTTCAACATCTTCCGCTTTAACCCGGCTTTCCGCCTGGTCTTTCTCCCTTGGTAAAAAATAAACAAGGCGGGAACATTCCCTTTTTAACGCTTCCGTATTATTCTCCACCATTTCCAGAATTACGGAGATACAGTCCTTGTCAATGTTAAAACCTTCGCGTTTAAAAAATCGACTTAGCCATTCGGATTTTTCCCTTTCAAACAGTTCGTAAAAAATCTTACGGTTGTTTTTTGGAACAGAGTCGTCTAGCGCGGCGGCAAGTTTTATTTCGTCGGAGAGCAGGATAATCGTCGTGTTACGGTCAATGTTTTTTATGCAGGATACAAGAAGTTCAATCTCGTCTTTTTTCTTGAATACTTCCGCGTTTTTAATGATGATTAGGCGTTTTTCAAAAAAAAGGCTTTCATTTTGAATCGTGTCGGCAATCGCGCTTACAGGAGTTTCTCCTGCGTAAAAAACCGTTGTTTCGCCGTCCGCTAATTTTTGTTTTATTGAATCTACCTCGTCCTGTTTTTTTCCAAGTTCAGGACCCAGAAAAACGTATGCGTTAGGTGAAACAGAAGCCATTTTAATATGATCTGATTATAGTAAATAATCTGCCCAGTATTTTTACTTCCTGGCTGTAAATCGGCTTGTATGCGGGATTTTCCGCCTGCAATCTGATTCTTGAGCTTTCCCTGAAAAACCGCTTCAATGTTACGGCCTCGTCTATCACGGCTACGGCGATTTCGCCGTTACGGACGGTATTCTGCTTTTCGATAATCGCGGTATCGCCCTCCAGAATGCCGATGCCTGTCATTGAATCGCCCTTCACCTTAAGCGCGAAATATTTTTTATTCTTTTTTATCATGGAACGGTGAAGTAAAATATTTCCGTCATAATTTTCTTCCGCCAGAATGGGAAGACCGGCGGCAACCGTTCCAAGAAGCGGGATTTCAATTAAATCCGCGTCCTCCGGTCTTGAATGGGTCAACCCCATCGTCCTTGGTCTTTTATCCGCATGTTTTAAATGTCCTTTTTTACGCAGGGCTGTTATGTGATCATGGGCTCCTTTTACCGAAATTTTAAAATGATCCGCAATCTCCCTTATCGTCGGAGGGTAGGAGTTCTTTTTAATATAGTTAGCGATAAAGGAAAGGACTTGTTTTTGTCGATCCGTCAACTCTTTCATAATTATTATTGCTCCCTATTTTTCGCGGTTGTAATACCGTACTTCCTGATTTTAGCGTGAAGGTTGCTCGGGTAAATTCCGATTGCCTCCGCCGTCCTTGATATTATACCATTATTTTTTAAAAGTTGGAATTCCAAATAATATTTTTCAAAATTGTCTTTAGCCTCATTGTAATTTAGTTCTAAAATATTTGAAGCTATCGCCGCTTCCATGCCGGTTTGCGCCGTATTTACGGGTTTTTTTACCTTTATATTGAGCAATTTTCCAAGGTCTTCGCCGTTTATGACGTTTCCCTGGTGCATTACCGCCATTCTCTCCGCTAAATTCTTCAATTCCCTGATATTTCCCGGCCAATCATGAGCGGCAAGAAGTTCCAGAGCGTCGGATTCCGGAACAATCTCTTTTTTTAAAACCTTTAAAAAATGGTAAAGCAGATGGGGAATATCTTCCTTTCTTTCCCGAAGGGGAGGGGAATGGATGGGAATTACATTTAATCTGAAAAATAAATCCTGCCTGAACCGTCCCTCGCCGCACGCTTTTTCCAAATCTTGATTTGTCGCCGCAATGATACGCACGTCGGTTTCTATTGTTTTTTCTCCGCCGACGCGTTCGATTTTCTGTTCTTGAATTACGCGCAGTACTTTTGCCTGCGCCGAGAGGCTCATGTCGCCGATTTCATCAAGAAAGAGAGTTCCGCCGTGCGCCAGTTCAAACCGCCCTTTGCGCGTGGAGACGGCGTCCGTAAAAGCTCCTTTTTCATGTCCAAAGAGTTCGCTTTCTATCAGCGCCTCGGGTATTGCCGCGCAGTTTACGTCAACAAACGGATTGTCGGCGCGCGCTGAGCAATAATGAATCGCCCTAGCGATTACTTCTTTTCCGGAGCCGTTCTCGCCCGTGATTAATATTCGCGCGTCGCTTGCCGCCGCCTGTTTTACCGTCTCCCTGATTTCTCTCGCGACGGCGCTCGTTCCGATTATATCCTCGCTTGCGAAATTATTGATTCGTTTTAAAGTTTTATTTTCTTCGCGAAGCTCTTTTATCGCGAGCGCGTTTCTGCAAACCGTAAGAACTTTTTCTAACGACAGCGGCTTTTCCAAAAAGTCAAAAGCGCCAAGTTTGACGGCGCGTACCGCCATATCAATGCTCGCGTGACCTGAAATCATAACAATTTCCGTAACAGGCCATTCCTTGCGTATTTGTTCCAGCGCTTTAATGCCGCCCAGTTTCGGCAGAAGCACGTCAAGGAAAATTAAATCTATTACTTCGCGTTTTAAAGTTTCGATGCCGGCAAGCGCGTCTTCCGAGGTAAAGACTTTGTATTTTTCATCTTCAAGTATTGACGCGAGGGTTACTCTGATACCGGGTTCATCATCAATGATTAGTATTGACGGCATATAGTTCCTTAAGCTGACGGCAGATCGATATAAAACGTCGTTCCAATACCTTCCGCCGAATCAAACCAGATTGTTCCGCCATGATCCGTTACGATTCGCTCGACAATGGGAAGCCCCAATCCCGTACCGGATTCTTTGGTTGTAAAATAAGGAGTAAATATTTGACGGCCTTCCTGCGCGCTGATACCTTTGCCGGAATCTTTGACGCTTATTCTACAATAACAGACTTCCCTTTTTTTGACAATATCGGTACGCAGTTCAATTTCTCCGCTGCCGTTCATTGAATCAATGGAATTTATCACAAGATTTGTAATAATTTGCGAAAGACGGTGTTTATCTATTTTTATTTGTATGTCAGTCTGAATATGCTCCATATTAAATTTTACATTAGGGTAAGAACCCGAGTACGCGTTTATTACTTCTTCTACGGATTCTTTTAAAAAAGTAAGCGAATTGGAAGGTTCCATCGGTTTTGACAATGTTCTGAATTCGTTTATTAAAACGGAGAGTCCTTCCGTTTCCTGAATAATCGCCATCATGGAACTTTCTAAAATTTCGCCTACTTGTTCAGGGTTATTCTGCCATCTGCGAAGCACGCGTTCGGCGGAAAGTTTTATCGGCGTAAGGGGATTTTTTATCTCGTGGGCAAGTTGTTGCGCCATGTTCTGCCATATTGATATTTTTTCGTTTCTTAAAAGCGCTTCCCTTGTTTTTTCCAAATCCTGAACCATTGAGTTAAAGGAACGGATAAGAATGCCAAGCTCGTCGTTGCGGCTTGATAAAATCTTGGAGGAGAAATCCCCGTCGGCTACGCGTTGAATCGCTTCCGTTAATTCCGCGATAGGGCGGGTTATGCGCCTTGTGAATGAAATAGCGATAATTACGGTCATCAACAAAGTTGGAAGAAAAAACGCCGCATAGAAATAGATTAGTAAGGGGCGCATATTTTTTTTTAGCAAATTAACCGTTTCAAAACGCTCGGCCTGATTTTCCAATACGGATTTCCCATTGTCAAAATCCATGCCTAGGTCGTAATTGATAATTCTCAGATTGTTTTGCGGCGTTCTTTGCATATAACGAATTACCCCCTGATCCCTGGGTAACGTCCTTGTTACAAAACCGATTTCCTCGGATGGAGGGGCCGGCAGTTTAAATTGTTCATCGCCTACATGCAATACTTCCGTCCATTCCTCGTCTACCAAACGGAAAACCTGAACGGATGAAATATTCTGCGGAAGTTTTCCCTGAAGTGCGGCCGTGGAAAAATTATTTTGTCGCAGGATGTTTTCAAAGCGCTCCAGATGAAGCGAGTAATTATCGGCTATAAAAATGTTTGCAGCTTTTGTAGACGCTCTTGAATCTATTCTGTTCCAAAAACGCGCGATTTGATTTAATGCGGAGCTTGTCATCAGCGTTATCGGCGCTATTGAAAATATGACGATAACCGCAAAATAAGCCAAAAGCATCGCTCTAAATTTGCTCCCGGGACGTTGGAAAATAAAATCCATAAAAAGGTAAAATACGGAAATTCCAAGGAAAATTAGTAAAACAGCGGGAATGGTGAAAAATACGATAAGGTTTAGACGATCCGGCACTTCTCCGTTTTGAAGGGTACTTGTAAAAAATTTCTGCGAGAAAAGAAAAGTAAGAACGCATAACAGCGAATAGATTAATATTAATATTCTTACGTTTAAAGTTGTATATTCGGGACGGGATTTGTTATTTTGCACGTAATTTACTCTTCCTCAAATTTTGATTCAAAGAGCTTAACCAGCGTTTCCACCGCCGTTTCTTCGTCCTCTCCTTCGGCAATAATTCTTAATTCCGTTCCGTAGGACGCGCCTAAGGTTATAATACCCATTATGGATTTGGCGTTTATCCGATCCATTCCTTTTTCTATATAAATATTTGATGAAAAATTTTTTGTTGTTTGAACCAGAAGGGCCGAAGGTCGGGCATGAATACCTGCTCTGTTTGTCACCGTAATAACTTTTTCAGTCATTCTGTTTCCTTTAAATTATATCGTCATGGCCAAAGAAGACCGATCTCGCGGCGTCGCTTTCGATCCACTTTAAAATATTCTTGTTGAATTCTTTGGCGGCATGATAACCCATGGATTTTAACCGCTCGTTCATCGCGGCTGTTTCTATTATAATTGGAATATTACGTCCCGGTTTTACCGGTATTGTCAGTTTTGGTATTTTAACCCCCAACAGTTCAACCGTGTGATCCTCCGCGCCGATCCTGTCGTAATTTTTCTGCGCGTCCCATTCTTCCAGTTCTACGACAAGCTGGACTTCTTTCCGATCCCTTATCGCCCTTACTCCGAACAGATGCGTAATATTGATTATTCCGGGTCCGCGAATTTCCATGTGATGCCCGATTATTTTATTCGCGCCCGCGCCCATAAGCGTATTTCCGTAATTGCAATTAATTTCCACCACATCGTCCGCTACCAGCCGGTGTCCCCTGTGAATTAATTCAAGCGCTGTTTCGCTTTTTCCGACTCCTGAGTCGCCCTGTATTAAAATCCCCAACCCGTAGACTTCGACAAGTACGCCGTGAATAACCTGACGAGGCGAAAAAATACTGGAAAGGATACGCATTATTCTGGAGGAAAAATCAGCGGATCCAAAATCAGTTTGTAAAATCGGGCATTGGGAATTTTCGGCTATCTCGGAAAATTCCTTGTGCGGGCTGAGGTTATGGGTAAAAATACAGCAAGGCATCGGGAAATTGAACATTTCCTTGATTGTCTCGGTTTTTCCTTCATTTTCCAGCCGCCTTAAAAAAGCCACTTCCCCGCGCCCGAAAAGTTGAATTCTCTGATATGCAAAATCCTCAAAAAAGCCCATAATCGCGCCCATGGGTCTGTTTATGTCGGGAATATCAATAGACCTTCCCAGCCCTTTTCTGCCTCCGATACAGCGGAGGTTTAAAGAATTGTGTTCTTTAAGATCGAGGTCTATTAGGTCAAGTACGGTAAAAACCCTGTCAGCCATATCTTAAGTTTATATCAATTTCCTTTACAGTTCAATTAATACTTGTCTTTACATGGAAATACCGTGTTTTTTGTCCGTATTCGGGACTTCTCGACATTATTTTGATTTTTTTGTATAGTACAGATAATCTACTAATTTGGAGTTTATCATGCGAGTTTACAACTTTTCTCCCGGGCCTTCGGCCCTTCCATTACCGGTTTTGGAAAAAGCGGCGGCTGAAATGACGGATGTTAACGGCACCGGCCAATCTGTAATGGAGATGAGCCATCGTTCCAAGGATTTTAAGCCTATTATTGATAAGGCGGAAGTCTTAATTAGGGAATTAATGTGTATCCCCGCCAACTATAAGGTACTTTTTTTACAGGGCGGCGCTTCGCTTCAATTTTCAATGGTTCCGCTCAACCTTGCGGCGGGAGATATGCCTGGGCGGGGAAAAAAAGCCTCATATATTGATACCGGCGTTTGGGCGGAAAAAGCGGCGAAAGAAGCCTCAAAATACGCCGAGGTGGAAGTAAAGGCAAGTTCCAAGGATAAGGCCTACACATACATTCCGGACGCTCCCGCTCCTTCCGCTGACGACGCATATTATCATATAACGTTGAACAATACGATTGTCGGAACCAAGTGGGATAAACTTCCAAATACGGGATCCGTGCCTCTTGTTACGGACGCTTCCAGTAATATTCTTTCAGAGCCGATTGATGTCGGCAAATTTGGACTGATTTACGCCGGCGCCCAGAAAAATTTAGGGCCTGCGGGAACTACCGTTGTAATTATCCGCGAAGATTTAATTAAAAAGGTCCCGGATTGGATTCCAATGCTGCTCCGATACGATATTCATGCGGCTGAAGGCTCCATGTACAATACTCCGCCGTGTTACGGCATTTACATTATTATGCTTGTTTTGGAATGGTTGAAAAATTTGGGCGGCGTTGAAGTTATGGCGAAATTGAACCGTGAAAAAGCCGAACTTTTCTATGACTATCTTGACGCGTCAAATTTGTTTTATTCTCCCGTGCAAAAGGAGTACCGCAGTTTGATGAATATCCCGTTTATAACGACGGAACAGAATGAGGCGAAAAAGACCGAGATTGAAACCCGCTTTGTAAAAGAAGCCGCGGCGGTAGGACTTATCAATCTTGCGGGGCACAGGCTTGTCGGCGGTATGAGGGCGAGTATTTATAACGCCATGCCGATTGAGGGCGTAAAAGCCCTGATAAGCTTCATGGAAAAATTTGAGAAGAAATAAAAGGAATAAATATGTTTCGTGTTCAAACGTTAAATAAAATTTCTCCTTTGGGACTTGATCTTTTCCCGCGGGATAAATATGAAGTCGCGAGCGACATTCCAAACCCCGACGCGGTATTGGTACGCAGCGCCGATATGATAGGAATGGAGATACCGTCTTCCGTGCTTGCTATCGCGAGGGCGGGCGCCGGATACAATAATATTCCCGTTCAAAAGTGCAGTGACAGCGGGGTAGTGGTCTTTAATACTCCGGGCGCTAACGCCAACGCCGTCAAGGAACTCACTCTTGCGGCGCTGCTTCTTTCATCGCGTAACATTGTCGGGGGCATTAATTGGACTGTTTCAGCGGCGGACAAGGCGGATATGGCGGAACTTGTAGAAAAAGAAAAGTCCAAATTTACAGGGCCTGAAATTAAGGGTAAAACATTAGGCGTTGTGGGGCTTGGAGCCATCGGCGTAATGGTCGCGAATGACGCGATCGCCCTGGGTATGGACGTAATCGGCTATGATCCGTATATTTCCGTGGATGCCGCATGGAATCTTTCACGCGAAGTCGGCCGCGCCGATACCCTTGAAAGCCTTCTTGCGAAATCGGATTACATCACATTGCATCTTCCCCTTGGGGAAACGACCAAAGGGCTTCTTGACGCGGAAAAGTTCCGTATAATGAAAAAAGACGCGCGAGTTATCAACTTTTCGCGTAATGCGCTGGTAAAAGATAAAGACATAATTGAAGCGCTTGACGCGGGAAAAATCAGCGTCTATGTTACGGATTTTCCGAATCAGGAACTTTTGGCGTGTAAAAAGGTAATCGGTATTCCACATCTTGGGGCTTCAACTCCCGAAGCCGAAGATAATTGCGCGGTAATGGCCGTTAAGCAAATTATCGATTATCTTGAAACCGGAACAATCCGCAATTCCGTGAACTTTCCGCGCTGTAAACTTGAACAACATGCCGCGAACAGACTGCTTGTTGTGAATAGAAATATTCCCAATATGGTAGGGCAGATTACTACGATTCTCGCAGGTTCAAATATCAATATTACGGACTTAATCAACCACCACCGCGATGATTATGCTTATAATATTATTGACACAGAACAACAATTATCAGAGCCCGTGCTTGATAAGATTCGTAAGGTAGACGGAATAATAAGAGTTCGCTCGATTTAAGGGAAACTTTTTTGGAAACAAGTTTTTCAAAAATAAAAGTAAAATTAATAATACCCATATTTACGGGAGTATTATGTTCCTTGATTTTATGCGCTTTAATCGCGGATTATTCCGGTTATTTTGAAAGAAAAACGCCTATTATCCCGATTATTGAAGATGAAGAGGAAGATGTTGATAACGAGGAAGAAGATTATTCCGCCCTTTTTAATCCGTCAGAAAACATTTCCGATTCCATTTTGGAATATTACCGAAATCCGGAATACAAAGAATGGGCAACGGAATTTTTTACCGCTATATGCTCAAACGCGGAAATCGCGTCGGCTATTCTGGATAATTGCGATAAATTTAATATTCCGCCGGCGTTGGCTTTCGCGTTATGCTGGGAAGAAAGCAGATTTAACCCGAACGCGATAAACAGGAAAAACCGCAACGGAAGCGTAGATCGCGGTTTATTTCAATTGAACAACCAATCTTTTCCATATCTGGATATTTTATCTTTTTATGATATTAATACCAACGCGCATTACGGGGTCGGTCATCTGCGGTATTGCATGAATTCAAGCGGCAGTGAAATTTCCGCTCTTGCCATGTACAATGCCGGTATGGGAAGGGTAAAGTCTACGGGCGCGCCCGAGAACACTCTTAATTACACAAGCCGTATTTTAGATAACCGTAGAAGACTCGAAAATCGCTTTTTTTCAAGGTTAATTAAAGAAGAGGAAAAACGCATTATTGAAAAAAAATAATAAAAATCCCTTCTTCTTTGTTATTTGCTATTTATTATTTGTTATTTTAACCAGTACTTCCCCGTTGTAATCGCCATTGTGAATTAAAAGCTTTTGTTCTTCACGGTTTTGTTCCCACTTAAGACTCTCTCCCGTCGGGGTGACAATTTCTATTTTGGGTTCTAAGACGAATAAGTACTCAGGCAGATAAATTACGGTTGGCGCTTTAATGTCGCTTTCAGCGTTAAAATAGAAAACGATTTTTTTATGCTTTATATTCCAACTGAAGAAAAGCGGTTTTCCCGCGGTAGCCATCGGATAAGGGCGTTTCCAGCCCGCGACGGCCCGTTCTCTGTTTTCAGAAAAAATCGAAAGGTCTTCATCGTTCCAACTGTCGCCGTATTTATTTGTATTACACGCCGAATAATTCCATATTGTTGAATGAAGAAGATTCGCGTCTACGGCGTCATAATACATGGATAGCGCCTGTTCGTGTATCGAATAATCGCCCTTTTTAAAACCTTTACGGTTGTTTAAATCAAAAGCAAGTCCGAATTCTCCAAGAAGAGCGGGTATATTCCCCATTTTTTTCTTTGTCCAGCCGATTCCCAGCGCGAGACATTTTGTGAAATACTCCGTTACGTTTTTTCTTCCCAAAACTAATTCAGCGGTATTCTGATTCATTGAAAACCATGTACGAAAACTTTTTGTAAAAAGAGCGAAGCCGTCGTACCAATGAAACGCGTTGATCGTATTAATAGGATCGTTTTTATCCCATGACGGATGAGATTCGGCTTTTGCGCTATTAGGCAGTCCTTCAATAAAGAAAAGGGAATGCTCGTCGGCTTCTTTCATCGTGTCGATGTATTTGACAATAAACGGTTTTAAAAAATCATCGGCAAAGTCAACAGGCCGTCCCTGATAACTGCTAAAGTGATCGGCGCGTAAAAGCCGGGGCGCGCCGCCTTCTTCACTCCACACGCCCGCTTGTTTCCATGGGCAGGAAAAACCGTCTTTAAAGAGTGATATTCCCCGCGGGTTGAATGTCTCGTAATAGGAAACCTTTTTAAATAAGGTTTCAATTTTGTAAACGGGAACTTTCACGGGAAAGCCGGAGGCGGCGCGGATTGCCTGCCACGGACTCGGACGCGGCCCGGACGGAATAAAATAGTTTTCAGGATTTTCAAGATTTTGATGACCGATAAAACCGTTATGAGGTTCATTCATGGAACCCCAACCGGCTATCGCCGCGCAATTCTTTAATCTGCGCTGTACGTGTTTAAACGCGGCGATGTATCGATTTTGAAGCCAGTCCTGTACATTTTCACCTTCTATTTGCAAATCCGCGGCGTAAGCTTTTCCCGCGAAAAATAAACTGAACATTGTCGCCGCGGCGTAACGGTTGTAATTGCTCGGCCATATCATTTTCGGGAAGGGTTCCCCGTCGGGATATTTTTTGCTCTTATGATAAAGAGCGTAACGCTGGCGCGTAATTGCCGCCGAGCAGACATCGCAATTATCGGGATTTATTCCCAATTTTTCCAAAGTCCAAGACGGAGCGCCGTCCCCCCCCGTCCAGCGGCTCCACGCGTCCTGATGGGGATCGATAAAAACGGAAATCCCCTCTTTATCGGCTATTAATAAAATTTTTCGCAAGTACGCCAAATACTCTTCATCGTAGATTCCCGGTCCCTCATGCTCGATCGCTTCCCATGTAACAATCAGTCTTAGAAAATTCATTCCCGCTTTTTTTAGCCGCTGAAAATGACTTTCCGCTTCTTCAAAGGGAAAAGGCCTGCCGACAAAGGAAATATTATTTTGAGTGTTTAAAAAATCAGGTTTTATTTCATCGCCGGGCGGACAGAAAGGTATTTTTGAATCTCCGCCAAGATTCACTCCGCGCAGAATTAAGACTCTTTTCTCATTGTCCAGAATTAAATTGTCTTTGACAAACATTGTTTTACCCTGCTATGGGTATTCGGCAAGTATTTCCAGCACTTCTTCGGGTGTTTTGGCCTTTAAAATTTCCTCTCGTTTTTCGGCGCTTTTGAATAACAAACTGACTTCCGCCAGAAATTGCAAATGCGGCCCCGTTTTTTCCACCGGAGAAAGGGTCATAATAAAAATCCTGCATGGTTGTTTATCTAAAGAATCAAAGTCAACAGGTTTTTCCGAAATACCGATACATGCGACCAGATCCTCAGAGGCGGCGCATTTCCCGTGCGGAATAGCGATTCCGTGCTTCATGCCGGTGGACATTTTTTCCTCTCTGTCCATTACCGCCGCTAACGCCGCTCCCTTATCCTTAATTTTTCCCGTCCTGACAAGAATATCAAGCAACTCGTTGATTATTTCTTTCTTTGTAGAGCCTTTTAAATGAAGCTCTATTGTCTCCGTCGTTATTACTGTTTTGAGATTCATAGCAATATTTTATCCTCTAAAATGTGAAAAGTCAATGAAAAACGAGGTTTCTTTGGTATAATCTTTGCCGTTTACCGTTTTGTAAGATACTTTCGTATATCCAAAGCAACCGCGGCGATGATAATCGCGCCTTTTACAATCTGTTGCCAATACGGCGACATATTAATAAAGGTGAGACCGTAATTAATCACCGATAATATCAAAACGCCGATAACGATGCCCGGCACCGTTCCGATACCGCCAAGGTTTGAAACGCCGCCGACGACACAGGCCGCGATAGCGTCAAGTTCGTAACCGTTGCCGTAATTGTTGGTCGCGCCGCCGGTTCTTGCCGCTTCAAGGCTTCCGCCAAGACCGTAGAGGATTCCGGCGATGGTATAAACAATAATGAGGGTGCGTGTTACGTTCACGCCCGAAACTTTGGCGGCTTCGGCATTGCCGCCGATAGCGTAAATATTTTTACCGTATGTGGTTTTATTGAACAATACCCAGGTGATAAAGGTAACAAATGCGGCAATAATCACGATATACGGAATTGAGTACACGCCGTCAAAACCTATGTAGCCGGTTCCCAAATTGGAAAAACGCCTGTCAAGACCGCCGATAGGTTGCGCCCCGTATGGCGGGCGGTCAAAATAAAGGGAGGTCGCGCCGTATACCGCTACCATGGTACCCAGCGTAGCGATAAAAGCCGGAACCTTAAGCTTGGTGATAAACAGACCGTTGAGAAAGCCAAACAAGCCGCAGGCCGCCATGGCGATGATAAGGGGAACAATTAACGGAAGAACCGGAAGATCCGGATACATACGCCGTGAATAATCCAGCGATTGTAAAAACGAGGCGGAGAGTACCGCCGCCAGTCCTACCAAACGACCCGCGGAAAGATCTACGCCGCCCGTGATAAGCACCGCGCCCATACCCATCGCGAAAATGACTCTGGTCGCCGACATTGCCAGAATATTTCTGAAATTGTTGAGGGAAAGGAATGAAGGTTCCTTTACTGTGATTATCAGAACAAGGGCGACGAATACAAAATAAATCGCGTACTGCAAGCCGAAGTTCTTCACGGTTTTGATGTTAATTTGTTTACTCATATATTCTCCTTTATATATAACGGCAAACTAAGCCGAAGCTTGCTGCTCAAATTGCGTCGCCAGACGCATAATCGCTTCCTGAGTGGCGGTTTCCCTTTGTAAAAATCCGGTTACCTTACCTTCGCACATTACCATAATCCGGTCGGAAATACCAAGCAGTTCCGGCATTTCAGAAGAAATCATTATAATGCTTTTTCCTTCTTTCGCCAGATTGATGATAATATTGTAAATTTCATATTTCGCCCCTACGTCAATACCTCTGGTCGGCTCATCAAGAATGAGGATATCCGGCCCCGTAAGCAGCCAGCGGGCAAAAAGAACCTTTTGTTGATTACCGCCGGAAAGATCCCTGATAAGGGTCTTTTCACTTGGCGTTTTAACATTCAACGCTTTAATATTGTCTGCGACATCAATGTCGCATTTTTTTTCGTTAATAAGTCCGAGAGGGCCTACATAATAGCGAATATTGGCAAGTAACATATTGTCTCTTACCGAGCGCATAGGTATGATCCCCGACGCGCGTCTTTCCTCGGTAAGCAGGGCTAACTTTTGCGAAATCGCCTGATGCGGGCTATTAATGCGAGTATGTACGCCTTTAATAAAAACCTGTCCGCTTTCAATAAGCCGCAGTCCAAAAATTGATTCTACCAGTTCTGTTCTTTGAGCGCCTACAAGGCCTCCTATGCCGAGAATTTCACCGCGGCTCAGGGTAAAACTTACATTCTTAAAAGAACGCGGCAGGGCGGAAGTAAAATCTTTCACTTCCATTACCGTTTCACCGGGAACATTATCTTTGGGAGGGAAACGATGGGAAAGATCGCGTCCAACCATATACTTGATGATTTGATCGGTGGTCAATTCCTTGGCGATATATGTACCTATATGTTTGCCATCCCGCATGATAGAAACATCATCGGCAATGGCGAGTATTTCTTCTATTTTATGTGAGATATATATAATAGCGACGCCTTCATCGCGCAATCGCCTTATGATTTCAAATAAATGGTGAACCTCGTTTTCAGTAAGAGAGGAGGTCGGTTCATCCATGATAATAACCTTGGCTCCATAAGATACCGCTTTGGCTATTTCCAATGACTGTATTTTTGACGCCGAAAGCTCCCTGACCCAGACAACGGGATTTATATCCATGTTAAGGTTTTTAAAAAGAGCTACGGAATCTTGATACATTTTTTTGTGATCTACGAATTTTAAAGGACCTATGGAAAGTTTGGGAAAACGTCCCAGCCACAAATTTTCCATAACGGGGCGTAGGGGAATAGGCAATAACTCCTGATGAATCATTGATATTCCCGTATCAAGGGCCTGCCGGGAACTTTCAAAATGAACAGATTTACCGTCAAGAATAATTTCCCCTTCATCGGGATCGTAAATGCCGAATAGGCATTTCATAAGCGTTGATTTACCGGCTCCGTTTTCTCCAACCAGGGCATGTACCGTTCCCTTCTTAATATTAATAGAAACCTTATCCAACGCGTGTACGCCTGGAAAAGATTTTGAAATCTCTTTTATTTGCAGAATATATTCATTGTCACTCATATTTATACGCCCGATATATACTCATAAAAACAGGGAAAGACGCAGTCTCTCCCCGCCTTGTAAAAATCCTGCCGGAAAAGCGCTGATTCATTAATTAAGAATTCGGACTAATATCCACCGGAATAATATCCGACGGATTTTAGCCCGAAATTAACGTTGTTTTTCTTACTGGAATTGCTTGTAATTGTCCTTGGTTACTTTTTGATAGGGAACCCAAACATATTTGCCGTCGGTTAATTTCCAACCCGCATTGGCCGGATCCGCTCCGGTGGCAAGAGCATAGGCGAGATCATAAGTGGCTTTTCCCTGATTTTTCGCGTCATTCAATACCGTACCAAGGAGGGTACCTTCGGCCAGCGCCTGAAGAGCGGGGGCTGTAGCGTCAACGCCGACTACCGGAAGATATTTGCCGCCGGTGAAGAAGCCGACTTTCCGCAGTGATTCTATAACGCCAAGCGCCATATCATCGTTATTGCAGAATACCATGTCAATCTGATTGCCGAAGCGCGCCCAGAAGGCATCCATTTTTTCTACGGCTTTGGGACGATCCCACATCGCCGTATCAACCGCGAGTAACTGTACTTTGATGCCCGCGTCTTGTACCGCTTTAATGGAATATTCAGTGCGAAGTTCCGCATCCTGGTGGCCGGGTTCGCCTTTCAGCATGATATAGCGGAGTACCGTACCGGCCGGCTTGTTCGCTTTCCACCAATCGGCTGCAATCTGACCCTGCATGGTTCCGGATTCTTCGGCTTTTGCGCCTACATAGTAAACTTTGTCCCATGATTTCATATCATTGGGAAACGGTTCCCGGTTAAAAAATACTACCGGTACATTCGCCGCTTTCGCCTTGCTGATGATGGCTCCAGCCGCAGTCCGATCTACCGGATTGATGGCGATGGATTTCATTTTTTTTGTAATAAACTGATCCACCTGGTCATTCTGGGTAGGTTGGGCGTTCTGGGAATCTACCATGTTGATTGTAGCCTTTCCTTTGGCATTATTAGTAATAGCATTCCGCACATAAGACATAAAGGTATCATCAAATTTGTAGATGGCTACCCCAATCTGAGGCAGACCATCACTTTTTTCGGATTCGCCGCCCGCAAATACCGCCGCGCTCATTACCATGAGCATCAGCATAACGATTAATAATTTTTTCATCGTTTTCCTCCATTAAATTATAGAATGTAAAATACTATACCATAAAATTATAATTTTGTAAAGAAGAAAATTTTTAATTTTATCGGGACGGATAACCTTGGGACGAAAACCCCCTATTCCCCTTTGTGATCTTTGTCCCTTGGTGATCTTTGTGTGAGTTTCTTTCGATATAAACTTGAGCCGCGCTGGATTCGCCTTACATTCGGCAACATCCTGTTGCCTCATTTCAGGCCGGGGTTTTCGCTAAACGCACATCCTGTGCGTTTGCCACAGGCCGCGAAAACCCTTCGAATCCGGCGCGACTCACAAAACAAAAAAACTCACCTGGCGGCGAGTTTTTCGTTTTTTATAGTGAGCCGCGCTGGATTCGAACCACCGACCACCGCCTTAAAAGGGCGATGCTCTGCCAACTGAGCTAGCGGCCCATGACCAAATTTAAGTCTTTGTATAAGATATTAATTTATTAAAAAAGAATCAATAGGTGAACGCGACTCATGGTAAATAATTTAAATTTATGCGCGATAATTATGCTTTATAATAGCCACTTGATTCTTTTCCATGATTTTTGTAAACTTATCCAAATATGGGATGTCGGCAAGTGGTAAGCCACCGGTCTTTGGAGCCGGTATTCACAGGTTCGAATCCTGTCGTCCCAGATAGGGTTTAATCCCGTAATTTTTAGTTGAGGTAAATATATGGGCAAAGTTGTGTTACAGGCGAAAAGCCGTTCCAAGCAGGGTTCCGCCGAATCCCGAAGGCTTAGGAAAGTCGGGAGAATCCCCGCGGTAATCTACGGACGGACCGGTAAGTCCGTTTCCGTCGATTTGGACGCTGTCGATTTTTTGAAAGGTACAAAAGGTATCTCTGAAAGTACGATTGTAAAATTGGAAGTAGGAGACAAATCATACGACGCTTTTGTAAAGGATACCCAGCGCAATATTGTCGATGGGAATATTCTTCATATCGATTTTTATGAGGTTGAAAGCGGAGTCGCCCTGCGCGCCAAAGTTTCCCTCGTTTTCAACGGGAATCCTATCGGCGTTCGCGAAGGCGGAATGTTGGAAACTCCCTTGCATGAAATTGAAATTGAATGTCTTCCGAAGGATCTTCCCGAAAGGATCGAGATTGATATTTCCGGCCTTAAAGCCAATCAATCCATGCATGTCAGGGATATTCCCCTCGCCGCCGGAATTAAACTTCATACGAACCCGGATCAGGTTTTCGCGTTGGTTAAATTCGCCAAGGTTGAGGTTGCCGCTCCGACCGCCGCCGAAACCGCGGCCGCTGAAGCCGCCGCCGCTACCGCCGCCGGAGCCGCACCGGCAGCCGCAGGCGCCGCCGGGGACAAAAAAGCCGCTCCCGCCGCGGGAGACAAGAAAGCTCCGGGCGCCGGGGAGAAGAAATAACCTATCTGCTCTAAATTTGAAAATAGTGTTTTAGCCGCTTTAAAAGACTGTCCCCTGGGGACGGTCTTTTTAGTTGCCGTTTCAGGCGGCGCGGACTCAATGGCCCTACTTGCGGTATTACACTCCCTTAGAAGCGGACATCTTATCGGCGAAGACTCGCTTTTTTGCCTCCACGTTGAACACGGTCTTCGCCCGGCGGAAGAAAGCCGGGGCGACGCTGAATTTGTCCGCGAATTTTGCAAAAGCAACAGTATCGAATGCCGCATTGAAAGTATTCCGCCCGGCAAAATAGCCGCTCTTGCGCGGCGAAGGGGAATCGGTATTGAAGCCGCAGCCCGTTTTTTTCGCCATAGGGCGCTTTCCAAAGAAGCCGATCGGTTAGGTGTCAAAACTCTCATCTTACCCGCCCATACAAAAGACGATCTTTTAGAAACGGTATTAATACGTATTTTACGCGGCGCGGGTTCCGCGGGGCTTGCCGCCATGCCGGCGAAACGCGGCCGTCTCCTTCGTCCGTTGTTAAAAATGACCCGCGCGGACGTTATAGAGTACTTAAAAACTAAAAACATCGGTTGGCGCGAAGATTCCACAAATACCGATGAAAAATACCTTCGCAACCGGATACGGCGTACGCTTATTCCGTTGTTAAACGAGGCGTTCCCTTCATGGGAAAGCGGCGTTTTTAACATGGCGGAAACACAGTCGTTTACTGCCGCCTTTATCGCGAATGAGGCTAAGACCCGCGTAAAATGGAATAATTATAAGACGCGGGACCTACGGAACCTCGCGCGCGAACCTGAAATATCACATAACGCCTCGCGCGATCCTGCGGCCGATAAATTTCCTCTTTCTGTTTTTACGGAAGCAAAAAACTTCTTTGCTCAAGAGCAAATCATCCGCGAAGAGGCGGTATTTCAGGCTATTGACGGATTATTAAAAAACAAAAAAAATCCCCGTCCTGTAAAACGCGCGGTTGTCAGGCGTTTTTGCGCCGGGAAAGTAAACGCCGCGGACCTTGGACCCGTAAAAATCAGCGGAGAAGGGGAGAAAATCATTCTATCCTGCGCGCGAAAAGAATATTTTGAAAAAGGGGTTTCGCGTCTATTACGCGTACGTTAAAAAATGGTATATTAAATGAAGGAAAGGAGTGGAAAAGATGAGCGAAAGAATATTTGAAGAAGTGGCTATAATTATAAAGTTGAAGTATACGGTGAGGTTATTAGAGTACAAAGAGATGGGAAGTGAATTCACGGAAATAAACGTATATAGTAAAAAAATGACGGAGGAAGACGATGAATCGTCAGACTACTTTGAGTTTGGTTTTACGGTAAAAGGAAGGGGGGAGGAAGAAAAAGAAAAAATTGAAAAGATGAATGAAAGAGAGTTTGAAGAGTTTATAAATCGCATGAAACACTTTATAGAAAGGAAATATCATGTTGTACACCCGAAAGAAATAAAGAAAGAAGAAATAAAAGAAGAGAAAGAAGAAAGTTTAGAAGATATAAAACCGGTTGAAAATAATTTTGATGATTATGATGAGCTTGAACATATATAATAATTTTTAAATAAATGTGAAATCTCTCGAAAAACCCCAATTATCGGTATCTTGATTAATTGGTAAAAAACACGTAAAATTTACTATATTATTGTAGAGTCTCGTTGCTAATCTGTATTTTGCGGCGGGACGGAGGTATTGATGATTAATCCTAATGATAAATTGCCTGATCGGGGGGCAGGTCAGCCTAAGCGGCCGGGCAGTTTTGCGTTTATATTTTTTATAATAGCGTCAATCGCTTTTATCGCCTTTTTTTTCAAAAGCGCTAAAAGTCCTTACGTTATGAATATAACTTACTCGGAGTTTAGCCGTTTTGTAGATGAAAATCAGGTTGAATCCGTTACTATTTATGACGATAGAATTGTTGATATTTATCTGAAAAGTCCGTCCGCCGGCGGCGCGCTTCAGCTTAAGACGCGTATTCCAAATCTGTCCGATCCCAATATAATGCTTAACCTACAGAATAAAGGTATCAATATTACAAGCTCTCCCGCGAAAGTAACATTTATGCGGATAATAATCGATATGCTTCCCTGGATTATCGTTTTGTCAATAATGATGTTGATATTCAGAAATATGCAGGGCGCGGGCATGAAGAATTTTCAATTTGGAAAAAGCAAAGCCAAGCGTTATCATGATGAAGGAAAAAAAGTAAGTTTTGCGGATGTAGCGGGGCAGAAGGACGCGAAATATGAGCTTGAAGAAGTGGTTGAATTTTTAAAAAACCCGCAGAAGTTTACCAAGATGGGAGCGCGTATCCCCAAGGGCGTGCTTCTTGTCGGAATGCCCGGAACCGGTAAAACATTAATGGCGCGTTCTGTCGCCGGCGAGGCAGGAGTCGCGTTTTTTCACATGTCAGGTTCCGACTTTGTTGAAATGTTTGTCGGTGTCGGAGCGAGCAGAGTAAGGGACCTTTTTGATCAGGGACGCAAGAGCGCCCCTTGTATAATTTTTATTGATGAATTGGACGCTGTGGGGCGCACCCGCGGCGCGGGTTACGGCGGCGGTCATGACGAGCGCGAGCAGACGTTGAACCAGCTCCTTGTGGAGATGGACGGTTTTGATTCAAAAGACGGAGTTATTATTCTTGCCGCGACAAACCGTCCCGATGTTTTAGACCCCGCTCTTCTGCGTCCGGGACGCTTCGACCGTCAGGTGATTGTAGCGATGCCGGACATAAAGGAACGGGAGGCGATTTTACAAATTCACGCCGCGAAAATTCCTTTGGATAAACAAATCGATCTCGCGCGTGTGGCGAGAGCGACACCGGGAATGAGCGGCGCTGATATCGCGAACCTGGTGAACGAAGCCGCACTGTTTGCCGCACGAAAAGACAGGCCCGAAGTACTGATGTCAGACTTTGAAGAGGCAAGGGACAAGGTACTGATGGGGGTCGCGCGGAAGACCCTTGTGGTTTCCGACAAAGAACGGCGAATGACGGCCATTCACGAGGCGGGGCACGCGATACTGCACTATTTTCTTAAAAACGCCGACCCGCTTCATAAGGTTACGATTGTTCCCCACGGACGGGCGTTAGGCGCGGCGCTTTCCCTTCCCGAGGAAGACAGTTACAGCCGCTCCAAGGGCTGGATAGAGGATCGTATCGCCATCTGCTACGGCGGCTGGTTGGCGGAAAATCTTTTTTACAACGAGACGACCACGGGTACGAAGAACGATATTCAGCAGGCGACTGAAATGGCGCGTAACATGGTTTGCGAGTGGGGCATGGCGGTTGAACTCGGTCCCATAACGTACGGTCAGGAAGACGAGCCTATTTTCCTCGGTAAGGAAATAGCGCGTCATAAGGATTATTCGGAAGATACCGCGCGGAAAATAGACATGGCGATCAAGGAGATACTTGATCGCGCGAGGGGCAACGCGCTAAAAATTATCGAAGAAAATAAAAACCAGCTTGAAAAACTTGCCGACGCTCTTCTTGCGCGCGAGACTCTTATAGATGATGAAGTACGGGAAATTATCGGTCTTCCGTTAAAAGGGGACTCCGAATGAAATTTTCCGCAAGCTTTTATAAAACTATAAAAACAAATAAAAACTTGCGGATTAACCGTTTATATGGCATATTTTTATCGTTTCTGTTTACTTCCGTCTATTTTAATATTCATGCCCAGACCCTAACGGAGGTAAGGGACGATTCACAGGCGGCATGGCAGTACGTTCAATGGATACAGCAGGCTATTGATGATAAGCGGTGGGACGACGCGCATGCCGCGGCCGTTCGCGCCATGAATTTTTCCGACGTATCTTCCGATATTCCCTATCTTTTGGCTGTTATTCAAACGCGTTATAAAGACAGCATAAGGCAAAAAACGGTAATTGATAATTTAAATAAGGCGATTGACGTTAAAAGGTGGGTTAAGTACAGGGAATACGACGCTTTGTTGTTAAAGGCGCGAATGCTTATTTCCATACGCGAATATAATAACGCGATAATCTGCCTTGACCAAATCACCGCCTCTGATTCCCGCGCCGACGCGGTAATGTTGCGTCTTCTTGCCCTGCGCGGAATAACGGAAGGAAAAGAGCCGGGCTATGACTACGCTTACGCGTTGGCGCGGTTTAGAAGCCAAGTTCTTCTCGCTATGGACGGATTCCCGCGCGATCCGCGTCCCCTGCGGATATTCTTTGAATATGCGTATAACAGAAACCCGCAGCCGTCCGAATTGCCGCAGAGCGACATCAACCTTCTTGAGCTTGCCCTTAGAAGACTTCCCTTTTTAACGGATGCGGACCCTGAGCTCGCGTGGATGGCAGCCCCGTTTATGAGGGATATTGATACCGCCAAAAGAAGCGTCGCTTCTTACAGGTCAGGAAGTCTGTCTAAAGAAGAAAAATTTAAACCAAATCCGGCTTCCGTTCCAGTGGCGCTCAATTTTGGACTAATTAGCGATAAATTGGCGACAGATGAAATTTTTTCCGCGGTTACGGAAAAAGAAGGCGTTATAAAAAAAGAAATAATAATAGAAACCTATAAATTGCTTCGCGGTGAGGAAGGACGCGATTACTTTACCCGCAAACTCCTTGTTTTTAACGGTTCCATAATAACCGATGACGATAACGACGGCTACATAGAAACCATTGTGAATTACCGCATGGGGTTTATTAATTCCTTGGTTGATTATCTCGGTCATAATATTTTTAACGTAACCGTTAATTTCGGACGGGACAATGATCCTGAAAATATTTCCGTTCTTGTTACAAAGGGTGATTCCTCGCGCGAACAGACTATATCGCGCCGCGTTATCCTGCGATGGGAACGCTACCCTTTTGTCGGGCAGGCGGAATTGGAAAATGAAACGTTTAAATTCGGTCCCGCTGTTTTTAATTATGCGCCGATTACTTTCATTGAACTTGGCGGAAGCGACGGGCTTTCAGGTCTTTTGTATCCCGTGCCGGCGTATCAATATATTACTCTTACCCATCGCGCTCTTCTGTCATTTTGTTCAAGCTATACCCGTCCAAGTTTGGAAATTGACGGCGCGTCGGAAACAATTTATATGGATCGGGGAGTTATACTGCGCGTTATTGAAACATTAAAAGGACGGCAGGTTTCAGTTACGGAGTTTGAAAAAGGACTGCCGGTAGTTCAACACATTGATTTGGACCTTGACGGCAGAATGGAAACAATACGCCGTTTCCGCCGTCCGGCCTTCGATTATGAATGGGAGAGTCTCCTTGACTACCGCCGATTAATCGCTTCTTCCGAGAGCGATTGGTCGGGGGACGGACTTTATAAAACAAAAGAAGTGTATCTGCCGGACGGTTCGGTTGTTTATTCTTTTGATATGGACGGCGGCGGAGAAATGAATTATTCTGAAACCGGAAATAAAAAATGAAAAAAGTATATTTATATTTATTTTTAACAATTTTTATTTTTTCATGTCTAAGTATAAATGATACCGATGATGATTCTCCGTCACGTACCACGAGTTCCGTCAGGCTGAACGAAATTGAAAAACTAATCAATGAAAAACCTGTTTCCGCGTTGAATCAAATCTATATTTATAAAGAAATATATTCCGTTACGGATAACGATGAGAACGAAGACTGGCTGCGGCTCGCGCGATATGAAAAAGAGGCGGTGAAAAATTTATGCGCGATGCAGGATAAGGCTGTTGAAGAAGAGCGGTGGGACGATGCCGTGTCTCTTGGCAGATCCATTAACAATCTTGGAATAAAAACAGCCCATACCGGAAAAGAAGCCGTCTTTATTCTAGCGGGCGCGAAGAAAAAATTAAAGGATGGCGATAATCTTGGCGCGTTTTTAGCGGCCGTAAGATCGCATGAAATACAGCCGATGGATTATCAAAGCGCTCTTTTATTTCTTGAAAAAGCCGTAGAAGGACGACAGCGCCGCTCTTCGGCATTTTTTCTTGCCGCGGCTCAGGCCGCAGGCGGCAAAAATATTCCCGCCAACCTGCGTGAATACGCTCAAGGCCGCGACAGCGCTTCCGATATGGTTAAGGGGGTCGCCACGGTTCTTGTTGACAGGGGATACAGATTTGAAAAAGGATTTGGCATACCTGACAGGATTTTAGGTTCCGCTTTTTTTGTTGACGCGTCCGGTTTGTTAATTACTAACTACCATGTTATTTCAAGCGAAGTTGATCCCAAGCGCAAAGGTTATTCGCGAATGTATATCCGCATGGGGGATTCCTCAAATCCGAGGGTTCCAGCGCGGGTTATAGGCTGGGATAAAGCGCTTGATCTCGCGTTGATTAAGACGGAAATAAATACGGAATATGTTTTTTCACTTGTCGATCGCGTAATTCCCCGCGTAGGCGATACCGTGCTCGCGATTGGCTCTCCCATAGGATTGCAAATGACAGTGACATCGGGTATTGTTTCCGCTCTTGGAAGGCGTTTCTTGCAGATAGGGGACGTTATTCAAATAGACGCGGCCGTCAATCACGGCAATTCAGGCGGCCCTGTGGTGGACAATGACGGGCGGCTTGTGGGAATAGTTTTTGCCGGTGTGGATCAACATCAGGGGCTTAATTTCGCCGTTCCCGCGGAAACGCTTACCGCCGCCCTGCCCGCGATGATAAAGGGGGGAAAATCCCAGCGCCCGTGGCTTGGAATGACGTTATGTGAAACTTATTCGGAAGCCGAGATTATCTATACCGCGCCGAATACGCCCGCTACTCATCATAAGGTTCGCGAAGGCGTTTTTATCAAGACGATTAACGGTAAACCCGTAACTGCCCCGAATGGCGGAGTTATTTCCGCCATGCAGAACATGATTTTTAACTGCGGCCCTGAAGAACTTGTGGTATTGGAAACCATCGACAAAAACACCGAGGAAGTAAAAAAGAAAATTATGATGACCGTTCCCCGCCCCGATCTGCCTCTTCTGGACGCGGCAAAGATTGACAAGCGGGATCGAATTGCCGCCCCGTTGTTTGGAATGCTTCTTACGCCGTTACAAAGCACTGTTTTTTCGTCCAATTTCAGGGTAAATCGGGTGGTCCGCGGCTCCATAGCGGATGAAGCCGGAATTTCAGAAGACGATCCTGTGTCTATTTCGCGTTTACGCTTAATGGAAGATGAAGGTTATGCCATAATGGATATTATAGTTAAAAAACGTCGGATGGGTTATTTGGAAACGTCAATGCAGCTTCCCGTTTATCTCGACTCCCCTGACACGCTGTAATATATGGGTATCTATACGGGAAAAGGCGACGGGGGAAAAACATCCGATCTAAGCGGATGCGAAGTGTCTAAAAACAGCGCGGCAATTCATTTTGTGGGAACTGCTGACGAGTTTAACTGCCATCTGGGACTTATTAAAGCGATGATTTCAAACGAGGACTCCGGACGATCCGCATGTGATTTTTTGGAAAAAATCCAAAAAAATCTGGTAATAATCATGTCCCATGTTTCTAACGTAAAAAATATTAATTTTTTTTTGTCGGATGATGAAGTTGCCTTATTGGAAAAAGAGATTGACAGGTTATCGGCCGGTCTTCCCAAACAGAATAGGCTGATTGTACCGGGAAAAAGTATCTTAGAAGCGCAAATCCAGATAGGACGGACGATTGCAAGAAGGGCTGAAAGGTTGTTTTTTGCGGCAGGGGAGGAACAACCTTTGTGTCCCGAAGCCGGTGCGTATTTAAACAGATTATCAGACTATCTATTTGTCTTATCTCAGCAAGAATAATTATCGTAATATTTCAAAATTATTACTGATAAATATCAATCTCATAGATTAAGTCGCCTGAATATAAATCATAGACCCGTCTTTTAAAACAAGACGGAATACTGATGTTTCCAACTTTTTCCATATAAAATTCATCCACGATGATAATTACTTTTACAAAAAAATATTCCGACGCAAGTCGTCTTGTTTCATTTTCCGTTTTAAGCCATTCAACCCTATTTACATTCGGCGTTTGCGGCCAGACGTTCGCTATAAAAAAAGTCATCAACGCGTTTTGATATGTGTCGTTAAAATCAGCATTGGGAGCCATATGCCCTCTGTCAAAACCCGAATTAGTATAATCGCGGTGATGCGGAAGGGAATAACCGTGCTCGAGCAGTAATTGCCGTAATACTCCGTTGTCCCTGTTCTGCGTAAATTGTACGGACGGACGTTTTACACCTGTCGCCTCCGCTCTTTCTTTGGTAAGGATGTATTCAATAATATGCGGCCCCAAATTAATCGCGTCATAACATCCGCAATAAAGGATTTCTTCCTCGCTGTTGTATACGGTAAATTCAAAGTGTCCCTCTAAATCACAGGCAAAGGAATATGCCGTGAATAAGAAAAATAAAAATAAAACCCACAAATACCGAACTTGCGAGGAAATGTTTAAAAACAAATCCGCGATGGTTTTGGAAGATTCGCGGGGAGATTTTTTCATGTAATTGCCGTTAAAAAGTCAATCAACGCGTCTGCCTGCGCGGGAATTACTTTGGCGTTTACCGTTCTTTCCATCGCGCGGGATAGGGACTCAGGTCTTGGCGGAGAGCCGGTTAATGGTTCTACCGTTTCCGAGAATTTAGCCGGGTGCGCCGTACAGAGAACGCCAACCGCCCCTTGTTGAATTTTATTGTTAGCGTAAAGTTTATCAACTCCCTTCCAGCCCACCGCGCTGTGGGGGTCAAGAAAATACCCCGCCTGTTCATGAACGCGTACGATTGTTTCCCTTGTCTCCTCGTCGCCGACTGAAACGCCTAAAATTATTTGGCGCATTTGTTCCAATGAAAAATGCGCGGTCATCCGCTCAAAATTACTAGGCGCGCCTACGTCCATCGCGTTGGAAATTGTCGCCTGCGAAATTCTTGCGAGATATTCCCCAGAATCAAGGTAATCGGGAACGGTCTTGTTTATATTTGTCGCCGCGATAAATCGCTTTACAGGCGCGCCCATCTTCATGGCGTAAAGCCCGGCCGTTAAGTTGCCAAAATTGCCCGACGGGACGCATAGGGTAACGGGCAGTTCGCTTTTCGCCGCATGCGCTCTCGCCGCTTCAGTGGCGGTAGTCCCGCCGACTCTCGGTGTCGCCTCTCCGTCAGGATCGGCAAGTCCCGCGAAAGCTCTTCCCGCGGCGGCCGAATAGTAAACCGCCTGCGGAATAAGGCGGCTGATATTGATTGAGTTTGCCGAAGATAGAGACATTCGTTTTTTAAGGCCTTCGTCGGCAAGAGCGGTTTTAACAAGACGCTGGCAGTCGTCAAAACTGCCCTCTACCGAAAACGCCGTAATGTTTCTGCCAAGACCGGCAATCTGCCTCTCTTGAAGTGGGGATACGCGCCCTTTGGGGTATAAAACCGTGACAAAAATGCCCGGCACTTCAAAAAAACCGTCCGCCACCGCGCCGCCCGTATCGCCGGAAGTAGCGACAAGTATTCTTAATGACCGGTCTTCTCCTCGGCGTAAGTATGAAAAAGCGCGCGCCATGAAACGGGCTCCAAAGTCCTTAAAAGCGGCCGTCGGCCCGTGAAAAAGCTCTAATGCGTAGCGGTCGGCGACAGGCACAAACGGGGCCGTAAAAGTGAACGCCGAATGTACAATATCAGATAACACGTTGTCTGGGATTTCATTATTTACATAGGGTTTTATTGTTTCAAACGCGATATCCGTAAAAGCCATAGATCCGAGAGAAGATCGTACCCGCGCGGGATATTGGGGAATTTCTTCCGGCACAAAAAGCCCTCCGTCCGGGGCTAATCCCGTAAGGGCGGCTTCGGCAAAATTGACTTTTTTACTTTTATTTCTGGTACTATAATAAAACATATCTTATTTTATCATATTTATATAATTGACATAAAGTGGCTTAATTATTATATTTAGTAAAGGAGTAAAAGTGGCAAAAGAAGAAGCGATAGAGGTGGAGGGAGTAGTCAAGGAAGCCCTTCCCAATACGATGTTCAGAGTGGAACTGGATAACCAGAATGGGCATCTTATATTGGCTCATCTGTCGGGTAAAATGCGAAAACATTATATCCGTATTGTTCCCGGCGACAGGGTCAGAATCGCGCTTTCCCCTTATGATCTTAGCAGAGGCAGAATTATTTATCGTGAACGATAAAATTTTAATACCATAAAAAGAGAGGTTTTATATGGCAAACGATGTAGTGTATGTGAATACCGAAGAAGCGCTAAAAAGAGTTATGAATAATTCAAAACTCTTAGCCAAATTACTTAAGAAATTTAAGGATGATCGGAATCTTATTGATCTTGAAGCCGCATTAGCGGCAAATGATTTACCCAAGGCGCAGATTAACGCTCATACGCTTAAGGGGCTTTCCGCCAATCTGTCCCTTTCTGAACTATATAAGAAGGTTCTGGAATTGGAAACCCAGATAAAAGCCGGCTCTGTAGTTCCCGGTCAGTTGGAAGCCGTTAAAACCATCTATTCTGAAACAATAATAGAAGTGGACAAGGTAATAGCCCAATATGAATGAAAATAAACCCGTAGTTTTTGTCGTTGATGACATTGAAACAAATGTAATGATTCTGGAAGAAATTCTAAGCAATGATTATAATGTTATAACGGCGTATAATGGAATGGAAGCTCTGGAAAAACTTAAGGCAACCGTTCCGCTTCCAAAGATTATGCTCCTAGATGTTGTTATGCCCCACATGGACGGGCGTGAATTATTTGATAAAATAAAAAAAGATAAAACGTTTCAAAGGATACCCATTATTTTTATCACCGCCGAAAACGATTCGGAAAGCGAGCTTCTTGCAGCCGGGGCCGTCGATTTTATTAATAAACCGTTTCTGCCGGAAATTGTAAAATTGAGGGTAAGAAATCAGATAGCGTTAAAAAACTACAGCGACAGTTTGGAAAGAATGGTAGCGGAAAAAACCGCGGAAGCGACAAAGACTCTGGAGAATGCCCTTCAGGGGCTTGCGAATGTTATTGAACACCGCGATCTGGAATCCGGCGAACATGTTAAGCGGACGCAGTTGTTTGTAAAAGCGTTAATTGATTATTTGTTGGAAGCCGATTCCGTTTATTCAGATGAATTAAAGAGACTCCAGCCGGATATGATAATCAGATCCATGGCTCTGCATGATGTCGGAAAAATCGCGATTCCCGACAAGATTCTTCTTAAACCCGGGAAACTCGATCCCGATGAATATGAAATAATGAAAACGCACACCATACGCGGGAAAGATATCATTCATGAACTTGGAGACGTGAATTCATCCATATACCTTAAACATTGCGAAGACATCTGTTACGGGCATCACGAGCGATGGGACGGAAGGGGATACCCGCGGCAATTGAAAGAAAAAGAAATACCTATTTCCGCGCGTCTTGCCGCGCTAGCCGACGTGTATGATGCTCTTGTCTGCGCGCGCGTTTACAAAGCCGCTATGCCCTATGAAGAGGCGATTGATATTATTATGCAGGGAAAAGGCACCCAGTTTGACCCGATTATGACAGACGCTGTTTTGCAGATACAGAAACAATTTCAGGAAATATCGCGGATGTATCAATAATAAAATGAATACTACAGAATTAATGACTATATTGGTTTTTCAGGTAGGGGTTATTCTATTTGCGGTACGTTTGGGCGGACTTTTTGCCCGTAAAATAGGCATTCCTTCCGTGTTGGGCGAATTGCTTATAGGCGTAGTAATAGGTCCTTACGCGTTAGGCCGTATCGCGCTTCCCGGTTTTCCTGAGGGACTTTTTCCTTTAAGCGAACTTAGTTCTATAGCGGTTAGTACCGAGCTGTACGCGTTTGCCACGGTCGCCTCTATTATTTTACTTTTTTTCTCCGGGCTGGAAACGGATATCGGTTTGTTTTTAAAATATTCGGTCGCGGGCGTAGTAATAGGGTTTGGCGGAGTTTTATTTTCCTTTGTAATTGGAGATTTATGCGGTATTTTACTTCTTAAAACTTCATTTCTTGATACGCGATGTTTATTTTTAGGGGTACTGTCAACCGCGACCTCGGTAGGTATTACCGCCAGAATTTTAAGTGATAGAAAAAAGATGGACTCTCCCGAAGGAGTTACCATTCTTGCGGCCGCGGTATTCGATGACGTATTGGGAATAATCATGCTGGCCGTAGTGCTTGGGATAACCGCTTTGCTCACAGGACATGCGGAGGGCAATTATTCCGCGCTGGCAATTCTTGGTATAGCCGGGAAAGCGTTCGGTATTTGGCTGGGATTTACCGTATTGGGTTTGGTATTTTCACGTCAGCTTGCTTCGTTCTTAAAATTATTTAAAAACAATTCAGATTTCTCCATCCTTGCGTTTGGTCTGGCCCTTATTATCGCCGGCTTCTTTGAAAGACACGGCGGACTTGCGATGATCATCGGCGCTTATATTACGGGGCTCTCGCTCTCTAAAACGGATATTGCCGCCGTGATACAGGGAAGGCTTGAAGGGCTTTATGAATTTTTCGTTCCCGTGTTTTTTGCCGTTATGGGAATGATGGTGAATATACGGGAAATATTTTCCAGGGATGTTTTAATTTTTGGCGGAATATACACTTTGGCGGCAATTTTTGCGAAGGTAATCGGCTGCGGAGGTCCCGCGCTCCTGCTTGGTTTTAATATTAAAGGGGCGTTAAGAATCGGGGTAGGCATGGTTCCGCGCGGCGAGGTCGCGCTTATCATCGCGGGCATCGGATTGACTATGGGCATTCTTGACAACCAGCTTTTTTCAATTGTAATTCTGCTAACTTTAATTTCTACTATCGTAGCCCCGCCGCTTTTAAACGCTTCGTTAAAAATTAAAGGACAGGGAACAAGAAAGATAGCCAGCGATGGAGATACCACCTATTTAAAATGGGACTTTGATTCACATGATGTCGCGAAACTTATGTTGGACAGATTACTAATTGATATTCGCGCCGAGGGTTTTTATGTTCAGATAATGAATTTTGACGATAACATAGCCCTTGCCCGAAAAGATGATATTTCTCTTTCGATAAGCTGCGAGGGAAGCGCCGTTATTGTTGAGGCGTCAAACTCGGATTTACCATTTGTAAAAAATGTCGTTTATGAAGATATAATAAATCTTTCGGAATCCATGCAAAAGTTAAAAGACTCAATGAACACTACGGCGATGAAGAAAGAACTGTTTGACCGCAGAGGAAGAACCAATAACACCCTTCTTTCTTTAATAGAGTCCAATTCCATAATTCTTGATCTAAAAGGAAATTCAAAGGAAGAAATAATCCGCGAACTGGTTGATATGCTCTTCGCCCAGAATAAATTATTGGATCGCGAACTTGTTTTAGCCGATGTATTTGAACGGGAAAATATCATGAGTACCGGCATGGGATACGGAATAGTAATTCCCCACGCTAAAACCGACGGAGTAAAGGATACCGTTGTCGCGGTAGGCATTAAAAAAAAAGGAATTATTCTTGATCCGTCGGATACCCAACCGTCCCGTCTTTTTATACTGGAAGTTTCCCCCAGAAAAGACGGTCCCCATTTGCAGTTTCTTTCCGCCCTGGGCGCGATATTAAGGGACGAATCAATTCGTCAGGCTCTGATTAACGCCACTTCCGTGGAAGAAGCGGCTGGTTTATTGCATCATAAAAGGTAATTACCTTTTGGAGGTGGCGGGAGTCGCCTTCCAGTAGCTGACATCCTGTCAGCTACTTCAAGGCCGCCTGCGCGCTCCCGGCGCATCCATGCGCCGACATTTCTTAAGGCAACGCTTGCGCATTGGAATTTTTACAGGAGCGCGCCCCTGAAGATATTATTTTAAATGATAAATTATTCTGGGGCACGCCGTTTAGCTTTCATTGCCAAAACACGCTCGATGTCTCGCGTGCATTTTTGGGCGTGTTTCGACTCCCGCATTGTTGGAATTTTTAAGAGTTTCTTTTCTGTGAAAAAATTTACAGTGTCAATAGAATTATATAGAGGTGGCGGGAGTCGAACCATTTCTTGAGATCGTAATTCTTTATATTATAAGGAATTACAATGCTCTGGTTTTTAGGTACACCAAAAATGGGTACACCTCTTTCCTTTACCTTTACACTAACAACAGTATATCACACTTTTGGAAGTTTATCAAATGGTACTGCCCATATAAATTTAGTCTATATGGAAAAGGCATATAATGTATCTTTACTTGAAAGTGATTCTCATTATATATCTTTTTGCCTTATTCCGTTGCCGTCGGTGGTTTTTTATCCGTCAGTGGTTCTTTATCAAAAAAAATAAAAAAGAACCATCTTCGACAAAAAAATAAAATGGGGGTATTTTTTCAATTTTTGATGTCTTTTTTTTATTCCGTCCGTCAACTTTTATCAAAATCCGTCTGTCTATTTTTATTGTTTCAATACAAGAGACTCTCGGCAAGTGCCATTATCGCTTCTTTGCTCAAATCACGGTATCGGAAGGCATAAAGTAATTGATCTAATACCGGTTTTCTTACATTTACCTTTTTACCAGTCTTTGCCGCTACATAGAACAATACATTGAGGAAAAAAGCATACGCGATCTTTGCATTGAGCGTTGTATTTGATATAGTTGCATGTCTAAAGGGCATAAGTTTTAATATCCAAAAACATATTAATGATGCTTCGTTTAATTCCCCCATGTTTACACCGCCATAGTAAATATGAAAATAAACCCGCCTTTTTTCAACTCGTGTGATTATTTCCGACATGGTGTTATAATCAACAGAAATTTCAGGTTGATCTTCAATGCCTAATATAGTTATCATATTCTGTGATAATCTGGGAATGGCCTTTTCTATTATTGCATCTATTTCAGATCGCTCTAGAGATAAAAATTTTGGAAAATCTTCAGGTGTATTTGACCATTCTATGCTTGCCATAATTTTATTATGTTCTCCTTATTGATTCAATAATCTCACTTCCGTTTGGATGTTTTGTAAAGTCTGCTTCTTCTGAGAGCGCAATTTCAAAAATAGTTACATCTTTATCCCTTATCCTATTATTATATGGGATATCATTATGCTTTTCATTATTTTGAATAATAAAAAAACTAGGTAGCCTATCAAGCGATCTTCCTTGTCTTTTAAGACTTGCACAAACAAGATAAAAACCCAATAACAATACGCTACCAGCCATTAACACACTAAGTAAAATTACGAAAAATTGTACAAATAAATTCATCTTTTTCCCCTAGAATAACAATTTATTGAACGATAAATCAACGAATGTCCTACGGTTAGCGTACAACAAATATATGTTCCGTACAATAGCACATCTATATCAATGCTGTCGTTCAATCCTAAAATCGCAGAATACAAAAAAACAATAGCGCAAATTATTATTCCTGGAAAAAAGTACATAAATAGCCATTCAAAAATCTTGTGGTACCGAATCTCCGCAAATAGATAATCAATAATGGAACCAGAAATAAATGCTGAGCAAAAAAATAAAATTACACCATCTTTTAAAATTCTGTCATGTTCTACTTGTTTTCCGGAAATAAGCGCATAACCAATCATTAAAAACAATTGGAGAAAACCAATCAGAACACTCAAAGTATTCCAACCAATACTTAGAAAAATTGCCTTTAAGATAGTCTTAAAAGCATTAAAAATTTTCGATAATTTTAACATTCTTAATTTATCCATAAAATTAAAATAACGTCAATAAAGACGACCCATAAAACAGTATGTTATCAGAGAATACTCTAATATGTGCCACAACCCCCTCCCAGTTGTATCTCAATCCATTTTACTTTATCTTTGAATTTAATGCAACCTATTTATTTCAACAGGTGCCGAATTGTCTCAAAACGTTTCCATGTGCGTTTTTACGGTTTTTGAGGGTTTGTAACAAGTTTAGCGGAATTACCTCTTCTCAAAACGCTCCTGTTGTGTTCCTGGGGCATTTTGGCGGTTTTATTTTGTGGTTTCTTGCTCTTTACTTTTTCTGTGAAGATTCGCCATTAGTTTTATCTGTTGAATGATACAATCCCTAAAGATAGGATCAAGTTCCTTTAGTATTTCAGTTACCTGTAATAGTTCCGCATCGGGTGGAGTTTCTGAAAACATCTCACCTTTTCCAGTGATCAACCAATCCTTATTGACCTTGTATTTATTACTAATTAACTCATAAACCCGTTCATTAGGGTTTCTTGTACCGGTTTCAATTTTTGCGTAAAAAGAATGTGAAAGGTAGATACCAGCGCAAAAATCGCGTTGTGAGATGCCTAACGCTTTCCGTACCGCTTTTATACGCTCACTTACAATAGAAACTGTCATATAATTCCTCTGTACTCAAAAAATAATAACACAAAAAACTACAGAAAAACAAGAATAAAAAGGCTTGATACTTTCCTATGTACACATTATAATGAGTACATAGGGTACTATAATGAATGATACCGTAAAAAAATCGGGGTGTAATGTGGAACCTTACAATTATAGAAATGATTTTCGGATTTTAACTCCTAAAGAAAAAAGCGGAATACTGAAAAACGTTAAACACCTTTTGAAGCTTCAAAAGGATAATGATGCGATACTTTCCAATGCGGTTTCTTGTGAAAAAGTGGAGATTGTGTAGGGATGGAAAAATAACATACAAAATCTAAAGAAAAAATAATGATGTTTATCGAGGTTAATTATGAATAAATTTATAAAACGCTTAATAAAAAATATTGTAAGAAAATTCGGTTATGAAATAACCAAGATACCTTCATTCCCGATACCGAATATAAAAAATGAAATAAATGACGACAGTAGCTCGAATTCTTCAGATTGTATGGTGATATGTAATAATGGAAAATATCAAATGTACAATGAGATTTTTAATAAATTTCGATATTTAAATGATCTTGAATGGATTGGTTTATTATTTAAAAGTGTTGATATGCAGGTCATTGGAAATAAAAAATTCCCTGGTTTTCCAGAAGAAAATATACAAATTGGAATGATTGGTAACTTTGGAAAAAATGCTTTGTATGAACCAGCGCATATCTATCAAGAGGTACGAAGAATAGCAAAGCAGCAAAATAAAACATTCAACGAGAAAACTACATTACTTAATTTCGCTTGTGGTTATGGAAGACATACACGGTTTTATTTGAAGGACATATATCCAGGGAATTTGTATGGATCAGATGTTACTCATAATTTTATTGATATTTGTCGTAACACATTTTCATGCGATAAAAACAGTGATGTTATATTTGATATAAATGATCCGTTTCCTCCATTAAAATTTAATGCAGAAACTTTCGATTTTGTTATTGCCTACTCATTGTTTTCGCATCTTTCTGAAAAAGCACATCTTGCATGGCTTAGTGAATTCTTTCGTATTTTAAAATGTGATGGGTTGCTTTTTTTAACATTTCGTCAATATCATTTTCTTGCAAATCTAGGAAAAAACATAGGAAGTAGTAAAATAACGGATAATTACGAATTGTTTTTGTTAAAAAAACTAGGAAACGATTCTACACTAGAACGGTTTAATAGTGGTGAATATATTTTTAATCCATCAGGCGGTGGTTATGAGATGACAAACGACTTTTATGGTGATACTGTAATTCCAACAAGTTACATTCTCTCTAAATGGACAGAGTGGTTTGATATTATAGAACATTATGAAGACCCAAGCAAGTTACAACAATCATTTATCTGTTTAAAGAAAAAAATGTAGATAAATGAAATCTCTCGGTTATTAATAATTCTAGCTCAAATAATTCTCACAATAACCTTTATTAATTATGGTATTTAAACATTTCTTTTCCAGATATAACAAGTAATATAAGGTTGAAGGGATTATTATCCGAAAGTTGATCTTGTTAACTTCACGACAAGATAACGGACAAAAACCCCTGATCTTCTTTTCGTGATCTTTGTTTCTTCGTGTTCTTTGTGAGAATCTTTTCAAAAAAATTGGAGGTGGCGGGAGTCGAACCCGTACACGCTCTTTTAATTCCTTATCTGATAAGGAGTTAAAAATCAAGGTCTAAATAAGGTCTAAACCTTATTTCACCGTGGTAAATCTTAAGTCTTTTCGGCAATGCCAATTGAACCTAACCTTAACAAGGTATAAATAAAATAATAAATTAGAATTAAAATGTCAAGATAAATATAAAAAGACATTGACATATTGATAATTGTGTTGTATATTTTATTGTAAATCTTACTAATGGAGGGAACTACCCGTTCTGATTAAGATGCCTTACGGGGGCATTAATAAACATTTTCTTCTTTTAATAACTAATTCTGGTAAGTCGCCTAAACTTTAATAAAAATATTTGATCAGATAACCTCGACATTGAGCCGCTAATAGCTGGGGCAAAAATATGTTCGAGGAGCAGCATTTGTAAGAGATGTTATCTCTGCTTTTGCTGTTTATTCTATTCAAATAATTTTTTTTAGAGGAGTCTTTTATGAAATCAAAAGACATTTCTTTATCGGATTTATCGCTTCCATTGGATATACAGGTTGCGATAAAAATAGTAAATAAGTATTCAATATGGCTTGTAACTAATACTGAGACAGGCAAATTAATTCCGCATTATTATAGAGAAAATAGATTTGTTGAAGATCAATTTTGTAATGCAATATGTGGATTCATAAAAAAAGAATTGTTGGAAATATTTACCTTTCTTCTCAATCCTGATTATTTTTATGATAAGCCTGAACGTTGTAATGAACTTAGAGATTATGATGTTTCTGAATCTGATTTACAAAAATATCAGAATTATTCAGGTTATCTCAATAGCCTCACAAAGAACATCACGAAAAACATAATACATTTTCATCATTTAGTTAAGGAAGAATCAGAATTTGATTCCGAACCAACTTTGATTAATGCGCAAAATGGAATATTGGATTTAGTTTCCGGACAATTACTTGAGCATATGCCGGATAAACTTATTCGAAATATTATTAACGCTAATTTTAATTTTCCTTGTCGTGATAAAATAGGCAATGAGATTGCTAATGAAACCATGAACAGGACTTCACTCTTTTATCAAGTTATTAGTGGTGCATTATATGATAAGTCGAAAAATGAAATTGAAAACAAAGAGATTGTCAGGTCTTTCATGGAGATTCTCGCTAGTTTCTTAATTGGAAACAATGAACATAAACTTGTCTATATAATAATTGGCGAGCCTAATACAGGGAAGTCAACTTTATTAGAAGTGTTATTAGGGATATTTGGAGGGTATGGGACAACCTTTAATAATAGCGCCCTTCTGTATTCATCAAGAACTTCCAATGATATCCGACCTGACATTATCGCCCTTAAAGGCAAACGTTTTCTTGCAGGTAGTGAGGCAAACAAATTTGAAAAGTTTGATAATGCTCTACTAAAACAAATTTCAGGTAATGATAAAATTTCAGTTCGAAAACCTCATAAAGGAAACATGGTAACTTTTACTGTTTCAGGAAAAATATTGCTTGTGGCGAATTTTTGTCCAATGTTTTCTGATTTGGAAGACCAAGCTTTTTTGAATCGAATTGTACTTATTGATTTTAACAATGTGCCACAAAAATTTGATATGAACCTGAAGGAAAAACTTCTTACTCAGGAGAGCAGAGACGAAATTTTCAGCTATTTAGCGAATATTGCATGCGAAATAGTTTCGAAGAAAGAAATCTTTATTCACGAGCGATTTTTTACAAACAAGCAGAAAATTCTTATTAATCAGAATAGTACAGTTTCACTTTTTTGGAAAGAACATATTCGACCACATGATGATTATAAAGCTCCTACAAAATTTATGTATCATCATCCAATAAATTTCTTATATAAAGCTATGTATATTGATTTTTGCAAAAACCATAAATTTAAACTTGAGCCGTTGCCATATGAGGCATTCGCTAAGGAATTTAAGTTAATTTCTGACCAATTCCCTGCCTCAACATGGAAACATGGAGAATCAAATAATTATTATATCGGTTTCGATGTTGTAGGCGAAAAAGCAAACTTCTACTATAAAATGCTTAATCAAGCACTTATAGATAAGAATTATGTAAGTCGTGAAGGTTTATTTGATTAATATTGCTGCCTACCCTTCATAAACTGAAGGGTAGGCTACATAATAAAGGAGTAATATATGAATAATGATGACAGAGATTGGGATGATATTATTGAAGATGAAGACAATCCATTTGATAATCCAGATACAACATTCGATAGCGAAGATAATGCTTTTGAAGCTGGTAAAAAGTTAGCTCTTGAAAATAATGGTAATGCGATTGATTTAGACAGTGAAATATGTTATCCATCATTAGCTGACGAAGACGTGATTAATGCCTTTAAAGCTGGTTATAAGGCTGGAGGAAGAATTTGGTTTGATCGTGAATTTGGCACAGGTAAAGACGATGAAGATAAGGATTTTGATATTAATGAAGAAGATGATCTTGAAGATAAAAGTGAAGATGGCTAAAATAAACAAAAGGAAACAACAATCTCCGTAGATATTACGGAGATTGTATTTTTCTTATACTGACTTTTTAATTAAACCTTCAATAGCCAATGAAGGTATTAGAGTTCGACGGCCTATTTTGACACTTAAAATTGAACCACTTTTCAAATTTCTTAAAACAGTTGATTTTGATATTCTTAAAAGGTTACCTGCTTCTTGTATTGTGATGAAATAGGGGAGTATTGATGACAGATTATTTTCCATAATTCTTACCAATCTTATTTATTAACATAATTATTTACCTCCTATAAAATTATGTTTGCAAGGTTTAAGGTGTCATAAGGTATTAGGAGAAGTCATATAGTATTATTGGTTAATAATAATAACCATAAAGTGCCTTACCTACAATTCAATCAGGCCTTATTACAGGAAAAGGTAAATGTCGCTCATATATACCTTCAGATAATCGTTTAAGAGCTTTAGCAACAGCATTCCATTCTATTGTATTAGGATATGGTTCTTTTAGATTAAATACAACAACAGCTAATAACTTGGCTAGATCTTCCTTTGGAATGATTGATATTTTATCCAATTCTAAAATAATCCGTTCTGAACTTGTTAAAGCCTGAGCTAGAAAATCAGCTATTTCAGTTTTGGGTATTTCATATTATAGATAAAGTCAAGGGTTATAAAAATATATGGGGTTTCAGGCTCAAAATTGGGGCATTTCTAGGGGGTGATTAAGGTTAATTTTTACCTTTCCTTCCATATTTTATGTGCTGTGCCCCTTGCTTTGAAGACGACGATTAATCTCGTCTTCAATAAAATTTGGCATTACTTCGCGCCTAGCTTGAACATGATTAGTTATTTGTTTCATATAAGCATCATATTTTAGTGAATAGAAATTAAAATTTTGTTCTATTGGATACTCTTTTAGCCCAGAATTTATTATTTCTTCGATTTCTCCATCATCTTTAACTCTTTTACTAAGTAAATTAAGTTTCACTTTAACATCATTCCTGAAATTTTTTGTTTTATCAGAAATACTATTAAAATAAGTGATATCGGGATCATAACTGAAATATATACATTCTTTGGTATTTAAATATTGTAAATAATTTAATAAATCAATGTCATTGTCGCTTATTATCCAATTAGGGTATTTATTAATAAGTGTATAACAAAGACTATCATACATAATTACAGAAAATTGTGGAGAAATTGGCATGATAATCATTATTCCTTTTAAAATAAGTCCTTGTGTTGACCATTGCCAGTTTTTTGCCTTCAAAAAAGGGTTTAATCTAACGACAGGATTTTGTCCTATGATAAAAGGTTTTTTATTACTTGATCCTAATAATCCTATTCGTAAATTCATAATAACGTGAAGTGCTTTTGTAGCTAACCTAAATAAAAACATATATGGATTGTTAATACCAATTGCGAATTCATTTAAATGATTTTTTAATTTTTTATTATATGAAGCCATATTCTTTATAATTGATTCAATACTATTGTTAAATAATTCTACATTTCCCGGAGTTCTATTCATTTGGTAATGAATAAACAGCTTCAAGTGAAGATTTTCTTCATTATTAAGATATAAAAATCCAGTTGACAGTTTCCTTATTACAGATGCCGTATTTCCTTCGAGCTGTTCATAAAATTTTTCTAATTTTTGATCCATTCCATATAAATAATGCCTTTGTGCCTGATTTTTTAAAGATGCTCCTTTAGATAGACGGTTTTCGTTTAGCAAATGGACGTTTATTAATTTTCCATTTGCATCAACAGAAAAGTATTTTAGTAAAAATCTTGGTATAAAATGTTGTTCTCTACCCATAAAATTATAATATGTAATATAAAACAATATTGCAAGAGATATGGCACATTACGTTCCGGCGGTATATGGCGTTTTTTGCGCTTGAAAAAGAAAAATACGTAGCATTTTCACAGGCGCAAAAAAATGTGGTGGAAATAAAACGCATAAAGAACTGAAAGCCCGACTGCGTTTTGCGGGACCTAAAAACGCCGAATAAGCGTTTTTACGCTAATTGTTTTTTAGGCGAAGTTTTATTCTAAAGTACATTTTTCAGATTTACCAACTATATTAAAATTTTGATTTCTCTGCAACAAATAATAATTTTTCTATTTGCTCCCTTAGTTCATCTTTTTGATAAAGAACCACCAAATTAGGTATAAAATTTGCGTTATAAGTTATATCTATAAAATTTGGTATATCCTTCCTCCGTATTATTGGTTTAATAGCCTGCCCGTCAATGTCGATTATTTGTTGTGACAATGTTTTATCTGGTTCTTTAAGAAATCTTGGAATAATTATATATCTTACTTCTTTTTGAAAAGGCCATTTTGATTCATCTTTAAACAGAGCTTTTATAAAATAATCATTGCCAGCAAAATGTGTTTTAGAGTAATCCTTAATGTACATTTTTTTGAATGGTCCAAAAATCTCTTCCCTATCTTTATTTTGAATAGGAACCATAATACTATTTTGCGGTTCACCAACTGGTCCAGCATTTGTATAAGCAACACCATTTTTTGGAAGCATTAAACATTCGTAACGATCAAATGTTTTGTTGTCTGTAAAAATAAGCGGTGCCTTAATTCTTAAGCAAATAACATTTGTTTTAAAAGAATTGTATCTATCCCATTGTTCTTTTGATTCTTCTTCAGAAGTACAAAAACAATAAAGCGGTAGATCAAGCATTTCAGGCATACCCTCTTCTGGATCGTCTGACTTCCCTATTATTTGAAACCTTAATTTTCCAGATGTTACTATTTTTTCGAGTGTATCTATATCAGTATAATGATACAAAACTTGTGGAAAGAACTGAGAATTGCTTAAAAAATGTTCTTCACCGTTTCTAGCACTTTTAAAGTCAGGTATATTTTTTTCACACCATTCCATAGCTTCTTCTGCCGAATCAATTTTTATATTTATCTCCATAAGTACCTTTTATTTTCCTTAATTTCATAAAAATATTAAAAACAATATATTTATATTTGTCAATATGTATTTTTAGAAATGTTTATTAATTTTGTTACCATTGCAAAATTGCGCATACAGTCCTGTTAAATGACGATTTTTAGACCGCTTTAAAAGAAATACTGTTTCATTGGTCAAATACGATATTATGTTTATCATTTATAAACAAATTGTTAAATGGTTTTTCATGTTTACTCTGTACCATTTGACCAAAGAATGCTATACGATATTGACCTTCTTTGGTTTTATTAAGTGTGTCTATTATTAATGATAGACTGTCATTCTTTTGAACAAATACACTACAGATAAGAGGCTTCTTCTTGTTGTTTGCATATATCTTTATTTGAATATTTTGTGCATAATTCACTACCTCAAGCCAGACTTTTCCGTAGTAATATTTTGCAAAAACATATGAAAAATTATTATTTCCATCTATGATCTTCTGCCGTTGTATGTATACATTCGTAATTACTTTTTTACCTTCATTAGAAGTAAATACAAAAGGTGATTTCCCAGAGGACTCTTTTGCTTTATTTTGAATTTCATTTTGAGTATTGCCAAGCCGATGAATTAAAGATATTAAACCATTTAATATTGTCTGCGGGTTGGATTTTGCATATTCCTCAACTTGCTTTTTGGTTGCAATTCCAACGTTTGGAGAGTACGGGCAATCATCTGTATGAAAGTCATCTTGCCATGTCTTCAAATATTGTCTTTCTTCACCAAATGCAAGTATTAAATGCGCTTGTTTACAATCAGGACAAAGCAGATTACCTCTGTATTTTGAATCAAACTGTACCGGATCATCAGAATACATTCTTTTCAATTCATCAACATTTATAAAATAATTTTTATGCTTAATAAAAGCCTCATTGAAGCGGTTATCTTGATTTGAAGTCATTCTTTTTCCATTAAAATTGCCGACTGGGACGGACATAGCCAGTTGATGAAAGAGACCATGTTTCTATTCGCCCTGTCTTAAAATCTTGTACATAAACACGACTTCCATCTCTAACATTATAACAATGTTGTATATTTTTGTCAATTCAAATATTGAAACCGACTATATTTCGGTCTAAAAATTGTCATTTAACTGCTTGAATATGACATGGTCTTAATAATCTTCTTTGTCTATAGTATCCAAAGGACTGGTAATAGACAGTATTTTGCGCCGTGCTACATGGGTGTAGCGTTCTGTGGTGAGTAGAGATACGTGTCCCAACAACTCCTGTATGTAGCGAATGTCTGTACCGCCTTCCAACAAATGGGTGGCGAAAGAGTGCCGCAGGCTGTGAAGCGTTGCGTCTTTTTCTATTTTGGCTCTTTTTAGCGCTCTTCCGAATATTTGCTGTGCGGAACGTGTGACCAAATGTTTATTCTGTCCTACACCGCTAAAAAGCCAGTTGGTTATATTGTACCGATTATAATATTCCTCTAGGGCGTTTATAACTGTTTCCGATACGAGCGTATAACGGTATTTGCGCCCTTTGCCGAGTATGCGTATTGTTTTTCTGGAGATGTCTATGTCATTTCTTCTTAGTTTTACTACCTCGCCGGCTCTAAGGCCGGAGGCGTATACCATCATCAACAACAGGCGGTGCTTATAATTAGTTTCGTTCAGAAACATTTTTTTATTTCATCTTTTGAAAGCACGACAGGAAGGCGCTTGTCCTGTCTTGGACGGTGCTGTTCCTCTATAATATCTTTTGGTAAAACTCTTGTATAAAAAAACTTTATTGCGCTTAAAGCAATGTTCAATGTCGCCGCTGAATAATCCCTGCCTTTTTCTACGGCGGCAAGAAATTATTTAATGTCGTATGCCTGTATTTCTTCCGGCAATTTTTGCCTGTTATGGCATAAAAAGCGGTTGTAGTAATTATAATTGCTTCTTGTTTGGCGGCTGTACTTTGCCGCCCTCATTTCGGTTTCAAGTTTTATTTCCCATTAAGGAACTTGGTTTTTCATTAAATATGAGAGATATTGTAGAAGTTTCCATACTTTTTTCTAAAGTAACCTGTGAAATACCTATAAATTCCCTTCTTTTATTATTGTTTGACTATATAGACCTATGGAAGTACTGACAAAACTTAAATAGCTCCATTATTATCAATAATATAGAAATAACCTTGACAATATATATCGTTAATAGTATAATAAAATAATCGTTATTATCGGTTATATTTTCGCTTGAAAGAGACATTCTAGACATTGAAGTATCGAATTATTGGGACTATATTTCGCTACAAAAAAAGTGAGATATTGAGCAATAGGCACATTTTATATGGCAGACACATAATGCATAGGGAGTTTTCTATGAAAAACATTTACAAAGTTTTAGTAATTATCGCTATTGTAATGATAGTCGGATTTTCATTCGTCACTTGTGATAACGGTGATGACAAAACACCTACCGTTTCCGTTACTGGAGTAACGCTTAATAAAAGCAATCTTTCCTTAACTGTAGGGGAGGCGGAAACCTTAACCGCAACAGTTGCGCCTGATAATGCAACAAACAAAGCGGTATCATGGTCAACAAGCGATGCCACAAAGGCTATTGTTTCAAATGGAGTTGTTACAACTGTTACGGCAGGTACGGTGACAATTACTGCTACTACCGTAGATGGAGGAAAAATCGCAACTTGCTCAGTTACCGTAATAAGTAACGGTAATGAAGGAAACGGCGAAACAAGTGAACCTTATGTTGCAGTAACTTCAATTACAGGTGTACCGTCAACAGTAATGACAAATGAAGAATTGACATTAACGGGAACGGTAAATCCATCAAATGCGACAAATAAAACAATAACATGGACGATTAAAGATCAAAGCGGTACTAATTCAATATTGAACGGAAACAAACTAATAGCAGCTAAAGACGGAACGGTAAAAGTTACGGCGACAATTACCAATGGGAAAACGGAAAATATAAATTATATGCAGGATTTTGATATAACCGTTACCCAATATGTAGGAATTACGCACACTGTAACATTTAATTTGAACGGTGGAAATATAAATGGCAATACTGCAAATGTTGTAAGAACCGTTAATCAAGGTTCACACGCAGTAGCGCCAGAAAATCCGAGTAAAACAGGTTATGTATTTTCAAGTTGGGATAAAATGTTTACCAATGTAACAAGTGATTTAACCGTAACAGCGCAATATACACTCAATCAAACGCCTGTTGCCGGAGATTACACTTTCGGAAATTTGAGCCAAACAGCCGGAAGCGTTACGGCGGTAACTATAACGCCCAAAAGTGGCAAATCACTCGGTACAATAAGCAACATTAAATATGCCAATAGTGTAACGATACCTCAAACCGCAGGAAATTATGCCATAACTTTTGATGTTGCTGCGGCGATAGGCTGGAATGAGGCAAGTGGCTTATCCGCTGGAAATCTTGTAGTTAATCCTATCCCCAATCTGTCAGGAACAATCACAATTAGTCCATTCATAAATGTTACCATTAACACACAATTAATCGCGATATATAACGGAAGCGAAAGCGTAAGTTACAAATGGGAGAAAGATGGGAGCAATGTAGGCATAAATTCCAACAAGTTTACGCCTACTGAAGCAGGGAGTTACACCGTAACAGTGAGTGCAACAGGCTACAATAGTAAGACTAGTGCCGCTGTTGATGTAAACGATCCGTCTCTCTTAACATTGAGTGGAACAATCACAATTAGTCCTAACAGTGGCGTTACCACCTACAAGGAACTAACCGCAACGTACAGCGGAAGCGAAAATGTAAGTTACCAGTGGGAAAAAGATGGGAATAATGTAGGCACAAACTCTAAAAAGTATACACCTACTGAAGTAGGAAATTATACTGTAACTGTAAGCGCAACAGGCTATAATAGCAAGACCAGTACCGCTGTTACCGTTATATTAGCCGATCTATCAGGAACAGTCACAATTTCTCCAGACTACAACGCTACCACCTACATGGAACTTACCGCAACATATAATGGATCAGAAGCAGTAAGTTTGAGTTACCAATGGAAAAGAAGCTCAAGCATTGTTGGGACAAATTCAAACAAGTTTATACCAACTGAAGCAGGGATTTACACCGTAACCATAAGCGCATCAGGTTACAATAACAAGACCAGCGGTCAAGTTGCCATCTCATCAGCTAATTTATCAGGAACAATCACAATTAGTCCTAACAGTGGCGTTACTATCAACAAGGAACTAACAGCAACGTACAGCGGAAGCGAAAGCGTAAGTTACCAGTGGAAAAAAGGCTCAAGTATTGTCGGTACAAATTCTAACAAGTTTACTCCGACTGAAGTAGGAAATTATAATGTAACTGTAAGCGCAACAGGCTATAATAGCAAGACCAGTACTTCTGTTACCGTAGTATTACCTGATCTGTCAGGAACAATATCTATCATACCGTCCACAGGAGTTACAACCTACATGCAACTAACTGCAACATACACTGGAAGCGAAAACGTAAGTTACCAGTGGAGAAAAGGCATATATACCGAAGTCATCTCAACCTCCAACAAGTATACACCGACGGTTGCAGATAGTTACACCGTAACAGTAAACGCAACAGGCTATAACAGCAAGATCAGCGATCATGTTACAGTAACATTAGCCAATCTGTCAGGAACAATCACAATTAGTCCATCCATAAACGTTACCACCAACACGCAACTTACCGCAACATACAACGGATCAGAAGCAGTAAGTTTGAGTTACCAGTGGAAAAATGGCACAAACGATGTAGGTACAAACTCCAATAAGTTTACGCCGACTGAAGGAGGAATTTATACAGTAACTGTAAGTGTAACAGGTGTAACAGGCTACAATAGTAAGACAAGTGATGCCCTTAATGTTACAGGGTGGGTAACAGTAACAAACAGTACATTCAGTACAACAAGCATCAACGCAATCGCCTATGGCAATGGCAAGTTCGTAGCTGTAGGTGGTAGTGGCAAAATGGCGACTTCATCGGATGGTATAACATGGACATCCGTATTAACCAGCATATTCGGTACTAGTAACATCAATGCAATCATCTATGACAATAATAAATTTATTGCAGTGGGCGATAGCGGAAAAATTGCGACTTCAACAAACGGTACAACATGGACAGCCGTATCGAACAGCACATTCGGTACTAGTAACATCAGCGCAATTGCTTATGGCAACGGCAAGTTTATTGCAGGTGGCGCTAGTGGTAAAATGTCCTATTCGCCAGACGGGACAACGTGGACAGCCCTAACTATCAGCACGTTAGGTGCAAGTGACTACATTAGAGCAATCAAATATGCTAATAACAAGTTTGTCGCCGTGGCTGATGGTGGAAAAATGTCGCGTTCAACGGATGGTACAACGTGGTCATTCGCAACAGTCTTTAGTGCCACTAGCATCTACGGCATCACCTACGGCGGTAATAAGTTTGTCACAGTAGGCACTAACGGTAAAATAGTATATGAACTCGCGTCCGATGAAGGAACTTGGGTAACCGTAACAGACAGTACTTTCGGTACAAGCGATAACATTTACGCAATCGCTTATGGTAATAACAAGTTTATCGCAGGGGGATATAATGGCAAAACTGCGACTTCTACGAATGGTACAACATGGACAGCATTATCGATCAGTGCCTTTGGCTCATCAACCGTTAATGGAATTGCTTATGGCGATAACAAGTTTGTGGCCGTTGGTGCTAGTGGCAAAATAGCGTATTCAACAGGTCTTTAACCTAAATTAGACCATTCCCTAAGCCTCAATAATGAGGCTTAGGGACGTGGTTTTATTTTAACGCATGATGTCTTATATTAAAAATGTGATATACTCGGGGGCAATGATAAATTACGAACTAAGGACATAACTTTATTTGTCCCTTAATTAATTTAGAAATGAATAAAACTGCCAAACAATAAACCATTGAATTACATAATCACCTTCCCAATAAAAACCATATGCAATCTCATCCTTATTCATATCCCTGCGAATTGTATCAACATCACCCTTAACATATTTAGATTCTTTTATAGAATTTTCCAGTTGGTTATTGAAATCTAAAAGGATAACAACTTCGTATGCATTATGCATTTGCATATTACTTGTATAAACGCAAAATAAGTCTTTGGCAACAGACGCATTAGTAATAGAATACCATTTTTCTTTATCAAGAAATGTATAAGAACGCAGATGAAATACTTTACCTATTTTAGTAGGATTTATCAATTCTTCCAATTCTGAGATTTTTTTGTTATAAATTATGTTTAATTCATCAATTTGATTTTTATGTTTATTTTCCAACTCATCAATCTGTAACAACAAAGTATTATTATCTGCGTAAGCTATGTTCAATTCTTCAAGTTTTATATTATAAGCTTCATTTAATTGTAAAAGCTCGCTATCATAGTATTTTCTCAATTCGTTTAGTTGATAGTTAGCTTCATTCGTCAATTTATTTTGAAGCAGTGCTTTTTCTATTGTAAAACTGTCATTCAATTCACTTATTTTTGTTTGATATGCTAATTCAAGTTCCTCAATCTTCTGTAAAAGTATATCATTCTCTAAATTAGAGTTATTAAGTTCAAACAATTTCGCGTTATATAAATTCTCTAATTCTAATAACTGACCATCATGAAGTTGTTTTAGATTATTAAGCTGATTTATTAATTCATTAATTCTGCTTTCATCTACAACAGGGACCTCAATTATTACTTCTACCGGAACTTCTTTGATTACTTCCCGATATTCAATTTCCGGTTCGCAAGCAATTAGCAAAGCCAATAAAAAAATGATTGTAAAAATAGAAGATAGAACCTTTGTTTTTTCTTTAGACATAATAATCCTCCAATGTTAATACAAAAATGAAACTAAAATTGATTGTGATAATTTACTCTAAAATATAATTACAGATATTTATTAATTATTAGAGTAAATAAAAACGTTACGAATTAAATAGTTTTACGACGTTAAGACTTTAATAAAAATATTATCTTCATAATATCCCCTCTCTTGTTTTAATATAAACTAATTTATGCTAAAAAGCAAGTAAAATATATTTATTATTGTTACGCTACATTGATTATTGAAATAGTTATGTGCTTTAACAATAATAGAATAATTTATAATTAATCCATAGGAATTTTACTTTTAGATTCTTGCATATCAAGTTTTAATTTCGACATCTAGTACTCACATAGTAAGTCGTTAATAACCATTATAGAAAGTCGCTAATAATCAATAATAATGGTGTCGAAAAATGTCAAAGTCGCCTTGCAAGCGATCTTTTGTTTTCCTAAGCGTGTTATAAAAGATTAAAAAATGTTGTGGCTTTACATCTATTGTGTTAAGGAAATTACTTTTTTTACTATTATATTTGATAATATATTATCTGTTTTCTTGCCTAATTCCTGAGCAATTTAATGCATTTGATAACAAACAATTTTTATAATTTTCATCAATATAATTATTTAAACAATTGTCATTACAATTTTTATTTTTAGGAACTATGCAAATATTTCCTTTATTAAATGGACATGTTGAAATATTAGAATAATATAGAAATGTGAAGACCTTTAGTGCACCATGAAGATAAATAAAATCATTAAAAAAATAATCAGGAGTCTTACCAAACCCCCTGTATTCATTCTCATCTCTAAAAAAAATAACTGGACTACCTATCACCGTTGCTAATTCTTGTATATAATCATTTGTCAATTTATTCACAAATAATGTTTTTTGACTTGCTCTATAATTTATTCCCCTAGTCAAAAAATAATAAAAATATTTCATTATACTAATAAATTGATTATTTGAAAGATCAAAACTATCAAAAAGACTGTTGGTTTCTTTAATGGCTTTCTCATGAATAATTGAAAATAGTTTTAAAAATGTATTGTCATAATTTATTGCAGTTCTTATTAGGTGAATTATTTCATCTGTTTTCATCGTTGATAAATCTATATATTCATTTTGAATTAATCGTAATATATTTCCAATAACCTTTTCAGAAAAATATATATTTAAGCTAATCTCACATAAACAATATACAAGTTTTAATGGGTCACATTCAGGCAAATAATGATTAATAAAATCAAATATAATATTATATTCCTTATATTTATAAGACAAAATCTCGTCTATATCATTATTAGATAATTTTTCATATTCTGGATTTCCAATTATTGAATTTACTAAAGCCATATTTTCTTTTATTACAGTCTCATTTATTGGAATATTTTTTCCGTCAATAGCAATGTATGGAATTTGAAATAATGATTTACTATAATGATCAAAATGTTCCCGTTCTGATATAGTATAATCATCTAAATCAGTATCCTCAAATATATATTCATTAGCTGAATGATCAAAATTCATACCAAATAAACGACTTGTTATAATATTTCCTATATTCTTATCACCTAGAACAGATGGTGATTCAAGGTAATTAATTAAAGGTGGTATAGGATTTACAAAATCTGATCCCAATTTAGAAAAGCTAGTTAGAAGTACATGAATATATTTATCAAGACTGATAAACCCATTTATTGTTGTCATATTCTGTAAATAATGTGTATATTCATGAAAAATTGTTAAATTGCTTTTAGGATTTAATTTCCCAAGAACTTCAATTTCCAATGTGAACATGTTGTAATAACCTTCAGGTCCAATAATAATATTTTTTAGTATTTCTGTTATCATTTATTTTTTACTCTTATTAAAAATCAATCCTAATGTCATTGCATTTAATAGCTTAATAATTATATATTATAAAGTATGAATACTGCATAACTTGTAATTAATGGTTTACTTTGCTTTTGTATATTGCTTCCGAGTGTATTCTACGGATTCAGTCAAAACAATGGTAAGGTCTTTTGCCAATTTGTTGACCACATCTTTTAAATCGCCTGTTATTGCATTTTCAGGCATAAACAGTTCGTAGACTTCAATGTTGAGAGCTGTGGCGAGCTTTACCAACGTCAATGGAGAAACCCAGCCTTTTTGAGTTTCAATATCTGACAGAAAGTTTGTTGAAATATCCAGTTTTTCCGCAAGTTTTGCCTGTGACCAACCCCGTCGGTTACGAAACCGTTTGATATTGGCGCTTAAAAGTTGTCGTAGTTTTTGTTCGTTCATGCTATTACCCCTATATTCTCACAGCCTAATACCGATTGTACTTATTGATTGTGAATAAAGATTGCCTAGAAAGCAAAAAATTAATAGGATTAATAGAAAATCGTTAATAGTTTGATATATTTAAGCAAGTCGCCTCTAGGGAGACTAATATCAAGCGATAATAAATCATAATATTTTATTATGTTTAGAAAAAAATCATATTACAAATATTTTATTTGTATAAAGGAGAAATTATGGTAGATGATAAATTAATTGGGAAATTAAAAAAATTCATCCAAAAGAATTACCAATTAACAGGAGAACTCACAGCGCAAAAAACACCCAAGTCTTTAACCAAGAATAAATCATTGGGAAATCTGGTTCAGCATATGCACCAGCCATCAGGTTCTTCATTTAGGGATATTAACGATACCCTTTCCCGGTTTATTAAGAAAGAACGTAAAAGTGAAACCTTTTCCGCAATGCTGGAACGGATGCGGAAAGAAAAAGAGATGACGGCTGCCCAGCTTTATAATGGGGCATGGATTAAGAAACAACTTTATTCAAAAATCATGGGAGAACGGAACTATCACCCTTCAAAAAACACGGTTATTGCATTCGGTATGTCTCTTCGTTTGAATCGTGAAGGTATGGATGAATTGCTGAAAAGTGCCGGATATATGCTTAGCAACAGTTCAATAGCGGATTTAGTTATCCTTTTCAGTTTAGATCAAGGTTTACATGACCTTCATGACATAAACGCCCTATTGCTTTCAATGGACCAAAAAGTACTTTGCCGGGAATAATACGGTATTCATTTCCAAACTGCTCAAGCCATTTAATTGACAGAAAATATCGTTAATGGTATAATATAAAAATCGTTATTATCGGTTATGGTACAGCGAAAGGGATTTCAAGGAACTTCATGAGAATCATAAATTTCCAGAATTTGGAATTATGAGATCAAACCGAAATTTCGATTCTTTACACTAAAGTTTTTAGTGTTTTGAATATTGTCCTGTGGACAAGAAAAGGTATATTAACTGCCGGTAGGTAAAAGGAGGTGAAAATCATGAAGTATGTAAAACCAGTTGTCTTGGCACAGAATTCCAAACAAGGTGTTTATGCGGCAGATTGTAGCAAAACTATGGCTAATAAAGTTTGTGGTAGTTGCCAATTCCCAAAGTAGTTTGCCTAACAAATTGGAAAGAGTTTTTTGCCCTTTTCTCTATAAAAGGGCAGTTTAGTTTCATAAAAACAATTATTAAAGGATAACTAAGTGTTTTATCGCCAAAAATTCGATACTTTTATCCGTGTTTATGATGACATCGGCTATATTGTTAATAAATGCGATTTTACTGACAGCGCCGTATCACAAAGCGGAGCAGTATTTTTATCAGTATTAAGCAGAAATCCGCAAACACTTGATGAACTTATTGAAAAAATTATTCAGCAATTTATTGACATAGATATTAAAACAATAAAAAAGGACGTAAAAGAATTTTATGACATGCTTGAAAAGGATGGGTTTATTGTTTCTGGAGAAACAGAAGAAGAACTAAATATAAAAGATGCTCGTTTTTCATACAAACAAATTAATCCTAAAACCATAAAAAATGATTTTACACCAAATATTATACACACTGAGAAATCAACCCAAGAATATTTGGTTGAGCACTTTAAAAACAATCCTAAACTTAGAGGTTTACAAATTGAACTAACAAGTAAATGCAATGAAAGGTGCATACATTGTTATATTCCGCATGAAATGAAAACAGACGAAATAGAACCAGAATTATTTTATAGTCTATTGAAACAAAGTAGAGAAATGGGAATGTTGGATCTGACCCTTTCCGGCGGTGAGCCAATGCTTCATAAAAATTTTTGTGAATTCCTGCGAAAATGTAAAGAATATGATTTTGCAGTAACTATTCTAAGTAATTTAACCTTGCTGAACGATGACATTATCGCCGAAATGAAAGCCAATCGCATTTCAAATGTTCAAGTATCGTTATATTCAATGAATCCGGAAATACATGATGAAATTACCCAAATGAAAGGGAGTTATGAATTAACAAAAAACGCAATTTTGAAGCTTATCGAAAACGATATTCCATTACAGATAAGTTGCCCGATTATGAAACAAAATAAACATTGTTACGTTGATGTATTAAAATGGGCAAACGAATATAAAGTCCGAACGCAAACAGATTTCATCATGATAGCGAGATATGACGGCACAATACAGAATTTGGAGAACCGTATATCACTTGTAGAAGCCGAAGAATTAATTCAAGATATTGTAGAAAATGACCCGATTTATAGTGAGCAAATTGTTCCAATAGATGATGAAAGTCGTGATATTTCAAATGATATTATTTGCGGCGTCTGTATTACTTCAATTTGTATTGCTAGTAACGGAGATGTTTTTCCTTGTCCGGGTTGGTATAATTATATTGTAGGAAATGTAAAAGAATTATCGCTACAGGAAATTTGGGATAATTCAAAAAAAGTTAAATATCTACGAGGGATCCGCTTAAAAGATTTTCCAAAATGCTTGAAATGCAAAGAAAGAATATTCTGTAAAATATGTATGGTACGAAATGCTAATGAAGACCCCAAAGGGAATCCGCTTAAGATAAATGAACACTGCTGTAGAGTAGCCGCAATTAACAAGAAAATTGTTCTTGACTGGAAAGCAAAACTTCAGAGGGTGTAATGATAAACAATTATATTCAATTAGAAAGAAAAATATTAAATTATAGGAGAAAACTATGATATGTAAATATTGCGGCGAAACATTAAAATCCGACTTTACAGGTAATCGCGTTCCTATATTAGTAGGAAGCAAAGGTCAAAAATGTAGTCAATCTCAAAACGGTAAACATATGGCGTGTTCGGGGGCTATGATGGTCTGTAAATATTGTGGTTCGAAAGTGAAATCTGCTACGACGGGTAATTGTGTTCCGGTATTAATGGGTCAACAAGGAATAAATTGTCCAAGATCACCTCACGGCAAGCATGAATTATGTGAATAGATGAAAAATAATAAGGAAATGGTATGAAGTATGATGAATATTATTTCAATAGTATATTAATATTTATCATATTTTTTTATTCATTATATAATCCTATTTATTAGGAGGGATAAACTATGGAAAATTTTACAGATGAACAAGCGGAAGAAGAATTTGAAAAATACTCAAAAAATGTATCAGAGGATGATGTTTCTGGTGTGCTAGATAAAGAAAAAGCAATTTTGGATAAGATCAAAGGACCATTGGCAAAATTTTCTAAAAACATACCGATTCTTTTCTCAGTTGTTAAAGATTATGCCAAAGGGAATTATAAAGAAATACCCTGGCCAACAATAGCAGCGATTATTGGGGCTTTATTATATATTTTTAGTCCCTTAGATTTAATACCTGATTTTATACCAGTAGCAGGTCTTTTAGATGACGCTACAGTATTTGGTTTTTGTTTAAATATGATAGAAAAGGACTTAAACAAATATGTAATATGGAAACAACAAGGTAAAAAAGGCAAAGAGTTATTAACATGGGATAATGGCGATGTTTACGAAGGTGATTGCGTTAACGGTAAAAAAAATGGCAAAGGAAAATATATATTTGCAGACGGTAGTGTGTACGAAGGCGATTATGTTGATGACATACAAACTGGTAAAGGAAAACTAAAATTTTCAAGCGGCGATGTCTATGAAGGTGATTGGATTGATGGCGTACGAACCGGCAAAGGAAAATATACATTTTCATACGGCGATGTCTATGAAGGTGATTATGTTGACAACTACTGGCACGGCAAAGGTAAATATACATGGGCAAATGGCATAGTTTACGAAGGCGATTGGGTTGACGACAAACGACACGGTAAAGGGAAAATGACATGGGCAAATGGCATAGTTTACGAAGGTGATTGGATTTACGATAAACGACAAGGCAAAGGGAAAATGACATGGACAAATGGTATGGTTTACGAAGGCGATTGGGTTGATGACAAACGACAAGGCAAAGGGAAATTGACATGGGCAAACGGTATGATGTACGAAGGCGATTGGCTTGATGACAAACGACACGGTAAAGGGAAATTTGTTGAACAAACTGGAGAAATTTATATAGGTGAATATGTTAACGATTTAAGAACCAAAGGAAAAGAAACCTACCCTGACGGCAGATCATACGATGGTTATTGGGTTAACCAAAAACCAAATGGAAAGGGAAAAATGACCTATCCCAATGGTAAAGTTGAAGAAGGAAATTTCAAAGATGGCTCGTTTGTGGGGTAAAAACAATGAACAAAGTACACATAATGACAAGAAGCTCAAGGAAAACTTATTTATAATGTCTTCAATAACGTATTTATTTCTTTTTTAAATATTTTGGTCGCCTGAAAGGATACCTTTTGGATTTTAAAATATGGTATAAAAAATCATCTTAATTTTAAGGAGGTCCAATATGGGACTTTTAGAGGCGTTTAAAGATTTGTGTGCTACAGAGGGACCGATAGGTGAAATAGCAACACAGATTGGCGAGGGGATATTTGAATGCACTAACAGCATTGCAGATGCCTTTGATGATTTTGCTGATAAACTTGGTGGTATAGAAACCCAGCTTAACAAAAAAAACAGCGAGGAATCGAATTGGGCTGTAGATCGATTTGATCCTGCGTGGGAATCAACTCCACAGCTAAAAGCCACAAGGGATGCGGTAGATTTTATCGTGAACTTCTGTGATAAGGCGGAACTTTTAATAAACGAGGCAACCTCAAAGGTATTGGAAATGACCGGGAAGATACTGGACACATAAAGAAGGAATTGAACCATGAAACAGAAAGGGATGCTAGGCGGTATTGTCAATCATACAGAAGGATTTATACCGCCTCGCCCCGGTGAGGGGCTTTATATCTGCCGCAAATGTGGAAAGCATTTTACTAATATGAGGAGCCACATTTTATCTGAAATTATCGGAGGGCTTTTCGTTATGTGTCCAGAATGTGGAAGTTTCTATACAGAAAGGAATCAGATGGTGGCGTATTAGTTTTATGAAAGGAGAATATAAACCATGAAACTGCTCCCTTTTTTTGATGATAAAATGAGCGTAGAAAAATTACATATTTTTAACATAGATATTTACGGTGCTGATACAAAAAAAATATCATATTTTAAAGTGGAAGAAGAAATATTTAAATACTTAAATAAATACCATAAATGTCTATCGTCATTCTCAATGGCAATGACCAATTTTTACGGGCACACATTTACTTTTTTTCAATTCGGGGAATACGGCGAAGAATTAGAAAGTGTTTTACGGGAAATGAAAGAAATATATGACAATATGAAAATTGTTAATAAAAATAAAGAAAGCATAATTTTAAGCATATTAAATAACGATCAATTGGAAACTATTAATTTAAACCATATTTCTACATATCGTTTTTTATTAGATGATATTTATATTGATTCACCATCAAGAGTAGAAAATAATGATTATGATCTTACAACCTTTGAACGAATAAAAAAATGTTTTGAAGATAACAGTACAATTCATTTTACGGATGTTGCTAAAGAAGCAATTGTAGGCATTACTTCTTCATATTATGAAAACAATAAAATTATTAATTTATTATCAAAAAAAATAATTATTAATGACGATAAGAGAAATCTATTTATTTTACCAGAAAACTATGAAATGTATATTGACGAAAAAGAAAGAAGAGAAGAAGAGGAAGAAAATGACACAAGAGAAATACAAGAGTTTCTTAATGGTTTAAATAGTTCAGTCTTAAAAAAAAATATAAGGTTACAAAGTGATACCATTTATTACGTTTTTATCAAGACCTGTTCTCATTACATCTGGAATTGTAAATAACCTTGCCGTAAGAAGTCTTTCCAAATATATTACTAACCGAATAATTTCAAAGAAAATAGATGACGCGCTGATTAATGCAAGAAATAAAATTAACAATTATTATGCAGATTATTGGAAAAATGTTATTTTATTTTCTGCGCTTAATATAGTTATTGTATTGCTAACAATTATTTCTTATTATTTCTTTTCTATAAATAATGTTATCATTATTATTATTTCGGCAATATCGTTGTTTATGATGGTAAGATTTTTTTATAGAACAATAAGGAACATAGCAAAAATTATACCATATTCTTATCAAATAAAGGAATATTTTAAAGACCTTATATTCTGTAAATCATTAAGAATTGCTATAAAGGAAAGAATAAGAAATATATTTTTTGATATATATGAAAGCAGTACAAACAAAGTAAGCCGACTTACACATTCAGCGGTTGCAATGCTAGGATTTGTAAAATCAATTGATGATATTGGAGTTGAAGTTGTAAATGAATTTTATAACATGATAAAATTGTATTTGATAAAGAATATATTTTATAAAACAATAGCATTTTCAATATTCTATATAATATTTGTATTGCTTTTAAAACCACTTGTTTTTACATTTACTATGAATATGAATATTATTGAAGCCATTTTATATCCGTTTACTGTAGTTTTACCGAAAGTTATCAATATTTTCACGGAGTCTATAAAATAAAAGGTAGCCTAATAGGATACCTTTTTTTCCTCATGCAATGTTATATTGAAATAAAGGAAAGATTGTTATCAATGCAAATAATTGATAGAAAAAACAAAGATTATTATGATTATATCGCACACCAGTATCGTGATAAAACGACAACTTATGATCGCCGAGGTTCTCTTGTTGTTGATGATAATTATCTAGTACGGTTTATTGATAATCCTCAAGATTTACCTTATAGTACACATGAAAGTTTACCTAAAGAAATAATATTTTTTCTTGAAATAGGCAATGTTCAATATCTTATTTCTTTATTTAATCTTGAATTTAATGAATTTCACGTTAATAAAACAGTTAAAAAATGGAGGTATTTATCTGATAATCAATTAAAAAACTCTGAGATTAAATTAATTAACAAGTATGATGAATACAAACATTATTTACCCGCTCCCATGTCAATTTCTCATGTATGGAAAAAATATCCAAATTCTCGTTATTGCCAAAAAGTTGAATGGTTATATAAATCCGATTTAAATTCTGACTTTAAGCAATTTAAAATATTAGATGATGATAAAATATCAGATGATAGCTTTATAAGTAATCCTATTTTAAAAAACACTAAAATTCCTTCAATTATTGAACCTTTAGAAATATATAAAAACCTAGAAGGATATTTTTCAGAATTTTATCGTGATAAAACCATTGAAATTAAAATGAGTAATAAAGAAAAAATAGTAAGTAAAGGATTTGATCCGATATCCAGTTTTCGGAATATAAAATAAAAAACAACCGATACATTAATACCAGTTGTTTTTAATCCCTACATATTTCTTTAATTGACAATGAAAGGAATCGGATTTTTTTTAGATATACCAGCAGTAACCTTAACATTCTTCCCATCGCATTTGGGACATCTTTTAGGCCAAAATATAAGAATCGGCTTAAATCTTTCACCACAGTAAAGACACTTGTACATTAAGGAAGGTTTTGGCAATGAATGTTCTGGACAGCAGTTTCCAATTATGTTATTTTTTTTCATGATTAGCCTCCTCAGCAAAGTTTATTATTCGACGGTCATTATTGATACCTACAATTATAATTGTATCACCTCACTCATGGTATTGAACTGTTGTCTAAAATCATCTATACCGCCGTTGGGATTATCCTGATAAATATTTTGAATGCTATCAAGCGCAATACGCAGGATTTCATCATTGCCAATTTGTAATGCGGTATCAATTAACTTGAAATACTGGTCATACAACGCCCCCCGCTCCCCAAAACGTTTCTTTAAGTACTCAAGCATGACATGGCGTTCAGAACGTATAACAGCAATCGCGCTTTTTCTTTTACGCTCAACATTCGCCCTGTTTGTTTTTTCCTGTTCCAACGTTCTGGCATATTCGGTGACGGCGTTTAAAACGCCTGATATTGTTTCGCCATAAAAACGCCGTATTCGCTGCTGCTTTTCCAGTTCCTGCTCATTGCGAAAATACCCGTCTTGTTCTTCGTAATAAGGACCTACATTATAATCCTCATCATCGCCTTCATACATTCCGAACCTCCTGTTCTATTTTTCTAAAGATAACGCCGGATTTTTTGGCAAGTAAACCATCGGCGTTACAGATGTCGGTTTCTATAACCTGTTTTATTGACTTTATAAGCTGTATGGAAGTATCAATATCTTTTACAGCTTCTTTTGAAAGCTCTCCATTGTTTACAGAAAGCGATTGTAGCGCATCAAGCGATTTCTTAAGTTTTGTTGACAATGTGTGTAACAAGGTTTCGCCTTCAGCAATTCGGTTTTCAATCGCTTTAATTCCGTTAAGAACGCATAACATTCTTTCCGTCTCAATTTTTGATTCTATTGATTCTTCCCTTGCCCTAGTAATGGCAAGGCTTCCGTTTATTCCCCAGCAAATACCCGCCATCGTTATTCCGGCATAAGGAATATAAGGCAGTTGACCAGCGGTTTTCTGTACGGCAAACGCTCCAACTGTTTCTATTAAGATAGGGGTATCTTTATAGGGAATACGGTCATTTAGTGCGGTACTAATGCCGATTGAAATGCAGGTTAATACATCGCTTGCCTGAATACAGGATTTTTCCAGATTTTCAAGTTCGGCTCCGAAAAAGCGGACGCTTTCAACAGCAACCGTCTTATACGATGATAAATCTATGGTTTTATACTTCGACAGTATATTAACCGCATTTCGAATAACTACGGCATATGCTTCAAGTTTTAAGCGGCCAAATGTCTTGAGTTTTTTTTAACTTGCATGACCCGTCGTCTTATTCTGGACGCCATTTCATGATATTCCTCGTCCGCTTCGGCTTTAAGTTTTTTCGCTTTATGGAAATCTATGGCTCCTTTAACACCGGCTCCAATACCAAAAACCGTAGCTCCGATACCGATAGCCTCTCCGACAGTCACCGTCGCCGCCACCGCTTGCGCGGCTAATACTGGTAATAAGAAAAACATATTCTCTCTCCTGATAATAAAAATAACCGTCTCCATACGGAAACGGCATTATAACTTTTTTTTAAGACAGTGGCACTATAACCGCATAAGTTTCATTCTCAGCACCGTACTCTTTAAGCAACAGTGCCTTGCGTTTTTCATTCTGGCAGTAAATCACCCATACCTTCTTTGTTAGGTCTGAAAGATAACTTGGATTTACTTTTTCTCCCGACATTTTTGTAAATGCTACATTCGCAGGACTGTTTTCGCCAATGACGGCATTTTCAAAATTAATACAACCACGGCGTACTACGTTAGTGGGGACAACCTTTCTCCAATTTGGAAAATTGATATTTAGGACAGGCATCCCCAGATTTACCGCCTCTTTGGTTAAAACAGGCTTGTAATCTCCCGGTTTTATGCGAGTTTTTATTTCCGTGACGTGCATACGTTTCCCATCGCTTGCAATGAGAAGACTTTTATTTTTTGCACGTTCAACATGCAACACATTGGTAAAAGCCCTGCCGATGTTTTTGTCGCAAGCTCTCAGAACAAAAAGAATTTTTTCATATTCTTCTTTATTACGCATTTGAGTAAAAATATGAGATATTAGCTTTTTACCTGTAGATGTATTTCGCGTCGGCACAGGTTTAAACGGTCTTTTTATAGGTACGGAACGATTTTGTTTTTCCGCTTTCTTAGGTCTTACGTTCTTTGCAGTTTTACGCGCTACTGGTTTCCTTTTTGTAGGAATTGATAACGGAATAGTGAAAAGGGGATACCTTAACATGGTTATCAGCTTTTCGCCGAATGTTTTCTGATTAGTATTAAAATTTATAATGTCAGGTTTTGGTTGTAACATCATTTTATCTCCTTCTATAATAGATTAAATAAGCCGCTTATAAATCAAGCGGCAATAATTTAAACTGAATAAATGACAAAGCATTACCACCACCGAGTAATAGATATGAATCGCATATTTACTTTTTTATGTATTTTTATCAGTGGTGGTAATGTGTTAGAAAGTAGCTTCCATTGCTAATTCTTTCTTTTCTTCTTCTTTGTCTTTTTTGAACTCCGGACGGAACTCGACATGTTCCGCAACAATTACAATTTTGCTATGGGTCTTGCCGTCAGTGCCGTTCCAGCGGTCCTGTCTCAAACGTCCTACTACGCGCACGCCACGGCCTTTACACCCTTTATCACGGCAAGCCTCCGCAAGTTTCGACCATGACTCAACATCGAAAAAGGACACCTCTTTTTCCATGCCGGTATCCTGTTTGTAAAATCGGTTGCTTGCCATGCTGAAAGTACATACGGGTGTTCCTTTTGCGGTTAGTCTAAATACGGGGTCTTTAGTGAGAGTTCCTTCAATAAGAATACTGTTAAGATTATTCATACATCCTCCATTACGAATAATAAAATAAATAATTGCCGATACTATTTATAGCGGTATCGACACTAAATGAGAAAATTACAACTAACGAAAAATCGGCATGGCTTAAGCGGCTTTTTTACTCCGTTTGTCCAGTTCAACGGCAAGGAATTCTTTCAAGGCTAACAGATCCTTCATGCCGTCCTCGTTCAACTTGGTACTTTGAATAACCTGTCGGGCTTCGTTACGCTCGTCTTCAGTGAAATATTCCTGACCGTTTTCAGAAGCCTTAACGATGTTCCCAATTTCCTTGATTACTGCCGCGCTCCTCTCTTTCAATGAATCGTTGTCTTTGTTTGTCGTAGTGGTGTTTTTGGTTGGAATTATTTCTTTAGCTTGAGCTTGAATTGTTTTTGTTAAAGGTTCTGCCTTCCCCCCATTAAGCCAGTCATAAAGCGCAACACCAAATTCTTCACCGGGCTTTTCAATAAGCGCATCCTGAAACTTGTCAGTATGATCTTTACTTACAAACGCTACATGCTTCTGGTTCATTTCAAGGAGCAAATCGAATTCAAACTCAATACCTTTGCCCTGTTCCGGTGCAAGCCCTATTTTTTCCGGCGCAATTTTACCGTCTTTTCCAACACCAATCACCCATTCTGTCTTACTCCGCATGGTCACGATGATGTGACCGGGATAATTTAAAATAGCGTCAATTAAGCGTTTCTGCTTGGGATTTACCTTAGCCCAGGATAATACGCTGTTTTTACTCGTGCTTGCTAGCGTGATGCGGTCAACTTCTTCAGTAGTTTCACGCCACGCATGAGACAGGCTGTCGATCACCAATACCTTGAAACCTTTTTCCGCCGCTTCTTTCATTGAAGCGATGTAATGGTCAATGGTTTTCTCTTTTAAATTATCAACTTCAAAAGTAAACCTATCGGCGTACTTGGAAGCCGAGCGAGCTTCCGAATCGATAACGGCAAATGGGACTCCCATTTTTTCGGCTATCCCTTTCGCAATACGCAGGGCTGTCATAGTTTTGCCGCTTCCGCTTGGTCCAAATAACGCACACCTTAAATAAAGATTAGTACGTTCCGCTTTTTCAAATGCCATAGTTTAACTCCTCTTATTAATGACGTGATAAAACGCCATGAGTGGATATTTATTGAACAAACCAACGGTCTATTCATGATTTGGTTGATGTTTTTGATATATGAGTATTATATTTTTTACGCTGCCGCTTTTAGCGATGCGGCATCAATAACAGGAACAGTATTTTCTTGGCAAAAATTACAGAACCGACGGCACAAACAATATGATTGGCATCTGATTGATTCCCCTTTCCGTGACACGACATAATGATCTTCGCCTTTAACGCCCACTAATTCGACCGCTTCTTCTTCCGTGTCAAACAGCCTTACCGCCCTTTTTACACCTTTCTTCATTACGGCATATTTTGGCGGTCTATCCCACCTTTCTTCAGGCGAACATGGGGGTATATCATTATCGGGAAGTAAAAGGCAACGTTTGTATTCATCTACCTTGTTTCTGATATATATTCCGATTTTAAATAACCCTTGCTGTGTTACGGGAAACTCATAAACATAGACCGGATTTTCAGGGTATTGACGTTCCCTCATTGCGTCCGTTTTGCTATGGTCTTTGAGCAGGGCAATAAAACGGCAACGTTCAACTTTAAAGCCGTTTTTTCGCAGAAGCCATGCGTATATCATGCCTTGCAAATACCAATCGTTAAAATCACCAAACTTGACCTTTACTACAGACGCTGTTTTGTAATCGTCAATTAATCCATGTTTCATGTCATAATTGTCAATTTGCCCGGTTACGGTTATATCCCCTATCTTAAAAGACATCTCTTGTTCTGTAAAATTATATTCCCCTTCGGTTTGCAAAATAGAGTGAACCGCAGTACCAAATATAGCCCAAATTCGGTCTGAAACGTCATCTACCAATACATCCCAATAGCGTTCCATAAGGATAATTTGCTTTACCCCCTGTATAAGCGTGGTTGCTGAAAGGGAACCGGGTGCGTTATGTTTTTCTGTCGAAACCGCTTTGACAAACCCTGTCGGAAGATTGAGCTTGTTAGTTATTTTCATAATTCCTCCTAATCATTTTGAAAATATTTTTCAACGCCTTTGGCAGAAAATGTTGTGCCTTCAACCACTCCGTAAACATCATCAACATAGTAGAAACCAGTAAAGTAATTAAAAATAGCCGTACATTTAACGCCGTTATAATCGGCAAGGTACACATTATTACCTATGCATCTGATGATTTCTGCTTCGCCTAACACATGGCGGTTGTTTGCTTTGTCTTTTAGGCTGTTAATATATGCCGTTACTTGCATATTTTTTCCTCCATAAAATGGCTATGAAGCTGAAATGAAAACTCCAGCCCCATAGCGTTTTGCTTTTGTGAATTATGCGCACTTTGCCATACTGAGAAATTGCTGTTCGTTTATAACCGTAATGCCAAGCGCTATGGCTTTACTGAGCTTGCTCCCTGCTTTCTCGCCGCAGATTAGATAGTCGGTATTTCTCGATACAGAACCCCCTGCTTTCGCTCCCAATGATTCAATTTTCGCGTTAATGGTGTCACGGGTAAAACATTCGAGTTTTCCTGTAACTGCTATGGTGCATCCGGCAAAAGAAAATCTTTTGTTCTTTATAGCCGTATCTTTCTTTTTTGATTTAAACATAGTTTACAACTCCTTTAATTGTATGTTTGATTTAAATAAGCCTTCATTACGAAGGCTGATATAACCGTTTTTTGAAATAATGATATGGTCAAGCACGTTTATTCCTAACAATTCCCCAGCCTGAGTCAGCCTTTCTGTAATTTCGCTATCTTCTGGTGAAGCCTTTAGAGAACCTGACGGATGGTTATGGCAAATAATAATCGCGGTAGCCATATCACGTATTGCGCGGACAAAAACTTCTCTTGGATGAACAATTGTACGGTTTACAAGTCCGATGTTTGCAATTGATACCGTAATCGGCTCATGCGATCCGTTGAGCGTTATAACTATAAAATATTCTTGCAGTAGGTCTTTATACCGTTCAATTAGTTTGTAGGCATCATTTGGAGTTTTAATCGGAGAGAGATTTTTTATTCGCCGTTTTGATATTATTTCATAGGTCATGGTCTTCTCCAATAGTTCTGATTAAAATAAAACCGCCCTGTACAGAGCGGTTTTTGCACTTGCGTTAGCAGATTCTCCATCCGCTGATTATCAGACTGCCCCGTTCTTTCATGGCAGACAACTTACAAAGAAAATCATCGGCAATACCTATTTGATAGAACAAATTTTTTTTCGCCATTGGCTTTTTAAAAAGCGTTTTTTGTTTAGACGCTTTTTTTGTTTGGTTAGCATTTTTCAACATTGTTCTTACCCCTTTTTTACGCAGCCATTTCCATGATGATGTTTTGCGCTTGATTTAAAATCGGGTCCCCGTCAATAAACCGTGCCATTCTGTTGTCTGCAAATGTCGGTGTTTTCCGCTTCGGTTCGGTGTTGCTGCGGTAATCGGCAATAGCGTTGTATACTCCCCATGCGGTTCCTTTGAAGTTTTGAAGGTCGTCTTTTTCTTTCAAAATCAATTTGATGACTCCTTTCACTTCCTTGTTGGATTTAAGTTGACGTTTTGTCATATCCTGGGATGCCGGGAATAGCTTATTCAGAACCTTGCCGATGTTTACTTTCTTTCCTGCAAGCAGGGAAGCAAAAGCTTCAAGGTCATGGAAATACTTTGACGCTGCTCCCATTGCCATTATTGCCTCTTCCTTGCGTTGTTCCATGACGGAAAGGTGACGGATTGAGATTTTACGTTTAGCCGTATTAAGCGCCGCCGATAAAGTGTTATTGCACACAACTCTTATGCCAGTTAAAAATATTTGTAAACAAGCAGAACCGTCATGGGCGTTAGAAAGGCAGAGATACGGTTGGTATTCGTCCTCTACAATGCTTCTTTTTGGCATATTAACCAACAGGAATACGCGCCGCCCGTTAAAGAGGGAACCTGCCGTCTCGTAGGTGCATTTCACTCTTCTATTCCCGATAAGTTCGTCTGCAAACGCGAACACGTCTTTGTTTTGGGCGATTTTGTACCGCTCGGATACGATACCTAACACTTCATTTGTATCGCTACGCACATTGGCAACGAAACCGGGGATAGGCGTTGCCCAATTAGTTGATGAGTATACTTCGCTTTGTTCAACGGTCCATGTTAGACGCGCTTCTTTGATTGCTTCATCGGACGAAAGTACCCCATCTAGTACCGCGCCGATGCCGTGCCAAGGAACTTCCCCCCGGCCTGAAAATATAAAATCGTTTTCTAATATACCATGCATAAAAGCCTCCATAAATTATATGAGTCGCCATTAAAGGCGATTCTTGCTTGTGTATTACTCTTTCTATTTAGATTTAGGCGGTGGCGCTCATTTCTTCGTCCGTGTCTTTATTTCCATAATCTGACAGGGAGATAAACCCTTGAGGCGTCAACAGGTTGAAAATCATCTTATTAGAATGTGTCTCAATGACCGTGGTAGACATTACTTCACCCTTTGTATTTAGTTTTTCTTCTTGGCTGACAATATTTTCTTTGACTATGCGTCCTTTGATTATGTGAGGCGTATCGCACTCAACCAAACCGTTTATCAAGCCGGAACCGCCTACCAAACCCACTTGCCCTAAGTTCAACGGTAAAAGCGGACGTTTGTAGCTGCTGTCCAATTTATTTTTCTCAAAGAGTTTTGAAAAACTGGTGGAACGTTTGAGCTGCTCTGCCATCTCGTGTACGTTAAACTGCGCCCCTTTAAACGTGTTCACCTTTACTTCGGTTTCGGGCAGCCGATAGCGGTCCTTGGGTAATTCTGAAAGCTCCTTTATCTTATCTGGTTTTAATGCCAATGATGCTAGCTCTTGAACCATTTTGGAACCATCCCGACGTTTACACCGCAGTCCCATGACGGCTACTTGCCTGAACTTTCTAAACTCAACCCCCATGAACTTCCATACGGAGAGATCATCAAAGTTATCACACAGTACCCGGCATACATCACTTGTCAATCGGTAATATGGTATGATGTATATAATTAGACCGCCGTACATAAGGTGGCTTATACAATCGATCAAGAACCGCTTTTCACTTCTGACATTGCTTCCACCTTCGGTCATCACGGACAAATATGGCGGATTGAGTAACATTAGGTGAAATGCTTCCTGACTGATACGGGAGTGGAAGTAGGAACCGAAACCTACCCGGTTGAGCCTTGTAATCGCTTCTTCCGCACGGTGCTGGTCTAGTTCTACCCCGTAGGTATTGCACTCGTTTTTACCAGCTAATGTTTGTAACGCAAGCCCACAGCCGCAACAGGGGTCAAGCAAGTTAGTGGTAATGTCTTTAGGAAACTCAATACTCCGAGTGATTAATCTCAAGTGTTTCATTTCTGTGGGGTAATAACCCATCTTGACGTTCGCCATCAACCTTCCGATGACGGCGGCGTTGGTGGTTTTCGCAGTCTTGGTATTAGAGATAGGGAGTTTAGCCAGATAATCGCTTAACGACGCACACAGCTTACCGTAGTCCTCCGTCATCAGGTTAAACTTTTTGACAGTCTGGGTAAGTTTTGCAGAATAATCAGCCATGTCAGGTAACTCCATCTCCAATAGAGCCAGAGTAGAAATATCAAGTGTAGTTTTAAGCTTGCCAAACTGATGTTGAAGATCAGTGTAAGTTTCTTGTGCTTTCGCCTTATTACCTTTTAACTTATCCAGTTTCTTACGCAATGCGGTAAGTTCACTGATTACCAGCTTAATTATTTTCGCGGCTTCCTCCAGTTTTACTACGGCATAGGGCGTCTGTTTGTAGTTGTTATCAGGCAGCATTGTTTTCCTCCTTTGATGTATCTCGCAAGGCTAACATTGTATTGATTAATTTTTTCATTCCTTTTGCTCCTTATTAGTTAATTTTTGATCGAGTAAAAAAACGTTGATTATTTGAACAACTAATTCACTTCATAATGCAAAAAACACCAAACAACCATATCGGCATCATCGCCGATATGGTTGCTAAGTTTGATAGATACAATTTTTTCTCGCTATGCTGCTTCTTCTGAGAATGATTTGAATGTTTCTTTGTATTTATAGAACCTCTGTAATAAAGTATCTTCCTTCTCAAGCGGTACGCTGTTTGGAATATTGGATGGTTTGAACGTTTCTTTGAACTTTAAGAACCCCTGTAAGAAAGTATCTTCCTGTAACCTCACTTTTTTGAGATGCTTCTGTTTAGGAGGAACATAGGAAACTTTAACAGGAGAAACCTTTACGGATGAAAATTCAGGGAATAATTCTTCTGTGGCTTTTTTGACAGATACAGGCTTAGTACGCTTATGCGCAATCTCTTTGGAATCAGATTCAGGCTTAAACTTTGCCATCTTCTTAAACACCGCGCTTAAATCTTCAACCTCGTTCTTGATGCCCTGAGTAAGTTCACGCGCCAGCGCCGTAGTCATGTCGGCGCAATCGGACATGGCGGCTAACCCTTCATCAGTAAAGTTTCCCTCAATGATTCCTGCCACGGCCAGTTTAGATGCCATTAGCCGTATAGCCCTGTGTTGCATAGTGCCTTCATAGTAGCTGAAATAGACTTCTATCTTCGGCGCTTTTTGATTTATGCGCCATGAGCGCCGGGAAGATTGGCGAAGGGTAAACAATTTGTAAGCAATGTTGTAAAAATACAACGTGGCGAAGTCATTCAAATCCAATCCGGTTTCAACTAAACTTGGATTGGTAATTAACACTTGAATACCGTTTGTAACCTGTTTCTCTACCCATTCTTCACGCCTATTGGGTGGCACTGCGGATGTGAGAATTGAAACTCGGTAACCATTTTCTTCAAGCAGCTTCGATAGTTTCTTTTGGCTGTCAATTCGCGTCCAGCTTGTGTATACAAGTACACGTCCGCCTTCTGCTGTCTTGCGCCGTACTACGTCAAGTACGCTGTTATCTTTCTCGTGAAGCTCGTTGAAATTAGAAATATCTTTTGGCACTACAAGGCACTCGCCGCTTATTGGATTAAAAATAGGTTTATGTCCATAAGGTTGATCTGGGTAGACGGTAAGCAGCCCCAGATACGATGACAGAATTTTTTTGGCAATGTCTTTCTGTGAACTAAAGATATATTTAAACATTGTTTCAAGGTTATAGTATTCTTCAGCAACATCATCATTCATCTGTAGCTGTACTGGGATTTCTTCGTAATCGGGTAATTCCTTGCCCATGTCGTTGAGGGAGAGGAAAGCTGCCGAACCCATGAGGAACCTTGAATACACTAAAGGTGACACGCCCGGTAACTGCCGCTCCCGTATTTTCTTCTTGGCGGTACGGCGATTGGCGTTATAGTCAGGAGCCGCTATTTCATATACGGATTCAGTGACACCGTATTCGTTATTGAAGTCTACAGACCTGTCGTAAGATTTCCCGTCTTTCAACATTAAATTGGGAGATATTCTGTACAGTAAGTGGAATATGCCTGATGAATATCCGTTGATGAGTGTCGCGGTCATACCTACCACCTTTTTGGCAGCTTGAAATAATTCGCCCATTGCGTCGCCCTGACCGGAATTGTTGTTGTAATTATGAAGCTCGTCAATGATGATGCCGTCAATTTTGCCTTTCATGTGACGCTTGATATAAGTAGATAAGGGAAACCTCCTATATGCCCCTGTATTGGGATAGTGTCCGTTGGGATTCTCAGCGATGGTTTGTATTTCGTCTAACAGCGCAGGTTTCTTTTCAAGGAGTTCAAGATATTGATAAGCCATGTTACGGTGGACAAAACCTAAATCTGATACTTTGACCCATTCCGATTGCCTTTCTGGTGTCAGCGCTGACCAAAGTAAAGAACCGCAATGTTCGCATTTATGATTCAGCTTATTTTCCCGTTTGAAGAAAAATTGGTCGGCTGGCACTCTGTACTTCGAGTCGCAGTCAATAAGTTCCATCATTACAGGTTTATAGCAAGAAGGGCAAAAGAAAGCCTTGCGCCTCTTGTTCCACGTAACTGATGGGCGCTTCATGTAACCGTCCCTTGCTTTTTCTTTTGACATAATGGCGTAGCAGGTCTTGTTATCCCGTTGATACGCTTCATAGACCGTGTTTATCTCGCTGATGCTCGTCACAATAACGGCGAAGGTGTCGGGTAATGATTCTTCAATTTCTCTAACCCATTTCTTCGTCATGTGGGAAGGGCAGAGGACTATATTAAAATGCTTTACTTGGGTATTGGCATTGTTCCGTTGCTGGTATGCATGGAGCGATGTAAGCCCTATCTTAGTTTTGCCGGAACCACATTCGGAGATACAGAGTGTTGATTTCATCTGATTAAGGCATCGTTTGTGCGCTTCCGCTACGGCGAGTTGGGCATCGTAGAGGCTGTACCCTGCGTGCGTATTAATATAATCGTTCACCGCCAGTATCTCAGGGGACAACGTTTCAGTGGCGGGATCGAACAGCGGATTAAACTGGTTCTTTATACGTTCCGCTATCATTACCCCAAAGGTATTAAGGTATTGAGTAACAGAGTAGACGGTAGGAAATCGAATGCCATTTGAACCCGGGATAGCGATAACGCCTGATTTTAAACCGTCGTTGACCACGGCTATTACATTCGCTTCATCTTTCGAAAGGGTAAGCATCCATGCGTTAAACTTCTCAATAGATGAAATAACCTGTAGTTGTATTAAGATGCCGCGCCTTTGTAATTCGCCTAGTACATACTCCTTGAACTCAGGTATCAAAGGCACTGCGGTTTTCTTATCCAATTCTTCAAAGAGACGGTCGCTGTCGCCTTGCTCACAGAAAAGATAGCATCTACGAGGCTTGCTATAGGTATCATTTTTACCGTTATCGCCTGTCTCATCATCATTCTGGTCGAGACGTTGTTCCTCATCCAAAATCAACAACGTGGCTTCGGCATAAATACCGTCATGGGAGAACTCCTTTCTGTACTGCTTAACACGGCTGAAAACTTCGGTATCTTTACCGTCAATCTCAATACTGATTGTACCGCCGCCAAAAATGGCTTCGCTCATACCCTTGACGCTTTCTGGGTAGCCTCCTAAACGTATGGCGGTTAAGTAGGGTATATTGCCTTCTTTTTCAATTACTACGGTGTCGCTATATGTTTCCAGTCGAACTTCGGCTTTCTCATCGTAGTAACTCATTTTCATTAACTTTGTTGTTTCCACGTTTTTTCTCCCTATGTTATTGATTTTCTCTTAAGTACCGTGCCCATGCTATGACAGTGTACCTCACCTCTTCCTGAAAACATAAAGTCATTTTCCATTATTCTGTGCATATGTTACCTCCAAAAATAAATTGAGCCGCCAATACAGGCGGCCCTTGTATGATTAATTTAATGTAATTTTATAATATATATTTATTAAAATTTGTTGATACGTTTTTTCTTTAAATATATAAGTTTTAATAAATTATCTAATAATTAATGTGTTTGTAACTCTAAATGATTAATTTTATTACTTATTTGTTTTATTATAATTTATTGATTTTTATTAGCATGTTTTAATGAAATATTTTTAGGATGGATACATTCAATATTGGCGTTTGTAATAATTTTTCTTAATTTAATATTAAAATTGTCACGAAATAATTTGTAATTAAATACAGCTTTATATTTTTTTATGTTATCAAATAGAATTCCATTTGTTTCTTTTAGGTTCTTACATGAGTGACATACCTCGCAGGCTTCAATAAAAACTTCAATTGAATTATCTTTACATTGACTTTTTATTATTTTAGGTTTTTTGCAGGTCCAACATAAATCTAAAATATTTTTATCGTAACTTCGTAACTTTTCTATTATTTGTTTTTTATTGTATTTTAATAATGGAAAACACAATTTTGGAATGAAAAAAAATCTGGAGGCAGCAGAAAAATTAAACACTAACTTCCAAATATCTTTAATTGTCGGCAAATAATCAATAGCAAAATCATTCTTTATATAGCCGATATGTGCTTCATCAAATTTCACGTAGTAATGTTTACTCATAACTTCCTTAAAAAGACCTAAAATCCACGTAAGGGGTTGTGTTGAAAATAAATATTTAATAGGGTACATCATTATTTCAGTTTCAATTAAATTATGTAGATTTCTAAATTTTTTCGCAATTTTATAATAAGTTTTTTCACATTTGAAATTTCTATTTTTTGTTTTATTGGATTTACAAAACTTGTATAAATATATATAGGATACACATTATCTCCATTTTTTAAGTTTTGTATTAATAGATATGTACTGTCGTATCCTCCAGAAATTGTTTGTAAAATATTTTTTTTCATAATAATCTCCTATTGTTTAACAAATATGTTGAAATGTTAATATTTGTGTAAATTATTATTGGTTTGTGGTGATGTTTTTTTCAACAATAAAGTTCTTCTGAAGTTATTCCACTTCATTCATAATGAACTTATTAACAGTTTTTGTCATAATAGATTTAGATCTTTCTTAACATCTCGACTGTATGAACTATTTTCTATATGGTATTTTCGAGTTATCAACCGCTATATAATTATATTTGTTTTCTCTTAGAAAATATTCTATACTTTTGGATATGATTTGGTTATTCGAAGATGGTCCAATCAAAATACCGCTAATAAGGTTTATTAAATTTAGTTTTTCTATTTTTATGTAAGGTAATATATAATTATTTTTCATTCGATATTCGATAACCTTATTATTTTCAATTGTATCGTAATTATATATTAAACGCCATTCCTTTTCTTCAGAAAAACTGTTATCTTTGAATGTCAAAATAATTGTAGTAAATATTGTTATCCAATAATTTAAATAATGTAAAAAACTTTTTGTTTTTGTCCTTTCTAAATAGTCCATAAGGTCTTCTAATAGTTCAAATAGAAAGTTAATTGTTTTTAATTGCTCGTCTTTATTATATACAACTTTATACAAATGAATTTGAGGTAATGTCCTTATTACATTTAAATTGAATCGTAAAGATATACCATCACTATTTGGCGCATATCCTCTCCATTGACTCAACAAGTCTCCATTTTCACAAAATGATACCAAAAACAAATTACTACTCAAAACAAATCCCGAATAATCATCATAAAAACATTTTAGTATTTCTTTTACATGTTCACTCTTTAGTGATTGATAAAATTTGCTGAATAAATCCTGAGACAAATTTATACCGTAAGAAATCTCAGATGAATCATTTAAAAAGAACGCATTTGAAGCCCATAAGCTTTTTGTTTTAAATATTCCTAAAAACCCATTCAGATCAGTATAATGATATAAGAAATCCATTCCTTGAATATTAGTTTCTAAATATGTATATTTATCAATATTCTGCAATGTTTGTTGGAATTTCTTCTCAAGATATTCATCAATTGTTTCCATAAAATAAAATTAACCATTATTAATTATTATGTCAATTATGAAAACATGTAGTTTGATATTTTTTATAACCGCTTTTGAGTTGTTTATGATAAGTTGCTGAATAACCTTGTAAATTAGCTTAATAATGTTTATTGATTTTGGCTCTTTTTTAATAGAAAAGTATATATACAACTGTAAAATTAAGTGTATAATAAATAATGAAATCTTTTTTATGGTAATTTATAAGGGTGTCATATGAATATTTTACAATATTTTCTATATAATAAAGAAAAAGACTACTATGTATATAGATTAAATGATCTGGAAACAGAAAATTTTCTTGATTCTATTACAGTAGATTTTAGGCATTGCTATATCATTGATGATAAACTGAACAAAAATGTAAAAAAAATCGGTATTAGCAATGGAGATTTCTTAAAACAAAGTATCTTACCTGATGTAGGAAAAATTAAATCAGGTGATTTCGGAGAAATGCTTAGTTGCTTTTTTTTAGAAGAGCATTATGCTAATAAAGGTTTTTTGCTTTTTTGCCCACGTAAATGGTTATGGAAAGAAGATAGAAATAAACCATCGCCATATTCTGATGTCGTCGGATTCTATTGTGAAGATGTAACTAATCCATCAGAAAATGATTTTGTTATTTCTATTGAGTCAAAAATGAAAGCAACAAAATCTAGTAGAAATAGAATACAAGATGCGATTGATGGTGCTAACAAAGACCGTATATCACGACTTGCAAAGACAATTAGATGGCTTAAAGATAAATATACAAGAGATGGTGATAGAGTAAAAAGAGAATTAATTGAACGGTATTTAAAACCTAGTGAGGAATTTACATATAATAAAATATATAAGGCATTTACAATTCTTGATAAAGAATTTGAAGATAATGAATTTTCTTTACCTATTAAAGATAATGAAAATATTTCAATAATAATAATTACAATGGAAAACCTTAAAAAAATATATGAAACAAATCTTGAGAGGATAATTGAATCTGCATGAATAGTACTCTTAAACGGTGGATAACACAATCAGAATCATGGCAAGCATTCATTGACTTACACATTCCTCAAGAAGAACAGTCACACTATCATTTTTTAACTAGATATGATGATTTTTATATAAGTCTTATGAATAACTGTATTGATTTTCTAAATTCTCCAAATAAATTCTTAAACAAAGAAGAAGCTCTATTGATTGCAAAAGGTATGGAAATATTTTCATTAAAAGATAAACGAGAAAAATTTAATTTTATTGATAAACAAAACAATATGCTTTTTGCTGCCAGTTTATATTATTTAACTGATTATACAGCCTCGGCAATTATTCTTGCATCATTATATTCAGACTATACCTCACCTATAGATACTTTTATTTCAAATATTTTACGAAAAACATTAAAACAAGAAGATGAATTCACACATGTTTTATGGAATTATTTTGAGACAGGAGAACAAAAAATATTAGATGAATTATTAATAAAAATAAAAAAGATAAACCAAGAAGCATTCAATTTAAATATTGATTTGTATTTTTCGTCATTATTAGCTAAGAGATTAATAGAAAAAGTAAAAGATGATAATATATGGAAAGATTTACTTAGAATCGATCAAGATAAAAAGCATTGGAAGCCATACATTTCGTATTGTATTAATAGAGAAAGAGCAATAATTAATTTTTTTCCGTCACAACGGACAGCTTTAAAGAGAGGTATATTGTCTGATAAAACAATGTCACTCCAAATGCCTACGAGTGCTGGTAAAACATTTCTTTCAGAAATTGTAATATACAATCAAATTAAAAAAAAACCAACTTCAAAAGTATTATACTTGACTCCATATAGGTCTTTAGCTTCTGAATTAAAGAAATCATTAGCTAGAAATCTAAGAATATTTGGTATTAATACAACTATTATATACGGCGGTAACTTACCAAGCATAGAAGATCGCATTAATATTGAATCATCTTGTGTTATAATATCAACTCCAGAAAAATTTATAGCAATGCAAAATATTATTCCAAACCTTGATGATGAATATTCTACTATCATCTGCGATGAAGGGCATTTATTAGACGATTCATCACGTGGACTTGAATATGAGTTATTACTATCAAAATTAAGAGCGAATCCAAACAAAAAAAGATTTGTTTTCATATCAGCGATAATTCCAAACCTAGAATCAATAAATAAATGGCTTGGTGGAACGACAAGTACTGTAGTTAAATCTGAATATAGACCAACACAATTGGATTTTGCTTTTTTACAAGAGATTAGTAAGACAAGATATAACTTATTATTTAATCCGGGGTTGAAAACAAGTTTTATTCTTAATAAGTTTTTAGACTCTCAAGAACTTATTTTACAAAATGATAATGAGAAGTACAAAATAACATCTAAAAAAGGAAAAACTGTAGCTTCAGCTTTGAAAGCCGCAGAACAAGGTACAGTTATGATTTTTGCGCCTCATAAATCTGGCGATACAGGTGTAGAAGGAATAGTAGAGGAAATCATGAGACAATTCGAATTTAGAAATTACTCTTCTTTTCTCGAAAATATTCCTAATGATAAAATTGTTGATCTTATTGATTATCTTGATATACTCTTTGGTAAAGAGTCTTTATTAGCTAGAGCTATAAAACATGGTATTCTTTATCATCATGGCGATTTTCCACAATTTATACGTGAAATAATTGAAGATTCTATAAGCAATGAAGGTTTTAAACTTATTGTTTGTACAAATACTCTTACAGAGGGCGTTAACTTACCTATCAGGACAATAATTATACATTCAACGAAACGTTATAATAAAGAAACTGGCTGGGAAGATTTAAATATAAGAGAATTAAAAAATTTAGTTGGCAGAGCTGGTCGAGCCGGAAAAGAAACTAAAGGGTTAGTGATTGTGCCTCATAATAATGATCATGAAAATATTAAAGTAGTAATGAATGAAATTAACAATGAAAAAATATATGGAAATCTATATAAAATAATTATTAAACCTATTACAAAAATATTAATTAAAAAACGATTAAAATTAAATGAGAAACTATTAAAAGAAATTGAAAATATTTTTCCAGATGTTATCAAGTCTATTGATATTAGTCTATTAGAATTATTAAGTGAGGAAGTTGGTAGTGATGAGTTAATGGATATTGTAATGAAATTAGTATCTAATACATTTTCTTATTATCAATCAGATGAGAATGAAAAAGATACATTATCAAAAATATTTCTTCATAGAGCAAATAATTTACTTCCTTATATAAATACAAGTGATTTTAAAGCGTTAAAAAACAGTGGTATGTCTATTTCGGTATATAATATGATTAATGAAATAATTAATTTTGAAGATGAAATATGGTTTGCGGACTTTGATATATTATCTGATGATTGGTTATTTTATATTTTTGATGAAGGTATTTTCAATCTTGAAACTATTAAGCAGGAAATTAATAAATTTAATAATGAAAATAAGTTAAATATAAATCTTGAAATGATAAAAATATTTATTTTAAAATGGATGAAAGGTGCTTGGTTCTCAGAGTTGGCAGTTATTTTCAATACTTCTATAAATATAGTTCTAAAATTCATTAATACAATATTACAATTTAATATTCAAAGTATATTATCGTCAATTATTAGGATAGCTGAGGTCAAAAATGAGAATAAACAAATTTCATCTGTCATTCTTAATTGGCCAAAAATGCTCCAATATGGACTAGACTCACAGTTAAAACTTGATTTATTTGAATTAGGATTAACAGATAGAATAGCTATACTATTTATAAGTAATTATTGTATTTCGAAAGGATATAAACATAATTCAAAAAATGAACTTAAGCAATATATAATTAATATTACCCCATCAATTTATAAAATATTACCGTTACCTATACCAAGTATAGCATATAATAATTTTGTAAATTTCATAGATAATATCGAATATAAAATTTGACATTGAATTAATCCCATATGGATGATGACTGCATCTCCGGTAATACGTTTAAGTTATTTATGATGAGTAACTGAGTAACCTGATTAATATAATAAATTGTGGAAATAAAAAATGGATTACAATTTTTACATTGACTCTGACTGTCAGATTTTAATAGGTATAGTTGTCTTTATTTGATTAATAATAGGTGTATAAAAATCTACTTTTTGTTCTGGGGTAAAAATGGATACAATTAACGAATAACGGAGTTTCTTGTTTTGGCATCCTAAATTTGTACGTTCTCTCCACCATCCTATCACTGGATAAATTGCGATTTTGTTAGCTGTACATAACTCCACTGCACCTTGAGTTCTAAAATCAGAATGTATAGAACCAACATCTCTATTATTTGAACCTAAAAACCAAAATTCTGCTCCACTTGTTCCTTCACCTTTATCTTTTTTGTCTTCGCCACGCATAGTAACATTTATTCGTTTTTTAAAATCATCTTCTGTCTCATTACTATTTATGACTTCAAAACGTAATCCACAGGATTGATACCTGTATTTATTTTGCCAGCCTATTTCTCCTGGTCCAGGTTCAATAAAATATGAAAGTGTTACACGCATTGTTACAGTTGTTGCTCCAAGTGCCTGTAATACTTCGTTTGGCCATGGAATTGTGTGAATGTTCATTGACCCTTCTTTACGATATGGTTGTATTTCTTCCTGAATAACGAGATTAACGCTATTATTCATACATTGAATTGCGGTATTTAAATCTGGAATACCATAACCACACGAACGTAACAATGCTCTACGGGCAGTTTTATTATCTCCCTTAAGAAATTGATTTTTCATTTTTTCTGACCAGCGAGCTGAATGAATTAATAATGCTCGAACTGTTTCAGGCCAAATATCCGGATATTCAGAGAGTATTCGTGCGGCCATCCATGCTGCTTGAGCTGTGGCAGCACTGGTTCCATGAATAGTACTGAATAATCGTTTTGAAGGTTGATAATAAGTAGTTAACAACGAAAGGTCTGCTACTTCCATGTAATTGGTTCCATCTGTCGCCATGTTTCCGCCATCACATAAGATTTCCGGTTTAATCGGCCAAATGTTTTTCCAAGTAGTAGATGTGGAACTATATGGTGACAGTTCATCTACATCTGCAACCGGATGATAGTTTTTCATTTTTGCATCTTCAATTTGAATATCTTTGGAATACGCCCCTACGGTAATTGCATTCCATGCTTGCCCAGGACTTTCCACGGAGTGAATGGTATTTGAATCAGTATAACCAGCTTTCTTCAGTTCATTGGGATTAACATTACCGCCACTTACAAAAAACAAACGTTTTTGATCATCTCCAATACCAGCAATCAAACTATCAACAGCACCGGACCATGAAGTAGGTTTACCATCGCCGGTATTATGCTCACTTGAAGTAACAGCCATACATACAACTCGTTTATTATGTGGACGTACTGTCTCAGCGAGATATACGGCATCTTGGGTAATCACTCCGTATAATTCAGGTTTATTCTCACCTTTTGGAGGTAATATCTTAACTGATTCGAGGTAATGGCTAATGGTATTCTGGCTTGATGATAATAAACATTGTTTCAAATCATAATACAATGATATTCCAGCCATTTCTGTTCCATGCCCTTCATGATCACCTGTATTCCATGATGCATTTACTGTTTGGATACAATCATCCTCCATTGCCGGTCGTAATAGCGGGTGTCCGGCATTTACTCCGGTATCAAGAATGCATACAGAGGTATTGGTTAAATTGTATATATTTCGCTGTAACAGATCATCAATCCATTTTTTTTGTTCATTTCCATTTAATTCTTCAAAAAAGCTTGTTGGTTCTTCCATTCTTCGGAATTCTGCTACATGGGCAAATCGTTTAATGATTTCAGCAAGCTGTTCTTCATTTGCAAGTATCAGTTTAACTATTCGTTCTGGAAATTGGATTGATTTATTTGAAATGGGTATTTGAAAATTAGCACATATATCGGAAAAAATAGTAATTATTTTTTCTTCATCTTTATCTGTTTGTATCCATACCTCGCACCATAAAGGAACCTTTTTAGGCATGTCTTCCGTTTTTCCTATCCAAAAAGATTCAACAACAGCCAATTTCACTTTCTCAATACTATTGATAAAATCATGATAACGTGGTTTTTCTGTAGCTGCTGTTTTTGCGTATTTTTCAATCCGGTTGATAAAAAATGATTCTTTGCCCTTGGGAATGAAAACAGTAGCACTTACAATATCTTTTTGGGTATCTGTTTTTACATTCTGCAGACGAATACCTACTGACATATTTTCTAAACTTTCAAGCATTAATTCATGTTCTTTTTGTCCAGAAAATTCCAGACAGATACCGTCTTTATATTTGATGGCAGCTATTTGTTTTGGAGTTAAATCATTATGCCTTTTATATGCTGTTAATAAATCTTGCTTCAATATTTCTGCGTGTTTTTTGGGATCACGCTGAGGAATACGTGGACCTGAACCAGGCTTTCCTTGAGCTTTATAGCCATAATGTTTCACAGTATTAGAAAGAAAAATATTCTTTTTATCAATAGCCATTAACCAATCGCCTTATTATATACAGCAAGCCGTTCATCCAGCAATCTAATTAAATCATTTTGATTTATTTGATTGGTATTATTGAGGATAGCATTTTTTATCGCATCATCACAAACAAGAGATATTTCAGCATGACTCAATGAAACAGCACTTTCTAGTAAAGTTTCTGAAGGTGAGAAGTCGGGTGAAAATGTACCAAACTTTACATGGAAAAGCTTGCGGACATCTTCGAGGGAAGGCATAGAATAGTGTAATACATCATCGAACCTTCGGAATAACGCCTTATCCAATATCCGCTGGTTATTGGTCGCCGCTATTATTATACTTTCAGAATTATCTTGTTCCAGAAATTGAAGAAAAGAATTGAGGATACGACGCATTTCTCCAACTTCATTGTCTATGCTCCTATCCGCGCCTATCGCGTCAAACTCGTCAAAAAAATAGACCCCCATAACATTCTCTATAGAATCAAATATTTGGCGTAATTTGACACTGGTTTCACCCATGAACTTTGTCACCAGTTTATCCATTTGTACAGTATACAAAGGCAAATGAAGTTCTGAGGCAATAATAGATGCTGTTAAAGTCTTGCCAGTCCCCGGATCTCCCTCTATGAGGATTTTTCGCCTGTTAGCCATACCGAAGGAATGCAATTTCTTTCGGTTCAGGTATTCATTGAGGATCCGTTCAATCCGTTTTAAAGTTTCATCAGATACAACCAAATCAGATAAACGAATATCTGGTATCGACATAAGAAGAGCCTGATTCTGGTTATTAAACTGGATTATTTGCGGTTTTGATCTTCCCGGCTTTTCAAGTATAGCTTTAATATCTCTGGCTAACTGGTCGTGACCAAGTCGAGCTTCATAAGCGGAAATTTGCAGGGCAGTGGTCTTAAATCGTTCATTATCCTGGTCAGAATGTGCCCTAATAAGACTCTTTAATTGGTCAGCCGTAGCCATTTTTGGTTCTCCCTTTATTATTATACTATCGGTTTTCTATCTGGTAAACTCACGTATCTAATCAAAGTATTATCAATATTACCAATGATATATTATCATATATTATTGATAATTTATCAATAGCAATGTATACTATTTTTATGGATAAAAAACTCACAAATTTCGGAAAATGGTGTCGAAAATTAAGAATTGACAAAGGCTGGTCGATGACTGATGTGGCAGTAAAGTTGGGATATGGGCAGAACCACATAACTCAAATTGAATATGGTAAAACTAACCCAACTCCGGAGTTTATAGAAAAATGTCTTATGGTCTATGAAATACCCAAAATTGAAAAAGCTGATTTTATAGCCCAAGCTTTAATAAGCTCAGAACGGATTGTTCTGGAATTGGATAAAATATCTATCCTTCCAAAGGAGGATTTAGCCAAGTTGTTAGCTATTGTTGTATTTAATCTGAAAGAACCATATCCTAATACAATAGAATGGAATGCGGTTGCTAAAGCTTTTAAAAGATTATCTGAAGGTATATATGAACGGCATTTACCCTATACTGTAATAAGGCCTGATTGAAAGGAAAAACCTTCTTCTTATATCTTATCAAAATGCTTCTTCTTTTCCAAATTGATTTTCTCTATTTCTTTCAATTCGTTGTATTCCTTAATATTATAATCAATACAAATATCTGTCAAAGATAAATCTTGTTTCATTTTTGTTGTAAAAAAGTCAACATCCTCTTTCAATTTATTATTGTCTTTTTCTATGAGTTTATTCATTTCAACTTCACTAAAGAAGACATACTTGTTCAACATTTCGATAACAGGCTGGGCATATTCCTCAAAAAATAATTTATTGTCCAATCTGTTGACTTGTATATATGTAGTCTTTGCATTGTCACCTAACTTATGCCCCATATAATATTCTGCCAAATCATTATTCAAACCTAGCATAGTTCTAAATGTCTTTCTAAATGAATAATAGGATATTCCTTTTCCAGCATTTTTAATTTCTTTTAATTCTTCTTGTAATAACTTATAATTTCTAATCTTTTCTAATAATTCTTTATCTGTAGAAAAGAAGTCAAAGAAATGAGTCTTATACTTTATAAGACTTAAAATAAAATAAACTGTCTTGTCAAAAACTCTGGAATGTATAAAACCGTCGATTTCTTTTGTGTCCTTGTCTATTATAGAATTGCCAAACAAAAAATCAGTATCTTTCAATATTCCAAATAATTCTTCTCTTTTACGAATGTATATTTCAACTGTCTCAATAGTATAAGGATGAAGCGGGATTTTACGGTACTTACTTTCATTTGTTTTGTTAAAATATTCTGTCTTTTTATTCCAAACTCTTAATAGAAAAGTTTCCTTCTCGGGAACTCCGATAAAATCTTCCCTTTTAATTCTAGCTATTTCACTATTTCTCATTCCAGTATTTAACCCTAAAACACAAAGTGTAAATGGCAAGATATATCCAGAAAAAATTATTTCTTGTTCTTTTTTGGTTAGTTTGGGAAAACCTTTGAGATTAAAGTTCATAAATCTAATCAGAATAACAGGGTCAATTAATTCTATATTTGGTAATATTCCTTTAAGTTTCTCAATTGGTAAAATCTCTGCATCTTCTTTCTCCTGTTTCCCAGATAATTTAATTAAAGATGTGCCTTTCGTAAAAGGTGCTTTTTCTAACAACCCATTCCTTATATGATAATCAAAAATACGGAGGAGGTAATTTAAGCGGTTATTAATAGTTTTGTCTTTTATACCTTTAGCCTGAAGATAGATTTTAAAACCGCTGTAGACAGAGGTTGTAATTTCAGAAATATGGTTAATTTTTTTCCCCTTTAAATAAGGGATTAAATCTTCTTTTATAAATGTTTGTGCCTCAACTCTTGATTTATGAACAATATCCCGCTTATTATTAACAGAATCATCCTCAAGGTATTTTGAATCATTGGCATAATAATCATATAGCATTTTATAGAATTTATTACCGCCTTTTGGTTTGTCTTTGCTTAACTCATAATTTTTAAGTATGTCTATACGATTATTAAAACCTAACGTTATTGCTTCATTAACTGATGCAGTTTTTGTTGTGTATGTAACTTTGCCTTGTGGTATTTTCTTCCCTGACAAGTCCAATTTATAGCGTATTTTATATGTATATCCATCTGAGTATTTGTCAGGATTTCGTTTGACAGTAATTAGATCAAAATATTTTTTATATTTCCCTGTTGATGGATCAAGTTCTTCTTGTGAGTAAACCATATTCATAATATCCTCCAAGGAAACGCCATACTTCAATAGAAGTTTAGAAAAATCTCTTAAAATTGATGTACCTATCATTTACCGCCCCACCAATGAATAACACTTCATTGAGCTTCAATGGCATAAAACGATAAGTTTAAAGAATACCGAGGTCTAAAAAAGGTACAGTGAAGCCTTATTAGGTTATCTTGATATACCTTAAACAAGACACAACTTTATAGAAGAAATATAACACATTTCTTCCTGCTTCGCTTGATTTTTTAGACCTTGAAATTAGACCTTTTTTAATAAAAAATTTCTGCTAATTCCTTATGTAGTAAGGAATTAGCTCAACTTTTTCTTTGGAGGTGGCGGGAGTCGAACCCGCGTCCCAATACGCGAAGCATAAACGTCTACAGATTTAGCCGTTTATTAAATTGTCGGGACGGGCTTGGCTAAACGGCGTGCGGCCTGTCCGTATTCCGGAAAATCTTATCGTGCCGCCACCGGACGTTGCGGCAAGACCAGCTCTGATTGCGACGCGGAAGTTGTCCCTCAGAGCGGCGGGACAGTTCCACGCGATTACGCGGCTAAGGCGTATTCGTAACTGTCGTTGTTGGCAGTTAAATTTTTGCCCAATCAGGAGATGGGCGCTCCATCTGCAGTCTATACCCCGAAGACGTACCGATCGAAACCGGTGCACCCCCCGACAAACGAAAGCACGGCGTAGCCGTGTGGATGAATAATGCTAAACGTCGTAGCACCATAAAACGTAACTAAGATGAATAAAGCAAGGCAACCTTTAGGTTGCCGACAGTGCGACAAACGAAAGCACGGCGCAACCGTGTGGATGAATAATGCTAAACGTCGTAGCACCATAAAACGTAACTAAGATGAATAAAGCAAGGCAACCTTTAGGATGCCGTCAGTGCGCCCATGTTAGTGTTTCCCATTAAAATCACCGCTTGTCTCTAAAAATAACACACTTTATTATGAATTACAAGCATAAAAAAAATTTGTGTATTTTCAAAATCCATGGTATAATTTCATTATTATGATACAGATTAATGAGCATTCCTATAAGGTTCTGTCAGATGAAGAAGAACTATTGGTTGCAAAGACGGAAGAATGGATAAAGGAAAAAAGGCCGCAGGATTATTTCTTGGCGCATGAAAGATTCCGGCGATTGCGTAATTTGGGGAATGCTGTATTTGATTATCCTTCTATAAGGGAAACTCAATTTGTCAAGGATATTCTTATTAACGAAAATCAACTTACGGAGTCTTTACTTGCCTTTTCCACCCCGTCGCATGTACTTCGTACTCCCGCCAAGGTAGCCACCCTTCGCAGTTTTTTAATCGCGAAATTTCACGCCTTTGCGCTGCTCTCTCGGCTAACTGAAAAAAATAGCGAATTACATTCTTTAATAAAAACCATACCCTTTACGGTGGTTTTTACGTTAATGGCGGAAGACGTTTACTTTTCGTGCCTCGATGACCCAAGTTTTTCACCCAATACAAAATCCATGCTTGCCAACGATTTAATCGATCTATGGGACAGCGGTACGGATCAACGCAGTATCCATCATCTTATGGCTCTTTCATCTCTTTGGAAAGCCAGAGATTCAGCTCCGCCCAGTTTTGGGACGATGGACGGTAATACGGAACTGTTAAGGATATCCATTGATATGGGTACTGATACCGAATGGGAAGATTTCCTGAAAGAAGAATCCACAAATGATTATACAAGATGGGCGCTTGAGGAATTCCTTTTTGGTCTGTCTTATGAGGAAATTTTACAGGTTCGCGGCAGGTTAATGCACTACGGCGTATTATCCGTAAGCCATGAAGAAGTCAGATCATACCTTGATTCAAAACCGGTATATTCGGTTGTAAACGAGCATGATCCGCGGGCAATTTACGATTTTTTCCTGGAAAGACGGGACGCTTGTACCCTGCGTAAAAGGGTAAATGCACCCGGTCCCTTGCACACATTGGAAGAAATTTACTTAAAATACCGTATAATTCTAGAGTCAGGTTGAGTTGGTTAAAGAGCTAAAGAATCGTTAGATTATAAGGTTTTCAGAATATCTGGTTCTATTGATCGTTATATTTTTGCAATTCATCATGAAGATGCTCGATAATCACGCCGGCTTTTTCAAACATTGCAAGAGAGTCCTCGTTGTCATGGTAACGGCGTTGGCAGACGACCCTTTTAATTCCGCAGTTTATAATTAACATGGCGCATGTTCTGCACGGAGTCATACGGCAATAAATGGTGGCTCCGTCGATGGAAATGCCCCGTTTTGCCGCCTGGCAAATGGCGTTTTGTTCGGCATGGACGGTTCTGACGCAATGTGTGGTTTCCCTGCCGTCTTCGTGGATCATTTTTTTAATTTGATGCCCGACTTCATCGCAATGGGGCAGTCCTGTCGGCGCGCCGACATAGCCGGTTACGAGAATCTGCTTGTCCTTGGCGATAACGCAACCGGATCGACCCCTGTCGCAGGTTGCCCGTTTGGAAATCGCCTCACAGACCTCCATAAAATATTCGTCCCAGCTCGGTCTTTTGTACTCGCCCATTTAATTCCCCTTGAGCCAAATTTACATTGATATTCTTATTAAATCAAGGAGCCGTCCGATAAGTTTGAAATTTACCGCGAACTAACAAGAATAACGACCGGATATGTACAAAAAGTTCGCGATGTTATTGTGGTTCGTAGTAGAAATTCTTTTTTTTTGGATACCGTCATAATTTGTTAAATAAATGGTAAAAAAACAAAAAAATGTCAGAATTTGAGCGCGGAAATTTGACCTTTGTGCCGATAATGAAGAGCCGTGAAGTATCTAAAGATGTTTGTATTGGTTTTATTATTGGCATATTTTCCAATCTCCGGAACGATTGCCGCGGAAGAGCTGATTCATGTGGTTGGAAAGGGCGATACAATTTTTTCGCTTTCCCGTTTTTACCATGTAACGGCTGATGAGCTTATGAAAGCCAACGGTATTTCCGATCCTTCCAAACTTAGTGTTGGAAAAAAACTGATAATACCGGTTTCCGTTGACGGCGCCTCTTTACCGGGACAAAATTCCGGCGTTACAGCTTCTGTTGCTGAAAACCCGCAAATGTTTGTTATTTACAAGGCGGTTAAGGGTGACACGCTTTTCAGCATAGCTCGCGGTAACGACATTACTTTACAGAAATTACAGGAGATAAACGGGTTTTCTTCCGATCATGTGCTTAAAATAGGCGATGCGATTAAGGTACCGAAAAAGAGTTCGTCTTTCGGGACGCAAGGTATTGCGCCCGCCGTAAATACCGCGGTAATCAAACCGTCTACAACGAATAAGGCGACGGCTCCGGCGGGTATTTATGCTTTGCGCTGGCCCGTAACGCCTAAGGATATTTCCTACATGACAGGTCAGATGGGCGTTGTTGTAGAAGGTGAAAAACTTGAGTCAGTGCGAAGTTTGACCCAGGGAAATGTGGTATCCGCCGGTCCCTGGCGTAAGTTTGGCAGAGTCGTAATTGTGGAAACAGCCGGCGGTTATTATTACATGTACGGCGGTTGTGAGTCTATAACCGTAAATGTCGGTGACAGGATAACGCCGGGAATGGAATTGGGAAAATTGGGCATTAACGCGGTTTCGGTTAAACCTCAACTGTTTTTTATGGTATTCCGAAACGATAATCCTATGGATCCGGCTTTAGCTCCCAGAGCCGGAAATAATCAAAGAACTTAAGAGGTAGAAAATGGAAGTCAGGTTAGAGAAGACGGGAAAACGTCCTAAAAAATTATTAGATAAGTCTCAAAAACGAATGAAGACGCAGAAGGAATCCGATCCGTTAGCGTTGTACTTCCGTCAAATTTCCAGATTCCCGCTTTTAACCTTGCAGGAAGAGCAAAATATCGGCGAAAAAATAATAAATCTTCGCGCGAAACTTAAGGAACTGGAATCGGATAAAAAGAAAAACAAAGATGTTGACTACAGTAAGGAGAAAGCCGCCCTTGACAACGCTCTTCTTCACTATAAAAACTCCATGATAAACGCCAATCTGCGCCTTGTCGTGTCCATTGCAAAAAATTACCAGCACCGCGGCCTTTCGCTTTTGGATTTAATCGACGAAGGAAATATCGGTCTTATTGAAGCGGTTGAACGTTTTGATTACACAAGAGGCTGCCGTTTTTCCACCTACGGCACATGGTGGATTAGGCAGGCTATTATCAAGAGCATCGGGGATAAGGGGCGCGTTATCCGCATACCGATCCACATGCTTAATACAATCAAGAAATGCTATTATGTGGCAAAACAACTTACGCAGGATTTGGGACGCGACCCCAATGAAGACGAATTGTCCGAGTATTTGGATGTTCCCGTTTCCAAAGTTAAAGAAATAGTGAAGTTATCCCAGGAAACCACAAGTTTGGACACCATTGTTGACGACGGGAATCTAACGCGTCTTGCCGATTTAATAAAAGACGACGCGAGAGCGGAACCTTTTGAGATGGTTTTCTCAATGACATTACAGGAAACCATCGGCGGAATTCTTTCCCAGTTATCAGAAAGAGAGATGAAAATAATCCAACTGCGTTTTGGCCTGACCGGGGAAAACCCGCTTACTCTGGAAGAAACCGGAAAATATCTGGGTATCACCCGCGAGCGCGTACGTCAAATTCAGGAAAAAGCAGTCTGGAAACTCCGCACTTTGCATGAATTGCGCGAGTTAAGGGAAAGCTCTTAGCAGATAACAAGTAATAGGTAACAAATAAAATATTATTGTTGTTCCTGAGTATTATTTTTTTGCCCTTTAATCCCTATTAATAACATTGTTGTTCCAATTATTACTATTGCCAAACCTGATAAATCAAGCCATAACGGCTGGAAATCTACCGGCGTTGAATAATTACTATTGAAACCTTTTATCGGTATTAATTCCCTGTATTTTACGGTTATTGTATATAGTGTATTATTAAAAAAATGCATATATATACACAATAATATTGAATTTGTTTCTACGCATATCCATGCGGAAATTAGGCCGATTATAAATGCGCCGCAAAATTGCCAGGGATTTAAATGTATTATTCCAAAGAGAAGAGAGCTTATAATTATTGCCGTTTTTTTTGAATAATTGCTTTTTAATCCGTCCAGAATAAGCCCTCTAAAAAATAATTCCTCCGTAAAGGCCGGAATTATTCCGATGATAATTATCGCTATAAAAAATATTTGTTTAGCCATTAATGTTTCAAACATGTCGCGAAACATTTCAGGCATGGGCAGAATATAATTTAACAGATTATCCAATTCTGATGTTACAATGACAAAACCCGTCATAAAAACAATTATCGCAATCCATAAAAATGCCGAAACTCTGTTAAATTTAAATACATCATTAAATTTTCTTTTTGTTTTTGCGAAACCGATTAATAAAACTATTACAAAAGATACAATATATGATATATCCGTTAATACGGCTATGAACAATGAATCATTGAAGAAGTTGAATATTGTTTGGAATAAACCTATTAATAAACCAAGTACTATTTGAATCCCTATAAACAAAAGGCACAATAATATTGAATTTTTTATTGTCGGATAAATTTTATTCCCCATGTCGCTATTTTATATTATTTTTTATAATTAATAAACCGTTTCGCTCTACGGGGTTGTCCAAAAAATAATAATTTTACCACGAACCGCGCGGGTTCGTGGTAAATAAATCTTCGAATCACTCCACTTTAAACTTAGAAACTTCCTTTAACAAATCGGCAATGGCTTCACGATTCTTGGTGGTCATCTCATTGACATTGTTTACCGCCACGTTGATCTGCTCCGCGCCCGAGGACATCTCATTCATGCCGCCGGTTATTTCCTGCGTCACCCTTTCAAGGTTCTGGCTTTCTTTCATTACTTCCTGACTGCCGTCGAGCATTTCCTCACTGCCGGTCTTGACCTGCGTTGTTGTTTCTTTCAAACCGCCCGCGCTTTGCAAAAGTTGTTTGCTCCCCTGTCCCTGTTCCTCCATAGCGTTGCGGATGTTCTCTTCCTGCTGTGAAACGGTCTTAACGCCGGTGTCAATCGCCTCGAACCTTTTAAGCACGTTATCGGTGGATTTGGTTATCTTGTCGATAGAGTCTTTTATCTTCTTTAAAACAGTGCCGATGGTCTTTGACTGTTCGCTGGAGCTTTCAGCCAGTTTGCGGATTTCATCGGCGACTACCGCGAAGCCCTTGCCCGCCTCGCCGGCGTGCGCCGCTTCAATGGCGGCGTTCATCGAAAGCAGGTTGGTCTGGCTTGCGATGTTCTCCATTACCGAGTTGATTTCCAGCAATCCCTCCGATTCGCGGGATATTTCCTGAATGTCGGTCGCAACTTCCTGTAATCCTGCGCGTCCCACTTCGGATGCTTCTTTTAATTGATTTACATTAGTAGTGTTGCTGACCAGCGTGTTGGTAACCGAACCGATATTCGCCACCATTTCCTCGATGGCGGACGACGCCTGCGCGATATTTTGGCTTTGGGTTTCAACATGGCCGTTGAGTTTGTTGATGTTGGCTATAACCTGTTCCATGGTCGCGTTTGTTTCGGTTACGCTGGCGCTTTGATTAATGACGCGCCCCTTGATGCTCTGGATGTTGGCGGTAATCTGGTTTATCGCCGCGGCGGTCTCGGTCATGTTGCTGGACAGTTGGGTGCCGATTTCAGATAATGAGCCGGCCTGTTTTTTAATGAGAAGCACCAGGTTTTTGATTTTTTGAATGGTATTGTTAAAGTACAGGGCAAGATCTCCTACCTCGTCTTTGGAACCGACGGGGATGCTCCGCGTAAGATCGCCTTCGCCTTCGGAGATGTCTTTAAGAGTGTCGGCTACCTTGACGATTGGTGCGGTAGTGTTGCTCAGGACAAGATAGATAATTACCACCGCCACTACAAGGGCTATCGCCGCTAAAATAATAACAAACGTCCTAAGCGCGTTAACTTCTTTCATTATGTAAGGTTGAGTTGAACCGACCATTACCGACCATGTTGTCGGAGAAACCCCTATCGGGATATTGGCTACTGCCATTACCATGTTCATTTTCAGCTCAGGATCGAAAGCTATACCTTCCCATTCTTGCGCGTTTTTTATAGTCTCTTTGACTTCTTTTAAGTATGGGCCGTATTGGGTTTCCTCGTCAATTTGCCTTCTTATAAACTCCGGCAGGTAATTTGCCAAAATAAATCCGTTGTCGGAATAAATTACCATAGAGGTAACTTCATCGTAATCTTTAATAGTCTGCATTACCCTGGGTTGTATCATGGCAATATCCAACTGACAAATTATCGCTCCGACTACTTCATTAATACTCTTATTGAGAATTGGGCATGTGATTCTCACGGCAAAGGTATCTTTTCCCTGATTCCTAAAAGGGGCGGGGTCGCTCATCGCGACTAATTTACCGTTGGGCCCCGTTATCCATGCCATTGTCTCCTGAACGACGGCGCTGGCACTTTCTAGTATCTGCCCGGTTTCCCTTGACAGGGTAAAAGCAAATTGTCCAGTGGGAGTTGAGCCTGAGCGGCCTATAGCCGCCGCGTCATTGCCGTCAATGGCGTTAGGCTTCCAGACGGTAGACAATCGTACAAAATCGGTCATATCCTCAAAAACAGACTGTAGAGTATCTTCATACGTCTGTCGCCGCATATTTCTGTCTATGCTTTCATAAAAATTCATAACATACGATAATGTTTGCAATACCTCAATATAACCGCCAATGCGGCCGTCCCAGTACTGCGCTTGTTGCCGCGCCAGATACATGGTTTTCTGTCTTGCCAGATTCAGGGTTATACTGGATGCCTGCGCCAGTTCAATTATGGCAATGCCGCCCGCCACGACTAAAACAATGGCTATCATCATAACGCTCAGCTTGTATTTAATCTTCATTTATATTCTCCTTTATTTTTTGGTATAAATTGTGTTCAATGGTTTTCTGTGATAATACCTATTTATCTCCCCCGTGATTTTTGAGAGATAAAAACTAAATAAAAAAGAAAGGTATCAGGTTCGGAGTTTCATAGGAATTGAATTTTTTATTATTGGAATATTGTCATTTTTTATTATTTTTAAATTCGTTCTTACCAGATACATCGCAATAGCGATTATTCCGGCAAATGTAAATATACGGAGTAATCTGTTTCGTTGCGGGGAATTTAAAGAACCGTTGTCTTTTCTTATTGTAACTCTGGCCAACCAATCAATATTATGGTCTGTTGAGGAAAATTTCTCTTGACTCATGCTGTCACCGCTTGATTGTTCAAGGTATAAAGCTTCGCCCGCCGAAATGGCGGACGAGCCTATTAAGACAAGTATTAAATATACAAGAAGAATAACTTTTGACCGTTTTTCCCCAATATTACAAGCCATAAATAAATTTTATCACATTATTGACATTCCTACAAGTATTTGTCATACAAAATTGTGAAAAATTTGACCGTTTTTAGTCTGACCACTTGCAAGTGGCCGGATAACGCAGACTACCTTATTTCCGCTATAGGCTGTTTGGAGACAAGCGCGGCGCCAAGAGTCGCAATGAAATGCACTCTGCCGGACGCGTTCGCTTTTATTTCCAGCTCCATTTTCATTGATTCGATAATAGCGATTGTTTGACCGTTGGAGACCGTATCGCCCTCGCTTACGGAGTAACGCAGAAGAACGCCCGCGACAGGCGCGCCGACTATCGTTCCGCCGCCGCTTGAAGCCGCGACAGGCGCGGGGGCAGGTTGTGCGGCGGGAGCCGGAACAGCCGAGGGAGCGGGAACGGCAATATCCGCGCCGCTGATTTCGGCGACGGGCTGTTTGCCTACAACACTCGTGCTTGTGGGGACGATAAAATGCACTTTACCGGACGCGTTCGCTTTTATTTCCAGTTCCATTTTCATGGACTCTAAAATTATTATTGTTTGACCGGCTTCCACATCCGCACCTTCTTGTACGGCGTAGCGAAGCACGGTTCCCGCTACGGGAGCTATAACAGTTACGGTTCCAACTCCGCCGCTTGATGCGACAGGCGTGGCAACCGCGGCGGCAGGAGCGCCTGCGGCCGGAGCTACGGCTACCGTTCCGGCGGGAGCGACGACTACGTCGTAATTTGCGCCGTTTACGTTAACCGAGTAACGCGCGGCTTGTCCCTGCGCGGCGGGGGCGGTTGAGCAACATTCGGCTTCGGGTTTAAATACCACGGGACCGTTGGCGCGTTTTTTAAAGAAGTCCGGCGCGACTTTCGGGAACATTGCGTATGTTAATACGTCTTCGGTTGTAATTATGCTTGTGCCTAAAAGTTTTTTTGTTTCTTCTTCAAGTTTGGAATATTCCGGTGGGATGTCGTCCGCCGGGCGATGGGTGATTTCTTTCTCCATCTTAAGGGCTTCAAGGGCTTTCTTGACGACATCGGGATTTTTTGAAGCCGGACATACGCCGTATTTTCCGGTAACAAGGTCTTGGAACTCGCCTGAAAGTTTGTTGTACCTGCCAAACAATACGTTAAACACCGCCTGTGTTCCGACAATTTGACTTGTGGGCGTAACTAGCGGCGGATAACCTGAATCTTTTTGAATAACCGCGATTTCCTTAAGTACTTCGTCAATTTTATCGGAAGCGCCCTGTTCTTTAAGTTGGCTTTCAAGGTTGCTTAACATTCCGCCGGGAACCTGGCTCGCGAGGATACGGGTATCCGCGCCGAGGAAGCTCGACTCGAATTTTTTGTAGTTTTTGCGGACTTCGCGGAAATATGCGGCGATTTCGAGTAACAGGGCGGTATCAAGTCCCGTGTCGTATTCCGTACCTTTGAAAATTTCCACCATTGTTTCCGTGGGGCTGTGGCTTGTTCCCATCGACATTGATGAAATTGTAGTGTCTAAAATTTCCGCTCCCGCTTCGGCGCACTTGGTAAGAGTCGCCACGGACATGCCCGTAGTGGCGTGGGTGTGGATTTCGATCGGCAAATCAGTCACTCTTTTAATCGCCTTTACAAGCTCATAGCCTTCGTAGGGTTTAAGAAGTCCCGACATATCTTTAATACAAATCGAATTTGCGCCGGTATCCGCGAGTTGTTTTGCGAATTCCGCGTATTTTTCTATAGTATGGAAGGGGGTTACCGCGTAAGAAATTGTCGCCTGTATGTGTTTGCCTGTTTTTTTTGCGGCATCTATGGCGGCTTTAAGGTTGCGCGGATCGTTTACGGCGTCAAAAATACGGAAAACGTCAACGCCGTCTTTCGCGGCGTATTCAACGAATTTTTCTACAACGTCATCGGCGTAATGCCTGTATCCTAAAAGATTCTGACCGCGTAAAAGCATCATTATTTTTGTGTTGGGCAGAGCTTTTTTAAGTTTTTTAAGCCTTTCCCACGGATCTTCATTTAAAAATCTTATACAGGAGTCAAAAGTGGCTCCGCCCCATGCTTCAAGCGCGAAAAAGCCCGCTTTATCAAGTTTGTCGCAAATGGGAAGCATATCCGCGGTAACCATGCGGGTAGCAAACAATGACTGATGCGCGTCACGCAATACTAAATCTGTTAATTTAACTTTTGGCATTTTTTCCTTCCTTAATGAAATTAATTATTTTTCCTGTATTCATTTACAGCCGCGCTAATAGCGGCGGTAATCGCGGAATTTCCTGATTGTCGAGTATTGAAAGTTACGGAACCTACGGCTTGCTCATTTTTTTTTTCCGTTTCCCCATGGGCTCTTTTAAGTTCTCTGTGGAAGAAAAATACCATTGCCAATATTCCCGCAATGATAACCAGCATAATAGCCAAAGATACGAAATTGCCCTGTTCTATCATTTCAATTATAGTCATAGATCCTCCGGTTGGTTTCATAGTACCTAAAATGAAATATATTTTCAAGTGGTTATTTCAGCTTCTTTCGCAATTTACGGCGTTTATTTCGTTCTTTTGCGGCTTCTTCTTTAGCGGTATATACGGTAGGTTTTTCTTCGTCTTCACCGTACACATAGGTAACCTCTTTATTTGGCAATCGTGAAGCGATAATAAGCCAAACAACGCCAAAAAGGATCATTATAAAGCAGAGAATTTGCCCTGTTGAGAAACTAAGCAGGGGATGGGTATAAGCGGTAGGAAGCGTACTTTTTACAAATTCTATACGGTATCCAAGATCCGCGTCAGGTTCGCGGAAATATTCGATAATAAAACGGAATAAGCCGTAACCGATGAAATACAGTCCAATCAGGAACCCTTTAAAGGGCTTTCGTTTGCGGAAGAACCATATAATCGCCCAAAGGACGATTCCCTCAAAAAACGCTTCATATAGTTGGGAAGGGTGGCGGGGCAGGTTTACAAGCGTCCCCGTTATCGCGGTCTCGGTTTTTCTGGCGATATCCATTACCCAGAATTCTTTTAAAGGAAGCGGCGTCGCGTTGGGAAAAACCATCCCCAACGGACTTGCGGTCGCTCTGCCGTAAAGTTCGGCGTTTATAAAATTTCCCAATCTTCCAAACGTATAGCCAAGCGGAATGCTTGCCACTAACATATCGCAGATTTCCCTAAAATTATATTTTTTAACTTTCGAGTAAATTATGACGGCAAGGAGGCCGGCGAAAGCGCCGCCGTGGTAACTCATCCCCTGAAGGCCGGTGAACTTGCCGTTACGGAACGGCCAGAAAATTAACCACGGCATTTTAATGTAAGTGTCGCCGGTTTCATAAATAAGGGTGGAAAAAAGCCTTGCCCCGACAATTAAGCTCAGTATTACCCATGTAAACAAACTTGAAAGATCGTCTTCCGGCATGGGAAATTTCCGCTCTTTTATTTGTCTGCGGTTCACAAGATACGCCGTGGCAAACGCAAAAATGTACATAAGCCCGTACCAGCGGATCGGAAGGCCGGGAATTATTTCAGGTTTAAGCCATGAAGGAAACGAGATTGATAACGTCATATTATATTTTATAACCCTGTTGAATGGCTTTTGTCAGTTTTAATTTAATAAAGTTGTTTTCTTTCTTTAGTTTTGATATTTCAAACTGCTGGGTTTTTACAGTCTCGATTAAGTCGCCCTGGTTCATCGCGCCCGAATGAAGCAGGTCTTCCACATATTCCATCTTCGCGTCAAAATCAACCTCCGCTTCAAGTTCCGCTTCCTGGAAACTGTCGTCTATTTGTTTGTCGTCAAGCTCAAAATCGTCCGCCGGGCTTTCCAGAATTTTGTCCGCGATACGGTATATCGCCTGCGATAGTACGGACTGCGGTTTGTAAAGTACGATTGGCAGTCTCGACGAAAGAGCCGTATCCTGAACCGTGTCGCGGTAGATTATTCCCATGTGTTCAATTTTTAGATCGAGGTATTCTTCGCAGGAACGGCGTATCTTCATCGCTACTTCCGCGTTTTTCGGTTCATCGACCAAATTCATAATCAGCCGGGGATGGAGCGCGTTCAGTCTTTTTACGAATTTTTCATGAGAAGCCGGATCGGTTTTTTTTATCTGCGGCAGGAATTTTGGAATGTAGATGTGCCCCGCCCCTTCTTTGCGGATATTTTCCAGTTGGACGCGGGCGGGAGAGCCCTTTGTGCAGGAAGTGAACATAAGCCGGAACACCGAATTTTTAAGGAATACATAGGCGTTTAACACCGCCGTAACAGCCGGAGCCGAGACGACAATACCGTGGTTGGAGAGCAGAAAAAAATCCAAAATAGACTGATGCGTTCCCGCCCCAAGATCGAGTATAAGAATATCGGTATTGTCTTTTAACGCGAGCAGTTCCTTAACAAGCGCTTTGCGCTGGGATACGGATAAATTGGCGGTTCCGGGGATTTCATTGTCACCGGGGATAAACCTAAGGCCGCGCACGTCGGTTTCGGTAATAACATCGGTGAAATTTGATTTAACGTTGTTGAGGTATGTCCCGATACCGGTTTTTGGCGAATGATTCCCCAAAACAAGATGCAGATTGGACGCTCCAAGGTCAAGATCAGTCAGAACAACCCGTTGTCCTGATTGGGCGAAAGAGATGGCTAAATTTGCCGCGACCAAAGATTTTCCCACTCCGCCTTTTCCGCTTGCGATTGGAATTATTCTCATTCTTTTTCCTCCGTAATCAATTTTTTAACACTTTTATTAACCCAAAAAACGGCGCCCAGAGACATTAAATCGCCGATTAATAATACCAGTTCGGCATATACGGGAGACCTAAATATTTTCCCGATCATTGTAACTTGCCGAAAGACAATAAACCAGCCCAGTAAAAGGAAAACGCCGATACACTTGCCCGCCAAAAAAAGAGGCAGATATTCCTTATAACGGCCGACATCAAGCCAGATAAATAACGCCATAAGGGGAAACAAGGCTCCCGGCGCGGCTAATATGATCTTTATAAGCAGTCCCAAATCATCGCTCTGTATAAATAAAATAGTTGAAATAACCATGAGTTTTATACATTCAAATAAAAAAACCGCCGGTTTTAGGAACCGAACTATATTCATATATAGAAAATAAAGGGTGTATTGATAATAATCAAGTGGCTAATGGTTAAGATAATACTGGAAACATATATTTTTATATGTTATACTTAAAAAACAAGGAGATTATTTATGAAACTTAAATTAATTTATATTTTCTGTATAGTTCTTGTCTTGGGATGCGCCAGACCGCCTGTTGAGGATATGGAAAGAGCCCGCGAAGCTGTTTTTAAGGCTGAAAATGACGCAAATGCCGTTCAATATGCCTCCGGCACTCTGGCGCGGGCGAGGGACGCTATAAAACGCATGGAATCGGAAGCGGAATCCAAGAATTATGAGAGTGCCAAGACCAGCGCGGCGGAAGCTATTGCGGCCGCCGAGAAAGCCATAAACGACGGTAAAATCGGCGCCCAAAGGGTCGGGGAGGAAGCGAATTCCTTAATATCGGGTTTAAGAGTGGAAATTGATGAAACAACCAGAAATGTCGCCGCCGCCCGTTATTCATTGTTGGCTCTTGATTATGACGCTATTGATAGGGCAATCGTAAACGCCCATAATATGACGGATCAGGCGGAAGCCGATCAGGCTATGGGCAGAAATCAGGATGCTTTGGATAAGGCAAAAACCGTCCGAGCGAATCTTAACGATATAAATCAAAAAGTCGCCGGCGCTACAACCGGTAGAAAAAAATAACTGGAAAAATGGTTAAAAAAGGATTGATAAAACAACACGTTGTCTCTACTCTTGTTGAAAACAGGGCGGGAACCTTAAGCAGGGTATCGGGTCTTTTTAGCAGACGCGGTTTTAACATTGACAGTCTGACCGTCGGCGAAACTGATAATCCTTCAATTTCCAGAATGACAATCGCTGTAACCGGCGAGGAGCGTATCCTTGAACAAATTGTTAAACAGCTTGAAAAATTAGTTGACGTAATCGCCGTGAAAGAGTTGGACGGTTCTTCCTGTCTGCGCAGAGAAATAATGCTGGTTAAAATCGGCGTTGATGAAAAAAACCGTCCCGCGGTCCTTGAGATAGCCGGTATCTTCCGCGCCCGCGTTGTCGATGTTTCCCAAAATACCATCACTGTCGAAGCGACAGGCAATATGGAAAAATTAAATGGTTTGCTTATTCTTCTTCGCCCGTATGGCATTCTGGAACTCGCCAGAACAGGTCTTGTCGCGTTAGAGCGCGGAACTGACGTGCTTTCTATAAAATAATACGTCTTAGTAGACTGTAACAACTAAATATTTATAAAGCATTATTCCGAAATTTTATCTCGCAGAGGCGCGGAGGCGCAAAGGACGCAAAGTTGTTGTTCGAAATATTATCGTTATACCTTCATGATTCTTGTTTTAAAGATAATATATCTTGTATAACGAAAATTTATCGGACAGGAGCTTCGCGTCCTCTGCGCCTTTGCGCCTTTGCGCCTTTGCGTGAGGTCTTTTGTAAATATTTAGTTATTATAAAGTACTGGTCTATTTTTTTTATTTTTATTACAATGCCTTTATGTTAGATTATAAATTTATCGCTGAGAATTTACACGCTGTTACGGCAAACATCGCCGACCGTTTTATGAAAGCCGATGCCGAGGCTGTGGCGCGTCTTTATAACAAGAGAACCGAACTTACCACCAACCTACAGGCGTTACAACAGAGGCGTAACGCCAACGCCGACGCGATGAAAGGCAAGCTTGCTCAGGAAGAACGGAATGTTCTTATAGAAGAGGGGAAAAAATTAAAGGAAGGAATCGCCTCGGCGGAAAACGAGTTAACGGCTGTTGAAGCGGAGCTTTTAACTGAAGCGCGGAAAATCCCGAATATGGCTCATCCTGACGCGCCGATTGGCAAGGAAGACAAGGACAATCTAGAGGTAAAGAGGGTAGGGGAGCCTGCAAAATTTGATTTTGCCCCAGCCGACCATGTTAAACTTGGGCAGGATCTCGATATTATCGACTTTGATTCGGGAACAAAGGTGTCAGGCACCAAATTTTACTATTTAAAAAACGAAGGCGTCTATCTGGAACTTGGCCTTATCCGTTACGCGCTTGATATTTTACAAAAGAAGGGATTTACCCCCTTTATTACTCCCGATATCGCGCGTGAAGAAATACTGGAAGGTATAGGTTTTAACCCGCGCGGAGCGGAGTCCAACGTGTACACGCTTGAAGGTGAAGAAACCTGCCTAGTGGGGACGGCGGAAATTACCCTTGGCGGTTATTACTCTAATATGATTCTTCCAAAAGACAAACTCCCGTTGCGAATGGCGGGTCTTTCCCACTGTTTCCGCCGTGAAGCGGGCGCGGCGGGTCAGTTTTCCAAAGGACTCTACCGCGTTCATCAATTTACAAAACTTGAAATGTTCGTTTACTGTCTGCCCGAA